>Ga0306924_10001369_pt1 | contig 22149 bp, 19 predicted proteins | sample sta12Can44000111_FD_203756 | JGI IMG/M metagenome (GOLD analysis project Ga0306924, IMG submission 203756) | Lab enrichment of tropical soil microbial communities from Luquillo Experimental Forest, Puerto Rico - statanox.12C.anox.44.000.111 (v2)... | ecosystem: Environmental > Terrestrial >...
CATGGCGGCCTATTGCGCGGCGGAGGGGGTCCGGCTCGCGCCGCACGGCAAAACGACCATGGCGCCGCAGTTGTTCGCCCAGCAGCTCGCGGCCGGCGCGTGGGCGGTCACCGCGGCGACGGTCGGGGAGTTGCACGTGTACCGGGCGTTCGGCGTTCCGCGGGTGCTGCTCGCCAACGAGCTGACCGACCCCGCCGGGGCTGCCTGGCTGGCGGGTGAGCTGGCCACCGACCCGGGCTTCGACTGTTACGTGTACGCCGACAGCCTGCCCGGCGTCCGGCTGCTTGACGAGGCCGTGCGGCAGGCCAGCCCGCACAGGCCGCTGCCGGTGCTGGTGGAACTCGGCTACCCCGGCGGCCGCACGGGCTGCCGCGGCGTGGCCGCGGCCGAGGCGGTCGCGCGCGCCGTCGCACAGGCCGGGTCGCTCCGGCTGGCCGGCGTGGCGGGGTACGAGGGCCAGATCGGGCGCGACCGCAGCCCGGAATCCGTCGACAGGATCGCCGCCTACTGCCGTGAGCTGCGCTCGCTAGGCGAGTCGCTGGCAGCCGCCGGCCTCGTACCGGATGAACTGATCCTCACCGCCGGCGGCAGTGCGTTCTTCGACGTCGTGGTCCGGGAACTGGCGTCCAGCTGGGCGGGGCAGCCCGCGCCGCTGATCGTGTTGCGCAGCGGCGTCTACATCTCCTTCGACCACGGGCTATACGCGCGCATGGTGCCGAGCCCGCCCCCCGTGTTCGAGCCCGCGCTCGAGCTGTGGGCGCACGTGCTGTCCAGGCCCGAGCCCGGCCTGGCGCTGGCCTGCGCAGGCCGGCGGGACGTGGCGTTCGACGCCGGCCTTCCGGTGCCGCTGCGGATCCGGGGCCGGAACGGGGCACTACGGCAGGCCGACGGCATGCAGGCAGTCAGGCTCGATGACCAGCACTGTTACCTCCAGCTGACCAACGACACCGAGCTGGAGCCGGGGGAGACGATCTGCTTCGGCGTGTCACACCCGTGCACCACGTTCGACAAGTGGCGGGTCATCCCCGTGGTCGACGAGGACCACCGGGTCGTGGACGCTATTCACACCTTCTTCTGAACGGCACATCGATCTGCTCGGGAGCACTTAGCGCAGGACCTCGCGGTGAACGGTCAGCCGGTCCAGAACATCGGGCAGGAGCTCAACCCCGGTGCCCGGCCCGCGGGGCACGGCGATGTGCCCGTCTTCGATAACGAACGCGCTGGTGATGTCCTGGGTGAAGTACCGGACGGTGGCGGAGACGTCGCCAGGCAGGGTGAAGTTTTCCAGGGCGGCCAGGGCCAGGTTGGCCGCGCGCCCTATCCCGGTTTCCAGCATCCCGCCGCACCAGACGGGGACGCCGTGCGCCGCGCACAGGTCATGGATGGCCCGTGCCGCCAGGTAGCCGCCGACTCGCGCCGGCTTGATGTTGATCACCGAGCAGGCCTCCAGGCGCAGCGCGGTGGCCGCGGCGCGCGGCGAGGTGATCGACTCGTCCAGGCAGACGGGGGTGGCCAGCAGCCGGGCGAGCTCGGCGTGGCCGAGCAGGTCGTCGGCGGCCAGCGGCTGTTCCAGGAGCAGCAGGCCGAACGCGTCGAGCGCCCGCAGGTGAGGCGCGCTGGCCAGCGTGTAGGCGGCGTTCGCGTCGGCCTGCAGCGCCAGGCCGGGGCCGAATCGTTCCCGCACCGCCCGGATCGGCTCAACGTCCCAGCCCGGCTCGATCTTGAGTTTGACCCGCTGGTAGCCCTGCTCCAGGTAACCTTCGACCTGGCCGATCAGCTCGGGCAGCGAATCGGGGATGCCCACCGAAACCCCAGCCGGGACCCGGTCCCGCACCGCCCCCAGGTACTGGGCGAACGACATCTGCTTCGCGCGGAGCTCGGCGTCCAAGACGGCCGTCTCCAGCGCCGCCTTGGCCATCTGATGCCCCTTAACCGGCGCGAGGACCGACTGGACCCGGGCCGCCCCCACGTCCGGGGCGGCCATCAGCATCGGGACCAGGTACTCGGCCATCACCGCCCGCGCCCCGGACAAGAACTCCGGCTCATACAACGGCCCCGCGTCTACCGCGCAATCCGCCCAGCCCTCGCCCTCGCTGGTGTGCGCGCACACCAGCAGGGCGACCCGCTCGTCCTGGCGGTGCTGGGAGGTTCGGAACGGGGTGACCAGCGGCAGCCGCACCACGCGCAACTCAACTGACTCGATCATCACCGCTTGACCTGCGCCTTCTCCAGGACATACCAGCCGGGATCGGATACCCCCGTTACCTGATAACCCTCGGCTATGGCATCGCCGAGGGCGGTGCGGACCGCGACCCGCCAGCGTCGGGCCAGGGCGTGATCGGTGCGCCGGATAGTGAGGATATCGGCGGGGATCCAGCATCGGAGCCTGGCGCTCATCCCTGGCACCGTCCCGGCGACGGGCTCATCGCCCGGTCCCGAGGCCAGGATCGCCGGCAGCTCGCCCACCGCGTCAGGCCCGGGGGAACCCGGCAACCCGGAACGAGCGGCCAATGCCGGCAGCGGCTCCAGCAGATTCCAGGTCACCGCCAGCCGGTCGGTCTCCGGATCGTTGACGCCGTCGGTGACCTCCCCGTAGAAGTCCACCAGGTACTCGGTGCCCACCGCACCCAGGCGGGTCATATTGAACCGCGCGTTCCGCCGCAACAACGGGTCAAAAGTCCAGACCATCCGGGTCGCCCCGGCCCGAAGTGCCCAGGCGCGCTGCGCCAGCTTCAACGCCAGGCCTATCCCCCGGCTCTCGGCTGCCGGGCTCACCCCGGCAATCAGCGAGTAGCAGGCGGCATCGGCGGGGGCGGAGAAGACGGCCACAGCCGCACCCACGAGATGTTCGTCGCGGAAGGCCGCATGCACCCGTCCCCCGGCATGGACAAGGCTGCGCAGAACGTCGTGCGGCATCGGCGGCACCGAGGGGGTCTCCCAGATGCGCGAGAACAGGTCCGCCGCCCCCCGCAAGCCCTCGACCGTGTCCAGCTCTGCCATGACCACCGATGCCCGGGCCGCGGCAGCGGCCGCATCCTGCTCCGCCTCGTCTTGCGTTATCACCTGAGCATCCCCAAGCTGCGTCGAGTTCTCACACCGAAGCGCCGGTGCACCATTCGCCGTCACAACGGGCAAGCGAAGACCGACCTCCGTTATGTACCGTAACGACCTCACCGGCTCGAGGTTCAGCGCCGGCCGGCACAGGGTCGCATGAACCGTCGCGGCTCGGGGTTGTTCTGGAGGCGGGTCTTGTGACCCGGTTGTGACAACCGACGCACAGCCCTGTGACATTGGTGCCGCACCTTCAGGGCATGCGCGCCCGGGCATCCATCGGCGGGCAGGCCAGGAGGTATCTGGCGGCCGTTGACGGGCTGTCATGCTGAGCAGCGGAGACATAATGGCGGGCGATGACTGAAGTGCTGCTTGTCGAGGATGATCCGGCCGCCAGGCAGGGCCTTGAGCTGGCGTTGCGGCGGCTCGGCTATGGCGTGCGCCCGGCCGAGACCGGTGAGGCTGCGCTAAACGCCCTCGTTGAGGGCGCGGCGGACGTCGTGGTACTCGACGTGATGCTGCCGGGGCTTGACGGCTTCGAGGTCTGCCGTCGGCTGCGCCGCAGCAGCGATGTCCCGGTCATCATGCTGACCGCCCGCAGCGATGATTTCGACATCGTGGGGGGCCTGGAGGCCGGGGCCGACGACTACGTGGTCAAGCCGGTGGAGCCCCGGGTGCTCGACGCCCGCATCCGTGCGGTGCTGCGCCGGCTGGCCCGGGCGGGCTCGCCCGCGGAGACCTACGGCGAACTGGTGATCGACCGGGCATCGCTGATCGTGCGGCGGGCCGGCCGTGAGGTCTCGCTGACCCCCATCGAACTGCGGCTGCTGCTGGTTCTGTCCGGCTCACCGCGGCAGGTGTTCTCCCGCGAGCAGCTTCTCGAACTCGTCTGGGAACACGACTACCTGGGCGATTCCCGGCTGGTGGACGCGTGCGTGCAGCGGCTGCGGGCGAAGATCGAAGCCGATACGTCCGAGCCACGCTACATCCAGACGGTGCGCGGTTTCGGCTACCGGTTCGGTCCGGTATAGCCAGGCAGGAGGGAGGAACGTCCCGTGCGCACCCGCCTCATTGTCGCGTTCATAGTGGTAGCGCTGCTGACAGCGGTGGCCATGGCGTGGATCATCAACCTGATCGTCCCGTGGTACCCCTGGCTGGGGCGTCTGGTGGCCAGCCCGCAATGGCTTGTCCACCTGCTCTACTCGGGCCGGCAGCCGCCCAAACCCCGCCGAGGCCTCCCGCCGATCCACGTCCCGACACCCCCCGTTGCACTTGCCTTCTGTCTGACCGTGGGCGGGGTGCTGCTGGCGGTGATCGGGGGCCTGGTGTTCGCCGCGTCCCGCCGGGTGCTGCGGCCGGTGCGGAAGCTGGCCCAGGCGGCGCAGCAGGTGTCGGACGGTGATCTGTCGGTCCGGATCGAGCCGAAGGGTCACGACGAGCTCGCCCAGCTGACCACCACGTTCAACGATATGGCCGCCGCGCTGGAGACCAAGATCGGCGAACTGCAGCGGATGGAGGCACGGGCGCGCCAGTTCGCCGGCGACGTCTCACACGAGCTGCGAACCCCGCTCACCACGATGACCGCGGTAGCCGACATCCTCCCCGGCCATCCGGGCTTGACCGGCGACGCCGCGGCCGCTGCGCAACTGGTCAGCCAGGAGATCCGCCACCTCAACCGGCTCGTGGACGACCTGATCGAGATCTCCCGCTTTGACGCCGGGACCGCGCAACTGGTGCTCGACAACACCGACGTCGCCGCGGCGGTAGCCGCTTGCCTGTGCACCCGGGGCTGGGCTGATGTGAGGACCGACATCCCAGCCGGGCTGGTCGTGCGACTGGACCGCCGCCGTTTCGACGTCATCCTCGCCAACCTCATCGGCAATGCGAGGTGCCATGGCAGCCCGCCGGTCACCGTGCAGGCCGGCACCCAGTCCGCCGGTGACGGAGAGCTGTTTGCCCTCATGGTCCGCGACCACGGCCCTGGCATTCCTCCCGACGCCCTGCCGCACGTGTTCGAACGGTTCTACAAGGCCGACACTGCCCGGGCCCGGTCGGAGGGTAGCGGTCTGGGACTGGCGATCGCCTGCGAGAACACGCGCTTGCACGGCGGCACTATCGAAGCTGCCAACCATCCCGCCGGCGGTGCGCTGTTCACGTTGTGCCTGCCCCTAAGCCGGCCCGAGCCCGTGCCGGTCACGCGGCCAAACGAGGAACCGGTGGCTGTGACGCGCTCGTGACACTGTGCGGACCCGGCTAGGACAAGCGGGCCGCATTGTTGCGGGCATGCACGGCACAAGCGCGTATCTCACGCCTGGGCCGCGGAGCCTCGGGCCCGCCCGGTTCAGGCCCTTCCTTGCCGCGGTTGCCCTGGCCGCAATGGCGGTGCTGACCGCGGCCTGCGGCGGCGGATCGCCCAGCGCGGCGGGATCGCCGGGAGCCGGTCAGGGGCGCCTCGCGCAGGCGCTGGCGTTCGCCCATTGCATGCGCTCGCACGGCGCGCCGGACTTTCCCGATCCCGACAGTTCCGGGGGCTTCGCGATGAAGCCGTCGGACAGTTCCAGCTTCAACGTGCCCCAGGCCCATGCCGCCTGTGCGCATCTGTACCCGCACGAGGGCAAGAGGCTGGCGGACCCGGCGCAGCAGGCGGCGCAGCAACGCCATGCCCTGGCGTTCGCCGCGTGCATGCGCAAGCACCGCATCGCGAACTTTCCCGACGACTGGAGCGGCAACGTAGGCCAGCTCATCTCCGCCGGCCTCGACCCAAGCTCGCCGCAGCTCAACGCCGCGCTCACCAACTGCGGCTTCTGAGGAGGCAGGTCATGAATGCAGGCACGATAGCCGGGCATCCCGCCACCGTGGGCGATGGCGGTGCCCGTCGGCGCGGTGTAATGGCCCGGGCGGCGGCATTGGCCATGGCGCTGGCGGCTCCGGCGCTGCTGACCGCGGCCTGCGGCAGCGGATCGGACGGTACGGCGGGATCATCCGGAGCGGGCCAGGGGCGCGTTGCGCAGGCGCTGGCGTTCGCCCGTTGCATGCGCTCGCACGGCGCGCCGGGCTATCCCGATCCCAACAGCTCCGGGGCCTTCATGGTGAACCCGGCGACTAGCGCCAAGTTTGACGCGCCCCAGTCCACCAGGGCGGCATGTGCGCATCTGCTGCCGGGGAAAGGCCAGCCGCCCTCTCAGGCGGTACAGGCTGCGCAGCAACGCCGGGAACTGGCGTTCGTCGCGTGCATGCACAGGGACGGTTTCCCGCAGCTCCCCGACGGCTGGAGCGGCAACGTAGGGCAGCTCATCTCCGCCGGGATCGACCCGCACTCGCCGCGGCTCTCGGCCGCGTTCACGAAGTGCGGCTCCTGGTCATGAACGCGGGGACGACAACCGAACGGCCCGCCGTCGCCGTCGGCGGTGGTGGCGGTCGGCGGTGGCGGGTGGCGCTGGCGGTCATTGCGGTCTTGGCTATCGTGGCGGCGGCCCTAGCTGTGGCCGGCGTTTTGAAAGGCGCCACAGAGCAGGGGACGGGCGGGGCCGGTGCGTTCAACACGTCGACGGCGGTGGTGGCGCGGCGGATGCTGGTGTCGCAGACGCAGGTGAGCGCGACGCTGGCAGATGCCGGGTCCTACAGCGTGGTGAACCAGGCGTCGGGGACGCTGACCAGGCTGCCCGCGGTGGGCACGGTGGTGCGGCAGGGGCAGGCGCTGTACCAGGCCGACGGGCAGCCTGTGGTGCTGTTGTACGGCCACGTGCCGGCCTGGCGGGCGCTGTCGGCGGGGATGACCGGCGCGGACGTGCGCGAGCTGAACACCGCCCTGGTGCAGCTGGGGTATGCCAGAGCCGCAGCGCTGGGGCCGCGGGCCGGCTGGGATTACTTCGGTTCCGAGACGGCCTACGCGCTGGAGCGGTTCCAGGCGCGCCTGGGGATGACGCACCCCACCGGGTCGCTGGCCCTGGGGCAGGCGGTGTTCCTGCCGTCGGCGGTGAAGATCACCGCCTGGGCCACGGCCGTCGCCCCCGGTGTCAGTGCCACGGCAGGGGCGGTGCTGATGACGGCCACCTCCGACTCCCCGGTGGTGACGATCGCGCTGGATACCTCGCAGCAGGCGGAGGTCAAGGCCGGTGACACGGTGTCGGTCACGCTGCCGCGCGGCAACATCACCCCGGGGGTGGTTACCTCCGTCGGCACGGTCGCCACCACCAACGCGACCACCCACGCCACCGCGATCACGGTGGTCGTCGCCCTGAAGCATCGGGCGGTAGCCAGGCATTTGAGCTCCGCGCCGGTGACGGTGTCGATCACCACCGGGGTGGTGCGCAACGCGCTGGTGGTGCCGGTGACCGCGCTGCTGGCACAGCCAGCGCATGGGGCCGGGGAGGCGGGCGGGGGGTACGCGGTCGAGGTGACCGGCCCAGGCGGTCACCACCTGGTCCCGGTGTCGGTCGGGATGATCGACAACGCCACCGGCCTGGTCCAGGTCACCAGCAGCAGGCTGGCCGTGGGTCAGCGTGTCGTGGTGCCCGCACTGTGAACACTCACGCCGGCATGACGAACGCTCCGGGGCCGGGCGCCGCGGACCATCCGCGGCCGGAGACCGAGATGCGCACCGGGGGACTGGTGCTCGAGCTTGCCGGGGTCACCAAGGTGTACCCGGGCAATCCGCCGGTGACGGCGCTGCGCGAGGTCAGCTTCACGGTGGCCGCCGGGGAGCTGGTGGCGGTGGCGGGCCCGTCGGGGTCGGGGAAGTCCACGCTGCTGCACCTGATGGGCACCTTGGACCGGCCGAGCGGCGGCATGGTGCGGGTGGCCGGGCTGGAGGTCGCGACCCTTGGTGACCGGCAGCTGGCGGGGCTGCGGGCGCATCGGATCGGGTTCGTGTTCCAGCAGTTCTTCCTGGCCGAGCATCAATCCGTCATGGACAACGTGGCCGATGGGCTGCTGTACGCGGGGGCCGGCCTGGCAGACCGTCGTCACCAGGCCGCCGCGGCGCTGGACCGGGTGGGGCTCGGCCACAAACAGCGTGTCCGCCCCACCCAGTTGTCCGGTGGTGAGCGCCAGCGGGTCGCGATAGCCCGTGCCCTGGTCGGGGAGCCGGCGATCGTGCTGGCCGACGAGCCGACCGGCAATCTGGACTCCGGCACCGGCGCCGCGCTGCTGGCGCTGCTGGAGGAACTCAACACCCAGGGCGTCACCATCGTGGTCGTCACGCATGACCAGGCCATCGCCGCCCGCGCCCCCCGGCGCATCGAGATGCTCGATGGCCAGATCATCACCGACACAGGCCCGGCAGGCGCTGGCTGGAACGCCGCGCCGCTCGCCGGTCACCCACGGCCCGCACCACCTGGAGGACTCGCCGGTCACTCACGGCCCGCATCACCTGGTGAACTCGCCGGTCACCCACGGCCTGCACCTGGAGGAGCCGCATGACGGCCGTTGCCGCGCCCGCACCTCCCGCAACCCCGCGATCTGCAGCGGCGCGGCTGCGTCCGGCGGATATGGCGCGGCTGGCGGCGGTGGGGCTGCGGACCCGTAAGCTGCGGGCTGGCTTGTCGGCGCTGGGGATCGCGATCGGGGTCGCGGCGATCACGGCCGTGCTGGGGCTTTCGGCCTCATCCCAGGCCGGCCTGCTGGCTGAGATCGCCCGCCTGGGCACCAACCTGCTGACGGTGCAGAACGGCCAGACCCTCACCGGCGGCACCGCGGAGCTACCGGTTACGGCGCCGGGGATGATCGCCCGGTTGCCCGGCGTCACCCAGGTGCAGGACACCGGCACGGTGAACAACGTGAACGCCTTCCGCAGCCCGCTGATCCCCGCCGCCGACACCAACGCGCTCACCGTGGCTGCCACCAGCCTGGGCCTGCCGGCCGCCGTGGGCACCGGTGTGGCCCACGGCAGCTATCTGAACCCGGCTACCGCGCGGGGGCCGGTCGCCGTGCTGGGCGCCGCGGCCGCGCAGCGGCTGGGGATTGACAAGATCTTCCCGGGGGAGCGGATCTGGGTCGGGAGCATGTGGTTCTACCTCACCGGCATTCTCAAGCCCGCCGTGCTGGCCCCCGAGATCGACTCCTCCGTGCTGGTGGGCTACCCCGCGGCGCAGAAATACCTGCGCTTCAACGGCCACCCCACCACGATCTACCTGCGGGCCGCAACTGCTGCCGTCACCCGTGTCGACAACCTGCTCGCCGCCCAGGCCAACCCGGGGAACCCGGGCGAGGTCAGCGTGTCCCAGCCCTCCGCCGCGCTCACCGCCCAGGTCGAGGCCAAGGGTGCGTTCGACACCCTGTTCCTGGGCCTTGGCGCGGTGGCCCTGCTGGTCGGCGCGGTCGGGGTCGCCAACATCATGATCATCTCGGTGCTGGAACGCCGCTCCGAGATCGGGCTGCGCCGCGCCCTCGGCGCGACCAAGAACCACATCCGTGCCCAGTTCCTGGCCGAAGCGATCCTGCTGGCCCTCGCCGGGGGAGCCGCCGGGGTAGCGGCCGGGTCCGCCGCCACCGCCGTCTACGCCCACGCCAAAGGCTGGGCCACGGTCATCCCTCCGGTGGCCTGGGCCGGCGGCCTGGGCGCGGCGATTGTCGTCGGTGCCGCGGCCGGGCTCCTGCCCGCCCTCCGCGCAGCCCGGATGTCGCCCACCCGCGCGCTCTGGGCGCTCTGAGCCGCCGGCCGGGCTACGGCTGTGTGCACCACCGCATCTGGGTCAGCATCAGCATCGGTACATGCGCAGACGCGTCACGCGGGGGAAGCGAAGCGCTGTCCCGGCTCCATCTCGATGAGCATGGATACGGCCTCGATGAGTGCCAGGTGGGTGAACGCCTGCGGGAAGTTCCCCAGGTGCTCGCCCGTGGTGGTGTCGATTTCCTCGGCGTAAAGCTGGAGCGGCCCAGCGAAGGACAGCAGCTTCTGGCACAGGGCGCCCCGTCACGGTGCCGGTGATCCGGCGACGGTTTCCTCGGGGATGAGCCGGACTACGTGGCCGCGCTGCGGCGGAGCGGGAGCTGGACGCGCAGGATGGTCTGGCCCGGCCGCGAATCGATGCTGATCTGGCCGTGGTGACGCTCAACGACGATGCGGCGCGCGATGTCCAGACCAAGCCCGGTGCCCCTGCCCACGTCCTTGGTCGTGTAGAACGCCTCGAACGCTCGGGCCTGTACCTCGGCGGGCATCCCGGGACCGGTGTCGGCGATCTCGACGACGATGTGCTCGGGATCCGCCCGGGTCGAGATACTGAGCGTGCCATGGCCTTTCATGGCGTCGATGGCGTTGTCGATGATGTTCGTCCACACCTGGTTGAGATCGGCCGGATTCGCCTCGATCCGGGGCACGCCGGGCTGGTAGTCACGGATGACAACTACGCCATCTCCCAGCTTTTCCCCCAGCATCACCAGGGTGCTGTCGATACCCTCCGTGACGTCGGTGAATTGCAGGGAGGCCCGGTCGAGCTGCGCGTAGGTCTTCATCGCCGTCACGAGGCCAGAAACCCGCTCGGTGGCCTCCTTCACTTCGGACAGCAGCACCGCTGACGACAGTGCGCTTGCCACCCATTCCAGCCCAGGCTCGAGCGTGCCGCCGCCGAGTACCTGGCCGGCCCGTTCGCACCAGGCAACGTCGGCTCCGGCCGCGGCAAGGGCGGGAGCGATGTCCCACGCGGCGGTGACCCCGTGCGCCGTGAGCCAGTCGGCGAGCGCTTCTTCCCGATCGGTGAGCGCCAGCGGGCTCACGCTGGCCGTTCCGGTGCCGAGCTCGCGCCGCAGCGCGTCGAGGCCGATGAACTGCCGGGCCGACAGGGACCCTTCGGCCAGGCGCACGAGCGATGACTGCAGTACATCGCCCGTTTCCTGCAACGCCCAAGCCGCACGCACGGCAGCGGATGCCGGGTTGTTCATTTCATGCGCCAGGCCGGCCGCGAGCGTGCCGAGCGCGGCGAGCGCCTCCTGCTGGCGCGTGAGGGCTTCCATGTTGCGCACCGTCTGGAAGAAGCCCTCAATCAGGTGCACGCCGAACGGGAACCAGGCCTGCGCCCGTTCCCCCAGCGCCTTGGCGGGGACTCGCAACATGACGCCGGGGCTGGCCGCGCGGCCGGTGGCCATGTATCCGGCGTGGTCGGCCCACGCCCGGAAGCCGCCCGCCCAGACCCCGGGCCGGTCCATCACACCGGCTACGGATTCCTCCCACCTGGTGCGGCGCAGCAACTCCACCCGTCCCGCCAGCAGCACCCACCAGAAGTCGGCGGACTCGCCCTCACGGAACAACACATCGCCGGTCTGAAAGCGCACCTCGTCACCGGCCTCGATCAGCTCACCGAGCTGCTCATCGCTGAGTCCGTTGAACAAGAAGACATCGCGCAGATCATCGATGAGCATCAGCCGAACCCGTCCCCACCTTCCTGGACCCTTGTCCGGTCGAGGCTACCAAATCGCCGCAGGTCAGTGCAGTAGGGACGAGTGCTGCCGCGGACCCGGCCCGCGGCACCAGCCGGCATCCCGAGGCTATTCGGTACCGGCTGGCTGGCTGAGGGTGGTCGTGAGCGGCGGAGCGTCGAGGCCGCAGTGGAGGCACTCTTCGGGCGCGGCCGCGCCGGCCGGCCGGGGCTCTCGCGCCGGGTTGGTGATCGTGAACGCGGCGAGGATGCCGCCCGCGATGCACGTCGCTCCAGAAATGAGCACCGCGGTACGGAAGCCCGCGGCGAGCGCATCCGGGTGCAGGTAGGCCGTGCCGGTGATGCCCGCGAGGGCCGGCAGTACAGCGACGGCCAGCAGGCCGCCAAACCGGGCCACATCGTTGTTGATCGCGGATGCGATGCCCGAGTGCTGCGCGGGCGCTGAGCTCATCGCTGTGGCGGTGAGCGGCGCGACCGTGGCCGCGAGCCCGAGCCCGAAGACGATAACCGCCGGCAGCACGTAGAGCGCATAGTTGGGCCCGGATGTGGCCAGGGTGAGCATGCCCAGGCCCACGCCGACGACAACCGGGCCGACGCTCATCTGCAATCGCGGCCCGATCCTGGTCGCGAGTTGCCCGGATCGGGCGGAGAGCGCCAGCATGATCACGGTCAACGGCAGCAGCGCCAGCCCGGAGGCCAGCGGGGAGTAACCCCACACGACCTGAAGCATCACCGGAAGCAGGAAGGTCGCCCCGGTCAGCGCCGCATACACAAGGAACGTCACTGCGTTGGTCGCGGTGAACTGCCGCTCGCGGAAGACCGACAGCGGCAGCATCGGCGCGGCAGCGGTGCGCTCACGGACCAGGAAGGCGACCAGGCCCACAACGCCTGCCAGCAGCATCGCGAGAACGGCCGGAGACGACCAGCCCAGTGCCGGGGCCTCGATGAACGCGAACGTGATACCTGAGAGGAACACCACCAAGGCCAGTGCCCCCGCGTAATCGATGGCGCCGGTCACGTTGGGGTCGCGCGACTCGGGGACGTGGCGCACGGCGAGCGCGACCACCGCTACCGCGACGGGGATGTTGATGAAGAAGATCCAGCGCCACGACGCGGCCGAGATCAGGTACCCGCCGATCAGCGGGCCCGCGGCCACGGCCACACCGGCGAACGCCGACCAGGCCCCGATCGCCCGGGCTCGGTCGGCCGGAACAAACGACGCTTCCAAGATCGCCAGGCTTCCCGGCGTCAGCAGTGCCGCCCCCACGCCTTGGAGCACGCGGGTGATGATGAGGAACACCACGCCGGGGGCGAACCCGCACGCCGCCGAGGCCACGGCGAACCACACGACGCCGATCAGGTAGACCTTCCGCCGGCCGAACCGGTCGCCGAGCGACCCGCCGATGAGCAGGAACGCGGCAAGGGTCAGGGTGTAGCCGTTCATCACCCACTGCAGGGCGGCGATGCCGGTGTGAAAATCGCGACCGATCGTCGGCAGGGCGATGTTGACGACCGTAGCGTCCAGTGAGGCGATCCCCGAGCCGAGCACGGTGACCACCAGCACCCATCGTCCCGGCGCCGAGGAGTACGAGAGTGCGGGAGCGTCTGCTGTGGTCATATGGGAGGAGGGTAGCCGCGTCTCTCCCGCGACGGGCAGACCGGCCTGCAAGTTTTCTATCTGTGATAGGCGACAGCCGGCTGCTCGCCGCGATCGATGCATGCGACGACCGCGCGCGCCCCGGCCAGCCAGATGGCTCACCGGGGCCAGGGCCGCGTCGTTCCCGGCAGGCTCCCTCATTTAGTCTATCGTTAGCAAAAGCTCGCGAAAGAGGACGAAATTAATGACCGTCCTGGTCGGCCGCCGCGAATCATTCAATGCTGCGCACCAGCTGTGCGATCCGGACTTGTCGGACGACGAGAATCGGCGATTGTTCGGGAAATGCGCCAATCTGCACGGGCACAACTATGTCCTGGAGGTGGTCGTGGCCGGCGAGATCGACCAGGCCAGCGGCTACGTCCTGGACCTGAAATCGTTGTCGGACGTCATCTGCAGGCAGGTCATTGACGACGTGGATCACCGCAACCTGAACACCGATGTCCCGTGGCTCAAGGGGCGCGTCCCGACCGCAGAAAACCTGGCCCAGGCATTCTGGGAGCGGTTGCGGCCGGAGCTTCCCGACGGGCTGCTGCGGTCGGTCCGCCTCTGGGAGACCGATAAGAACTGGGCCGAAGTCGGTGACCTTGCCTGACGGTCCCGCCAGCGCGGGGGCGGAACGCTCACGGGAGCCGGCCGACGCGGCGAGGGAACTGCGGAGGCGGTACACCCCCGCGGACTTGACCGTGTTCACCCGCGAGGAGGCAAGCCGGTTCATCCCGCAGGGTGACGGTGATCCGCAACACGACATCGTGCTTGCCTGGGAACTGCTGTACCGGCTCGAACCCGAGCTCTATGAGCGCCTGGCCAGCGCCGAACGGCTCCACCCCGGGGTGGTGGGCTGGCTGCCGCGCGTGGACCAGATCGCCGAGGTCGGCGCGGGCACGGGGCGGCTGACGATGGAGCTCGTCGAGCGCGGGCAGTGCGTGGTCGCGGTGGAGCCCGCGCCGCCGTTGCGCCGGATCCTGCGGCGGAAGCTCGCGGCCACCGGCCACGGGGACCGGGTCCGGGTAGCCCACGGGTTCTTCGACCGGCTGCCGCTGCCCGACGATTCCGCCGACCTGGTCGTGGCCTGCTCAGCTTTCACTCCCTCGCCAGGACACGGCGGCGAATCCGGCCTGGCCGAGATGGAGCGGGTGTGCAGGCCGGGCGGGCACGTGGCCATCATCTGGCCGAACCACCTCGACTGGCTGGCCGCCCGCGGCTACCGGTATGTCAGCTTTCCCGGGCCGATGTCCGTGGAATTCGAGAGCCACCGCGACGCGGTAGAGCTGGCCGAGATCTTCTACCCCAAAGCCGCCGACCAGGTTCGGCAACGTCGGTGGCGGAAGGTTCCCTTCGAGGTGCTAGGCATTAATCCGCCGCGCGACCTGGCCTTCAAGGTGCTGGCCGCGTGAAGATCGCGATCATGGCGCCGCTGGTGACGGCCATCCGGGAGCCTCAGCGCGGCGGCTCGCAGGCGTTCGTGTCCGATCTGGCCCGCGGCCTGGCCGGCCGGGACCACGATGTGCACGTCTACGCAGCCTCTGGATCGGAAATCCCGGGGGTCGAGGTGGTCGACACCGGGGTCGACCCCCGGTCCCTGGCGGGCACGCTCTACCGGGCGTTCGGCCCATCCCCGGGCGAACCGGGGGCGGGGGAACCGGGCGAGGGCGAATCGGCGGAGGCCTCGGCCGAACCCGCGTTCCGCACCGCCTACGCGGCCATGCAGACGACCCGCTATGACGTGATCCACAATCATGCCTTCGATGCGCCCGCGATCCGGCTCGCGATCACGCTGCAGGCTCCGGTGGTGCATACGCTCCACCTGCCTCCGGACAAGGCCGTATCGGCGGCGCTGCGCCAGGCAGCTCAGCGCGCCAGGCCGCCGTCGGTGGCCACCGTATCGGCGGTCCAGGCCAGCGCCTGGCGCCGGCTGGTCCGCGTCGACGCCGTCCTGCCGCCGTACCCGCCCACGGGTGTCATTCCCTGGTCGGCGGCGGCCGGGACCGGCGCGCTGTTCGCGGGCCGGCTGAGCCCCGAGAAGGGCGCGGCCGAGGCCATCGACATCGCCCGCGCGGCCGGTGTGCCGGTCGACGTCTACGGCGACCCTTACGATCCCAGGTATAGCCGGGAGCAGATCGACCCGCGCCGGAACTGGCCGGGGGTGACATTGCACCGTGGCGTGCCCCGGGCCGCGCTGTGGGAGGCCATGGCCGAGGCGGCCGTGGTGTTGTGTCCCTCCCGCTGGGATGAGCCGTTCGGGCTGGCCGCGGCCGAGGCGCAGGCGTGCGGGACTCCTGTGGTCGCGTTCCGGCGCGGCGGACTCGGTGAGGTGATCATGGATGGCGTAACTGGTTTCCTGGTGCCGCCCGATGATGTCGAGGCCGCCGCCGAGGCGGTATCGAAGGCGGCCGGGATTTCCAGGACGACGTGCCGTGAACACGCCGAGGGTCGGCTTGACCTGGAACTGAGCCTGGACGCGCACGAGCGCCTCTACCGGAGAGTGGCTGGTGACTGAGGTGGCGCGGCGCCCCGAGATCTCCCCGGCCAGCTGGCTGGCGGGGCGGCTGGCCGTCGTCACCGGGGCCAGCCGCGGGATCGGGGCGGCCACCGCCGCGGCCATGGCGGCGGCCGGCGCCCATGTCGTGCTGGCCGCCCGGGATCAGCGGGCTCTCGACGACGTGGCTGGCCGGATCAAGGACGCGGGCGGCCAGGCCACGCCCGTGCCTACGGACGTGAGTGACGAGGCCGCGGTCCGGCGCCTGTTTGCGGAGGTTGCCGAGGTTGGCCAGGTGGCCGCGCTGGTCTGCGCGGCCGGGGTGCTGACGCCTGCGCGGTTCGCCGAAACGACCCTGGCAATGTGGGACGAGACGCTCGCGGTCAACCTGACGGGTACCTTCCTGTGCTGCCGCGCGGCGTTCACCGCCATGGTGCCCGCCGGTGAGGGCCGCATCGTCACCATCGGGTCGCTGTCCGGGGTGTACGCCACCGAGAAGTTCCCGGGATTGGCCGCCTACAACGTGTCGAAATTCGGGGTGATCGGCCTGACCGAGGCGATCGCGGTCGAGGGCAAGGAGCACGGCATCAGCGCCATTTGCCTGAGCCCGGGTGCCGTCGACACCGAGATGCTGCGCCGGGCCAATCCGACACTGCGTCCGGGCCTGACCCCGGACGACGTCGCGGAACTGATCGTCGCGCTGCTGGACAGTCGGCTGGCCCCGGCCAGCGGGGCGAACATCCCGCTGTTCTCGAACGCCTAGGGCGGTGCTTCGGCGCCGGCCAGCGACCACAGGTCGATGCGCTCGTCGGCGAGCACGGCCGGAGCCGGCCGGGCCCGCGCAGCTACCAATCGGGCGGAGGCCGCCATCTCGCTGTCAACGTCCAGTTCGGGATCGCCGCCGCGGTCGAGGCCGACGGCGGCCCGCACTACCCCGTCCACCAGGTAGAAGCCGATCAGCTTGCGTTCCGCTATGCTGCCGCGGACCACGAAGTTATCCCACCTGGCGACGTGGCCGACGTACTCGATCTTGTGGTCGTACTGATCGGACCAGAAGGTGTACAGGTAGTCGTAGGGGTCCGTGGCGCCGAGCATGGACCTGGCCGCGGCGGCGCCCTGTTTCTCCGCGTTGTTGTAGTGCTCGACCCGGACCCGCCCGAACAGCGGGTGGAGCTGGTTCGCCACGTCACCGGCCACGTAGACGTCGGGCTCGCTGGCCCGGCAGAGCTCGTCGGCGAGGATCCCGTTGTCCTGCGCTACCGGCACGGCCGGGATGTCGGGCTGGATGCCGATCCCCGCCACCGCGAAATCGCATGGGATACGGCGGCCGGCGGCGGTCACGGCCGCTTCGAGGTTTTCATTACCTTCGAAGGCGGCGACCTCCTCTCCGGGCAGCAGCTCTACGCCGTTCGCGCGGTGGATGGCGCCGATCAGCGCGCCGATCTCGCCGCCCAGCACCCGCGCCAGCGGGATCCGGCCGGGGAAGACCGTGGTGACCTCCACGCCGAGTTGCGTCAGCGAGGCCGCCACTTCGCAGCCGATGAAGCCCATGCCCACCACGACCGCACGCCGGCCCGGCCGAGCTTCCCGCTTGATCGCGTCGCACTCGGCCACCGTGCGCAGGTAGTGAATCCCGGGCAGGTCGGCACCGGGGATCGCGAGCCGGCGGTTGCGTCCCCCGGTGGCGACTAGCACCTTCTGGTAGCCGAGTTCTTCCCCCGAATCCAGGGTGATCGTGTGCGCGGTGGGCTCGATCGCCGCCACGGTGCCGCTGCGAAGCTCCACATCGTGGTCGGCGTACCAGTCGGCCGGCCGGACGTACCAGGCGCTGAGATCCTCTTCCGACCGCAGGTAGGTCTTCGACAGCGGCGGACGGCCGAAGGGGACACCCGGCTCGCGGCTGAGGAGGACGACCGGCCCGGGGAAACCGTCCTCCCGGAGCGTGGCCGCGGCGTTGCCGCCTGCGAGGCCGTCGCCGATGATCACCATCGGGTTTCTGGTGGGTCGCTCAGCCACGCAGTACATTCTGCCGCGTGAGCTCTGCGCGGCGACGTCCCGGGGGTTAGACGTAGTGCAACTGGGCGTGGCCCGGCTCGTGGTCTACGAGCTGATCGCAGGTCGGGCAGTACCACCGGGCCTCGATCGGCGTGCCGCAGGTGAGGTGACGCGGGGTGTCCGCCGGGTCGGTGTGCCTGGTCCCCCAGTGCGCGAGCAGCAGGAGCGCCCCGGCGAGTTCGGTGCCCTCGGCGGTCAGCTGGTAGGCGGCCCGGGGCGGCCGCTGGGAGTACGGCCGGGCCACTAGCAGCCCGTCGCGCTCGAGCCGCTTGAGGCGCTCGGACAAGATGTTCGGGGCGATGCCAGGGATCTGGCCCAGCAGGTCGTTGAACCGGCGCGGGCCGGGCAGCAGCGCCTCTACCACCAGCAGTGTCCACCGGTCACCGACCCGGGCAAGCGCCTCGGCGAGCGGTGAGGAATCCACCTCGGATTCAGCCATGGGCTGATCGTAACCCGTTGACTTGTGGCCAGTTAATAGTAATTTGCAAGTTACTACTTACTGGAGGTGGCGGGTATGGCAATCCTCGATGAGGTCGGGGCCAGCATCAGGCAGTTGGCCGGGGGCGCGGGAGCCTCGGTCGTAGGCATCGGGCAGCGCTGGGGCGCCGGCTCGGGCATCGTGCTCGGCGAGGGGCGGATCCTGACGAACGCGCACAACGTGCGCGGCGACCGTGTGACGGTTACCTTCGCCGACGGGCGCACCGCCGAGGGGACCACGGCAGGGCGCGACATCGACGGCGACCTGGCCGTCATTGACGCCGACACCGGCGGGGTCGCGGCGCTGCCGTGGGCCAGTGGCACGCAAGCGGAGCTCGGAATGCCGGTATTCGCGCTGGCTAACCCCGGCGGGCGCGGGCTGCGGGTGACGTTCGGGTTCGTCTCCGGCATCGAGCGGACCTTCCGTGGCCCTCGGGGGCGGCGCATCACCGGCAGCCTCGAGCACACCGCGCCGCTGCTCCCCGGCTCCTCGGGCGGCCCGGTCCTGAACGCCGATGGGCAGCTGCTCGGGATCAACACCAACCGGCTTGGCGAGGGCTTCTACCTCGCCATACCCGCCGACGAGGCGCTACGGGGCCGGGCCGAGGCGCTCGGCAGAGGGGAATCAGCGGCATCGCCACGGCTCGGCGTCGCCATAGCCCCCGGCCACGTCGCCAGGCGGCTCCGCCGGGCCGTCGGCCTGCCCGACGCCGATGGCCTGCTCATCCGCGAGGTGATGCAGGACACCCCGGCCGCTCGCGCCGGCCTCGCCCAGGGCGACCTGATCGTGACGGCCGCGGGTCAGCCAGTGCGCTCGCCCGACGACCTGTTCGATGCGCTCCAGGCCGCCGCTGGTGGCACCATCGAGCTGACCGTCGTCCGCGGCGCCGACGAACGGGTCATTCAGGTCGACTTCGGCGGTAATGGCCAGCCGGGCCAGGGCGTGTAGCTTGCCATCCACGGGCGCGCCTGATGCGTCCGGCCGGACCAGGACTCGTGGCTTCCCCGCCGACGGCGCCTGACACGTCCGGCCGGGCCAGGGCGCGTGGGTTGCCGCCCACGGCGCCTGATACGCCCGGCCGGACCAGGGCGCGTGGGTTCCCGCCCACGGCGCCTGACACGCCCGGCCCGGGCCGGGCACACTGGTGATGTGCGGAACATCGCGGCGGTGCGGCGGCCATGAGCTTCAACCAATTGCTCGCCGACCAGCCCGAGCCTCAGATCGCCGGTTCGGCGGTAGTGCTGGGCGACGTCCACGTCGGTGCTGGTGCGATCCTGGCGCAGGGGCTGGTGGTGCGGGCGCACGGGGCAGCGGTCAGCATCGGCAATTACTCGGCCATCCTGGAGAACGGGGTGGTGGTCGGCACGCCCGAGCATCCGGTCCGGGTGGGCCAGCGCACCGTGTTCGGTCACCGCGCCACCATCGTCGGCGCCAGGATCGGCGACTTGTGCGAGATCGGCAACGGCGCGATCCTGATGCCGGCTTCCCGCCTGGGCGACGGCTGCATCCTGGGCGAGGGCACCCTGGTGCCGCCGGGCGCCTTGATTCCGGCCGGTTCAGTCCTCGTAGGGCGCCCACCCCACGTGATCCGGTCGGCTACCGACGCCGACCGTGAGCGGCTGGCGGTGCTGCGGCAGCACCAGACCGGCCTGACCGATTACCCGGGCACGATCGTGCGCAGGCCGATGCGAGCGGGAGAACGCATGGGGACGCTGTATGCCTACCGTGATAAGACCCCGTCGATCGGGGCAGGCACGCTGCTGTTCGACTCCGCGGAGATCACCGGGGACGTGGTCGTCGGCGAAGACTCGCTGATAGGTGCCGGGGTAAAGATCATCGGCGACTCGCACGGCCCGGTCCGCATCGGCTCCCGGGTCCAGATCCTGGAGAACACCGTGCTGCACCTGCTGCCCGACAACGAACTGGTCATCGAGGACGACGCGGTGATCGGCCCGGGCGCGATGATCCATGGCTGCCATATCGGCCGCGGCAGCGTCGTCGAACCGGGCGCGATCGTCTGTGATGGCAGCGCGGTCGGGGCCGAGTCGGTGGTGCGCGCGGGCGCCTGCGTCAAACAGCGCGATCGCTTCGGTGATCGCTCCATCCTGGACGGCTTCCCCGCCAAGCTCGCCGGAACACTGGCCGGCCCGCCGCCGCTGCCAGGCTGGGCCCTGCCGCCGGAAGCCGCCGCGGCCATGCGCCGGGTCCAGCGATGATCACGGCGCAGCCCGGAGCGGGCTGACCTGACCAGCCCGCGGTGACAATCGGGGTGGCTTGTCCAGATCTTCCCACTGGTTCATCCTGGACTCTGGAGTAATCGCTGCGGCGGGCGGTGGGGGGCTCAGCGGGTTGATGATCGGCTTGGGAAGGCGCCTGTGACTAGCAGGGCTTGGGCCCGTGGAAGGCGCGCGCCACTCCCGTCCCCAGGACGGCAGATGGCGCTACGGCGAACAGAGGCCAGGGTCTGGAACGCGTTCCGCCTGGGACAGGAACTCGACCTGAAGGCCTGGGATGCCGGCCGCCCGGGCGATGGGCACGGGATGGTGGTGCGTGCCTCGCGTGCGCCGGCGGTGCGGGCCCAGGCGCTCGCCGCAATGTTGCGCGATGATCGGGGCTCGCTGCCGAGTCCGCGCCTGGTATTGAGCGGCGCTCACGTGACGGGGCAGCTGGATCTGAGCTACGCGCGGATCGGGCATCCGATTATCTTGCGGCGATGCGTATTTGATGAACCGGTCACGGTGGCCGAAGCGCGGCTCAACAGCCTCATCCTGGACGGCTCGGTGTTTCCCGGGCTTGATGCGCACAACCTGGAACTCGACGGCAATCTCGGGCTCAGGTATGTCTCATGCTCTGGCACGATGAACCTCGAGGGTGCCCGCTTCCATCATGATGTCCAGCTGCATGGCGCCCGCCTCAGCCAGCCGGAGCGGGCCGCCCAGGCCCTGGTCGCGGATCACATGACCGTGGACGGCAGTATCCACTGCGATGGCGGCCTGGCGGCTACCGGCCCCCTCAGCATGGTCGGCGCGCGGGTTCGCGGCACGGTACGCCTGGATGACGCAAGGATCCGGCCGGCCGACAGCCAGGAAACTGCCCCAGCCATTGACGCCGGGGAGACGAAGACGGCTTTCAACGGCGAGGGGATGACCGTCGGCCGGGAGTTCAGCGCGCATCACCTCACCGCGGCGGGCGAGGTCAGGCTCGTCGACGCCACCATCACCAGCACCCTGGAACTGCGCGGGGCCCGGCTGGAAAATCCCGGTGGCGTGGCGCTCCGGCTGGACCGGGCCGAGATCCTCAGCAGCCTTTACTGCGACAAGGGTTTCACGGCTAATGGGGAAGTATGCGCCATCGGCGCACATGTCAAGGGGACGGCGTATTTCAACGACGCTCAAGTCGGTACGGGCTCGGTGAATGTCGCGGATGCGCCCAGCCCATCAAGATCCCACGTCGCGCTGCGCCTGGTCCGTGTCACGATTGACGGAGACCTTGGCATCTGGCGCAACTTTACTTCATTCGGAAGGGTTATCCTTACCCGGTCCACCATCGGTGGCGAGCTTACGCTGCTCACGACCAACCTCAAGGGTGATGTCGCCGCGGATCTCACCAACGCCCGCATCGGCGCGCTAACCATAGCCGGCGAGCCGCCAGCAGGAATTCTCGATCTCACCAAGGTAAGAACCGACGTCTTCAGCGACAATCCCGAACGCTGGCGCGGCCGGGGCAGGATTGTCTTGACCGGGCTCGAGTACACGTCGATCCACATGGACCAGGTGACGCTGAAGGACCGTTATCTGTGGCTGCGCCGGAGTATCACGAAGGCGGAGCGCGGCGGCTACTACGATCCCCAGTACCTGGCACAGCCGTATGAGCAGCTAGCGCAGGCATACCGACGCGTAGGCGATGATCACGCGGCCCGCCTTCTCCTGCTAGAGAAATGCAGACAGCGTAATCGAGCTACGCCGTGGCGGCAGTGGTACACCAAAATCTGGTACTTTATGCAGGACATACTCGTGGGGTACGGATACACGCCGTTCCGCGCACTGATCTGGCTCGCGGC
>Ga0306924_10001376_pt1 | contig 22106 bp, 20 predicted proteins | sample sta12Can44000111_FD_203756 | JGI IMG/M metagenome (GOLD analysis project Ga0306924, IMG submission 203756) | Lab enrichment of tropical soil microbial communities from Luquillo Experimental Forest, Puerto Rico - statanox.12C.anox.44.000.111 (v2)... | ecosystem: Environmental > Terrestrial >...
CGACGCTGCGCGTTCGCTGAACCTCAAAAAGCCGCGTAGATGATAACGAAACTCGGCCAGGCGCTGATAGTCCGACTGATCGAGCAATTGATTCGCGGACATTTGAAGTTGTAGCTTCCAGCGTATGGAACTTGCCAAACGATAAGGGTTCCGATTGTGCGGCGCAACCAAGCTGCGGCAGAGGCGACCACTTCCGATCGCTCACGTGCTCGCTTACGTGGCCCTGCTGGCTTGGTCGGCGACCTTCGTTGGGCTCATTCGAAGCCTTGTCAGCAGTCTGATCCCTGCGCTCCACTCCGCGAATGGCCGCCGGGCGACCGGCTTGCTCAAAGAAGTTGCCCGGCTTGACGCCTCGCAGGATGCGATCAACATAGGACGCCGCCTGCCGATAGAGGTAGGGCATGTCGATGCCATGTGACATAAAACCGTCGCCAGTAGCTCGACGAGCTGGCTACCTGGCGGGCGAGCTATCATTTTTAGTGTTGTCGATTACAGACGTAACTTACTGCTTCTTCCAACCCTATTACACTGAAATGTCGGCACTGCTCTATGGCACTGCCCTGTGAAGGACAGATATAGAATGATAGTTTGGATCGCAGGAGGGACGTATCCAGGTTGAAATGGTAACCATCCACACCAGGCGCGAACAAGACTAATTTTCGCTGATCGCCAGGTTTAAAGTGTATCCATCCGGATTGAGTGCCGGATGGCTGACCCGACCAGAACCCATCTTCCAAAGGATTTACAAAATAAATAGTTTTGAATCCGTCGAACGTATCTAAGCTGCCTGATGACTTGTCAGACTGTTTTTTCTTATCGCAGCCCAACAAAACCAATGGATGACCGCGCTTTGATAGATCATCCGCGCTTGCGAATCTTCTTTGATCTTTCCAGATCGAACTGTCTTGCAGCAGCCAATCACCAACTCTCTGAGAGTCGGCCGAAACGGAGCCCATCCCCGCCAACATCAACATTAATGCTGAGAGATGCCCTCTACATCCTCGCATGTATTACCCCTTTGATCCCTATCTCGGCTCCTACATGGTTATCCAACGGATTAGCCGACGTCGTCGGAATCGGCGTTCGAGTCTCTATTCCTACAATGTGAGTTGGCCTGCTATGTACACATTTTGAGGCGGTCCGGACTCTGCACCTGTGCCGCAATCGGCCACGTCGCCACGCCGGCGAGGAGTGCGATGAGCTCGCGTCTTTTCATTCGATCGAATTGCATTCGCTCGACCCCCCGCAGCCAGCATCGTATTGCAGGATACCGATTTGCCGAGGACCAGTCAGCCAGGGAGTCCGCTCGGGGTCCGCAGCACCTCACTAAGCGGAATTAATCCCTGCTCTCAGAGGCCTTCCGGGTGGTGCCACTTCCGGACCAAGTGCAGTGCAGCGAGCCGCATCCTTACTCGATCACCCGGTCGGCGCGGGCGAGTAGCATCGGCGGAATTTCGAGTCCGAGCGCCTTCGCCGCCTGCCGGTTGATGACCAGTTCGAACCTGGTTGACTGCACGACCGGCAAGTCGGCCGGCTTTGCACCCTTCAAGATTCTGCCGGTATAGACGCCGACCTGACGGTAGATGTCCGGGATACTGGCTCCGTAACTCATGAGGCAGCCGGCATCGACATAATCGGGTGCCCCGTAAACCGCCGGGATCGCGTGACGCACGGCCATCAGCGCGAACTGGACGCGCCGGCTATTGAAGAGGGGGTCAGGTCCAACGAACAGAGCATCCATCCGCTGACGCGCGAACGCCGCGAATGCCGCGTCGATCTCCTCGCTCGTGCCGGCATTGAGCACGTGCTCTTCAAGCCCGAGTGAATGGCTGGCCGCCCGCAACTGTGTCAGGACGATCTCGGCTCGTGTAGCGTCGCGCGGATTGATAAGCACGCCGAGCTTCTTCGCTCCCGGCAGCAGCTCGCGCAGAAGCCCTACCCGCTTGCCCACCGTTTCCGCAGACAGATAGTTGAAGCCGGTTGCATTGCCGCCCGGCCGAGCCAAACTGGCGACAAGCCCAAGCGCCACCGGGTCTTCGGCAACCCCGAAGACAATGGGGATGGTGGCGGTTGCGTCCTTGGCCGCGCGCGCCCCAGGCTCGGTGCCCGGCGCGGCGATGACGCTGACATTGCGACGAACGAGGTCGGCCGCGAGCTCCGGAAGCAGATCGAGCTGTCCTTCGGCCCAGCGATATTCGATGGCGACGTTACGACCCTCAACAAAACCCGTTTCTGCCAGACCCTCGCGGAAGGCATCAACACGGCTGTTGCCGGGACCGCCGGGCGACACGGAGCTGAGGAAGCCGATCACTGGCAGCGCTGGTTGTTGCGCACGCGCCGCGAGCGGCCACGCGGCTGCGCCGCCAAGCGTGTCGATAAATTCTCGTCGCCGGATACGGATTGCCATGCGACCCTCCAAAGGGTCATGCAACGCAGGGAACGATATCACACCCGGACGTGCTGCGCTGCGGGAATTCGATCCGGCTTATGTCTCTTGTGGGTCCAAAAACGAGAATCCGCCCTTTTCAGCCTTGTGTCAGCTTCCACCGGCTGCGGATATGCCGCCGCATGAGGCTATAGGTGCGCGCGTTTCGATAGCTGCGGCGGGCAAGCGATGGGGTAGGCGGCACCCTCGACACATGGGTGACCGCAAGCGATGCTACACATATCGGCGAGTGCGTTCGACATCGCAGGTTCCCAACGAATGTCGCGCGTACATTGTTACGTTTCGTCCAGCCTAATTGAGCGAGGTTGCAACCGGACGCATGCGGATTAATTTGACGCTGGCACACTACCTCCCCTTGGGTGATGTGGATACATTCACTCCGTCTGTCAGCGCGCATATGGAGGGATGTCATGAAGAGGTATTTGGCACTTGGAGCAGGATTGCTTGCGGGCACTGTGATTGGAGCCGCCGCGGTTACGGGGCTACACGCACAGGCAAAACCGTCTGTTTTTGTTATTACTGAAATCGATATTAGTGATCCCGAGGGTTACGGAAATGAGTTCGTCCCCAAGGCTCAAGCCATCAAAGCAGCTGGCGCCAAGTTCTTAGCAATTGGAGGAGTAGGATCCGGCGCGAAACCCATTACCTCACTTGACGGAACGCCACCAAAGCGCGTCACCATCCAGCAGTGGGATAGCCTCGACGCGCTCAAGGCTTGGTACGATGGCAAAGACTATCAAGAGGCGCTGACAGTCGGCCGAAAGTACGGGATCTTCCGTCGGTACGCCGTGGAAGGTCGGTAAGGACAGGGATCACATCCCGCCTCTTTGGGGCTTACGCCAGCTTCCACCAGCTGCGGACATAACCCCGCAAATGCTTACAGCCGAGCAGTGCCAGATGTGGCTCGTCCGCAGCGCTTTTCGGACGCCGACCGCCGGAGGGCGGGGTTAGATCGTCGTTGCCGGCGTCCGAAAACCTGCACACAAGCAGTCGTTCTCGGTTATCGGTTCTGGAGCACATTTCGGGCGATGATGAGCTGCTGAATTTCACTGGTTCCATCGAAAATCCGAAACGCTCGGGAATGCCGAAAAAGACGCTCCACTGTCGTTCCTCGAACCATGCCCAGTCCGCCAAAGATTTGCACTGCCTGATCGATGATGTTGAAGGCGGTTTCTGTAGAGTAAAGCTTGGCAATTGCTGCTTCTTGCGAGATGCTTCGCTCGGTTGCATCGTGTTGCCAAGCGGCGCGATACACCAGTAGGGCAGCAGCATCTATCCCAACAGCCATTTCGGCAAGCTTAGCTTGGATAAGCTGGTGTTCTGAGATTGGCTTCTTAAAAGCCGTACGACTAACGCTCCGTTCGACCGCCTCCGACATGGCGCGTCGTGCAAAACCTAACGTAGCTGCACCGACTGTCGAGCGGAACAGCTCAAGCACATTCATCGCGATTTTGAAGCCCTGTCCTGGCTCTCCAATCATGCGACGCGAGGGAATACTGCAATCCTTGAGGGTCCATGTGCCAACTGTATGGGGAGGTAAGACTGAAAGGCGCTCCTCTAGCTCGATGCCGCTTTCTTCCCCATCAATCGCAAATGCCGCGATTCCACCAGCACCGTCCTGTCCGTCTATCCGGGCGAAGACAATGTACAGGTCTGCCAATCCGCAATTTGAGGTCCACGTCTTGCGGCCATTGATGATGTAGCGATTGCCGTCGCGACGGGCGATAGTTGTGATCGCGGTGGCGTCCGAGCCGGCGTCAGGTTCTGAGAGGGCAAACGCAGGCAAGAGCCGACCGGAGAGGTATCCAGGCAATAACTCCTCTTGGATATCCTGCGATCCGCAGAGTGCGATGGGAAGGATACCAAGCCATGGTTCGGACAGCGCGACATCAGCGATTGCCGATGAGAATGCGCTGATCTCACGCATGACACTTGCCTTCCGAAGGCAAATCTTGGACTGATGGTTGGATGTTTGCTGCGCAGGAAGAGTATTTTTCAACCAGCCGGAGTTCGCGAACAGTTCAAATATCTGTCGGGCAGCCCTGCCATCACCTCCTTCGTCTCGCTCGAATTCGCCAAGCTCAGCCCGCACCCAGCGATCGAATTTCCGCGCAAATTCGAGGTGGTCGGAATCAAAGAACGGCCAGGACAGGTGGGTCAAATCCATGAAAGGCTAGCATCACGCGCTTGGTAACTGTGGTCAATCCCGATGAAATGTATCTTGCGGGGTCAAAACGAGAAGCCGCCTTTTTTGGGCTTATGTCAGCTCCGGCCAGCTGCGGACGTACGGTGGCATAAGCTTAGGACCGAGTAGTGCCCATGAACGGACCTGAGCAGATGCAGCAAAAGGCAGCTACTCGATGACCTCGTCGGCGACCAGCAGCAGATCGCAGGGGATTTCCAGATTGAGCGATCGGGCCGTCTTGAGGTTGATGACCAGCTCATATTTGCTTGGCTGTTCGACCGGGAGATCGGCCGGCCTGGCACCTTGCAAAATCTTGGCGACGTAAAGAGCTGCGCGTCGGAACCGATCAACGCGGACGGAACCATAAGACATGAGGCCGCCGACCTCCGTGATTTCCCTGAAGGCAGACATTGCTGGCAATCGATTCTTGAGCGCAAGTTCGACGATGATCCCTCGATTGGGAAAGCTCAAGGCATTGGTGGTCACGAGGAGTACGTCTGGGCGATCGCTTCCGATCGCTGCGAAAGCACCCTCGAGCTCTCTCGGCCGGCGGGCGACTAGCTTCTGCAGCGTCAGATTTAAGGAACCGCCGCAGGCTCCAACCTTTTTGGGCTTCTGCCGGCTTCGGCGGTGTGCGGACATCGCGGGGACGATGACAAAAGCCCGAGCGCCGTGACGCCACTTGTGCCTCCCACCATGAGAGCGGCGACTGGCTCGAAGGAATGCATGTCGTCGCCGCCTCCGCCGCGATGCCTGTTGAGCGCTGCACCTCAATGCGGCGGCGATGTTTGGTCTTGCATGGGCGGGGGCGGCGCGGGCGGGGGCGCGGCCGATGGCCAGCGAATGACCAACGGGTGATCCCAGTTGCCGGTGACGATGCGAGCGACCTTGATCGCGGCATAGGCGAAGATCCACATGCACACGATTGAACTGAGCATTCTCATGTGAATGACTCTCCCTCTTTAGGGCATTGCTTTTACACTCCATTGTGGTCTTGATGCGAGCATCTCAACACCTGCGCTGGACCAGCACAAAGTCCGTGAGCATCTTGTCCATGCCCACCGGCGGACAACGTCGGCTTCCGCCGGCTGCGGACATTCGGTCTCATGAGGCTATGCACCGCGCAAAATGGTCCGCAGGAGGTAAGCCGATCACCTGGAAGTGCTGATTGACCACGGGCCGTAAAACGGGGACCATTCACCCGTTCGCAGTGTTTGCTTCGATGCGATTCGTCGCTGACAACCGGGACATGGCATGACAAATCGATGCACGACGGCCCAATCCACAGAGGCAGCCCGGCGATGGGCACCCCCCGCGATTGTGACGCTCGCGGCCACGGCCGCCCTGACCGCGCTGACTGCGGCTCCGCCCGCCGACGCCGCGCCCCGCCAGGCCAGTCCCGAGCAGGCCACCGAGGTGGCGGCCCCGCGCGAGGCGGGCGAGCCGATCATGGCGATCGTATCGATCAAGAGCCAGAAGGTGACCATCTACGACGCCGACGGCTGGGTCCTGCGCGCGCCGGTATCGAGCGGAACCAAGGGACGCGAGACGCCGGCCGGCATCTTCAGCGTCGTGGAGAAGCAGAAGGACCATCACTCGAGCCTCTATGACGATGCCTGGATGCCGAACATGCTGCGCATCACCTGGAACGGCCTCGCGCTCCACGGCGGGCCGTTGCCCGGATATGCGGCCTCGCACGGCTGCGTGCGGATGCCCTTTGGCTTTGCGGAGAAGCTGTTCGACAAGGTTCGCATCGGCACGCGTGTGATCATCTCGCCGACTGACGCGGAGCCGGTCGAGCTTTCCCATCCGGCGCTGTTCGTCCCGAAATCCGAGGCCATCGCGGCCGCGCCGGCGCGCGCCGAAACGCTCGCCCGCGCGGCGGACGAGGCCGCCAGGTTGGCTCAACAGACGAAGAACGCTGCCGCCCTGGCGGTGAAAGAGGCGGCCCCGCTGACGGCGGCGTTGCGCAAGCTTGAACTGGCCAAGACTCGCGCCGATGCCGCGCTCGCGGTCGCAGAGAAGGCGCTCGCCGCCGCCAGGACCGACCAGGCCAAGGCACGAGCCGAGGACCAGAAGCAGAAGGCCGCTGCGAAAGTCGAGGAGCTGCAGACGCAGCTCGACGCCGCCAGGGCCAAGTCCAGGCTCGACGCTGCCGCGGCGGCCCGGGACGCCGCCAAGGCGGCCGAGACCAGGAGGGCCGACGCCGTCAAGGCGGCAAGCGAGGCAAAGCTGGCGCTCGAGCCGGTCTCGGTCTTCATCAGCCGCGCGACGCAGAAGCTTTACGTGCGGCGCAACACGCATCAGCGGCTGCCGGACGCGGGCGAGCTGTTCGATGCGACCATTGAGGTTCCGGTCACGATCCGCGATCCCGACAAGCCGATCGGCACGCATGTGTTCACGGCCATGACGCGTACCGACACCGGCCTGCGCTGGACGGCGGTCACGATCGACAGCGCGGACGACGCCAAGGCCGCGCTTGACCGCATCACGCTGCCGCCGGATCTGCTCGATCGCATCGCGGCAACCGCAGTGCCGCGGTCCTCGCTCATCATTTCGGACGAGCCTCTGCACCGCGAGACCAACTATCGCACGGAGTTCGTCATTGCGCTGAACAACCAGCCGCAAGGCGGCATCATGAACCGCCCGCGCTCGCCCGATATCCGCTTCGGCTTCGGCTGGGGTGGCTGGGGTTTCAACAATATGCCCGGGCGGAACTATTATCAGCAGCCACGGCGCTGGTGGTGAAGACGCGGCGGTTGCGAGCAGGCCGAATGGCACGCAGGGAATGCGCAATGGCGGCCGGGGCCCTGTTTTCCTGCTGAGCGCATCGGCGGTCCGGCATCCCTGCAACCCGCAACGCTTAGGCTTGCGGCCGATGTCCGCTACCGGTCAGGTCTTGGGTCAGATCTTGGGAGGGGTCTGAAAACGCATGAAATGCGCCGCGACGCAAAGCCAACGACCGTTCCGCCGCTCATAAATATCCGTGTAGCGGCCATACCCGATTTCACCGGTGAGCGTCCTGTCCCTGTAACCGGAGTGGATGATCGCGACGTCACCCAGAATCCGCAGCATCACGTCGACAGCCTCCGCATGCGTCCCCGGATACGGGTTGGCGATGCGCTTGAGAAACGCTTCGCGATTGAGCAAGGCGCCATCCGGGGCGGTGATATGGAAGTCCTCGGAAAGATTCTCCGCGTACCAGCGCACATCCGACTCCAGTGCGGACCGCACGTAGTTTCGATTCAGCTCAAGGAGCACTTCGCGATCGGTATTCCCGGTCTCGCCTGCTTTTTGCATTTGCTGCGTCCCTCGCAGTGGCTTACAGGGTCCCCGCGCACCGGCGCGGGCCGGTTTGGCAGAAGTTGGTGATCAACTCAGCGAGCTGTCGCACGGGTTGCCCCGCATTGGGCAAAGCGAGCAACGCGAGTTCTGTGTTGGGAATTTTAGGGAAGCCGTCTTTGACCCCCAGCACCCGATGGTCGGAAAGAATTGCGACCTGGGGCAGGATGCTGACACCGAGCCCGGCCGATACGGCGGCCTGGATGCCGGTCAAATTCGGACTCATATAGGCAACGTGCCAACTCCGCCCGGCGGCCTCAAGAGCGTGGATTGCACGGTTGCGATACAGGCACCCTTGCGGGAACACCACGAGCGGCACCGGGTCGCGGCGGGCGTCGATGGGATGGCTGCGGCTCATTGCCCAACTGAGCCGCTCGGGCCACGACGCAATCCCAGCCCGCTCGCCGGAATCACGCTTGAACAGAATGAGATCAAGCTCGCCGCGATCGAGGTCCTTGCGCAGCTGGACACTCAAGTCGCAGCGAACGTCGAGTCGGATGCGGGGCTGCGAGCGGGCGAAGCGCGCCAGCACCTGTGCCAGACGATTGGCGGCGAAATCCTCCGGCAAACCGAGCCGCACGATGCAGTCGCCTTGGGGTTGTGCGACCACATGATGGGCCTCTTTCGCGAGCGCCAGGATGCGCCGCGCATACGCCAGCAGCCGCTCACCCTGCTCCGTCAGCCCCACCTGCTTGCCGTTGCGATGAAGGAGCGGGCGCCCGCAACTGGCCTCCAGCCGGCGGATCTGCTGGCTCACAGTTGACTGGGTGCGGTGAACGCGCTCGCCGGCGCGGGTGAACCCGCCGGCATCGACAACCGAGACGAAACAGCGCAACAGGTCGATATCGAGCATGGGTGAAGCCCCAGCGGATCATTCGAATTTCCACTGTAATGTATCATATCATTTAATTTTACAATAGCCGCCCGGCAACCTACCTCTCCTGCAGCGACAGGAGACCACTCGATGCGTCCCGCTCTTCCCGCGCCCATCGGATTTGGAGGCATTAATCTGTTGCCGCTTTTCGTGGGGACATTCTGCTTGTTGTGGAGCTCGGCCTTTGCGGTGGCGAAGCTCACGCTGCTTTACGCACCACCGCTTCTCCTGCTCAGCAGTCGGTTTCTCATCGCCGGCATCGTCATGACGGCCGTGCTCCTCGTACGGCGGGGCGAATGGGCCATCAGTCGGCGCGACCTCCTGGTGTTTGCTGCGCTCGGTCTCGTGAACAATGCAATTTACCTCGGCCTCAACTACGCAGGGATGACGAGCATCTCGGCCGGCCTGTCGGCGATGATCTCCAGCTCCAATCCGGTGCTCACCGCGCTGCTTGCGGCGACCTTCCTCCACGAACGAATAACGTGGCGTAAGGCTGTGGGGTTGGCGCTTGGGGTCGGCGGGGTCGTTTTTATAGTCGAGAGCCGGATCGGCGGAGGCGCGGATCATCCGATCGGAATTGTGTTGACGATCGGTGGCCTGATCTCGCTTGTTACCGGCACCATTTTGTTCAAGCGCGCGGCACCGAAGGGGCAACTATGGGTCGGCAACGCGGTGCAAAACCTGGCTGCCGGTGTAGCGCTCCTGCCGCTTGCGCTGACATTCGAGCACGTCAGCGATGTCGTGCCAAGCTGGTACCTGTTTGCGGGGGTCGCCTACTCGGCACTCCTGGTCTCGGTATTCGGCTATCTGCTGTGGCTCTACTTGCTACGGACCTGCGGCGCGACTAGCGCCAGCTCCTATCACTTCCTCATGCCGCCGCTCGGGCTGATGTTCGGTTGGCTGGTACTCGGTGAACACGTGGAGTTTTCCGATCTTTTGGGGATTCTACCGGTCGGGTTCAGCATCTATCTGGTGACCCGGCGCGGCTGGTGACCCGGGCGGCTATCCAAAGAGACGTTGCCGAGGCCACTGTTCTTCAGGAGACTGAAGGCACATTGCCAGATCAGGTCCGCTTGCGGCGGAGACAGGTTGGCAGCAGACTGACTGCCGATTGCGCGCCAGACGATCCGTTTCATCAGACCGCGTCGTAGGCGACCGAAACGGTTTCCGCCGGCCGTGTGGGGATCGTTCACTTCACCATTACTGGTCCGGGCGAAATTGATATTGAGGCCCTCCGTCGGAGCGGCATCATCCAGGATTCTCTGGGCTTTCCATATGATCAGGCGTTGAGCCGCTCATCGTCCCAGACCTTATCGGGCATCGGCAGGCCTACGAACGTTTCATTGGTCGGTGGTTCCTCCGGCACAATACCCAAGAGGCCGAGCACCATCATGAGCTGACGTACGTGCTGACCCGAATGCCAGGTGGTCCGCTCCAGATACTCGTGTAGTGTCACCTCGCCGTAGTACACGCGTGCCTTGCACAAAAAGTCGGTCGTCCGGCCTGGACCGGCCCACCAGGTTCGCAATCGCTCCAGCACGTCGTGCCCGTAGGCCAGTACCTTGGCCTTGGTGTCCATCTGCGGCGGCGGCACGCGGTTGTATGCGCCTTCCTTGAGCGGCAGGCCCTGCACCTCGTGCTCAAGGAAGGCATCGGCGATGTTAAAGATGTGATAGGCAAGCTGCGCATAGCTGCGCGGCCGATTCGGCAGCAAGCGGCCGAGTTGGTCGTCCGGGATTTGCGCGAAGAGCCGCTGTGCGGCCATCTGGATCTCAATGAGGCGTGTAGCCAGCTCGGAGACCGGCAGCGCCGGCGCACCACCCCAGACAATCCCGGCAACGCGCGCGACATCGCGGAGTACCTGCCCGTTCGCCCACTCCTTGCCGCGCCGCACGATCGGCACCGACTGAATACCCAGCGCCGCCAGCTCGGCAAAGGCATCCTTGTCTTCAAGCACATTGACGGAGACGAAGAGAACCCCGTGCTTGCTCAGAAACTCTTTCATCCTGAGGCAACTGGTGCAGCCGGGCTGCCAGTATGCTTTGATCACGGAGGCTTCCGGGGATTGTTGCGCCATGGCATGCTCCTCAATTACGGAGGCAGGATACTCGACCCACCCCGGGGTGCAAGGACGTGAAGACATCTCGCCGAGGTCCGCCCGTTTGCCTTCACGACGTGCAATATCGTTGGCCCGACCGCCCGGTTGTCGTCGTTTGCATTGATGGCGGCGATCCAGCGTATCTCGATAAAGGAATTGAGAAGGGAATCCTGCCGAACGTCGCTCGCTTTATGGCGACTGGGTTCAGCGCGATCGCGCAATGCGTGATACCGAGCTTTACCTGTCCCAACAACGTGTCAATCGTCACCGGCGCTCCGCCTTCCATCCACGGCATATCCGGGAACTTCTATCTTGAACCGGAGACGGGAAATGCAGTCGTCATGACCGGTCCCGAGCTCATGCGTTCGACGACTATCCTCGCAGAGTTTTCCCGTAGCGGCGCGAGGGTGGCGTCGATTACGGCCAAGGACAAGCTCCGCCAGCAGCTTGGCAAGGGCATGAACATTGCGGGAGGCTGCATCAATTTCTCGTCGGAAAAGGCGGACCAATGTAACACTCGTGAGAACGGCATCGAGAATGTGCTCGAGCTCGTCGGCATGCCCCTGCCGGACATGTACTCGCCGGAACTGTCGCTGTTCGTACTAGAGGCAGGGATCAGGCTTCTTGAGACGGTAAAGCCACTCATTATGTATCTATCGCTGACGGACTACATCCAACACAAATATGCGCCCGGTGAACCGGACGCTGACCAGTATTATCGCAATATGGATGATTGCTTCGGGCGGCTGGATGAGCTCGGCGCCGTCGTCGGTCTCGTCGCGGATCACGGAATGCGCGACAAGTCCAACCCCGATGGTTCGCCCAAGGTGGTGTGGCTTCAGGATGCACTCGACCTGGAGTTCGGACACGGTGCAACAACGGTCATCTGCCCCATCACCGACTATTTCGTAGCGCATCACGGCTCGCTGGGGAGCTTTGTGCGCGTCTATTGCCGCCGCGCCACACCCGAAGCAGTAGTCAGGTTCGTGCGGACGCTCCCCGGCATAGAAGCCGTCCATGACAAAGCAACCGCCGCCCGCCTGTTCGATCTGCCGATCGACCGCGAGGGCGACGTCGTGGTCATAAGCGATGATGGAACCTGCATAGGAACGACGCCCTCCGCGCACGATCTGCCAGCGCTCGGTGATCATGCCCTGCGCACCCATGGCGGCATCGCCGAAAGTCGTGTCCCTTTCATTCTGAATTATCCGCTGCATGAGACCTATGCGGAACGGGCTGCGCGCGGTGGTTTGCGCAGTTTTCACATCTTCGACTTTGCCATCAACGGCGTCGTGACTTGAGAAGATCGCCCTCAGCGATCGCGCAGCTTGGGATCGATGGCATCGCGCAGCGCATCGCCGAACAGACTGAAGCCGAAAACGGTGAGCGCGATCGCAAGACCTGGAAAGACGGCGATCCATGGCGCCGTCGAGGCGTACTCCTCGGCGCCTCCCTGCAACATAAGGCCCCAGGCTGCCGTTGGCTCCTGCACGCCAAGGCCGAGATAGGACAGCGATGCCTCGGCGAGGATCGCCTGCCCGACGAATGCGGTCAGCATGATAAGGAACGGCGCCAGGACGTTTGGCACCATGTGGTAAATGATGATGCGTGTGTGACCGAAACCGCAGGCGCGCGCGGCATCGATGTAGGGCACTTCGCGAATCGCAAGCGCGCTCGAGCGCACAACCCGCGCGCAACGCGGGATGAGCGGAATGGTGATCGCGACGATGACGTTGTAGACGCCGCTGCCGAAGATGGCGATGACCGCAAGTGCCATGATGATCAACGGGAAGGCCATCACCACGTCGAGGACGCGCTGGAGAATGAGGTCGATGCGGCCGCCGAAATAGGCGCTTGCCACGCCGAGCACCAGACCGGCGATGCCGCCGATGATTGCGCACGAGAAGCCTACGATCAGGGCGGTGCGCGCACCGAATACAATGCGGGAGAACAGGTCGCGGCCGAACGCATCGGTACCCATAAGATGCGCCCAGCTCGGCGGTTCCATCATGACGGCGAAATCGTTCTCCGTCGGGCTGTAGGGCGCGATCCAATCGGCGGCAAGGCCGGCTGCGGCCATCACCATCACCAGCATCAGGCCAACCGTGCCGAGCGGCTGGCGCCGACAGAAGTCAATGATGCCGGTGCGCGAGCGGGGACTCTCACCCGTGTCGTCGACAGCGGTGGGAGCGCAGGCGGGTGCAAGATCGACCACGGTGCGAGCTCCGGTCAGCCGAAGCGGATGCGTGGATCGAGCCACGCATAGAGCAGATCAACCGCCAGATTGGCAAATACGAAGATCGCGACCGTGAGCATGACGAGGGCCTGGGTCAATGTGTAGTCCTGGTTTTGTACGGCCAGAACGAACAGGCGGCCGACACCGTTGAGGTTGAACACCTGCTCGGTCACTACAAGCCCCCCAATCAGGAAGGCAAACTCGATGCCGATCAAGGTTATAACCGGCAACAGCGCGTTCTTGAGCGCGTGCCGATTGATGATGAGCCGTTCGACGAGGCCCTTCGCGCGGGCGGTCCTGATGTAGTCCTCGCGCAGGACCTCGAGCATCGCCGAGCGCGTCATCCGCATGGTGACGGCTGCATAGCGGTAACCTACAGTCAGCGCAGGCAGGATCGCCATAGACAGGTTGCGCAGAGGATCCTGCCAAAACGGGACATAGTCGATCGGTGGCATCCAGGGTGCGCCGAACAGCGCGTGCGAGAGGTCGAGAACTACCAGGATCGCGATGATCCCGAGCCAGAACGACGGCGTTGCGATTCCGGCGATGGCAGTCGTGCGCACCACGTGGTCGATCCAGCTATTCTGCTTCAACGCCGAGATAGTGCCGAGCGGGATGGCGATGAGGATGGCGACGACGGTCGCCAGCACGGCGATCTCGAGCGAGATCGGCAGGCGCGCTGCGATCTCCTCGGCGACAGGCTTGCCCGACCACATCGAAATCCCAAAGTCGAGGCGAAAGAAGCCCCATATAAAGTCCAGGAACTGGAGAATCAGCGGACGATCGAGGCCGAGCTCCGCATGGCAAGCCGCAACCGCGCGCGGGTCGATATTTCCGCCTCCGGAGCCGAGACGGACCACACAGATGTCTCCTGGGATGAGGCGCATTAACACAAAGACAAGCGCCGCCGCTCCGATCAGCGTCGGGATGACGAGGAGCACCCGGTTTACGATATACCGGTACATCCCATGCATCCTGTTCGCGTCGCGATGCCCGTCAGCCGCCGCCAACCGGCATCGTAACGCGGCAGCATCCTACTGGTCGAGCCACACGTTCCCCAAGTCCTGATTAACGTAGTGGCTCGGGCTGATCTTCCATCCCTTCACATAGGACCGGTACGGAACAATGCGATTCCACCACGGCGTCATGAGCATATGTGCTTGCGTGTCGAGCACGTATTTTTCGAACTCGCGGATCATCGCTCGCTGCCTGGCAAAGTCGGTTTCGTGCAGGATCGCCTGATAAAGGTTCACCTCCTTCTGATCGTCGTAGCCGCCATAGTTCTCGGCGAAGACCGAGTGCGGCAGGAATTTGCCTATGTCCATAAGTGGATTGACGACGCCCTCACAGTTGAAGTCCACGGTTACATCGAAGGTGCCGTGACGCAGCGCGTCGAAGAATGGGCCGGTTGGCAGCACGCGCTGTGTAACCTTAAGCCCGATCTTGCTCCATTCGTCGATCAGCCAAGTGCCGACATACTTGTAGGGCTGGTCGACGTTGCGGTTCATCAGCTCGAATTTGAGACCTTCGGCGTTCGCCTCCTTCAGCAGGCGCCTCGCCTCCTCGCGCGATTTGCCGATATCCGGCCAGAACCCGGCCAGCTGCTGCAGCTCCTCCTTGGACGCCGCCAGCGGCGATCCCGGGAAGACGATGCCGCCCACAGTATGGACGGTCGCGATCTTGGCGAGCGCCGGCGCGCCGTGCCAGCTATCGATCGCCAGCGCAAGCGCCCGGCGGACGCGGACGTCGTCGAACGGCTTCCTCAAGTGGTTGGGGGTCACTAAGTTGCCGCAGTTCCAGTCGCTGGTCTGGACACTGATCTTGTCGCCGAGCTCCTTGACGAGCTCGTCGCGCGCCGAAGGCGGCAATCCGCGGAACTCCATCGCGGCACGATCGGCGCGGATCGCATCGACCCGTACGGCCTGCTTGGCTGCGAAAATACCGACGAACCCGTCCAGATAGGGCTGTCCCTGGTGATAATAGTCGGGATTGCGCACCCCCTTGATCGACTGGCCAATTTCGTAGCCAGCGAACTTGAACGGGCCGGAGCCCATGATGTTCTTCTCGAACCAGTGCGGATCCTTGTCGAGGATCTCCTTCTTGTAGATCCAGGCGAAAGGATCGGCGAGCGACGGCAGAAATGCACTGGTCGCGAACTTCAAGCGGAACACGACGGTTGTCGCATCCGGCGCTTCGACCTTGTCGACCATGATGAAGTAGCTCTCGCGTGCGCTCGACACGCCGTCGCGAGGATGGATGATCTCCTGCCAACTCGCGGCGACGTCTGCTGCGGTGAGCGGCGAGCCGTCGTGGAACTTCACGCCCTGTCGGATCTGGAAGGTGTAGGTCTTCCCGTCGTCGGTTGGCGTCGGCATCTCGGTGCAGAGATCGCAGACGAAATCGGTGGGCGAGGACGGATTATCGGGGTTGGCCCTGATCAACACGCTGTAGAACGGCGCAGCTGCGTGCACCGTCGCATATGTGGTCTCGCGATGGCCGTCCAGACTCGGCGGCGCGTCCGCCGGGATCATGTAGGTGAGCGTCCCACCGTGCTTTGGGCTGTCGGAGGACATCGCGCTGGCCACGGTCGCGGCGCAAAGCGCAGCGCCCAGGGCGGCTGCCGCCAATCCTGATTTTCTTATCATTGCTTCCCTCCTTTTTTTGTTGCGGATGGATCGGATCGCCATCCCTCGGACGTTTGCCGTGGAGCCCGGCGGGTTTTTTCCCACCAAAGTGTTGCGGCTTGATGATGTCTAACGTACCTCGCTGCATGCCACCCAGTGGCTGGGTCGAATCTCCCGAAGCTGCGGGCGGATCCGGCTGCAGCCCTCGACCGCGATCGGGCAACGCGGATGAAACACGCAGCCCGATGGCGGATTGATCGGGCTTGGCACCTCTCCCTTCACCGGCCGGAACTTGCGGCCAGCCTCGACGGTCGGATCCGGAACCGGAACGGCGTCAAGAAGCACCCGCGTATAGGGATGCAGCGGATTGTCGAACAGCTCGTCGCAGTCCGCCAACTCGACAATGCGGCCGAGATACATCACGGCGACACGCTGGCAGAGATGGCGGACCACAGAGAGATCGTGAGCGATGAACAGGTAGGTGAGTCTGAAGCGCTCACGCAGATCCTCGAGCAGGTTGACAATCTGCGCCTGAATCGAGACGTCGAGAGCGGACACGGCCTCGTCGCAGATGATGAATTCGGGAGCGAGCGCAAGCGCCCGCGCAATGCCGATCCGTTGACGCTGGCCGCCCGACATCTCGTGCGGATAACGGTCAACAAAATTCGGATTTAGGCCGCAGATCGAGAGCAGCTCGCGCACGCGAGCCGCGCGGCGCGACGCGTTCGGCTCGATGGCGTGCACCTTCATGGGTTCGGCAATGATTTGGCCGACCTTCATGCGTGGATTAAGCGAGCTGTATGGATCCTGGAAGATTACCTGGAAGCGGGGCCGTAGCGCCTGGAGCTGCTTGTGCGTAAGCTTGCTGAGGTCGACGCCGTCGTAGAGGATCTCGCCGGCGGTAGGCCGCTCGAGCAGCAGGATGCACCGGCCGGTCGTCGTCTTGCCGCACCCACTCTCTCCGACCAGGCCGAGCGTTTCCCCCCGACGAATCGTGAGGTCGATGCCATCTACCGCCTTTACCTCAGCAACCATCCGGCGAGCGAGGATACCCTCGCTGATCGGGTAGCTCTTCCGCAGTCCCTTCACCTCAAGGATCGTCGGAACATTGGTCAAGGGCGCCGTCATGCCGCTGGTCCTGACACGGTCCTGATCTCGTCACCCCGCAGGCAAGCGGAAAGGTGGTCTGCGCATCCCACTGAATGGAGTGGCGGCCTCACATTGGCGCAGGCGTCGACCGCGAAGCGGCAGCGCGGGCGGAATGCGCAGCCTTGGTCGAGACGCGTGAGGTCGGGAGGCTGACCGTCCACTGGGTCGAGGCGAGCCTGGCGCGGGCGATCAAGCCGCGGCACCGAACGCAGCAGTGCGATCGTGTATGGATGGCACGGGTTGTGATAGATGGCCGCCGCCGGGCCACTCTCCACGATGCGGCCCGCATACATCACGTTGACCCGCTTGGCATAGCGCGCCACCACCCCGAGATTATGTGTGATTATGATGAGCGCCACGTTGAGCTGGCGCCTCAGCCCATTCATCAGCTCGAGTATCTGTGCCTGGATAGTCACGTCGAGCGCCGTCGTCGGCTCGTCCGCGATGATGAGCTTGGGATCGCAGGCGATTGCGATCGCAACCATGACACGCTGGCGCATGCCGCCCGAGAGCTGGTGCGGATACTGTTTCAGGCGGCGGGCCGGATCGGCAATACCGACCAGGCCGAGAAGCTCGACGGCGCGCTTGTGTGCCGCAGCGCGATCCGTTTGGCGATGCTGCTCGATCGTCTCGGTGATCTGCCGGCCGATAGTGAGAACGGGATTCAATGACGTCATCGGTTCCTGGAAAACCATGCCGATATCCCCGCCCCGGACCTTGCGCATTTCTTCATCCGAGAGCGCCATGAGGTCACGGCCAAGGAATAGAATCTCGCCGCGCGTGATCCGTCCCGGTGGTTCCGAAATCAGGCGCAGAATCGATAACGCGCTGACGGACTTGCCTGACCCGCTCTCGCCCACAATCGCCACAGTCTCGCCCTGCTCGACGGCATAGGACACCCCATCGACGGCACGTACGACGCCGGCGCCGGTCCGAAACTCGGTATGCAAGTCCTTGACCTGTAGGAGTGGTACCAAGACCCCTCCCGACGTTCCTCTGCAAGGCGAATTCTTTATTATCAGTCTTAGGCCAGGTATTGCTATTGGCCGCCGGAACAGCTGTCAATGTGGCGAGAATGCGCACCTCACGCGCATCGGCCAAGCTCGTTGAGGGAGAATGATCCAGGCGGGGCTGGCGCTACACTGTCTCGATCTCAAGTGGAAACAGCGCGTCAAGGTCACTTGCGCGCATGAGATGATAGACATTGAAACGGTAGGCGGGCCCGACCGAGACTTCCGGCGGCGTGAACGGAAAGGCGAGATTCCCGGCTGTAGACAGCCGGCCTTCATAGCCATGGTGCAGCAGATATTGCTTGGTCGTCCGGACCACTTCGGCTGCGCGCTCCCGCGTGGGCGCGATGCATTCGCCGAGGATGAAGGCTTCACCTGGCGGCGCGTTCCGTGTCACCGGTGTCATGCGGACGCCATTCACCCCGTAGACCCGCCAGGTCAGCGCGTAATCTTCGGCCGCATCTTCGCAGACAAGATCGCGCACCACTCTTTCGACCTCTTGCAAGAGTTGCTCATAGTTCGCAATGAAGCCGGGATCGGCAGTGCCGCAGAGCAAGATCGCGCGCTCGCCCACATGCCGCGCCCCCTCGATCTTGACCCAAGGCTCTCTGGCCTCTTCCCAGAGCGCGCCGACGACGCGTGTGCGCCGGTCGTCGAGGGCATGATACCTGGCGCGCGCGAGATCGAGCCGGCCTTCTGGTTCCTGCACGGTGAACGGATCGCTCTGTTCGTAGAGGCTGTGCGCTGCCACCGACACCGGTGTGGCACGGCGTTGCGGCGCCATGCTTTCGATTTCGAAACCCTCTTGATCGAGCGTTGCCAGGATCGAATCGCGTCCGCCAGGAACGCAGCACAGCGACGCGCATTCGATGATCTTGGCCATGTGCTGGGCGGGCCCGACGGGAAAACCGGCTGCCGCCGGCAACGCTGCGAAGATCGCAGTGTCGCAGGCGCGGCCGGCAACGACGACGTCGACGCCCGCAGCCAAGGCGCGCTGGAACGCGCTCATACCCATCTGACCGACGATGTTGCTCGCAGCGTCCACTTCGGTCGCGTCGAGCGTCGACATACCGTCGATCGGTGTGACACCATTCAAGCGAAGCGCCTCTTTGAGCACGGTCCTTTCAATGTCGGCGCGCAGCACGCCCATGCGAAAGCCGAGACCCTCTTCGCGAGCTATCTCGCGCATGATCGCCAGCGTCTGCTCGAGATGCGGCTTGGCGCCGGCCGATCCGGCGGAGCCGATGATGAGGGGAATTTTCAGCTTCAGGGCGCCGAGCAGCACTTTGCGCAGGTCCCGCCGCGTGGCAGCGGGCGCGGTCGCGAGCTCGCCGCTGCCAAGATAGTAGGGACCGATGTCAATCGATCCCATGTCGCAACCGATCAGATGCGGCTTGCGCTCAAGTCCCGCCGAAAACGCCGGCGTCGGCACGCCGTATCCGAGCTGCCCGGAGGCGCCGAGAATTCGGATCGGCTCCGAGCCGTTCGCTTTGGAAAAATGGTCCAATATCCGCGCGGATGCGGTCATATCTCAAGCTTCAGGAGCGGCGTGTGCTGCTGCGCACCATAGACGTCACGGTCGCCGGGGTCACCAGACATGATTTGGCGCGGCACCACGATCTTGATCGCACGGCCGAGCGGGTAGTTGATCACCGTGACTGAGTCGACTGCCACGCCGTAAAGCGGCGCGATCTTTTCGGCAGTGAGCGCTTCCGACTGCGCCGCCCGTTGATACTCCGCGTCAGTGCGGAAGATCACGTCTAGGGTGATGCGACGCGGGCCGGCGTTCTTGCTGCGCACTACTTGCGCGAGATCCTGAAGCTGCATGGCTATTCGTATGCATGCGAACGAGACGGTGACAAGTGCATTCAGAGACTGGTGTATGTCGGCTTTCGCCAGCTGCGGACATGACGCCTAAATGTTTACAGCCGGGGAGTGCACACAACCGGACTCACGCGGTGCAGCAAAGCTGCGCTTCGATTCGATATCCCAACGGCACCTGGAACTCTGGTGCGGGATCATTGGCTACTTGAACCGGGAGGCCTATCAACCGCCAATGTTGCTATGGCCGAAGCCTCTCGATCTCCGCCTTGAGCACAGCTTCGATCGTCCGGTACGACGCCTCAACGGCGATCACGCGCGACCCGGCATCGGCGATACAGCCAGTCTGGCCGACGCGCTCGATCTCCGCACACTGCTCTGAGAGCTCGCGAGCGCCCAGGGTTGAGCTCGTACCCTTGATCATATGCGCGGTCCGCCGGATGCTCGAGACGTCGGCTCGTGCCGCTGCGTCGCGCAGCGCCGAGAGAACGGATGGGGTCTGATCGAGGAAGCTCCTGATCACCTCCCGCAGCGCCGCTGCCCCTCCGAGATCTTCGCGAAGCTGATCGAGCACGTCGCGGTCTAGTGCGGTGCCGACCGCGATTCTCTGTTTCTCGACTGGCGGCGACGCCGCAGCTTTGGGCGTGGAGGCGGTGGCCAAAGGTCGGCATTTGGCGAGCGCCGCTGCGAGCCGGTCCAACGTCACAGGCTTTACGATGTAGTCGTCCATGCCCGCCGCCAAACACTTGTCGTGGTCGCCCTGCATCGCCTCGGCGGTCATCGCGATAATGCGCGGACGCTCGCTTGCAGCCCAGCGCGCACAGATGGCGCGGCTCGCCTCGAGGCCATCCATTTCTGGCATCTGAACGTCCATGAGCACGACATCGAAGGCGGCATGGTCGAGCCGCGCGAGCGCCTGGCGTCCATCGCTAACGACGTCGGCCCCGTATCCGAGCCTTTCGAGCAGGCGAAGCGCGACATTTTGGTTGATCGGGTTATCCTCGGCGAGAAGGATGCGCAGCGGCACCGACGAGGCCACATCGCACGCCAGCGGAGGAGCCGCGCCGGCTGACGTGTCGCGTTGGTCGCCAATCGTCTCCAGCAGCCGGTCGCGCAGATGCGAGAGCCGCAAGGGCTTCGACAGCTCCGCGGCAAATCCGGCGTCGGCGTGGGCAGACGCTAGCGATTGGCCAGCGGACGACAGAAGGATGAGCACCGGCGTGTGTGCGCCACGCACGGCGCGAATTTCTCTGGCCAGCGCGATCCCGTCCATCTCGGGCATCTGGTAATCGAGCAGTGCCACGTCGAAGGGATCGCCCTGTACGATCCATTCCAGCGCCACGGCGGGAGAGTTTGTATCCCGCGCGCGCATGCCCCATCGCTCGGTCTGCAGCTTTAGCAAAAGACGATTTCTGGCATTATCATCGACGATCAGAACGCGCTTGTCTGCCAGCTCCAGTTGCTCACCGTCGGCAGCCGCACGCTCCAGAGCCTCGACCTCATCTGCGATGATCGTAAAGTGGAACGTCGAGCCTTTCCCCAGCTCGCTCTCCGCCCAGATCCGCCCGCCCATGAGTTCGCTCAGTCGCTTGCAGATGGCGAGCCCCAATCCTGTCCCGCCGTATCGGCGCGTTGTCGAGACATCCACCTGGCTGAAAACCTTGAATAGACGGTCGAACCGATCCTTTGGGATGCCGATCCCGGTGTCGCGCACCGCGAAGTGAACCTCCCGCCGCGAGCCCTCGAGCGGCCGAGCCGAGACAGTCACGCCCACCTCGCCTGCCGGTGTGAATTTGATGGCGTTGGCCAAAAGGTTGACGAGCACCTGCCGTAACCGCGCGGCATCGCCGACGACCAGCCTCGGCATCGCGTCGTCGAGCCCATAAGTCAATTCGATGTCGGTACCCGCTACCTTTGGCGCCACTAGCTGCAGCGCCTCCTCGATGCAGTCGGAGAGATCGAACGGCGCTTGCTCGAGTTCGAGCTTGCCGGATTCAATTTTAGAGAAGTCGAGGATTTGATTGATGATCGTCAGCAGATGATGGCCGCTCATGCGGATCGTCTCGGCCATCTCGCGCTGCCGGGGCTCGAGCCGGCTGGTCGTCAGGAGGTCGGACATACCGATGATCGCGTTCATCGGCGTCCGGATTTCGTGACTCATATTGGCTAAGAAGTCTGACTTGGCCTGCGTCGCAGCTTCCGCGGCAACCTTGGCGCGCTCGAGCTCAGCCTCCGCACGCTTGCGCTCGATGAACTGGCCGACCTGCCCGCCGATACCTTCAAACAGAGCGAGCACAGCGGCGTTTGGCTCGCGGATCTCT
>Ga0306924_10001377_pt1 | contig 22101 bp, 20 predicted proteins | sample sta12Can44000111_FD_203756 | JGI IMG/M metagenome (GOLD analysis project Ga0306924, IMG submission 203756) | Lab enrichment of tropical soil microbial communities from Luquillo Experimental Forest, Puerto Rico - statanox.12C.anox.44.000.111 (v2)... | ecosystem: Environmental > Terrestrial >...
GTGATCAGCCTGCCGATGCACGCCTATCTCGACGAGCCCACGCAGGCGCGAATCATCGAGGCCGTACGTGGCTTCTTTTCAACCTGATTCGCTGCTTTGGACGTATCCGCCTTACGCGCCAGGGCCGTTGCCCTTATCGAAGAGGGGATAACCATCCAGTTCCTTGCTTCAAAGTAAGCGCATCATGCTTTAGAAGCGGCGCATGCTTGGTCGTATCTTCACCGTCGGCGGCTACACGCTTCTTTCGCGGCTGACCGGATTTGCCCGCGACATCATGCTCGCGGCGGTGCTCGGCGCGGGCCCGGTTGCGGATGCGTTCTTCGTGGCGCTGCGTCTGCCCAATCACTTCCGTGCGATCTTCGCCGAAGGCGCCTTCAACGCGGCGTTCGTGCCGGCCTACGCCCATGTCCACGGTGAGGAAGGAGAGGCGTCGGCAAAACTGTTTGCCGACCGCATCTTCACGCTTCTATTCGTCTCGCAGCTCGTTCTGCTCGTGGCGGCCTTGCTGTTCATGCCGCAGGCCATCAGCGTTCTGGCGCCGGGCTTTACCGAGGATGCCGAACAGCGGCGGCTCGCGATCGAGCTGACGCGAATCACCTTTCCCTATCTGCTCCTGATCACGCTGGTCACGCTCTATGGCGGCATCCTCAACGTGATGCAGCGCTTCGCCAGCGCCGCGGCAGCGTCGATCTTCCTTAATATCTCGATGATGGCCACATTGGCACTCGCCGCCTTCTTTCCCACCCCCGGCCACGCCGCGGCCTGGGGTGTCCTGATCTCCGGCTTTTTGCAATATTTCCTGCTTGCAGGCGACCTCGCGACCCATGGCGGTTTGCCGCGCTTTGCACCGTTGAAGCTCGACGAGGATGTCCGCGCCTTCTTCCGGGCACTGGGCCCTGCGACCATCGGTTCGATGGGGACCCAGGTGGCGTTGTTCGCCGATACCATCATCGCAACCTTCCTGCCGGCCGGCGCGCTCTCGGCGCTGTATTACGCCGACCGGCTCAATCAGCTTCCGATCGGGGTGATCGGGATCGCGATCGGCACGGTCTTGCTGCCGGAAATGTCAAGCCGGCTGACGTCGGAAGATCACGACGGCGCGCTTGCCGCGCAGCGCCGCGCTTTCGATTTCACCTTGCTGTTCTCCTTGCCGTTTGTGGTCGCCTTCCTGACCGTTCCCGACCTCATCATGCGGGCGATGTTTGCGCGCGGAGCCTTCACCAAAGGCGATGCTGCGGCGGCAGGCGCGACGCTGGCGGCCTATGCGGTGGGGCTGATTCCGTTCGTGCTGATCCGCAGCGCGGTTGCGACTTTCTACGCGCGCAAGGACACGGCGACCCCGGTGAAGGCCGCATTGATCGGAGTTGCCGTCAATGTCGCGTTGAAGATCGCGCTGGTCGCCCCGCTCGCGCAGGTCGGTCTCGCATTCGCAACTGCGGTGGGTGCCTGGATCAATCTGACGCTGGTGATCGCGTTTGCGGTTCGCGCCGGCTTTCTCCAGCTCGATTCGGCACTGACGCGATCGCTCGTCAAGTTCGTTGCCGCCGCCATCGTTTTGGGCGCGGCGCTGTGGCTGACGGCGAGACTTTCGGCCACTTACCTTGCAGGGCTGAGCACCTTTCGGGATGAGACCACATTCCTGGTGCTGATTGTCGTCGGCGCGCTGGTCTATGCGGGATCGATCCTTTTGCTGTTCGGCCGGTCATGGCTTAGCTCGCTGGTACGCGGCTAAGGCTGCTTTCGAAGGCGAGAGGTGCCCGCGGGCGCGATCTCCATCCGGCTACTGCGTCACATCAAGAAAGCTTGTCAAGCCGCGCAGGCATTTGCGCTGTCTTTCGATCCGCTGCAATATAGGCACAAGGTGCGCGTGCCATCGGGTGGATCGTGCGCCGTTTGAGCAATTGAGGACGCGGATTGCGTCACGCAACGGAGTGGTGACAGGATGGCTCCGATCAAATTTGGCGTCGGTCAAGGCGTGCTTCGCAAGGAAGACGACGCGCTGATCCGCGGCAAGGGCCGCTACACCGACGATTTTGCGCCAAAGCCTTCACTGCACGCGCTTGTGCTTCGCTCGCCACATGCGCATGCGAAATACAAGATCGACGTCACCCACGCCCGCAGCCTGCCCGGCGTCGCCCTGATCCTCACCGCGGAAGAGGTCAGGGATCTCGGCGACCTGCCGTGCCTGTTCAACCTTGAAGTCAACCCGTTCACCGGGCCGCCTTACCCGATCCTCCCAAGGGACGAAGTGCGCCATGTCGGCGACGCGGTGGCGTTCGTCGTCGCCGAGACCGTGGACCAGGCGCGCGATGCGATCGAGGCGATCGAGATCAGCTGGACGCCGCTGCCGGCCGTCGTCGGTGTCCTCCAGGCAGTCAAGGCCGGAGCGCCGCAGGTTTGGCCCCAGCATCACGGCAACGTGCTGTTCGACGTATCGCTCGGCGACAAGAACGCGACGGAGGCGGCGTTCGCAAAGGCGGATGCGGTGGTCGAACTATCGCTCATCAACCCGCGCGTTGTCACCAATTTCATGGAAACGCGCGCGGTGGTTTGCGAATACGATGCCCGGCGCGATCACCTGACGCTGACGGTCGGCAGCCAGGGCAGTCATCGCCTGCGTGAAATCCTTTGCGGAGTGGTGTTGAAGATTCCGCAGGAAAAGATGCGCGTGATCTGTCCGGACGTGGGCGGCGGGTTCGGCACCAAACTGTTTCCGTATCGCGAATATGCGCTGGCGGCGGTCGCCGCGCGCCGCCTGCGCAAGACGGTGAAATGGACCGCCGATCGCGCCGATCATTTCATGGGCGACGCGCAGGGCCGCGACAACGCGACCACGGCGCGGATGGCGCTGGCTTCCGACGGCAAGTTTCTTGGCATGGATGTCGACCTTCTCGGCGACATGGGCGCGTATCTGTCGACCTTCGGCCCCTACATCCCCCACGGCGGGGCCGGCATGCTGCCGGGTCTCTATGATATTCAGGCCTTCCATTGTCGCGTGCGGACGGTCTTCACCAACACCGTGCCGGTGGACGCCTATCGCGGCGCGGGGCGCCCCGAGGCCGCTTACGTGCTGGAGCGGCTGGTCGATGCGGCCGCGCGCAAGCTCGGCATGACGGTGGATGCGATCCGTCGCAAGAACTTCATCCCGCCGCGGGCGATGCCATACAAGACGGCGACGGGGAAGGTGTACGATTCCGGCGATTTCACCGCGCACATGAAGCGGGCGATGGAAATCGCGCAGTGGAAGGAGTTTCCCAAACGCGCCAAGGCCGCCAGGAAACGGGGGTTGGTGCGCGGCATCGGCTTGTCGACCTACGTCGAGGTTTGCGGCACCATGGGCGAGGAAACCGCCAAGGTGGGGCTCGATCCCAACGGCGACGTTTCGATTCTGATCGGGACGCAGTCGACCGGGCAGGGGCACCAGACGGCTTACGCTCAGCTCGTCGCGCAGCAGTTCGGCCTGCCGCCGGAGCGCGTCCACGTCCTGCAGGGCGACACCGACACCATCGCTACCGGACTTGGCACCGGCGGTTCGTCGGCAATTCCGACCGGCGGCGTCAGCGTCGAGCGTGCAACCCGCGAGCTCGGCAAGAAGCTGCGCGAAGTCGCTGCCGAAGCGCTGGAAACCAGTCCCGGCGATCTTGAGATCAGTAACGGAACCATCCGCGTTGCGGGCACCGATCGCTCGCTCAGCTTCGCCGACCTCGCGAATCGGCCGGGCGTCGATCCCGCGAAATTGAATGCGAGCGCGACGTTCACCGCTGCCGACGGCACCTTTCCGAACGGCACCCATCTTGCCGAAGTCGAAATCGATCCCGCCACCGGCATGATCGGCATCATCAACTATGTGGTCGTCGACGATTTCGGCGTGACGCTCAATCCGCTGCTGCTCGCCGGCCAAGTGCATGGCGGCGCGATGCAGGGGATCGGCCAGGCGCTGATGGAGCAGGCGGTCTATAGTCCAAAGGACGGCCAGCTCGTGACCGGCACCTTCATGGACTATGCGTTGCCACGGGCGGCCGATGGTCCGTCATTCGTGTTCGAGACGCACAACGTTCCGTGCAAGACAAATCCTCTGGGCGTGAAAGGGGCGGGCGAAGCCGGAGCGATCGGTTCGTGCCCGGCGGTCGTCAATGCGATCATCGACGGGCTTTGGCGCGAATACAAGATCGATCACATCGATATGCCGGCAACGCCCGAACGGGTCTGGATCGCGATCCGCGAGCACCAGCGCAGGCACAGCCTCTGACATCGGAGAGGCGGAATGAAGCCGCGGCCGCGGTGTTGGAACGATCATCGCGGACCGCAGATATCAGGTCATCTTCGTTAGCTCAGCGTGCACTTTAGGAAAACAGGAGACCAGAGTGATGAGACGAACTGCCTTGGTTATTGGAACGCTGCTGCTCGGCATAGGCGCGGTCATGGCGCAGCAGGAGGTTGCCGTTCAGCAGCAAAATCTGATGAAGGCGCAGGGCAAGGACATGTACGGCGTGTTCGGCAAGATCCTGAAGGGCGAAATGCCGTACGATCAGGCTGCGGTCGACGCGGCGCTTGCCGATCTCGAATCGCAGATACCCAAGATCGCCAAGACCTTCACGACAAATCCAAAGCAAGACGTGGTGAACGCCAGTTTCGGAGCGTCTCCGAAGATCTGGCAGAACAAGGCCGATTTTGAGTCCAAGATTCCACCCGTTTCGAAGGCGATCTCGGAACAGAAAGGCAAGATCAAGGATACGGCCACCCTGAAGGCGGCCTATGACGCGATCCAGGAAAAATGCACCGCTTGCCACGACGACTATCGCGTCAAACTAAAGTGATCGGCGCCGCCTCGGCCCGATCATCTCGGAAATCCGGCGGCCAGGAAACCAGCGGGCAGGAAAAAGGGTGGAGGCCGTCCGGCTTCCACCCTTCGTCTCTGAGATTTTTGAAGCAGACCTGCTTTTGAAGAAATGACGCGCTCCTCCCGGACCGAAGCGCTTCTGCAGAAGACCTACTTCTTCGCCACCTGTCCGCGGATTTCGCCGCCGGGGTTCGCCGCGGTGTGGACGTTGATGTAGAGCTTGCCGGCAGTGAGATCGGCAGCCTGGGCGTCAGTCAGCGTTGCGCTGCCTTCGGCGGGGCTCGACGTGGCGCCGGGGATCGCCACGGCCACGCCGGCATTCTTGCCAGGCTCGGCCGGGCCGTGGAAGTGCGCGGCGGTCGCAGGGCCGGTCAGGCCGGAATAGGTCAGTTTCCAGCTGAGTTTCTTGGTGGCGGGATCGTAATCGACGTCGGCGGTGCCCTTGCCGGGACTGGTGTTGGGGGGCACCTCGGATGCGCCATCCAGCGTAATCGTCATTTTCTCCGCAACGGCCGGTCCGGTACAGGCAAAAGCTGCCCCCAGTGCAAGCGTCGCAAGCATGATTTTGGTATTCGACATGGTTTTCTCCCTGTGGGCGTCAATTGACGCTGTCGGCCTCAAAAACAGCGGCCTTTCGATCTTATTCCCGTTTCTAGCCTAATTAGCGAGAAATATTCCGGCAGCGTCTGGCTCTAATGACTGCCATGCTGGTCCTGATGTTCCTATTCTGACAATCGCCTGGCGCTGCAGCGACCGATTTCGCCAATGTCAGAATCCAAGGAGCGCCGGCAGTACAGGATTCCAGTGGAGTTTATGATTATGACAATCCGCTTTGGGAATGGCGGCCAAGTCTCCGCCAGATTTGAACAAGTCTCCACCGGATTTGAAAATGGCTGATGACGGATTGGTGAATGCTGCGACGAATCTTCCTTATCCTTGCGGCCGCCGCGGTGGCCGGATTGGCGATCTTCTGGTGGTTGACGATACCGGCGATCGTCTCCGCACAATCCCTGCCGGCCTACACGCCTGACCTTGCCAATGGCCTCATCGTCTTCAATGCGGGCGGCTGCGCCTCCTGTCATGCGGTGCCGAACCAGCCCGATCGGCTGAAGCTCGGCGGCGGGCTCGCGCTTCCCTCGCCATTCGGGACGTTCTATGTGCCCAACATTTCGCCCGATGGAGCGGACGGCATCGGGCGCTGGAGCGAAGCGGATTTCGTGACTGCGCTCATGAAGGGCACGTCGCCGGACAGGACGCACTACTTTCCCGCCTTTCCCTACACCTCCTACCAGCGGGCGAAGGTGGAAGACATTCGCGATCTCTTCGCCTATCTGAAAACGCTTGAGCCGGTTTCCGGCAAGGTGCGCAATCACGACGTGCCGTTTCCGTTCAACATCCGGCGCGATGTCGGCATCTGGAAATTGCTCTTCATGGACGGCAAGGCCTTCACGCCCGACGTTGCGCATTCAGTGCAATGGAATCGCGGCGCTTACCTCGTCAATGGGCTGGGTCATTGCGCCGAATGTCACTCGCCGCGAAATTTCCTCGGCGGCATCGTCGCGGCACAGCGCTTTGCGGGCGGACCAAACCCGGAAGGCGAGGGCTGGGTGCCGAACATCACGCCGAAGAACCTCGGCGATTGGAGCCAAAAGGATTTCGCCTTTTTTCTTCAGACCGGACAAACGCCCGATGACGACAACGCCAGCGGCTCGATGGCGCGTGTGATCAAGAACACGTCGCAATTGCCCGCCGAAGATCGCACCGCGATGGCAGAATACCTCAAATCCTTAGCCCCGGTGGAGGGGCCGCCACGGCCGCCGAAGGCGCCGGAAAAGAGCGTCGGCAGCAATTGAGGCTATCCCATCGCCACCCGTTCACCCTTGTGCTGGTGCCGGTCGAGCCACATGGTGCCGAGCGCGAACGCGATCCAGCCGAAATTGTAGACGAAGCCGACGATCAGCACGACCCAGCCGGGAATCGGGCCGACGGCAGCGCGATCGGCAAACTCGGCAAGCGTGGTCGCGGGCGTCGGATGGATGGCGATCTTGCCGTAATAGGCGATCACCTGGACCGCGAGGATCCAGACATAATTCCGACGCAGCCGACGTCCCGCCGCGCGGATAAACGAGATGTGGTGCCGCGGACTGGTCAAGTCGCCTGCAAGGATCGCCTGCCAGTCCTTGTCACGCGCCTCGCCACCGAATATCGGTGCGTAGAAATTCGTTTCCAGCCAGCGGGCGCGGGCGCGCCAGACGTTGAAATAGCGATAGCGGCGCGCCTCCATGCCGAGGAACACGGCGATCAGGAGCCCGACGAGCAGCAGCGGCAGGGGTGAGGCTTCCGGACTTGAGAAGGTCGTCGACAGCGCGATTCCCATCGTGACGATTGACCAGTTGGTGGTGTTGTCAAGCCGCGTTCGCCAGATCGTGGAGCGATAGACCTCGCCGCGGTAGAGATGCGCGATGGCGCCGATTTCGGCGGAATCGAATGTATGCGGCGGCTTTGCTTCGTTGGAAACCACAGGGGACATGGCGCGCCTCCGTTGCCGGGCGAATTTTGGCGAACCAGCCAGCGTTCACGGCGGACAGTGATCTCGTCGACGACGATGAGCCGGCCCGAAAATGTCCTCGCCACTATGCTGGTCCTGCGGCTCGATTACCAGCGCGAGGCGGCGGAATAGCGCGGTGCGCTGCAATATCTGAGGCTCTAGTGGTCCGATTCCAACATTCGCTTCCCCTCTCGGCGGGCACTTTTGCGAATGTTAGAATCCAACCTCCACCAGCAAATATGAGATTCGCTTTCGAGGTTGCGGCTAGTGCCGCCGACTTGAAGTTCCTGCGGTGCAAGCGGCATAGTCATCCAGGAACTTCAAATCGAAAAGCGGCACTAGAGCCATAGGTTTGCTAGTGCCCATAACTTTCCGAAGTTCGTGAATGATGTGTGCTGCAACGGGACACGAACTTCGGAAAGTGGGCACTAGATGGATAGCGAATGTCAAATCCACTCCACTAGCGCGTGCCGAACGCCTTGAAGGTGATGATGGTGTGGGTATCCTGGATGCCCGGGATCGTCTGCACCCTTTCGTTGACGAAGTGTCCGATATCGACGTCGTTCTCGACATAGAATTTCACCAGCAGGTCGTAATGACCCGCGGTAGAATAGATTTCGGAGGCGATCTCGGCCTCGGCGATGGCGTTGGCGACGACATAGGACTGGCCGAGCTTGCACTTGATCTGGATGAAGAAGGGAACCATCGCTGTCGTCTCCAGGGGCAATCCGAAACGGCCCGGTTTGATCGGCTAATATAACCTGTCGGAACTTGCTGGCAACAACATGCCGCGCTAGGAGAAATCATGGACATGATGCAGCAGCCTCTCTGGCATCGAGCGGCGCGATGACCATCCCGGTCGCATTGACGATTGCGGGTTCGGATTCCTCCGGCGGTGCCGGCATTCAGGCCGACCTGAAGACGTTTGCCGCGCTCGGCGTCTATGGCGCTTCGGTCATCACGGCACTCACCGCCCAGAACACGCGTGGTGTAAGCGGCATTTACGCCGTGCCGGCGCCGTTCGTCACCGCACAGATCGATGCCGTGTTCGGCGATCTCGACGTCAAGGCGGTGAAGATCGGCATGGTCGGCGAGCCTGCCACGGTCGAGGCGATCGCGGCGGCGCTCGCGCGATGGGGGGTGACGCATGTTGTGCTCGATCCCGTGATGGCCGCGACCTCCGGCGACCGGTTGCTGTCTGCCGATGCGGTTCTCGTCTTGCTGACAAGGCTCGTCCCTCGCGTCTCGCTGATCACGCCGAATTTGCCCGAGGCTGCGGCACTCCTCGATGAAGGGATCGCATCCGACGAGGCCGCGATCGTAAATCAGGGCAAGCGGCTGCTGGCGATGGGCTGCCAGGCGGTGTTGATCAAGGGTGGCCACGCCGAGGGCGCGGAGAGCATCGACTATCTCTTCAGCCGCAACGGCATGATCAAGCTATCGGCGCCGCGGATCGCTACGCGGAATACGCACGGCACCGGATGCTCCCTGTCATCTGCCATCGCCGCCGGCCTCGCCAAGGGCGAAGGACTTGAGACTGCCGTGCGCAATGCCAAGGCGTGGATCGGTGCGGCGATCGCAGCCGCCGATCGCCTCGAGGTCGGCCACGGTCATGGACCGCTGCATCATTTCCATCGCTTTTATTGACTACGTCACATGGCGGCCCTGCAGCCTCGTGCAACGCTTCCACTGCTTCTGAGCCTGAACGCAGGCTATGTCGACACGGCAGGGTTCCTTGCCTTGCAGGGCCTTTTTACCGCGCACGTCACCGGCAATTTCGTCACGCTCGGCGCATCCCTTGCGCTTGGCACCTCTGGCGCCATAGCGAAGCTCCTTGCACTGCCCGTCTTTTGCGCGGTGGTGATTGCCGTGCGGCTGCTTGGCACATTCCTGGCAAATCGCGGCATCCGTGCCTTCGAAAGCTTGCTTGCGCTTGAGGTTCTCCTGCTGACCGGCGGCGCCGTGCTCGCCATTCGTTTTGGTCCCTTCCACGACGGCGATAGCTGGCAGGCGATCTTGACGGGGATGGTGCTGGTGTCTGCCATGGCGATCCAGAACGCGGTTCATCGTGTGCATCTCGGCACCGCTCCGCCATCGACGCTGATGACGGGAACAACGACGCAGATCATGATCGATCTGGCCGACAGGATTTACGGGCGTGGTGAAGAAAGCGACCAATCTCCTTCGCGGCTTGTCCGGATGTCGACCAATGTTCTTGTCTTCGCTACCGGTTGCGGTGCTGCCGCTCTCTTGTATGCGCGGTTCGGCATCTGGTGCTTCGTATTGCCTCCGATTATCGGATTTTTTTCGATCATCATCCGTTTGCTCGAACGGCCGAGAGCAAGTTCCTGATTCTCGTTCACTCATTCGCAACGATACCCCACAGCCGCCTCGCCGATGTCGCCTGATTGTCGCAACGTCCTGCTATCGGCGGGTGCAAGATGGGGTGGTCTGATTCGTGGTTAACGGCAACGGTTTAGCCTCGGTGGAAGGCTGGCCGTGAGCGGTCATCCCGTTGTCATGGGAATCTGTTAGGGGCGCGCATGGCTAGTGACTCCCTGAGTGAAGAGTTGCCGGAACGGCGCTTTCGCACTTTGTTTATCTCCGACGTCCATCTCGGAGCCCGAGGCTCACAAGCCGACCGCTTGCTCGACTTTCTCCGCAGCCATGACGCCGACACGATCTATCTCGTCGGCGATATTGTGGACGGCTGGGCGCTGCAATCGAGCTGGTACTGGCCGCAATCGCACAACGATTTCGTGCAGAAGGTTTTGCGCAAGGCGCGCAAGGGCGCAAAAGTGATCTATGTGCCGGGCAATCACGACGAGTTCCTGAGAAATTATTACGGCACGCATTTCGGCGGCATCGACGTGGTGGAAAATACCGTCCATGTCGGCGCCGACGGGCGGCGATACCTTGTCATTCACGGCGATATTTTCGATCTCGTGGTCCAGAATGCGCGCTGGCTCGCCCATCTCGGCGACAAGGCCTACGACTTCGCCATCCAGATGAACCGGCTTGTCAACTTTTTCCGCCGCGCATTCGGCGTTCCCTATTGGTCGCTGTCGCAATGGGCGAAGTTGAAGGTCAAGAACGCGGTCAACTATATCGGCGCCTTCGAGACGACGCTTGCGGCGGAGGCGCGCCGCCACGGCGCCGACGGCGTGATCTGCGGCCACATTCACTACGCCACGATCCGCGATGAGCACGGCATTCGCTACATGAACTGCGGCGACTGGGTGGAAAGCTGTACCGCTCTGGTCGAGCACGACGACGGCCGTTTCGAAATCATCACCTGGACCGATCCGTTGCGCCGGCCGGTTCCGGTTGCCTCGGTCGCGGCGCGCGCCGCGGCGTAATGCGCATCCTGGTCGCGACGGACGCGTGGCACCCCCAGGTCAACGGGGTGGTGCGGACGCTGACCATGACCGCGGAGGCGGCGAAGTCTTTCGGCGTCGATATCACTTTTCTCACGCCGCAGTCGTTCCGCACCTTTGCGATGCCCAGCTATCCGGACCTGCGCCTGGCATTGCCCTCTGGCGCAAAGATCGCCCGCCTGATCCAGGCCGCGCAGCCCGACAGCATTCATATCGCGACCGAGGGACCGATCGGATTGTTGGTGCGCCGCCATTGCCGCAAAAACGGCGTGCCGTTCACGACCAGCTTTCACACCCGCTTTCCCGAATATGTCTCGGCGCGTTTGCCGGTCCGCGAGTCATGGGTCTGGAGGGCGCTTCGCGCCTTCCACCGCGGCAGCCGGGCGGTGATGGTAGCAACGCCTGCGCTTGCCAACGAACTGCGCGCGCGCGGCTTCCGCAACATCGTGTTGTGGCCGCGCGGGGTGGACACAAGGCTGTTTCATCCGCGCGCCATCGACCTCGGCGTGCCGCGCCCGGTGTTTCTCTGTGTCGGCCGTGTCGCGGTGGAGAAAAACCTCGAGGCGTTTCTCGAACTTGATTTGCCGGGCACCAAGGTCATTGTCGGCGACGGTCCGGCGCGCGCGGGCCTGATGCGAAAATATCCGCAAGCCAACTTCCTCGGCGCGCGGCAGGGTGAGGAACTGGCCAAGACCTACGCCGCAGCCGACGTGTTCGTGTTTCCGAGCAAAACAGATACTTTCGGCCTGGTGCTGCTCGAGGCGCTCGCATGTGGTGTGCCGGTTGCGGCCTTTCCGGTAACCGGCCCGCGCGACGTGCTCGGCTCGGCGTCCGTTGGCGCGTTGAACGACGATCTGCGACAAGCATGTCTTGCCGCCCTGCGGATCCCGCGTCAGGAGTGCGCAAAATTTGCCGCAGGCCATAGCTGGGACGCCTCGGCGCGGGCTTTCATCGAGAATATGGCCGACATTCGCAGCATCCCGATGGAACCCGATATGATGCGTTATGCTACCGGAGAGGCACACCTGGCCGGCTAAGCACCTTGTCGGCCGGTCGGGGGCCCGATACAAGATCGCTGTATGACGGACATGTCCCTCCTGCCTGTCAGTCACGCCGACATCGACGCGGCGGCGCGCGCGATTGCACCCTTTGCGGTGCGGACGCCACTGTTGTCGCCGCCTGTGCTCGGCGAGCGGGTCGGCGCGAAGGTCTTTGTCAAACCCGAGGTGTTGCAGCGGACCGGATCGTTCAAGTTCCGCGGCGCGTTCAACAAGCTGTCCTCGATCCCGGCGAATGCGCGCGGTGGCGGCGTGGTCGCCTTCTCTTCGGGCAACCACGCCCAGGGCGTGGCGGCGGCTGCACAAATTCTCAACATGCGCGCGACCATCGTGATGCCGGCCGACGCGCCGCTGGCCAAGCGCGAGCGCACCAAAGCCTTGGGCGCGGAGGTCGTGCTGTACGATCGCGACCGCGAAGATCGCGAAGCGATCGCCCGCGACATTGCCGGCAAACGCGGCGCGACGCTGGTGCCGCCTTATGATGACCCCATGGTGATCGCGGGACAGGGCACGGTGGGCCGCGAAATCGCCGAAGATCTGGCGGCGCTGGGCATTGACCCGGATGTCGTGGTGGTACCGGTCTCTGGCGGCGGGCTGGTTGCGGGGGTGGCGACCGCGATCAAGGCACGCTTTCCGAAAGCCATGGTGATATCGGCCGAACCGGAAGGGTTCGACGATCACGCCCGTTCCTTGCGCGCGGGCAAGCGCGAAGCCCATGGGGCCAGCGGCCGCACCATCTGCGATGCGTTGATGGCCTTGACGCCCGGCGAAATCACCTTCGCCATCAACAGCCGCCTGCTCGCCAAGGGCGTCACCGCATCGGATGCGGAGGTGGTAGCGGCGGTCGCCTTCGCATTTCGCGAATTGAAGCTCGTGGTCGAGCCGGGCGGAGCGGTAGGGCTGGCGGCAGTTCTGGCCGGTCACGTCGAAGCACGCGGTAAGAATGTCGTGATCGTGCTTTCCGGCGGCAACGTGGACGCGGATTTGTACGCCAAACTGATCGCCTGATCGCCGGCATTGATATTGGTTCTTCCCGGAAATCCTCCTCGTCTGCTACCGTCGTCTCGCTCGGCCTTTTCTGCTGCCGGATTTCGGCAAAGGGCGGGTTAGAAAAAAATCGGGAGGTATTTCATGCACAGGCTGCTCGTCCTCTACAACGAACCCAAGGATCCCGCCCATTTCAAGAAGTACTATGTCGAGACGCACGTGCCGCTGGCGCACAAGATTCCAGGCATCAAGAATCCCCGTTACGGGTTTGACGTGAAGCCGATGGGGCCCGGCAAGGCGCCGTATTTCTGCGTCTTCGAAGCCGACTTCGAAAGCGAAGAGGCGATGATGAGCGGTTTCGGGTCGAAGGAAGGTCGGGCGGTGGCGGCCGATGTGCCCAACTACGCCTCCGGCGGCGTCTCCATGATGCATTTTCCGCTGAAGTGACGAGCCGGTCGGCAGAGCATATGTCCCGCCTTTTTTCTCACGAGAAGAACGCGATCTTCTCGGTCTGGCTCATGCGACGGATCGGAGCCAGTGGATCGAGTTTCGAAATGCGAGGCCTTTGCACGATTCCGTTCGCAAGCAGGCTCGAACCAAGGGAAGGTTGAGCCAGAGGCGAAGTGGAAACCTCGACGGAACGTTGAACGGCCAGCGCCGCCCTCGGCTCAGGCTGTTCGGTAACGATGGGCTCCACCGGCTCCGAGCCGGTGCCTTCGGCTTCGAAAGCCTCGTTTTGGTAGGTCCTGAATTCGGCCGGAACGTAGGCTTCGTCCGAATCCGGCGCAGCCATTTCGGCGGCAACCATGTCCAGGACAGCCTCGTCTCCGGCATCGAAGACGTCGGCCGGTTCGAGAATTTCGTCGTCGGCATCAGGCGTTGCCTCGACGGTTTCAATTGCCGACGCAGGGTCGCTCACTGCATTCTCGGCGACGCTCCCGCTTGGCCCCGTCATCGGGGTTGTCGCTTCAGGCCGCTCGTCCTCGGCTGCCGGGGCGGATGATGCGATCGTCTCTTTGGCGGGCGCGGCATCGGAGGCAACAACTTCCTTCGCGGTGTCTTCGTCGCGAGCTTCGAACGCTGTGAGCTGCCGCTCGATCAGATCGAAAGCGCCTTCCAGGGAGCGCATCGGATCGGTCTCGGCGATTTTGGCCGAAGCCCCATCGATGGCCCCGACCTGGGAATCGATCAGATCGCAAATCCGGCCGTCCGCGCCGATCTCGCGCAAGCGCCAGGAGATTTCCCGGATGACGCGGACGCCCTTGCGCACGGGCGCGAGATTTTGTTCAAGCGCAAGCTCACCGAGTGCTGCGGATGCGGCGGTCCTGGCCTCGTTCAGCGCGGCGCGCAGCGCAGCCAGCGCCTCGGCGAAGCGGGGATCGCGGACAGGTGTTTTTTGCGCGGCAAGCGTCTCCTCGATCCGCGCCACCGCATCGAGCACCATCCGGGTGTCGGCGTTGCGGTTGCGCTTGGCATATTCGCCGAGAAACCAGCGGCCCCGCGAGGTCTCCATAAACGCTTCCCTGATGGCCTCATAATCCGCCTCGCTCGGCTGGGCCGCGCGCGCGGAGATCGGTGACAGGGCGAAAGCTTCGTGGGCCATGGCAAACTCGTCGCGCAAATCATTGCACGTTACACTAACGATCACCACGATATCGACCGAATCGCAATTGAATTGATGCCATTTCAAACACAAATCCCCATTCCATCGGCCCACGCCTCACGCCGATTCGCGAGTCGCCTGGCGCTGTTTTACGCCGCGGTGTTCACCCTGATCGGCACGCATCTGCCGTTTTTTCCGCTATGGCTGCGCTCGGTCGGCATCGACGCATCCTGGATCGGCATCATTACCGCGGTTCCCGCGGTGACCCGGTTCACGGTCCTGCCGTGGGTCACAGGCCTTGCCGAACGCCGCTCGGCGTTGCGCGGCGCCTTGATCGTGACGGCGATCATGACCACGCTAGGGTTCTCGCTGGTCGGCACGCAAAATCGGGCGCCGCTCGTATTCCTCGCCTATGTCGTCACCGCCTCGATGTGGACGCCGATGGTGCCGCTGACCGATGCCTACGCCTTGCGGGGGGTGGCGCGGTATGGCCTCAAATACGGACCGTTGCGATTGTGGGGTTCGGCCGCCTTCGTCGTGGGCGCGCTGGTGTGCGGGCTCTTGGTCGACACGATCGCCTGGCAACACCTGATCTGGGTCATCGCAGCAACGGCGGCGCTTGGCGCCGTGCTCAGTTTCGCCCTTCAACCGCTTGACCATTCGGGGAAACAGCCGGCCCCGCCGCGCGGCGCGAGCGCCTTGCTGCGCGATCCCGGTTTTCTCGTCATCATCGTCGCTTCCGCACTGATCCAGGGCAGCCACGCCGCTTACTACACCTTCGCCTCGATCACGTGGGAGTTGTCGGGCCTGGGTGGACTGACGATCGCAGTGCTCTGGGCGATTGGCGTCATTGCCGAGATCGCGGTGTTTGCGCTCTCGCCGCGTCTGAAATGGCAGCCGGCGGTCCTGGTCGTGATCGGCGCCCTAAGTGCCGTTGCGCGCTGGTTGATCACGGCGCTGGAGCCACCCGTCGCAGTGCTGGCGATCGTCCAGCTCGCGCATGGGCTCACCTTCGGGATCACCCAGGTCGGCACCATGGGGCTGATGCTGCGCCACGTGCCGATCCATTTCATGGCGCGAGGGCAAGGTTATCTCGCCGCCTGCGGCGGGATCGTTGCCTCGGCCGCCTCGATCCTTTCGGGCGTCATCTTTGCCCGCTACGGGCAGGGGGTCTACTACGTGATGGCCGCGATGGCGCTGCTCGGTGCGGCCGTGATGTGGTCTACGAGGGATCACATCGCGTTTTCAAGTGGGACGGAGACCGGTTCGCGCAGGGCTTCTACTCCCTGACCCAATTTTCAAAATGGGCCCATGGGATGTTATCGGAAGTTTGGGGCGCGATGCCCAAATGATCCGATACCGACTCGATTCCGGGCGTTGCTTCGGCGGCGACGCGAACGGCGGTTTTCTCATCCACGCTGTAGACAAATCCCCAGAGATCGGCGCAGCGGTCATTGACGATGATGTTGAAGGGTCTGCTCGCCCATGGCTGATCCCTGATGCTGTCGACGAAGCGTTGATGCAGCACGCGGTCGCTTTCAACCCAATCCGTATTGTCGTTGGCACGGGCCAGGACTTGCAACAGGTTCACACGGCTGACGATGCCGACCACCAGTCCGTCCCGAATTATCGGCACCCGCTTGATGCTGTGCTTCTCCATCAAGTTCGCGATTTCCCGCAACGGTGTCTCCGGCTGCGCCGTTATCACCTCACGCGTCATCACATCGCTAACACGTTTGGCGTGCGACTTGACGAAATCCTTCGCCGGGGAGTCGCCTGACGTGAGCGTTTCGCCCCCGGAACGGCGCCGCTCGGTGCCGATCTCGACGCGCCGGATCAGATCGCCCTCCGAAACGATGCCGACCAGTTTCGCGTAGATATTGATGACCGGGAGCGCGCTGACGCAGTTGACGACCATCGCATTGGCCGCGATTCGAACGGGGATATCGGGGCCAACCGAGATAACTCCGGAAACCATCACGTCCTGCGCTTGCATGTCCGGGACGTCCCGCGCTTGCATGTCCGGCTCCGTTGTTTGGGCGGTCGCAGCCTAACGAGGCAGGAAAAACCGAGGTCCGGGAGATCGCTGCCGGGCCTCGTGAGGCTAGGCGGGCAGGGGACGAGGCTATTGATCTAGCTCAAGGGCCTTCGAGACAAATTCATTTTTCGGCGGGGGGATGGAGCCTCTGAGGGGCCACCCCAAAACCGCAACGTTAATAGCCTAACTCTCCCGCAAGGGAATGACCGGAGTCGGCGGCCTTATTGATGCAACCCAAAATCATCCCGCTTTAGCCCCACAGCGCAGGCTCGGGCGGGTAGATCAGGCCGCCGTCGTAGCGCATTCCGCACTTGCGGTCGCGCGCCAGCAGGAGCGGGCCGTCGAGGTCGACAAAGCGGGCTTCTCGTACAAGCAGCATCGCCGGCGCCATCGCCAGCGAAGTCGCGACCATGCAGCCGATCATGATTTCGAATCCTAGGGCGCGCGCCGCATCCGCCATCGCAAGTGCTTCCGTCAAGCCGCCGGTCTTGTCGAGTTTGATATTGACGGCATCGTAGCGTTCGCGAAGCCCTTCGAGGGAAGCGCGGTCATGCACGCTCTCGTCGGCGCAGACGAGAAGCGACCTTTCGACCCGAGCCAGCGCCTCGTCCTTGCCTGCGGGCAGCGGCTGCTCTACCAGCGTGACGCCGGCCCTGGCGCATTCGGCGAGGTTTTGCTCGAGATTGGTCGCGGTCCAGCCCTCATTGGCGTCGACGATGAGTTCGGATCGGGGGGCCGCCTGGCGCACCGCGGCGATCCGCGCGCCGTCGCCTTCAGCGCCAAGCTTGATCTTGAGCAACGGCCGGTGTGCGACCTCAGCAGTTGCCGCCGCCATCGTCTCAGGCGAGCCGAGCGAGATCGTATAAGCCGTGGTGCAGGCATGCGGGGCAGGGCGTCTGAGCACCTCCCAGACGCGCTTGCCGCTGGTCTTGGCCTCGAGGTCAAGCAAAGCACAATCGAGTGCATTGCGCGCAGCCGAGGGTCGCATCATCGCCTGCAGGGCGCGCCTGTCGAGCCCTCGTCCGACTGCCTCCTGCATCGACAATATCGCTGCCAGCGTAGCTTCCGGCGTCTCGCCATAGCGCGAATAGGGGACACACTCACCACGTCCGGCAACGCCGGCCCGGCTGATTTCCGCCACAACCGTGACCGCTTCGGTTTTGGCGCCGCGGCTGATGGTGAAATGGCCTGCGATCGGCCAGCGTTCGATTTGTGCCGCAAGGATCGGTGAATTTGTCATTTTAATACCTTGCCGCTCGAACGACCTGCTTGCCCAACGTAACCAAGTATGGCTGGTTAGGGGCCTGTTCTACAATTTTTTCAAGGCGCTGCTGCAATTTCCTCGCAAAGTACTATCAAGAAAAATCGACAAAGACGGCACGGAGCTGACATCGTGAAGGGCGACCCGACATTGGAGCGGATTGCAAGGGGTAACGGGCTGGCGCTATGCGCGGCCGGCTCTTGGACGGCCGGTTTTGCCTCGCGGCTCGAGGAGATCGTGGCCGATGCGGAGAAGCTGACCGGCAGCCGGCCGAATATCTCCATCGACGTGTCGCAGGTATCCAGGCTCGACACCTTCGGAGCCTGGCTGATCGAGCGGCTTCGCCGCAGCCTGACCCACGGCGAAGTGGAGGCAAAGATTGCAGGCCTGTCGGCAGACTATTCGAGTCTGGTCGACGAGGTGCGGCGGGTGAAAGCGATTCCTGCCCCCGAAGTCCCGACCGTGACGATCACGGGCATGCTGGACCAGGTCGGCCGCACCATGTTCGGCATCGGCGGCACCGTCATCGGCCTGATCGACATGCTTGGCGCGGTGCTGACCGCGAGCGCGAGGGTGTTGCGCCATCCCGGAAGCTTCCGTCTGACCTCCACCGTTCATCATCTGGAACAGGTCGGCTGGCGCGCGGTGCCGATCGTGATCCTGATTACCTTTCTGATCGGCTGCATCATCTCCCAGCAGGGCATCTTTCACTTCCGCAAGTTCGGCGCGGATATTTTCGTGGTCGACATGCTGGGTGTCCTGGTGCTGCGCGAGATCGGCGTGCTGCTGGTGGCGATCATGGTGGCGGGGCGATCGGGAAGCGCCTACACCGCCGAACTCGGCTCCATGAAAATGCGCGAAGAGATCGATGCGTTGCGCACCATGGGTTTCGATCCGATCGAGGTCCTGATCCTGCCGCGGATGCTGGCGCTGATCATCGCACTGCCGATCCTGGCCTTCCTCGGCGCGATGGCGGCACTTTATGGTGGCGGACTGGTAGCGTGGCTCTATGGCGGCGTCGACCCCGAAGCATTCCTGCTTCGGCTGCGCGATGCGATTTCGATCAATCATTTCATCGTGGGCATGATCAAGGCGCCGGTGATGGCGGCGGTGATCGGGATCGTCGCCTGTGTCGAGGGGCTTGCCGTGCAAGGCAGCGCGGAATCGCTCGGGCGGCACACCACATCCTCGGTCGTGAAAGGGATTTTCTTCGTCATCGTGATGGACGGCGTGTTTGCGATCTTCTTTGCCTCGATCGGAATGTGACGATGGCCGCTGAAGTGCAAAACGCCATCATCCGCGTGCGCGATATCTCGGTGAAGTTCGGCGCGACAAAAGTTCTCGACGGACTCAACCTCGACGTGAAGCGCGGCGAAATCTTGGGCTTCGTCGGGCCCTCCGGCGCGGGCAAATCGGTGCTGACGCGCACCATCATCGGGCTAGTCCCGAAAATTTCAGGACGCATCGAGGTGTTCGGGATCGATCTCGACGCCGCCAGCCCATCGGAGCGGCGCGCCGTCGAGCGGCGCTGGGGGATTTTGTTCCAGCAGGGGGCGTTGTTCTCCTCGCTGACGGTGCGCCAGAACATCCAGTTTCCGGTGCGCGAATATCTCGACGTCACCCAGCGCCTGCTTGATGAGATTACCGTGGCCAAGCTCGGCATGGTGGGATTGCGCCCCGAGGTCGCCGATCGTTTCCCTGCCGAATTGTCGGGCGGCATGATCAAGCGCGTGGCGCTTGCCCGCGCGCTCGCGCTTGATCCGGAACTGGTGTTCCTGGACGAGCCGACCTCGGGTCTCGATCCGATCGGTGCGGGGGACTTCGATGAGCTGGTGAGGACCCTGCAGCGGACTTTGGGACTGACTGTTTTCATGGTAACCCACGATTTGGACAGCCTTTACACTGCATGTGACCGTATTGCTGTTCTAGGCAATGGTAAGATCATTGCCGCAGGATCGATGGCCGACATGCAGGCCTCGCAGCATCCCTGGTTGAGGGCTTATTTCCACGGCAAGCGCGCCCGCGCGGTCATGGGCTGATTTTCAGGTGGTTTCGGAGCTGGTTTGATGGAAACGCGGGCGAACTTCGTTCTGATCGGTTCCTTCACCCTTGCGGTGATCGCCGCCGCGTTTGGCTTTGTGCTCTGGTTCCAGAGCCTGCACACCACGAAGTTGCGCAGCCCGCTGCGCATCGTCTTCGAGGGCCCGGCGGCGGGCCTGCGCAACGGCGGAAATGTGAATTTTAATGGTATCAGGGTGGGTGAAGTCGTTTCGGTAAAGCTCGACAACCCGCGTCGCGTGGTCGCACTTGCGATAGTCGAGAACAATGCGCCGCTTCGCAAGGACACTCTGGTCGGGCTCGAATTTCAGGGGCTGACAGGTGTCGCCGCGATTTCGCTCAAGGGCGGCGACGAAAATGCCCCGCCGGTGCCGCTTGGCGAGGACGGCATTCCCGTGCTGACTGCCGACCCGAACCAGCTTCAGGACGTCACCGAGGCGATCCGCGGCACGCTGCAGAACATCAACCGGGTGGTTGCCGACAACCAACAGGCAGTCAAGAACTCGCTGCATAACCTCGAAGCTTTCACCTCGTCGCTGGCGCGCAATGCCCAGAAGATCGATGACGTGATGCTCAAGGTCGAGGGCGTGATGGGGAAGGCCGACAACCTGATGCTCGGCCTCAATACGCTCGCCGGCGGCAAGGAGGGTAGTGAACTATTCCTGACCGTGAAATCGATCCGGGAACTGGCTGAGGATTTCGACAAGCGTTCGGGCGCCCTGATGGCTGATGGCCGTCGTACGCTTGCCGACATCAGCCGTGCGGTGAACAATCTCGACCGCAATCCGACGCGACTTTTGTTCGGCGCGAGCGGTTCCCCGCCGGCGGCGGCTTCCGCCTCGACGCCAGCGCCGGCGCCGCCGCCCGCGGCGGGGGAGAGAAAGCGGCAGTAGGGTCGCGCGCCCCCGATGGGCGCTAGAGCATGATCCGGAAAAGTTGAAACCGGTTTTCCCTCGCGACAAACGCCGAACGCGTTTGCGCGGAGATCATGCTCAAACAACAAATTAAAGCGCGATTGCGATTCGACCCGAAACGATCGCGCTTTAAATCACGAGGTGCCTGCTTCTTCGGGCGTTTGTCGGCGAGGATGTCGATCCTGTGAATCGCGGACGGCTTGGCCAAAAGTTCGCAGGCCAGTCAATGCCAACTCGAACAACGCGCAAAGTTATGTTGACGAGGCGGTGGAGTTGCCGTCGCGGTCAAAAAAATAAAACGGAGGCTGCGATCGCCTCCGTTTTGCTTCCAAAGTCCGCTTGAACCTCAACCGAGCCGTCCAGCGGCATGCGCGAGCAGGGTGTAGACCAGACCCGTCTCGGAAGTGAGGTGGCCGCGCAACGCCTGCGGTCCCCGGTCCTCGCGCGCGACTTCGTCGAGCAAGCGTTCGAACTCGGCAATGTAGCGCTCGACCGTCTGCTTGAAATTGCGGTCGGCGCGAAATTTGCGTGCGACCTCATCGAACGCCTTCTGGCCGGCCGGCGTATAGAGGCGCTTGGAGAACGCCTTGTTCTCGCCGCGCTGATATCGATCCCACATCTCGGCGGCGAGATTGCGGTCCATCAGGCGGCTGATGTCGAGTGACAACGACTCCAGCGGGTTGCCGCCGGCCGGCTGGGCCGTGCGCCCGCGCGGCGTCTCGCGATTGGCAGGGCCTGCTCCCGCGCCGCCGTCCGTGCGGGTCAACAGATCGGAAAGCCATCCGTCGCGTCCCTGGTCGGCATTGGCAGGCGAAACCGGCGGAGCTTCGGTCCGTCGGGCGGCCGGCAGGCCGAGATCGGGCGGCGGCAGGTTCGATGCGCTGGCGCGCGGTGCGGGGCGTGGCTCGCCGCGCCCGGCGGCGGCGGCCATCATCGGCTCTTCCTCGCGTGGCACGCTGGTGCGGTTGGTGACCACATCGAGGCCACGGCCGTGATGGGCGACAATCCGGTTCAGTTCGGCGAGCGCCTCGATCTGGTCGACGATTACCTTGCGCATCTGCGCGGTGCTCTCGGCGGCCTCCTGGGGCATTTCCAGCACGCCGCGGCGAAGCTCGCCGCGGGTCGCCTCCAGCTCCTGGTGCATGTCGGAGGCCATCTGCTTCATGCTCGCGACCATGTTGGCGAATTTTTCCGCCGACTGCTTGAACATCGCGTCCGCTTCCTCGGTGCTCTGCTGATAGAGCTCCGCCATGGCGTCGGTGGTCAGACGGCGTTCCTCCTCGGCCGCCGTGCGAACCGCCTCGAAATGACGGCTGATCGCGGCCGAGCCGGCGCCTGCGGTCTCCGCCACGACGCGGGCGATGTCGCGGGCGCGTTCTTCGGCCGCGGCAAGCGATTCATCCAGCAAACCGGTGAA
>Ga0306924_10001378_pt1 | contig 22098 bp, 18 predicted proteins | sample sta12Can44000111_FD_203756 | JGI IMG/M metagenome (GOLD analysis project Ga0306924, IMG submission 203756) | Lab enrichment of tropical soil microbial communities from Luquillo Experimental Forest, Puerto Rico - statanox.12C.anox.44.000.111 (v2)... | ecosystem: Environmental > Terrestrial >...
GGGCCAGCCGAGCGCCAGGGTTCCGGTCGCGGTGAGATGCTGGGCGAAGGCGTCGTTGCCTGTGTCGTACAGGTAGCGATAGTCGGTCCAGGTCACGAACGCGCCGCCTGCGCCGTCGGCGATCGCATGAAAGCTGACCACCCGGCACGAGTCGCCGCACAGCGGGACGCCCAGCGGTCCCCACAGTTGGGCTGCAGCGGGAACGGGCGACAGGCAGGCGCCAACCAAGAGCGCCGCGGGGAGGAGGACCCTCGCGCGGCCGCCCGCATCGCCGGCCGGGGCGGGCCACCTCGGGGCCGTCAAATGGTCTGGGGAGAACAGCATGGCTCGGGACCACATTCACGTTGACAGGTTCCAAGGGGGAGGACCAGCTCTATCGACTCGCCGCGGGCGCCTTCCGCGCGCAGAAAAAATGGTGTTGCTGCCCTGACGAATCGGCCTGCCGGCCCCCTCTTGCGGGGTCGGCAGGTTCGCCTCAGCGCCTCGAGCTATCCGCCGCCGCCCCGTAGGTGCGATCGAGGTACTGGAGCAGCCCGATCCCGTCGGCGTTGCCGGGCTGGAGCGCGAGCAGCTGGCGCGCGGCGTGCCGCGACTCGGCGACGTAGGCGCCGCGCTGGGCTCCGGGCGTCGTCGCGTCGGCGAGCCGCGAGGCGACCGCGCCGAGCCCGAGCCACCCGAGCGCCGCGTCGGGATGGAGCGCGAGCAGGCTCTGGTAGGTGGTCTCGGCGCCCTTGAGATCGCCGGCGTTGGTCTGCGACATCGCCCACTGGATCAGGATGCGGTAGCTGGGCCCGGTCTCGGCGGCGTTCGCGAACGCGGCCGCGGCCTCGGCCCAGCGCTCGTGCCGATAGGCGGTGATGCCCAGATAGTCCCAGGTCTTGGCCCGCTCGGCGGGCGTGCGCCGCGGCGGCTCGGTCACGAACGCGCGCACGCGCTGAACGCCGCGCTCAGCATCCGCGTAGACCGCGAGCCACTGGAGCGAGGCGGCGGCGGCGGCGAGCACCAGCCCCACGCCGATCCATGCCTGCCGCGGCGCGCGCGCGATCGCCTCGCTCGCCACCCAGGCGCTGACGATCGCGACCGCGGTGCCGGCGGCGGCGAAGTCGTCCCAGTCGCGGAACAGACCCTGGGCCGGATGGATGAACGGCGCCGCCAGCACCCATGGCAGCGCCAGCGCGAGCAGAAACGCGGCGGCGCCCGACCCGGACGGCGCCGGACGTGGTGCGGCGCCGGGCGCCGCAGGCATCGCATCGCCCCGCCCGCCGCTCAGCAGGAGCGCCGCGGCGGGGATCGCGAGCGAGAGCGGCGCGAGCACCATCAGGAGATTCAGCAAATCGAGCGCGCGGCCGCCGGCGAGCGCGGCGCGCAGCGGCCCGCCGGCCTGCGCGACCTCGGCGGGCTCGAAATGCACCGTGTCCCAGCGCCGCACGTCGGCGATGATGCGGGGCGCCATCACGCCGATCGCGACCAGCGGTATCGCGATCCCGGCCAGCGCGGCCGGCCGCCGCCATGCCCGGGCACCCGCCGCGCGCCACCACAGCAGCCACGCTACCACCAGCGCCGGGACCAGGCTCAGGGCCGAGCGGTGGAGCATGACCCCGAGCGCGACCGCGATCCCGAGCGGCAGCAGCGCCCGCCCGCGCGGCTCGCCGCGCAGCGCCTCGAGCCCGCTCGCCGCCACCGCAGCGGTCACCAGCACCAGCTCGCTGAATGCCTTGCTGTAACCGGTCATCATGCCGAGCGCGCCGCAGAAGAACACCAGCGCCACGGTGGTGGCGGCGCTCGCGCCGCGACGCCGCAGCGCCCGCGCCACGGCGAAGGCCAGCGCCGCGAACAGGGCGGCCTCGATCGCGCCCAGCAGGCGCGCGGCGCCGTTGGCGTCGGTGAGCCCGGCGCGCTCGAGCATGAGCGGCAGGCGATAGTGGAGCAGCACGTCGAGCGGCAGCGCCTGCGGGAAGATGACGCTCGGCTTCTCGGCCTCCTCGACCGTGCCCTGACGCAGCAGGAAGTCGCCCACGAAGCGCACCCGGTCGGGGAGCAGCCCCACCAGCGCGGCGGCGAGCGCCATCGCGGCGAGCCACGCCGGCCAATCGCCGCGTGCGATGCGGTTGCCCGGCCACTCGAGCGCGGGCAGCGCGCGGCGCGCGATCGCGGGCAGGAGCGCGAGCGCCGCGAGCCCCCACGGCAGCCACGCCCAGGCGAGCCCGAGGAAGCGCTGGTGGTTGAGCGACCACAGGTGCATGGTGGGCACGAACGCCAGCGCCGCGCGCGCCGCGACCAGCAGCGCCGCCACCGCCCACAGCGCCCACGCCGCGCGGGCGCCGCGCTGATCGTCGCCGGCGCGAGCCGCAGGCGCGGCGACGCGGGGGCGCGGATCGGGGCGCGGGCTCGTCATCGCGTTTCGGCCCCGCGGCGCTCGATCGCCTCGAGCATCTGGTGGATGCGCGGGTCGTCGGGGTTGAGACGCCGCAGCGCCTCGGCCGCGCGGTGGATCCCGGCCTGGTCGTCGAGCCGCACGCACACCGCGAGCAGGTTGAGCCACAGCCGCGACTGGGTCGAGTCGCGAGCGATCGCCTGCTCGAACGCGCCGCGCGCCACATGGTAGTTGCCGCGCGTCGCCTCGCTCAATCCCCACTCCATCAGCACCCGGGTGCTGGGGATCAGGGCCGCCGCGTGGCTCATCGCCTCGGCGGCCTGCTCGGGACGGCCGAGCTGGTTGGCGCAGGTGCCGAGGAACTCCCAGGTCTCGCCACGCTCGCTGTCGCTGCGCGGCGGCGGCTCGGTCGCGAACGCCGCGACACGCGTGATCCCGCGCTCGAGGTCGGCCCATTGGAGCAGCCCGAGGGTCGCCGCGACCACCGCGGCGGCGGCGGCCGGGACCGGGAGCCAGCGCCACCGCGCGTCCGCGGCCATGCGGCTCACCGCGAGCGCCGCCAGCATCGCCAGGCTGACGCCGGCGGGGGCGAACACGTCCCAGTCGCGGAACACGCCCTGGGTGGGATGAACGAACAGCAGCATGAGGAGCTGCGGCGCCGCGAGCGCAAGGAGGAGCGCTCCCTCGCGCCCGCCCAGGAGCCGCGGGCCGGCGACGAGGAGCGCGATCGGCAGGGTGAGCGCCACCGGAGCGAGCTGGCCCACCAGGTTCACCAGATCGAGCAGATGGCCGGGCGCGAACGCCGCGCCCATCACCCCGCCGAAGCCCGCCACGCCGGCGGGCGCGATGTGGTGGGCGATGTCGAAGCCGCCGATGGTGTGCGTGAGGCGCGGCAGCAGCACGATCAGGGTCGCAAGCGGGGCCAGCACGCCGATCCAGGTCGCGGGCGAGCGCCACGCGCCGCGGCCCCGCGCGCGCAGCCCGCCGGCGAGCGCCAGCGACCCGGCGGGCAGGAACGCCAGCGCCGAGCGGTGGAGCGCCAGCGCCACCGCGAGCGTGAGCCCGAGCCCGGCGAGCCCGGCGCCGCTCGAGCGCAGGCGCATCCCCAGCACCGCGATCGCCACCGCCAGCACGGTGAGCTCGCTGAACGCCTTGCCGTAGCCGGTGAGGAGCGAGAGCCAGCCTCCGAACAGCACCAGCGCCGCGAGACCCGGGGCCGCCGCGCCGCCGGGAGCCACCACCGCCGCGAAGCCGAGCGCCAGTGCCGCGAGGGCCGCGGCTTCGACGGCATCGATCAGCCGTGCGGCGCGGTCCGGGCCTTTGACGCCGCTCTGAATCAGCAGCCGCGGCAGGTGGTAGTGGAGCAGGTTGTCGAGCGGCAGCGCCTGCGGGAACAGCACGGCGGGCGGCAGCGATTCGAGCGCCGCCCCCTGGCGGATCAGGAAGTCGCCGGTGAAGGCGACGCGATCGGGCAGCGACCAGACGAGGAGCGCGGCGCCGAGCACCCACGCCGCGGCCAGCGCCGCACGCAGCCCGGCTGAGTGCGAAGCGCGCTCGCGCAGCGCGGCGAGGCCCGCCGCGACCGGGCGCGCGAGCGCGGGGATGAGTAGCAGGGTCCCGGCGGCCCACAGCGTCCAGCCGCGCGCCGGCGCGACGAAGCGCAGCAGGTTGAAGCCCCAGCCCGCCATGCCGGGCGAGAGCGCGAGCGTCGCGGAGAGAGCGGCGAGCGCCACCAGCGCGATCCACACCGCGAGGGCTCCGGTCCCGCCCGCGCCGGCGCGCCCCGGCGTGCGCTGCGGCGGATCGCCGGGCGCCGGGGTGGCCGACCGCGCTGCGCGCGCCGCCCCGGCCCGCGCTTCCTCAGGGCTCGGAGTCGTCATCCGCCCAGTAGAGCGGGGCGTCGAGCGCGTCCCACGCCATCTCGCGCGCCCACGCCTCGCCGGCCGCCGAGGCGAGCAGGCGCTGGAGGAACGGCGGGCGCGGGCGGCGGTACTCGGCGAGCCGGATGCGCTCGCCTTCCGGGATGCCGCTCAGCCGGCGCGCCTCGGCCACCGCCTCCTCGAGCCCGCCGAGGCCGTCGATCAGCCGGCGATCGCGCGCATCCTCGCCCAGCCACACCCGCCCCTGCGCGACCGAATCCACCGCCGCCGCGGGCAGCTTGCGCGCCGCCGCGACCCTGTCGACGAAGCGCCGGTAGGTGACGGTGAGCGCGGTGTCGACCGAGGCCTGATCCGCCGCGCGCCAGTCACGATGGCCCGACCACAGGCCCATCGCGCGGCCGCGCTCGAAGTCGTCCTCGCGCACCTGGTGGGCGCGGTCCCAGCCCTCGATCGACGGCCGGTAGTAGACCACCCCGATCGAGCCGGTGCGGGTCATGTGGTCGGCGACGATGCGATCGCCGTTCATCGAGATGTAGTAACCGCCGCTCGCCGCGACCGAGCCCATCGAGATCACCACCGGCTTCTTCGTCTCGCGCTTGAGGCGCTGCAGCTCGTGATCGATGAGGTTCGAGCCCACCACCGAGCCGCCCGGGCTCTCGACCCGCAGCACCACCGCCTTGACCCCGGGCTGCCGGAACGCGTCATCGATCTGCCGGGTCAGGGTCTTCGAGCCGAGCGTGGGCCCGAGCAGGAGATCGTTGCCGCTCGGTCCGTTCTCGATCCCGCCGCTCGCGTACACCACCGCGACCCGCGCCGGGACGTTCCAGGCGCGGCGCGCCTCGCGCACCGCGTTCAGGTTCACGACCCGCGCCTTCTGCCTGAGCCCGCACAGTCCGCCCAGCAGGCTCACCGCGTCCTCGCGATAGCCGATGGTATCGATGAGCCCGGCGCGCCGCACCTCCTCTGGCGGCCAGGCGCGCCCATCGAGCAGCGACAGGAGCCGCGCGCGGTCCATGCGGCGATCCGCGCTGACCGCCGACACGAACGCCTCCTGCTGCTGATCCAGGGCGCGCTCGATGGCCTCGCGATCCGCGGGCGGGGTCGAATCGGCGCTGAAGTTGCGATACGCCGACTTGTAGCGCCCGATCGCGCTGCGATCGAAGCGCAGGCCCCAGCCGGCGAAGAGGCGGCGGTAGTAGCGCCGCTCGACCCGCAGCCCGAGCGCGGCGAAGCTCGCCTCCTCGGTGGTCACGATGCGGTCGCAGGCCGCGGCCAGGTAGAGGTCGCCGCGCGTGGCGCCCTCTTCGAGGTAGGCCACCACCGGCTTGCCCGCGCTCCGGAGCCGCGCGATCCGCGGCCGCAGCTCCTCGAGCTGGGCCATGTTCGAGACCCCGTCGAGCTCGAGCAGCACGCCGCGCGTCAAGGGGTCCTCGAGCGCGCGCTCGAGCTGCCGGTGGACCGGCCCCACCGCCGTGGTCGAGACCGGGCCATAGAGCGTGAGGCCGCTCAGCGACTCGTCGCCCAAGGTGCCGCTGAGCCGGATCGCCGCCATGCGGTGCGCCCCGGGCGGGATGAGGGCGGTGCGATCCTCGCTGTCGTGCAGCGTCACGTTGTAGGTCTGCCCCGTGACGCCGCCCTCGCGCGAGAGCCCCTGGACGTGGAACCCGGCGCGCGGCGCCGCGACGCCGATGCCGAAGTGGTAGCCGCCGTGGTCCTCGACCGCGCCGCGCAGCCACACCCCGGGCAGCGCCTCGAGCTCGCCGCCCACCCGCACCCGGGTCTGCCCCCACTCGCCGTCCTCGGGGATCGCGAAGTCGCCGGTGAGCGTGAAGCGCGGGCCGAGCGTGTAGGCGCGCGGCCGCGACCACGCCAGCGGGCGCAGCCCGACGCCGAGCGTGTAGACGCGGCCGAGGCGGACGTCCTGGAAATCGGTCTGGAACAGGTGGTCGACGATGCCGCCCAGTGACAGCCACGGGGCCGGGCGCGACAGCAGGCCGATGCGCTGGTCGGACTTGACCTCATGCTGGGTGGCGCTCACCAGCCAGGTCTGCCCGAATCCGAAGCGCAGCTTCCCGGCGTCGCCGCCGGCGAGCGTGAAGCCGTAGGCCTGCATGAGGTCCTTGACCCGCGTGGCGCGGAGGCCGAACCAGCCCACCGATCCCAGCACGTGGTTGGTCTCGGCGCTGGGCTGCTCGCGCGTCCACGAGAACAGCAGATCGGAGTGGTAGCGCAGCCCCATGGTCGCGGGGTTGAAGAGCTGGCCGCGCGTGTCGTCGGCGGTGGTGACGCTCTCATTGCCGTAGAGCAGCAGCGGCAGCTCCGGGGTCGCGGACACCGCGTGGGCCGGGCGCGCCAGCGCCAGCGCCAGCATCGCGGCCGCGAGGCGCTTCACGCCGAGACCGTGACGCCGATGCGGGGGCAGTCGGAGGCGAGCGCGCAGGCCGAGCAGCGCGGCTTGCGCGCGTTGCACACCGCGCGGCCGTGGAGGATGAGCCAGTGCGAGAACGCGGTCCAGCGCTCGCGCGGCACCAGCGGCATCAGGGCGTGCTCGATCTTGACCGCGTCGCGCTCGCGTGTGAGTCCCAGCCGCTGCGCGAGCCGCGTGACGTGGGTGTCGACCACCAGCCCCGGGACGCCAAAGGCGTTCCCGAGCACGACGTTGGCGGTCTTCCGCCCCACGCCGTGGAGCGCGGTCAGCTCCTCCATGGTGCGCGGCACCTGACCGCCGTGCCTCGCGACCAGCTCGGCGCAGCAGCTCCTGATCGCCACCGACTTGGCGTGGAAGAACCCGGTGGAGCGGATCAACTCCTCGAGCTCGGGGAGCGGCGCCGCGGCGAGTGCAGCGGCATCGGGGAAGCGCGCGAACAGGACCGGGGTCACCATGTTGACGCGCTCGTCGGTGCACTGCGCCGAGAGGATGGTGGCGACGAGGAGCTGGAGCGGGTTGTCGTGGTGGAGCGCGGTGGTGGCGCCGGGGTAGAGCCGCGCCAGCGTCTCGATCAGCCTCGCGACCCGCGCCGGATCGGGCGCCGACCAGCGCCGCGACGCCCGCGGGCGCCGCCGCACGCGTGCGACGCGCGAGCCCGCCGCGCGCCGCCTCGCGGTCGCGGCGCGCGCGCGCGCGTGGGCCATGCGCGCGGGCGTGGCGGCGCGGGCGGTGCGGCGCTTGGGCCGCCCGCGTCCCGGGGCGGTCCGGGGGCGTGATTTCCCCGGCAGCCGGGGAGCGGCCTCGGCCTTGCGCCGCGAGCGCGGGGACTTGCGCGACATGGGAGCGTGCAGCCTAGCCGAGGGGTGGGGGCCCGGCAACCCCGAGGGCCGCAAACGCGGCGCGGGAGGCCGGCTCGAAGCCAGCTCCCGCGCTGCGGCGCGCGACCGTCGCTCGCCTAGAAACCCCAGCCCAGGCCGAAGCGCCCGCCGACACCTTCGAGGTTCACGACCTCGCGATAGTTGGGCCCGCCGCTCACGTTGCGGCTCAGGCTGGCCTCGTTGAAGAACGCTTCGCCGACCAGGCGCGTGCGGCCCAGCGGGATCTTGAGCCCCGCCCATCCCTCCCAACCGAACCCGCCGTAGTAGGCGCTGAAGTGAGAGCCGGTGACGTAGTCGTTGGCCGAGAGCCACAGCGCCTCGTAGCCCGCGCCGGCGCCGACATAGGGAATGATCGGCAGGCGGCCGGCGCTCAGCTGAACGTAGCCGAGCATCGGCACCAGGTTCGAGCTGGCATGCGAGAGCACCTGCTGGACCTGGGCGTTGCCGCCGAGCGGCAGCGCCTGCATGCTCACCACGTTGACCTGCTCATCGGTGCGATAGTGCCAGTCCACGTTGACGCCCAGCTGGAAGTGCGGATCGATCGCCGCGCCGCCTCGGAATCCGAGCACCAGGCCGGTGGTCGAGTAGTAGCTCGGCTGGAAGAAGCCCATGTGGATCTGGCCGACGGGGCCGCCGCGATCGTCGTAGGACTGATCGCTGTGCTGCGGGGGCGGCGACGTCGCGGGAGGCGGATAGGATCGCGGCTGGTAGCGGATCGATTCGAGCGTCGTGATCGCGCTCTGCGGTGCGAAGCCGATCGCGGTGGTCGCGCAGCTCACCGGCTGGACCGGCAACTCCGCGAGCATCGAGATCGTATCGGTGACCGGAAGCGCGAGGGCGGAGGGCGCGGGCGCAGCGCCCGCGGGCCCCGCGATGACGAGGGCTGCAACAACAACCAGATGCCGTTTCATGACTTCCTCCGCCTCGGGCAAGGCGCGGGAGCGCTGGCCATATGATGACACCTTTTCCAGTCGCATGCGACGTGCCGGCCTCACTTTTGACAGATTCCGGTAATGGAAAGGGCTGGAAACCCGTCGATTGGCGGGGGTCGGGGGACCGGCCCCGCCGGTCCGCGACCTGTTGCGCCCCCGCCGCACTCCGTGGTAGATGACGGCGCCCCAACCCCCTCGAGGATCCCATGCTCCTGCCCGCCCTGCCCGTCGTTCTGCTCGCCGCCGCGGCGTCAACCCCGGGACCGACCCTGGCGATCGAGGACACCATGCACACCGAGGTGCCCGAGGTGGTGGTCCGCGCCCCCCGGGTGACCCTGGCCGAGATCCTCGACCGGGTGGCACGCGGCGAGGCGCGGCGCGACTCGCAGCTCGTCGACCAGAGCTTCATCGCCACGCTGCGGGTCATCGCCCACGCCGATGAGCGGGGTCATACCCCCGAGCTCCTGACCGAGAGCGTGTACCGGGTCTACAAGAAGCGCCCCAACCATCTGCGGACCGTGGAGCTGCGGCACTACGAGGCGCATCCGCCCAAGGACGGGAAGCCGGGGGACGACGGCATGGACGTGGAATTCGGCCCCGACATGAGCGAGGAGCTGGTCAACTTCGCGTTCCGGCCCGCCGCGCGGCGCGACTTCCGCTACACCATCGCGGGGCGCGACATCGTCGGCAACCACGTGCTCTACCGCATCGCCTTCGAGCCCCGGTCGCTGCTCGACCCCATCGTCCCGAGCGGACAGGTGTGGGTCGACACCAACGAATTCGTGATCGTGCGCCAGGAGGTGCACTTCGATCGCTCTCCGGCGCCGCTGTTCCTCAAGCGCGTCGACCGCATGGTGATCGAGCGCGAGGTCGCAGACGGGCACTGGCTGCTGCGCCGCATGCTGGTCCGCCTCACCGCCACCGTGCCCTTTCCCAAGGTCGGGAGGTCGTTCGATTTCGGCATCCAGTTCGACGACTATGCGGTGAACCGCGGCCTCCCGGACTCGCTGTTCGCGGCGGGCGGGAAGGAGCGGCGGTGACGGCCCGCGGCGTGGCGCGGGCCCGACGCAACACGTGGTTCTTCCCCGGCGCCGTGCTGGCGCTCGCCCTGCCGCTGATGCTCGGCCCGGGGGCTCAACGGGCGCGGGCCGCGGGCCCGGCCGCCCCGCCCGACACCGCGCTGGGGCGCTTCCTCGGCACGCTCTCCGACTCGACCGACCAGTACTTCGGCCGCGCCGCGGCGCCGCTCGACACCGCCGGCCTCGACAGCGCCGAGGCCCATGCCGGGGCGCCCCATCACGAGAAGCGCCGGCTGCGTGATCTGGTGAGCCTGGTGCCGATCTTCAACTTCAACCGCGCCGACGGCTCCACGTTCGGCGGCGGGGTGAGGATCGGCAACTCGTACGGGATCGGCCGGCTCGAGCTCGACGCCGCCTACACCGTGGCGGCCCAGGACTGGCTGGGCGGCGCGACCTACCGCCGCCGCCGGGAGCGCCACGGCTCGCGCTGGACGTTCGAGACCTGGGGCGGGCGAACGAGCGTGCACATGAACCGCGATTACGACGAGCCGTTCCTCGACGCGGCGCGCGCGCTGGTCAACGGCACCGACCGCACCAGCACCCTGCGCCACGACGGCTGGAGCGCCTCGCTCGAGCGCGAGAACCGGACCTGGCACGCCGGGCTCGCGATCCGCGACGTGCTCGAGTCGGCGGCCGAGACGCGCGCGACGTGGAACCTGCTCAACCGCGATCTCATCATCACCGACAACCTGCCCGCCACCACCGCCCGCGTCCGCGAGCTGGGGCTGGGCGCCGGAACGCGGCTGGCGGGGCTACCGGTGTGGACCCAGGCCGACTATTGGACCGCGGGGCCGGCGCTCTCGAGCGCGCTCGCCTACGATCGCGTGCGCCTGGCCGCGGGCGGCGATCTGTCGCTCGGCCGCTTCGCCTCGCTGGTGCCGCAGGCGGCGTGGGGCTTCGTCAACGGTGACCAGGCGCCGCAGGAGGCTTTCTATCTCGGCGCCGGGCCCACCCTGGTGAGCGTCCCGCGCGACGCCCAGGGCGGCTCGTCGTTCGGGATCGCCAAGCTCGCACTCGTGAGCCCCGCCGACCTGCTCCAGGCGCTCCACCTCCCCCACCCCGCGATGCTGGTGCTTGAGCCCGGCGCGTTCGCCGCCACCGCCGCCGTGGGCGGCACCGATCCCTACGGCGGGCCGGCGCGCGCCGGCGATCAATGGCCGGACCGCGCGAACTGGCTCAGCGAAGCCGGGATCTCGCTCGACTACGCCCCGGGCTTCGGCCGCAACTGGATCGTGCGCATGAGCGAGGCCTGGCCGCTCGGTCCCACCGATCGGCGCGAGCGCTTCCAGCTCGTCTTCTCGCGGCATCTCGACCTGCTCCGCCCCCTGTTCGAGGACTGAGCGGTGGGGCAAGAACGAACCCCCGGTGGATCGCTCCACCGGGGGTCGTGCCGCGCGCCCCGTTCCCTTGCCCTGGTACCCGTTGGGGCCGCGCGGGCAGCGCTATTTGCTATCCGACCGGGTCCGGTCGTTGTGCTTGAGCCGGTAGATCTTCTTGCTCTGGTGATTCTGCGCACGGGTGATGCGATGCCGCTCCTGCGGCGTCACCACGCCGTCCGACTTGGCGCGATGCTCCATGCGCGCCACGTGCCGCTGGCCGCGACGCAGGTTGCGCGCCTCGTGCCGCGTGAGCTGTCCGCTCTTCACCCCCTGCTGAATCCGGGCGTGCTGATTCGCCTCGCGCTGGTCGATCCGCGGGGTGCTGGTGGCCGCCGTGGTCGGCGCGGCGCTCTGGGCGAGGGCCACGCCTGCCAACATCACCGACATCGCGGCGGCGAGGCTCATCATCGTGATGCGCTTCATTCAGCTCCTCCTGAGAAGTCGCGGCAAAGCGGGGTCAAAGCGCCGGGTGGTGCACCCCGCGTGCCGGGGGCGTCGAACGCTTATTCGTGTGAAATATCAACAAGTTACAGACGAATGCGTCACGGTTTGGAAACGTGCGAAGCGCAGTGTGCACCGCGGCGTGCACGCCCGGGCGGGGGACCTGCCCCGGCGCGGTCAGTTTTGGCAGAGATCAGGCAGGCAGCTCGATCGTGCCGGCGAGAAACAGCACCGCCTGTCCGGCGATTCCCACCCGCTCGCCCCGCAGCTCGCAGGCGAAGGCGGCGCCCCGGGCGGAGAGTTGGCGTGACGCGAGCCGGGTGCGGCCGAGGCGGCGCGCCCAGTAGGGCATCAGCGTGCAGTGCGCCGAGCCGGTGCCCGGATCCTCGGGGATGCCGACGCCGGGCGCGAAGAAGCGGAACCCGTAGTCGGCGCCCTTGCCCGGCGCGGTGGCGATGACGCCGCGCGCCCCGGTGGTCGCCAGCACCTCCATGCGCGGCGCGAGGGAGCGGATCTCCTCCTCGCGCTCGAACACCACCATCCAGTCGCGGGCGCGGTAGGTCTGGTGAGGCGTCGCGCCCAGGCCCTCGATCAGCGCCGGCGTGGTCTCGCACGCCTCGCCCACCGAGAGCGGGAAGTCGAGCTCGAGCCGCGCACCCGCGCGGCGCACGGTGAGCCGGCCGCTCTTCGAGTGGAAGATCACCTCATCACCGGCGCGGCCGGCGCGATGGAACAACACCCACGCCGAGGCGAGCGTGGCGTGGCCACACAGATCGACCTCGACCGCGGGCGTGAACCAGCGCAGATCGTACTCGGCGGGCGTGGTCCCGGAGCGCGCGACGAAGAACGCGGTCTCGGCGAGGTTGTTCTCGGTCGCGATCGCCTGGAGGACGCGGTCGTCGAGCCAGCGATCGAGCGGACACACCGCCGCCGGGTTGCCGGCGAACAGGGCGTCGGTGAAGGCGTCGATCTGAAAGATCGGGATGCGCACGCGCCGAGGCTAGCGAAACGCCGGGGCGGGTGCGAACGCGTGGCGCGCGCCCGGCGCCGCGAGGCTCACAGCGCCGCTTCGAGGTAGCGGGTCCCCGGCACCGGGTTGTGGCGGTAGGGCGGGATGTCGCGGAAGCCGAGCGAGAGGTAGAGCGCCTGCGCCTCGCCCATCGAGGGCAGCGTATCGAGGCGCATGAACCGGTAGCCGAGGCGCCGCGCCTCGGCGAGCACCGCGAGCGCCAGCGTCCGGCCCAGCTTGAGCCCGCGGAATCCCGGGCGCACGAACAGCCGCTTCATCTCGCACACCTCGCCGTCGATCGGACGCAGCGCCACGCAGCCGGCGACGCGCTGGTCGTGGATCGCGAGCAGCAGCGCGCCGCGCGGGGGCGCGTACTCGCCCGGCAGGCCCGCCAGCTCGTCGTCGAAACCCTGGAAGGAAAGATCCACGCCCAGGCCCGCGGCATATTCCCGGAACAGCGCGCGCACCTCCGGGAGCTCGTCGGGCACGCGCGCGGGGCGGACGTCGGGCACCGCCGCGAGGGTAGCGGAACCGGGTGCGGACCGGAACGCGCGCCGGCTCCGGCTCGCGGCGCGCGCCGCGACGCTCACCCCAGCCGCGCCCACACCCGCCGGGCGCACTCGCGCGCGCGGGCGGCGACCTCGACCTCCTCGACGCTGGTGAGCACGCCGTCCTCCATGACCACCTGGCCGGCGACCATCGCGACGCGTACCGGCGCGCGCAGCAGGCCGGCCCACAGGTGCTCGTAGAGGGTGCGGGTCGAGAACTCGGTGGCCGGGCGGTAATCGACCAGCAGCAGGTCGGCCGGCGAGCCGGGAGCGAGCCGCCCCAGCCCCTCGCCGAAGTGGCGCGCCGCGAAGGCGGCTCCGTGCACGAACAGGCGGTGGTAGTGAAGCTCGGCGCGGGCGCCCGGCCAGCCGAAGGTGGCGTCGGGCACCGGCGGCGCGTTGACGCCGGCGTCGCTTCCCCAGCCCACGTTGGCCTCGCGCACCAGGGCCGCGACCGCGCCCACGCCCACCGCGCTCAGCGCGTCGCCGCGCTCGCGCGCCTCGCCGACCAGGTCGCGCGGCGCCGTCTCGGCGTGCGCCCACATGGTCGGGAGCGCGCCGTCGCGCCATGCCGCGGGCGCGCGCCAGCGCTCGCCGGGGGTGGCGTCGAGGGCGAGATCGACGTGGACCGCGAGCCGGTCGCCGGCGGCCTCCAGCGCCTCGGCGAGCAGGCGCTCGACGCCGGCGAGCGAGGTCGCCTGGACACCCACCAGGCCGCGCGCCCGGCCGTCGCGGCGCCGGTAGCTCTCGGCCGCGAAGCCCAGGCACTCCTCGACCGCGGCGCGGCGCTCGGCGGGCGGGTCCTCCTCGGCGGCGCCGTAACAGGTCGCGACCCGCACGCCCACCGCGCCCGCCGCCGCCACCACCTCGTTGAGGGACAGATCGAGGCAGCCGCCCGAGCGGTGGAAATCGCACACCGTGGTGACGCCGTGACGCGCGCCCTCGACCAGCGCGGCGAGCGCCGACCAGTAGACGTCCTCGGCCGACAGCGCGCGATCGAAGCGCCGCCACTCCGGCGCGCTGCGCAGGTGGAGTCCGCGCGCCAGGTGGCGCGCGAGGTGGACGTGGGTGTTGACCAGCCCCGGCATCAGCACCGCGCCGCGCGCCGGCATCAGCGTCTCGCCGGGATAGGCGCTGGCGAGATGTCCCGCCGGGCCGACCTGGGCGATGTGGGCGCCGACGATCCGCACCGCGGCATCCTCGAGCACCGCGGGCTCGGCGCCGCCGGTCAGCACCGTGGCGGGGCCGACGATCATGCCGCCCGCCCGGACTCGGCGCGGCGCACCAGCCCGCGCGCCTCGGCGCGCGCTTCGGCCGCGGCGCGGGCGCCATCGAGCGTGGTCCAGGCACCGTCGCGCCACAGCACCCGCCCCGCCACCATGGTCAGGCGCACATCGGTGGCGCGCGCGGCGTGGACCAGCGTGGTGCAGGGATCGGCGTCAGCGTGGGGCGCGAGATGCGGCCCGGCGGCGTCGACCACGATGAGATCGGCCTGCTTTCCGACCTCGAGCGATCCGGTCTGAGCGCCGAGCCCGAGCGCCCGGGCGCCGGCGCAGGTCGCGAGCTCGAGCACCGCGCGCGCGCCGAGCGGCTCCCCGGGATGCTGGAGCCGCGCGATCCCGGCCGCCAGCCCCATCTCGGCAAAGGTGTCGAGCCGGTTGTTGCACGCGGCGCCATCGGAGCCCAGCCCGCAGCGCAACCCGGCGCGGCTCCAGGCCCGCACGTCGGCCAGCCCCGAGCCGAGCTTCAGGTTCGAGCCCGGGCAGTGGACCAGCGCGGCGTCGGCGCGCTTGAGCAGCGACAGCTCGGCCGCGTCGAGCCACACCCCGTGAGCGCCGACGAAGCGCTCGCTCAGCACCTCGCGGCGCTCGAAGTAGCGCGCCGCGGTCGAATGCACCGCGGCCTCGACCGCGCGTCCCTCGGCCGGGCTCTCGGCGATGTGGGTGTGCACCCGCAGTCGCCGCGCGGCCGAGGCGGCGGCGACCTCGCGCCACAGACCCTCGCTGCACGACAGCACGAAGCGTGGCGCCAGCGAGACGCTGAGCCGCCCGTCCGCCACGCCCTCCCAGCGACGGGCCAGGGCCAGCGCCTCGTCGAGTGCTCTGCTCGCGCTCTCGAGCAGGCCGGCGGGCACGCCCTCGCCCTGGTCCATGAGCGCCTTGCCGAACACCGCGCGGATGCCGCTCTGCTCCAGCACCGCGGCGATCGCGCCGGTGTGGCGCACCGTGCCCATGTCGTTGATGCAGGTCACGCCGCCGGCGATCAGCTCGGCGAGCCCGAGCCGCGCCGAGGCGGCGATCGAGGCCTCGGTGTGCGCGGCCTCGAGCGGCCAGATGCGCTCGCGCAGCCAGCCCATCAGATCGCTGTGCTCGGCGAGCCCGCGGAACAGGGTCTGGCACAGGTGGAGGTGGCCGTGAACGAAGCCCGGGAGCACGAACCCGCCGCGGGCGTCGATCGACTCCGCGGCGCGCCTGCCCGGCAGGGCGGCCAGCGCCGCGGCCACCCCCTCGCCGATCGCGGCGATGGCGCCGTCGCGCACCAGCAGCGGGCCGGCGGCGATGGTGCCGGCGTCGTCCATGCAGACCAGGGTTCCGGAATGGACCAGGATGGTGCTCAGGCGGGCGCCTCCGTGCCGACGAGCGTCGAACCGGCGTCCGTGCCGGTGACCGCGCGACGGTCGCACCCGCCGGAGGCAGTGTCAAGGCCCGGCGCGCGGATGCTGCGCGTGACGCGCGGCGCGGCGCGCACCGGTCGCGAGGCTGGCGCGCACGCCGCGCGGTTGACCCGCTCGCACGCCGCTCCTACGCTTCCCGGCCCATGCGCGACGCGCCCTTCGAGACTCTGGCCTGCCCGCTGCCGCTCGCGGATCCGCTCGCGGCGCTCGACGCGATCGCCGACCTGCCGCAGCCGTTCCTGCTCGCCTCGACGCTCCCGGGTCCGCGCGCGCGCTGGTCGTTCTTCGGCGCCGACCCGTTCCAGAGCTTCCGCGGCGGGCGCTGGGAGGTGGCGGCCGCGGCGTGGCGCGCGGCGCGCAGCACGGCGCGCAGCCGGCGCGCGCCCTTCACCGGCGGCGCGGTGGGCTACTGGGCCTACGACTTCGGACGCCGCCTCGAGCGCTGGCGCGGCGACCCGCGCGACGGAACGCCGGCGGTCGACGATCTCGGCCTTCCCGACGTCGCGCTCGGCCTCTACGACGTCGTGGGCGCGATCGATCACGCGCGCGGCCAGGGGTGGCTGTTCTCGAGCGGGCGCCCCGAGACCGGCCCGTCCCGCGCGTCCCGCGCCCGCGAGCGCCTCGCGACCTTCGCGCGCCGGCTCGAGGCGGCCGCCGCCGCGGCCCCGCCGCCCGCGGCGTTCGCGGCCTCGATCGCGACGCCGCGCTCGACCTTCGAGCGCGCCGCCTACCTCGACGCCGTGACGCGCGTGCGCGAGCACATCGCGCGCGGCGACATCTTCCAGGCCAACCTCTCGCAGCGCTGGAGCGCGTCGCTCGAGTCGCTGACGCGCCCGGGTGCCGCGGGGCGCGCGCTGTTCGAGGCGCTGGCGCGCTGCTCGCCCGCCCCGCACGCCGCCTTCCTCGATCTCGGCGATCACGCGGTGATCTCGGCGAGCCCGGAGCGCTTTCTCGAGTTGCGCGGCGACCGGGTCGAGACCCGGCCCATCAAGGGCACGCGGCGGCGCGGGGCCGACCGCGCCGAAGACGAGGCGCGCGCGGAGGCGCTGGCGCACAGTCCCAAGGATCGCGCCGAGAACGTGATGATCGTCGACGTGCTGCGCAACGACCTCGGGCGCGTGTGCGAGACCGGCTCGATCGGGGTCCCGGCGCTGTGCGAGCTGGAGCGCTTCCCGCAGGTGTTCCACCTCACCTCGACCGTGACCGGAAGGCTGCGCCACGGCCTCGACGCGCTCGATCTGCTCACCGCCTGCTTCCCGGGCGGCTCGATCACCGGCGCCCCCAAGCTGCGCGCGATCGAGATCATCGACGCGCTCGAGCCGGTGCGGCGCCACATCTATACCGGCGCGATCGGCTACCTCGACTGGTCGGGCGACGCGGACCTGAGCGTGGCGATCCGCACCGCCACCGCCACCCCGCGCGCGCTCCACTTCGCCGCCGGCGGCGGCATCACCGCCGACTCCGAGCCCGCCGCCGAGTACGACGAGACACTCGACAAGGCGGCGGGGATGATGTCGGCGCTGCGCGCCCTGAGCGGCACGTCCGCCGGCCTGCCGCAGGTGGCGCGATGAAGGCCGTGCCGTCACCGCGGCGCGCGCTGTGGATCAACGGCGCGGTGCGGCCCGCCGACGACGCGACCATCTCCCTGTTCGATCGCGGCGCGCGCGACGGCGAGGGCATCTTCGAGACCCTGCGGGTCTACGGCGGCCAGCCGTTCGCCTGGGAGCGCCACCTCGAGCGCATGGTGCTAGCGGCCGCCGAGCTGGGCTTCCCGGTGCCGCCCGCGCCGGCGCGCCTGCGCGAGGGGCTGGGCGAGCTGCTCGAGGCCGAGCGGCTGGCCGACGCGGTGGCGCGCATCACCGTGACGCGCGGCATCCCCGGCGGCCGCCCCACGCGCACCGGCTGCTGGATCGAGGCCGAGCCGGTCGCCGCGCGACTGTGGAGCGGCGCGCGGCGCGGCGCGGCGCGGGCGATCATCTCGCGCCGCGCGTTCGAGCCCGGGGCGCTGGGCCGCTACAAGACCACCAGCCGGCTCGCCTACCACCTCGCCCGTGAGGAGGCGCGCGCCGCGCGCGCCGATGAGGCCATTCTGGTCTCTCCCGCCCGCGAAGTGCTGGAGGGCGCGACCAGCAACCTGTTCGCGGTGCTGGGCGGCGAGGTGGTGACCCCGCCGCTGTCGTGCGGGATCCTGCCCGGGATTACGCGCGCGCTGGTGCGCGCCTCGTGCGCCGAGCTCGGCATGCCCTGTCACGAGGAGCATCTCGACCGCCGCCGCCTCGAGCGCGCCGAGGAGGTGTTCCTGACCAACGCGGTGCAGGAGGTGGTGCCGCTCGCGATGCTGGAGGGGCGCCCGCTCCCGGCGCGCGCGATCGGCGAGCGGCTCGCCGCTGCCTACCGCGCCACCGTCGCGCGCGCGGCGCGGGACGGCGGCGCGGCGTGAGCCCGGCCGCGCGGCGCGATCAGGCCAGGGCGCTGGCGCAGGCGTGGCACTTGCGCGCGCCCTTCGGCACGGTCTCGAGGCACTCGGGGCAGGTCCTGGTGGGCGGCGGCGGCGGGGCCGGCTTGATGAACGCCTTGGTGACCATGAACACCACTCCGGCGATGATGACGAAGTCGACCAGGTTGCCGAGCAGCGCGCCGTACGTGATCGAGTTCCCATGCGAGCCGTCGAGCTTGTTCCACAGCATGAGCTTGAGCTCGCGCCACTCGCCGCCGGGGATGAACTGCCCGATCAGGGGCATGAGCACGTCGCCGACGATCGAGGTCACCACCTTGCCGATCGCGCCGCCGATGATGACGCCCACAGCGAGCGCCAGCGCGTTGGTCTGGAGCAGGAAACTCTTGAACTCCTCGAACATGAGCTTCTCCTTCGCGAGTGGATCTCGTGCGCGGGACTCGACCACGCGCGCCGGCCATGCCGAATGCCCTCGGTCGCGCAAACTGCGCGCGGCGGGAGCACTACATCAGTCGCAGGAGCGCGCGCAATGGCCCGTGGGGTCGGGCTAGGAGTCCGTCCCCACTTTCCCGGACTTGCTCGTCGCCGCACCCTATGTCGCCGAAACGGCTAGGTCGGCGAGCCCGCTAACGCGTTGTCTCACGGTAACTACCGTGAATCGGATGGCACGCTGGATGCATCCTCACTAGGTAGACACAACAGGAAGGACCGACCCAGGTCCACGGCCAGGCGGCGATGGCGAAGTGCGGCGATGGGTGGGGTCCAGAGACCGGGGTGGCGACATGGCCTTCAAGGGCGGACGACTCGAGCTGCTGGTGCCGCACGTGCTTCGCGGCCAACTGCTGCGGCCGGGCTTCGTTAGGCTGTCGCTGCGGCTCGGGGCCGCACGCCAGATGCCACCCTGGGCCAAGCTCCAGTTCATCCACATCGGGGTGCCCGCCAACGAGCTGGACGGGGTCCTCGGCCGTATCAAGAGCCTGCATTCGTGGGTCGAGGAGTGGCAAAGCCTGGGACGCGACCACGAAACGCGGGGACAAGAGGCGCAGGCTGCGGGCCATCTGCCCCAGGCGGCCCGCGAGTACCTGGCCGCCTCGGCGGCCTACAACGTCGCCCAGCACGTCGTGTTCATGGACGTCAACCACAAGCGCCTGCTCCACGAGTCGTGTGTACGCGTCTACGCCGCCGCGGCTCCGCTGTTCGACCCCCCGGCGCGCCCCTTCGACGTGCCGTTCCGCCGCCGGATGATGAAGGGCTTCCTGCGGGTGCCGCGCCAGGCCACCTGGAATGGCCGGGGCGGCGTTCCGGTGGTGGTCATGTTCAACGGCACCAACGCGGTCAAGGAGGAGCTGCACTGGTGGGGCCAGGCGCTGCTCGAGCAGGGGCTCGCGGTCATCGCCTTCGACGGCCCCGGCCTGGGGCAGACGTTCCACCGTCTGTCGATGGTCGCCGAGCCCCGCCCGGTAGGGACGGCGATCCTGGACGAGATCGAGGCCCATCCCGAGCTCGACATCAGCCGCGTTGGCGTGCTGGGCCTGTCCCTGGGCGGCTATCTCGGCATCCGCATGGCGGCACACGATCCGCGCATCAAGGCGGTGGCGGCGCTGAGCGCGCCCTACGAGCTGGGGGTGTACTGGAACATCACCCTCGCCGGCATGCGCCGCGAGCTGGCCGCGCTGTACGAGATCGACGAGCGCGAGATGGGCGCCCAGATCGAGCGCATCACGCTCGCCGGCGTCATCGACAAGCTGCGCTGCCCGCTGCTGCTCGCGGCCGGCGGCCACGATCACCTGACCCCGGGCCGCGAGGCGTGGCACATCTTCGAGGACGCGCGCTGTGAGCGCGAGATGCTGTTCTACCCGCGCGGCGGACACGAGTGCTTCAACGTGCTCACCGACCTGCGCCCGCGCATGTGCCGCTGGCTGGCCCGCAACGTGGCGGGCGCGAACGGGGCGCATCCGCCCGAGCCCGAGCCGGCGCCCGGGCCGCCGCTCGAGGCCCCGGATCCCGCGCGCGTGGCGGCCGAGGCGGTCGATGCCGACTTCGCCGACGCCCTCAACGGCGAGGTCCCGCGCCCGGTGTGGAACCACACCGAGCCGGGCGTACCGGTTCGCTGGCGCTGGCCGTGGGCCCGCTACGGCAACGAGCGCATCGAGATCGTCCACCGCATCGAGCACGCGGCGCTCGAGCCCGCCTGAGCCGCGGCGGCGCGCGTCCCTCCCGCCGTCGCCACCGCGCCGGCGTGATCGCCTGAGCCGCCGCGCCGCGCTTCCCTTCCGCCGTCGCCACCGCGCCGGCACCGGCGTGCTAGGGTGGCGCGGTGACCGCCCGGAAACGCCCGCGAGCCGACCCGCTCGAGCGCCTGGTGAGCCTCGCCGACGTCGAGGCGCTGGCGCGGCGCCACATGCCGCGCGCCTACTTCGACTACTACGCCGGCGGCGCCGAGGACGAGCGCACGCTGGCCCTGAACCGCGCCGCCTTCGAGCGCCTCGCCCTGCTGCCACGCGTGCTGGTGGACGTGAGCGGCGTCGATCCCGCGACCTGGATCCTCGGCGCCCGGGTCGCGATGCCGATCGCGCTCGCGCCCGCCGCCTACCACCGGCTCGCGCACCGCGACGGTGAGCTGGCGACCGCACGCGCCGCCGGGGCCGCCGGCGTCCTGATGGTGGTGAGCACGCTCGCCACCCGCACGCTCGAGGAGATCGCCGAGGCGGCCGAAGGGCCGCTGTGGTTCCAGCTCTACGTGTTCCGCGACCGTGGGCTGTCGCGCTCCCTGATCGCGCGCGCCGAGACGGCGGGTTACCGCGCGCTGGTGCTCACCGTCGATACGCCGCGCCTCGGCCGGCGCGAGCGCGACCTGCGGCGCCCGTTCGCGCTTCCGCCCGGGGTCACGATCCGGAACTTCGCGCGCCAGCCCGGCCTCGCGCGCTGGGACCGCCATGGCAGCATGGCCGCCTATGCGGCCGAGCAGCTCGACCCGTCGCTCACCTGGGAAGCGATCGAGTGGCTGCGCGGCGAGACCAGGCTCCCGATCGTGCTCAAGGGAGTGCTGCGCGCCGACGACACCGCGCGGGCGGTGGCCGCCGGGGTCACGGGCGTGTGGGTCTCGAACCACGGCGGCCGCCAGCTCGACGGCGCCCAGGCCGGAATCGCCGCACTGCCGGCGGTGGTCGAAGCAGCGGCGGGAGCCGCCGAGGTGCTGGTCGACGGCGGCTTCCGCCGTGGCACCGACGTGCTCAAGGCGCTGGCGCTGGGCGCCCGCGCCGCCTGCATCGCCCGCCCCTACCTGTGGGGGCTCGCGGCCGGGGGCGAGCGCGGCGTGGCCCGCGTGCTGGCGATGCTGCGCGCCGAGCTCGAGCTGGCGATGGCGCTCGCCGGCACGCCGACGCCGAGCGCGATCGGCCGCGATCTCATCGCGCCGGCGTGACGGCAGCGGGGCGGTCCCGCGCCCTGCGATCGCGTGGCAAACCTGCTACTCTGGGCGGGAATCGCGCCTTTTCCGGCCCCCGGAGACCCCATGGCCAACGTCGCCACCGGCACCCGCATCCGCCCGCTCGATGAGCTCGACATCGGCTCGATCGTCCGGATCGACGAGCGGATCACCGGCATCTATCGACCCGAGGTGTGGGAGCAGCGGGCCGGCTACTACCTGCGCCGCGACCCCGATGCCTCTCAGGTCGCCGAGGTCGACGGCAAGGTGGTGGGTTTCATGCTCGGCGAGCTCAGGGCCGGCGAGTTCGGGCTCGAGGAGCCGGCGGGATGGATCGAGCGCTTCGGCATCGATCCCGACCAGCGTGGCAAGGACCTCGGCAAGCAGATGTTCGAGGCCATGTGCCGCCACTTCAAGAGCCGGGGCGCCAAGATGATCCGCACCCTGGTCGACCGCAAGGACCAGGGCGTCACCGGCTTCCTCGACGCCATCGGCTTCAAGCCCTCGTCGCTCCAGGCGCTGGAGATCGGACTGTGAAGGTCGAGAACCTCAGTCTCGAGAAGAAGTACCACGACGCGGTGCTGCACTGGCGGC
>Ga0306924_10001379_pt1 | contig 22091 bp, 20 predicted proteins | sample sta12Can44000111_FD_203756 | JGI IMG/M metagenome (GOLD analysis project Ga0306924, IMG submission 203756) | Lab enrichment of tropical soil microbial communities from Luquillo Experimental Forest, Puerto Rico - statanox.12C.anox.44.000.111 (v2)... | ecosystem: Environmental > Terrestrial >...
TGCACCCGCAAAACACCGCCCGACTTTTGGGCAAACGCCCCGTGGGTCGCGGCCACCGCCACCAAAAGTGTTCCCGCTGCGAGCGTTCGAAGATCTCGCTTCATCTCCGCGTAACTCCCACTGTCACCCCTATGTCGATTTTAATTGTCGAGCCAGAGATCTTCGTAGCGGTAGCCGTTATAGATGCTGTTGACCATGACGGTCAGGCCCTTGACCTGCGGGTGCCGGCACGTCGCGCCGCGGGGGTAAAAGATGACCGGCCGGGCATCGTCCTCCACCAGCTTTCGCTCGATTTGCCACACCAGCTGCTTCCGCTTTGCAGTAGCCGGTATAATTGCGGTCCGAGCCGCAAACATAGTTCTCGTAGAATTGCTGGTCGGGGTCGTCGACCCCGGCTTCAGTGACATTGAGGCCGACCGTGTAATCCTTGCGCATAATCTTGGGATACCATTGCGTGGTGTCGACGGGTTCGAGCACGCCGTCGATATAAATTTCTTTTAGCTGGTCGATCAGGATGACCGCCGGATCACGATAAGGAGGAAGATTGCGTGTCGACACCGTGATCGGCAGCCGCCTGTCCGGTCCGTAGCCCAGCTTCTGCATCATATTGCGCGCCTGGGCGCGGTTTTTCGCCACGTTGGGATCGTAGCCCGGCAATTTCTGCAGCTCGTCGGCAGCCATGCCCCAGACGCCTTCCGGCGCCGGCAGCATGGTCGTTCCAATGTCGCCCTTCCCTTCGGTGATGATATCGATAAAGGCTTTGCGGTCGAGCGTGAGCGACATCGCCCGTCGAAGATCTGCATTGTCGAATGGAGCCTTGTCCCGGTTGACGATCAGCGTGCGGTTGACGTTGGTCGCCGTCACTTCACAGATCGCGTCCGGCGCGTGGCTCTCTATATCTTTCAACAGCGGGATGGTTACCCCATAGGGCGAGAACAGATCGGACTTGCCGGCAACAAACGCCAGAACCCGTGTGCTGACATCTCTGATGATCGTCCATTCGATGCCGTCGAGATAAGGCCGACCAGGCTTCCAGTAGTCCGGATTTTTGGCGACCCGGATCACTTCGTTCGGTTTGAATTCGACGAATTTGAACGGGCCTGTCCCGATCGGGTGGCTGCGCATGTCGCGCGGCGACACGTGACAAGGATAGATCGGCGACCATCCGGACGCCAACAGCGCCAGCAATGCCGGCTGCGCGCGCTTCAGACGGAATGTAACCTCGTAATCGCCTTTCGTGGCCACTTCCTCGACATTGCTGTACCACGATTTGCGCGGATTGATGCGCAGCTTTTCGCTCGCCTTCCCACTGAGCAGGTCCCAGGTGCATTTGACGTCGCGAGCAGTGAAGGGTTTGCCGTCGTGCCATTTGACACCCTGGCGCAGCGAGAAGGTCAGCTCGGTACCCTCTTCGTTCGAGGACCAAGTGGTGGCGAGGTCAGGGACGATCGACCTCATGCTGTTTTGCGCCACGTGCTGGTCGTAGACGACGAGGTTGTTGAAAACTCCCATCATCGGCCGCAGTGCGGCGGCCGTCGATTCCTCGAGGAGCGACATGCTGGCAGGGCTGTCGAAATGAGAGATTTTGAGGATACCACCCGATTTTTGGGCGAATGCCAGGTCACCTGCGGAGCATCCAAGCAGTAGCGTGGCCGCTACTGCGAGCACACGAAGATCTCGCTTCATATCCATCTGCCTCCTGTCCGACGCCGATCGCGAAATCCGCGATCGGCTCCCTGCACGCCTCGTTTGCTGAGCTCTGATGCAGGGCGCTACCGCCTGAGAGATTACCATCTACCGGATGAGAGAGACAGGGGTCCTATCCAATATCATCGCCGTTCAATCGCATCGCCATACCGTAGCTGGCAGACATTTTTTGGCGGCTGGATTGTGTCGCTGATGGATTCAGGTGGGAAGATGTCGGCGATCCCGCACGCGGGCGGACGGGTCGTCACCGTTGCCGTCTCGAACATCGCTTTCCTGCAGCCGGCGCATGTCGGCGACACGGTCTGCTGGTACACGGATGTCAAGCGCATCGGGCGAACCTCGTTCACGCTCGACGTCGAGGTCGGGGTGCTTTACCAGGGTCAGGGCGAGCGGGTCAAGGTGACCGACGCCGAGTTCACCTTTGTCGTGGTCCATGAAGACGACCGGCGCGCGATTCTCGTCGCACGACACGTCAGCAGGAAAGTAAGGCGATGTGATAACGTGCGGCGGAAGAGGCGCTTTTAACGGAGAGGCCGATGCCGGACCGCATCCTCGTGGTCAATCCCAACTCTACCGATGCCGTTACCCAGGGCATCGACGAGGCCATGGCTCCCCTGCGCTTTGCCGGCGGCCCCGAGATCCGTTGCGTGACGCTCGCGGAGGGACCACCCGCAGTGGAAAGCCAGAGCGATGCAGACGGGGTGATCCCGCCGCTCTGCCGACTGATCCGCGAGACCGAGGCACACGCCGCGGCTTTTGTCATCGCCTGCTTCAGCGACCCCGGCCTGTTCTCGGCGCGCGAGGTGACCGCAAAACCCGTGCTCGGCATTGCCGAGTGCGGGATCCTGACCGCGCTGACCCTCGGGCACCGGTTTGGCGTGATCTCGATCCTGGCCCGCTCGGTGCCGCGTCATTTGCGCTACATCGCAGCAATGGGGGTCGGCGAGCGGCTGGCCGCCGATCTGCCGGTCGGCCTAGGCGTTCTCGAACTCGCTAATGCGCGTACGACCTTGGTAAGGATGATCGAGACCGGCCGCCGACTGCGCGACCAGCACGGCGCCGACGTGCTCGTCATGGGCTGCAGCGGCATGGCCGCCTATCGTGCCGAACTCGAAGCGGCGGTTCAGATCCCGGTCGTCGAACCGACCCAAGCCGCCGTCGCCATGGCGATCGGGCGCGTCCGCCTCGGCTGGGGCTGCAGGCTGTCGTTGCCGGGCGATTAACCCGCCTGCCACGGCAGTGGCATCTCAACAACGACGGACTTTGTCCCCCGTTATCGTGGCGGGGGCAGCTGATCGCGCTGACCCTCGGCCATCGCTTTGGTGTGATCTCGGTCCTTGCCCGCTCGGTTCCCGCGGCAGCTGCTCAGGGGCGGGACCTGGCGCATAGCTAACCTCCCGCCAGCTACCCTGGTGCTTCGCTGTTATGCTGATTCGGCTCCCTGCTCGGCCGATTTAAATCCTTGTTCGCCCGCATAGGGAATTCGCCACGTGGCTTTCAGACATTTCAACTACTTGCTGGCGCGGATTTGCCCCTCGCGCGGCCCGAAAACGATGTTTTCGCACTATCTTCCCGTCGAGCATCGAAATCGCAGAACGGCGCCGCGGCGCCGAGTGACCGGGCGAGACGGGTAAGAGGTGCCGTTGAAAGCCCGTTCTACCCCACCATGCGCACGGGCGGCACATCGCGCGGGATGATCAGATTGCACCCGGTGGCGGCTTTGACTTCGTCGACCGTGACGCCGGGAGCGATCTCGCGGAGAGCCAGACCCTCTTTCGTGACCTCGAACAGCCCGAAATTGGTGGCTACGAGGTTGATCACACCGCGCGCGGTCGCCGGGATTGCGCAGCGCTCGACGAGCCGCGGCCGTCCGTCGCGCGTCTGGTGCTCCATTGCGACGAAGACGTGCTTGGCGCAGGCCGCCAGATCCATCGCCCCGCCGATGCCGCCGCCCTTCTGCCCGGCGGAGATCTTCCAGTTCGCGAAATCACCGTTCTCGGCGACCTCGTAGGCGCCGAGCACGGTCACATCGATCTTCCCGCTGCGAATCAACGCGAACGAGTCGGCATGGTGGACGATCGCGGCACCCGGCCGCAAGGTGACGTGCTGGCCGCCAGCATTGACGAGGTGCAGATCCTCCTTCCCGGGTGCGGCAAGCGGGCCGTAGCCGATCACCCCATTCTCGGAATGGAAGATGATCTCCTTGTCGCCGAAATCGAAATTCGAGCACAGGGTCGGGATGCCGATGCCGAGATTGACGATCCATCCGTCGCCGAATTCCATCGCCAGCCGGTTGCACATTTGCTGGCGGCTCAAGCCTTTTGCCCGTTCACTCATGACCCGACACTCCCTGGACGCTGCGGCCACCACCCTTCGGGCGCCGGCGGGATCTTTATTAACCGATGCACAAAAATCCCCGGCGTGTGCACGTCGTCGGGATCGATGGCACCGGTCGGCAGGATCTCCTCCTCGACCTCGACGATCGTGACCCGCGCCGCCATCGCCATGATCGGATTGAAGTTGCGCTGCGAGCGCCGAAAACGGAGATTGCCCGAGGCGTCGGCCTGATACGCCCGGATGCACGCATAGTCGAGCGGCAGCGCATGCTCCAACAGGTATTCGCGGCCATTGAAAAAGCGGGTTTCCCGACCCTCGGCGAGCTCGGTGCCGATCGCGGCCGGGGTGTAAAAGGCCGGGATCCCGGCACCGGCGGCACGCATTCGCTCCGCGAGGGTGCCCTGCGGCGTAAGCTCCGCCTCGATCAGGCCCTTATCGACATACTCGGACAGGACCAGCCGCTGCGAGGCGCGCGTCGGCGCGGTGAAGGCGCAGATCACCTTCTTGACCTGCCCGTTGACGATCATCTGCCCCATGTCGGGCCCGTTCGCCGGCAGGGTCGCCCCACCGCGCGTCGAATTCGACACGCAGGTCAAATTCTTCGCACCCTGCTTGGCGACGGCCTCGTAGAGGTTGATTGGCATCCCGACCACCGCGAACCCGCCGAAACCGATCGCGGCTCCGTCGGGGATGTCCTGGACGGCATCGTCAAAGCTCGCGTAGATCTTACTCTTGGCGCTCATTCCCCGGCCTGGATCTTGTGCTTATTCCCGGGTCATCATGCGGCAGGCGATGATCGGCGGCAACCCGGCTTCATTTTCTGGCCTCAGCGTAGGGGTAAATCATATCGCCGGTCTTGTACTTGTCGGGCGCGAGGATCGTGACGGTCTTTGGCTCGCGGAACTGCTCGACATCGTGCCCCTTGATGTCGTGGTACTGCGCCCAGATCGGCCGTGCCTCGGTCCACTCGCCGTCGGGCCCAAAGGCGATGTCACCCTCGATCGTGTGAAACGGGTGGCTGTGCATGTATTCGGCAAGCTTGTCGTTATCGAGCGTCTTTGTCGCGGCAATCGCGTCGCCGAGGATCTGCAATTCGCTGTAGGCGAAGGGTGGTAGGAAATAGCCGAGCAGATCGACCCCTTCGGCCGGTGCCTTCGCCTGGTATTTCTTGATAAAATCCATGACGCCCGGGAATTGCATTGTCGGCACCGGCTCCCACAGGTCGACATTGACGACGCCGTTGGCCGCTTCGCCGAGCTGCATCTTGATCGCCGCCGCCTGTAGTCCGGCAAGGCCGCCGCCGAGCATCTTGGTGTTGAGGCCGAGTTCGCCGACCGAACGGAGGATGCCGACAGTGTCCGACGGATACGAGGCGATGTAGACGAGATCGGCTTGAGCAGCTTGGACGGAGCGAACGATCGGTGTGAAGTCGACCGTGGTCGGCGGGTATGCCCGATCGTACACGATGTCGATCCCTCTCGCCTTTGCGTGCTCGCGTGCGCTTTCCGCCGCTTTGTGCTGGAACTCGGCGTCGGTGGCGACGATCGCCACCGTCTTCGGCTTCGGGTTCTGCGCCGCCACCAGGTTGAACCAGCCTTCGGCGAAGGTCTTCACCGGTTCCGGGCCGAAGGGCAGCATCGAGAAGTATTTCGGGTAATGGAACTTGTCGTTTGCCGCCAAGGCGAACAGGCCAAAGAACAGCCGGCTGTGCGAGATCGCGACCGGCATCGCCGGCACGACAAGATTGGTTCCGTAGCTCGAAATAAGCAGGTCGACTTTGTCGATGTCGAGCAGCTTCGTGTAGATGCCCGGCACCAGGGCAGGATTGCTCTGGTCGTCGTAATAAATGAGCTTGACCGGCCTCCCGAGCAGGCCGCCCTCGGCATTGACCTCGTCTTCCCAGATCTTGAAAGCGAGCAGCCCGGTCTTGCCGACAACAGCAAACGGGCCGGTCAATTCCATGCTAAAGCCGATCTTAATCGGCTCAACGGCGCGCGCTCCCCCCACTGCCCCGCAGACGAAAAGCGCTGCCGGCAGCAGCACGCGCGAAAGGGCTCTCATCGTCCCATCTCCCTGATTTGTGCCGGCGGCAGAATAATGATGCCTCTCGACTATAGCCATCGCGGCGAAACCGTAGGACACTGCGGTCCTCCGCATCACGGGCAGGCGCCGTCGATGGATGTCGCGGATTGGCTGCGGAAGCTCGGGCTCGAGCAATACGAGCCGGCGTTTCGCGCGAACGATGTCGACGCGCAGGTGTTGCCGCGGCTGACGGCTGAGGACCTGATCAGCATCGGGGTAAACTCGGTCGGGCACCGTCGGCGACTGCTCGACGCCATCGCGGCGCTTGCGGGCCCCCAGTCCGATCAGCCCCTCCCAGGGCCTGTCCCGGGGATCACGGGAGATGGAAGGGTGGGGGTGCAGGCGGAGCGTCGCCAGCTGACGGTGATCTTATGCGATCTTGTCGGCTCGACGCCGCTGTCCGCGCGGCTCGATCCCGAGGATCTGCGCGGGATCATCGGCGCCTACCATCGCTGCGTCGCAGAGATCGTCGAAGGCTTTGGCGGGTTTGTCGCGCGCTTTATGGGCGACGGCGTCCTGGTTTATTTCGGCTATCCGCAGGCGCACGAGGACGACGCCGAGCGCGCCACCTGGTGCGGGCTGGCGCTGGTCGATCGGGTGCCACAGCTCAATAAGGCCGAAGAGCTCCACGCGCGGGTCGGGATTGCCACCGGACTGGTTGTCGTGGGCGGCGAGGTTGTCGAGCACGATGTCGCCGGCGACACACCCAATCTCGCCGCTCGCCTACAGACCGTGGCCGAGCCTGACACTGTCGTGATCGCCGCCAGCACCCGCCGGCTGACCGGGGACCTATTCGAATACCGAGATCTCGGCAAGATCGAACTCAAGGGTATCGCCATGCCGGTGCCGGCGTGGCAGGTATTGCGGCCGAGTGCAGTCGCGAGCCGCTTCGAGGCGTTGCGCGGATCGGCGCTGACCCCGCTGGTCGGCCGCGACGAGGAGATCGACCTGCTGTTGCGCCGGTGGGCGCGCGCCAAGGCAGGTGACGGGCAGGTCGTGCTGATCTCCGGCGCCCGGCATCGGCAAGTCGCGTATCACTGCAGAGCTGGAAGGGCGCATCCACGCCGAGCCCCATATCCGCTTGCGCTATTTCTGCTCGCCCTATTACCAAGACAGCGCACTTTACCCGTTCGTCGACCAGCTCGGGCGAGCATCTGGGCTCTCGGCTGATGATCCGCCCGCGGCAAGATTGGAGAAGCTCGAGGCCCTGCTTGGTCACGCCGCAGCACCCGAGGAGGATGTGGCATTCATCGCCGATCTGCTGTCACTGCCGGCTTCGGACCGCCATCCGCCGCCGAACCTCAGCCCGCAGCGCAAGAAGGAGCGGACACTGGAAGCCCTGATCCGCCAGCTCGACGGTCTGGCGCGCAAGCAGCCCATGCTGATGGTCTTCGAGGACGTGCATTGGATCGACCCGACTTCGCGCGAATTGCTCGACCTGACCATCGAGAGCGTCCGCAACCTACCGGTGCTGCTGATCGCGACGTACCGCCCCGAGTTCCAGCCACCCTGGACCGGCCAGCCGCAAGTGACGATGCTGACACTCAATCGGCTGGACCGGCATGACCGAGCCGTTTTGGTCGAGCAAGTTGTTGGCGGCGAGACGTTGCCAGATGAGGTCGTCGATCAGATCGTTGATCGCACCGATGGCGTGCCATTGTTCATCGAGGAATTGACCAAGAGCGTCCTGGAGAGCGGTGTCCCGCTTGTCGGAATCCCGACTACCTTGCACGATTCGCTGATGGCGCGTCTCGATCGCTTGGCATCGGTGCGGCATGTGGCGCAAATCGGCGCCGCGATCGGACGTGAGTTTTCCTATCCGCTGTTGCAAGCCGTCGCTCGTGTTCCGGCGGATGAACTGGGAGCCGCACTAGGCCGGCTTGTCGCCTCCGAGCTCGTGTTCCAACGTGGCACTCCGCCTGACGCGGTCTACAGCTTTAAGCACGCGCTGGTGCAAGACGCAGCGCATGGCAGCCTATTGCGCAGCAGTCGTCAGCAATTGCACGCGCAGATCGCCGAAGCGCTCGAAACCCAGTCCCCCGAGATGATGGAGAACCATCCTGAGCTTTTTGCGCAGCACTATGCCGAGGCGGGACTGGTCGAAGAATCCGTCACCTACTGGGGCAAGGCCGGTCATAGGTCCGCCGCTCGCTCGGCGATGGCCGAAGCGGCCGCGCAACTTCAAAAAGGGTTGGACCAGCTGGCGCTGCTGTCGGACAACCCTGATCGACAGCAACGCGAGCTTGAATTTCGCAGTGCATTAGGCACCGCGTTGCGATTGGTCAAAGGCCAGACGGCGCCGGAAACGGGCGAGGCCTACGCTCGGGCCCGAGAGCTGTGGGAGAAGTTGGGTTCTCCTCTGGAGTACCTTCACGTTCCCTATGGGCAGTCTCGCTATCACATGTACCGCGGCGAATTAGGTCTGGCGATGCGCCTCGACGAGGATTTGCTGCGCCTGAGCCGTCAACGCAACTATTCTGCTGGGCTCGTTCTAGGTCACTACTCCTCCGGTCGAGATTTGATGCTTGCCGGCAGGTTTGCTTCGTCTCGATCGCATCTGGAGGAGGCTTTTGCTCTCTATGATTTGATCTCCCACCATTCGCTGGTCGATCGGGCCGGATTTTACCCCAACGCCGCCTCGCAGGCGGAGCTTGGGATTGTCCTTTTCTGTCTCGGCTATCCCGATCAGGCATTGGCGCGTAGCAGTTCGGCAATTGCCGAGGCTAAAAGGCTGGCTCATCCATCGACTCTAGCCGTGGCATTGGCACGCGGCGCTAGGCTGCTTTCGCTCGTCGGAGACCACGTAGCCCTGGACCGGCGGGCGGGTAAGTTGATTGCGGTAACGACCGAGCACGGTTTCCCCCACTGGGATGCGGAGGGGACCATCGACCGCGGATGGGTCAAGGTCACAAACGGCGACGTGGTGGAGGGGATATCGCTGTTGCGCAGCGGTTTGAACGCTTACCGCAAGGCGGAGGTGGAGGCTTGGACGCCCCATTTTTTCGCCCTTCTGGCGGGAGCATTTGAAATCGCAGGAAAAGTTGACGCTGCTTTTACCCTATTGGACAAGGCTTTGCAGATCGTCGAAAGAACGGGGGAACGCTGGTTCGCGGCAGAGCTGAACCGGCACAAAGGCGGGGTGCTGCTGGGCCAGGGCCATGCGGAGGCCGCCGAGGAACTGTATCGCAAGGCCCTGAGCATCGCCCAAGAGCAGGAGGCCAAGCTCTGGGAATTGCGCGCCTCCGTGAGCCTCGCGCGGCTCCGCCGCGACCAGGGCCGTTCCGCCGAAGCTTGCGACCTTCTGGCGCCGGTGTATGCCTGGTTCACCGAAGGCTTGGGCACACCCGATCTGAAAGAGGCAAAGGCGCTGCTCGACGCACTTGCTGAATGATAATCTTAGCCGGCCATTCCTTGAACCCGCCCCACCGTCCACAGGCCTTCTGCCCGACCAGGATGACCAGACGTTTGCCGCATTACGCCCGTGTAGGACGAGATTGCCGATGTCGCCTCCTCCCACCGTACCAAGCTATACACCCAAGCAAGGTCAGTATTTGGCGTTCATCTATGCTTACGCACGCGTGCTGGGGCGCTCCCCGGCCGAAGCTGATCTGCAGCGGCACTTCGGCGTAAGCGCGCCCTCCGTCCACCAGATGGTACTCACCCTCGAACGCGCCGGACTGATTCGGCGGCAACCTGGGGTCGCGCGCAGCATCGAAGTGCTTGTTGCTCCCGAACTGCTCCCGATCCTACGCTGATCACCGCACAAATCCCGGCCGCCGCCCCTCCCCCGTCGCCAAGGGACGGAAGAACCACGAAGCGGTGGAAGGGGACCAACCGTCATACCCTCATCGAGAAGGACCCCGCCGTGCCAAAATTCGCCGCCAATCTCAGCTTCATCTTTCAGGAAGTAGGGTTTCTCGAACGCTTCGCCGCGGCGGCTACGTGCGGCTTCAAAGCTGTCGAGTACCTTTCACCTTACGATCATCCTCCCGACGCGATCGCCGAGCAGCTGAACCGCCACGGCATCGAGCAGGCCTTGTTCAACATGCCACCGGGGGACTGGGCGGCGGGCGAGCGCGGGATCGGCGCCCTGCCCGGGCGTGAGCAGGAATTCCGCAACGGGCTCGAAACCGCACTCGTCTATGCCAAAGCGACGAGGTGCCGGATCCTGCATGCCATGGCCGGGGTATTGCCGGCCGGGCAGGACCGGGCGCAGGCGGAGCGCACCTATCTCGCAAATTTGCGGCACGCCGCCGACCGGCTTGCCGCCGAGGGCGTCATGCTCGTCATCGAGCCGATCAACACCCGTGACATCCCGGGGTATTTTCTCAATACCACGACCCAGGCGATGTCGGTGATCGAGCGGGTCGGGCACGCTAACCTAAAATTGCAGCTCGATCTTTACCATGTGCAGATCATGGAGGGCGACCTCGCCCACCGCGTGCGCGCACTCGCCGGGCAGTACCCGCATGTCCAGATCGCCGGCAATCCCGGCCGGCACGAGCCCGATATCGGCGAGATCAATTACCCGTTCCTGTTCGATCTGCTCGACGAGCTCGGCTATTCGGGCTGGATCGGCTGCGAATACCGGCCAAAGGGCGAGACCAAGACCGGGCTCAGCTGGGCCAAGCGTTACGGCATCGGCGGCTGAGCCGTGCGCGTCGTCGTCACCGGCGGTTGCGGCTTTCTCGGCCGCCGCGTGGCGTTGCGGCTGCTCGAGCGCCGCGATGTCGGCGAGCTCGTGCTGTTCGACAATGCGCCCTCGGCCCCCCCGCTGCCCGAGGACCGGAGGCTGAGGTTGGTGACCGGCGACATCGCCGATCACGAGACGGTGCGCGGGGTGATCTCCCCCGGCACGAGCTCGGTGTTTCACCTCGCCGCCGTGGTCAGCGGCGAGGCCGAAGCCGATACCGATCTCGGCTACCGCGTCAACCTCGACGGCACCCGCGCGGTGCTCGATGCCTGCCGAGCGCTCGGGACGTGCCCGCGCCTGGTGTTTGCGAGTTCGCTCGCGGTCTACGGCGGCGCGCTGCCGCCCTCGGTCGGCGACGACACCCCGCTGACGCCGCAGACCTCCTATGGCACGCAAAAGGCGATCGGCGAGCTCCTGGTCAACGACTACAGCCGCAAAGGGTTCGTCGACGGCCGCGCGTTGCGCCTGCCGACCGTCGTCGTGCGGCCCGGCCGGCCGAACCGCGCCGCTTCGACCTTTGCTTCCTCGATGATCCGCGAACCCTTGTCGGGGCGGGAGGCCGTGTGTCCGATCTCGCCCGGCACGGTCATGGCGCTAGCCTCGCCGCGCTGCGTCGTCGACGCACTGCTGCGCGCCCACGATCTGCCCGGCGACGCATTCGGAGCGAGCCGCTCGTTGCAGCTCCCGGGGTTTTCGGTCGCAGTCGGCGAGATGGCGGCTGCGGTTCGCCGCGCCGGCGGCGACCAGGCCTACACGAAGATCCGCTGGGAGCCCAACCCGCTGATCCAACACATCATCTCCGGTTGGCCTCAGGCGCTCATCGCCCAGCGCGCGGCTGCCCTCGGCTTCACCGCCGACAATGGCATCGACGAGGTCGTCCAGGCCTTCATCGAAGACGATCTCGAAGCGCAGAAGCAGCTTGTTTGACCTCCCCGGCTAGTCGCCGGCTGCCTCGAGCGCTCGCGGGACGACCGCAAGGGGCGTCTCACGCACACAAATGGCGGCGACGATCGCGGCGAACAGGCCAAAAATGGCGAGCACGTAGAGCCCGCTGCTAAAGCTGCCGGTGGCATCTTTGAGCCAACCGACGATCGGGGGGCTGGCGCTGCCGCCCAAGATTCCGACCGAGTTGACCCAGGCGATGCCGCTGGCCAAGGCCGGCCCCGTCAGGAACACCGCGGGCAGCGGGAACAAATGGGCGTTGGAGGCGTATAGACCGATCGTGGCCAGAGACAGTCCCACCACGGCCCAGTAACTGCTGTCGAAAAACCCGGCGATCAGGCAGCCAATTGCCATGGTTGTGCAGGAGGCGGCGAGGTTCCACCGCCGCTCGTTCTTGCGATCGGCGTAACTGCCCCAAACGATCATGCCGATGGTGCCGAGAATGTAGGGGATTGCGGTGGTGAAACCGGTCTGCATGTTCGTCAAACCGAGCTGCTTGATGATCTGCGCGGCGAACACTGCGATCCCGACGCTGACACCGGCTTGGCCGAAATGGATTGCGGCAAGCGCAAGCACGCGTAAATTGACGAGCGACTGGAGAACCGAGATGGAGCGACCCGTCTCGACCGTCCGTCGCTCTTTATCCATCTCTCCTGCCAGCCAGGCTCGCTCTTCTGCGTCCAGCCAATCCGCCTGCGCCGGCCGGTCGGTCAAATAGAAAAACGTGATAATCCCGAAGATCACCGCCGGAACCGCCTCGCAGAGGAACAACCATCTCCACCCCGCGATGCCGAGGACGCCATCGAGCTCGAGGAGGGCGGTCGAAATCGGTGCACCCAGCCCGATCGATACCGGGATCGCCGCCATGAAGCCGGCGACGATCCGGCTGCGGTGCGAGGGCGGGAACCAGTAGGTAAAGTACAGGATCATCCCGGGAAAGAAGCCCGCTTCGGCAACGCCGAGTAGAAAGCGTAGGATGAAAAAGCTGGTCGGTCCGTTGATGAACGCAAACGCACCCGAAACCAGACCCCAGCTGACCATGACCCGGGCGATCCATCGGCGCGCCCCGACCCGTTCGAGGATCAAATTGCTCGGCACCTCCAATATGAAATAGCCCCAAAAGAACGCCCCTGCGCCCAGCCCAAAAACATAAGAACTCAGCCCGAGATCCTTGTTCATCGTCAACGCAGCAAACCCGACGTTGACGCGGTCGAGGTAGCAGATGAAATACAGGATAAAACAGAACGGCAATAACCGCAGGTAGACCTTCTTCATGGTCTGCTGCTCGATTGACCTGACCATAGGCCCTCCTCCATAAGCGACGTTTGTTGTTTCGTGCTGAAAAAGGCCCAGCGTTTCACGGGCCACGAGCCCGGCCGACTACTCCATTCCCTTACGGCTATGTTAGTTCTTCCGCGCAAAATGGATAGTCTTTTCCGCCGAATTCGATCGGCCGGCATCGACCACTATCGGTTCGTGGTGCGGGCCCCGCGGGGCGTCATCGGAGCCGCGAATGGAGACGATGAAGCCAGGAGCGCCACGGGTGCTTGGGAGCGGGATCGAGTTCGACGCCGACCTGCGTGATCGCGTCACCCTGCATGTCACGCACGATCAGTTCCACGGCGCCAAAACGCGTCCGGTCCCCGATGGCTGGTTGGCCGTCGAAGCTACTCGCTAAAAACTCGGCCAGCGTCAGTTTCCCACTCGGTTCCGATGCCGGATCATAGAGATGCGCGATCGCGGCCAGCGTAGTCGTTCCATCAAAGGAGAACTCGCCGAGAAGGCCCCGTTCCTCCGGACTGTTGCGCTCGGGGCGTGGGCCAAACAGGCGATCGAGTAGCGCGAGGTCCTGCGGGCGTGCGAGCGCGAGCACGTAGTCTCCAGAGGCGAGCGGCGGTGCAGAGGCTGCGCCGCGGGCGATCCCATCTCGAATTACCACCAGAACACTCACCGTGGGCGGGATTGGCAGTGCCTCCACGGCTTTAGAGACAGCTCGGCAGCGTGCTTCCACTCGATAGCCTGCGACCGTGTTCTCCTCACCGAGCCGGCCGGGAAGATCGATGTCCAGACGGGAGGCCTGCTGGAGTGGCGGCACGTCCAGGTCGAACATCCGTGCGGCGGCAGCGACCGTCCAACCTTGGACGATCAGCGATGTCAGAACGATAATGAATGCTACACCAAAGAAGACTGCCGCGTCCGGCAACCCGGCGAGCACTGGAATAATTGCCAAGAAGATCGGAACGGCACCTCGCAGACCGACCCACGAGATGAAGGCGATCTCTGGCGCGGTGTATCGGAAAGGTAGCAAGCACAGCGCCACCGCCACTGGCCGGGCGACCAGTATGAGCACCACGGCAATCAAAAGCGAAGGCCCAAATATCGGAACCAAGGCGCTCGGCGCCACGAGCAGTCCCAGCATCAGGAAGAGAACGATCTGGCTGAGCCAAGCGAAGGCATCGAACGCTTGGTTGATGATTTGAGTGGCACTGTGTCGGTGCCCGCCGAGGATGAGACCCGCTAGGTAGACGGCCAAGAACCCGCTTGCGCCGGCAGTCTGGGCACCGCCGAAGAGGGCGCTAGCTCCGGCGAGCGCCAGAATGGGGTACAATCCCGGCGTCGCTTCCACACGATTGATCAGAGCGAGCAGCAAATAGCCGCCAATGATGCCGAAGGCACCCCCGCCCACGACTTCCCGGGCCAGCAGTGCTGCAATATGCGATCCGGTCAACGGCACTGGGGCCAGCAGCAGACCGACCAGAAGTATCGTAAGCAACACCGAGAGCGGATCATTGATGCCGGACTCTAGCTCGAGAGTCCCGGCGACACGCGCCCGCAGCTCGAGACCGCGCAGATGCAACAGCGCCGAGACGGCCGCCGCGTCGGTCGGCGCAACAATGGCACCGACCAGAAACCCGCGGACCCACGAAGTGGAGAAAAGCAGAACCGCGGCTGCTCCAACGATCGCGGCTGTGGCAATTACACCAACAGTAGCCAGGGCAACAGACGGCCATAGCGCACGTCCGATGGCACCCGGATCGGTGCGCAGCCCGCCGTCGAACAGAATAATGGCTAGGCTAACGCTGCCGATCAGATAGGCGGCAGGAAAGTCCCGAAAGGCGATGCTGCCCGGTCCCTCCGCCCCGGCCAGCATGCCTAATCCAAGGAAGACCAGCAGCAAAGGAACTCCAAAGCGCGCCGAGAACAGGCCGGCGAAAATGCTCAGCAGCACCAGTGCGCTGCCGAGCAGGATCAGCTGATGGCTGGCTTCCACAACTTGACCAGTGAGCCGAATTGTCTGGCAATCCCGGTTCGCTCTCCGGCCTGCTGACCGCCGGCCATCGGGTTCCTCCTCACAATTTCATCGGCAGGATCACCATCGATCTGTTTCGCATGGGCCCGTCGCTCGGCGGCCATCAAGTCTCTCCGTGACCTTGGTAACTCGTTCGCGTCGTGATGTAGGATTGACGTTCGGCCGGCGAATTGGCCGGGTTTCCTGCCCCTCTCTGGTGTCCTCCCCGATCTATCTTTCGCTCGCGACAACGCCCACGAAATCCATCCGCTTGCGCCGGGTTTGGCAAGCAACTTTCGTTAATCGCCAGAGGACAGGCCGGATCAGGTCGGCTCCCGGCCTGGCCGCAGAAGCTCAACCCCGCATTCTTGGGGTCAGATCTCGACTTCGAGGCCCATCTCGACGACTTGGGCGGTCGGAACGCCGAAATAGGCAGCCGGGAGATTGGCGTTGAGGTGCATCGCGGCAAAGATCCGCTCCCGCCACACCGCCATCCCGGGCACCTTGCCGCTCGGGATGACCATGACCCGTCGCGAATAGAAGGTGATCCGCTCCGGGTCGATGCCGCGCAGACCAGGATCGCAGCAAGCAAGCTTCAGCCCCTCCATCACGTTGGGGTGCTCCATAAATCCGAAATGCAGCGTAACACGGGTGATGCCGGCACCGACCGGGACGAGCTTTGCGCGCTGGTCCGGATCGACGCGCGGCACATCGCTACTGACCGTCGAGACCAGCAACACACGCTCGTGCAGCACGCGGTTGTGCCGCAGGTGATGCGTCAGGGCGAGCGGTATGCCCGAGCTTCCCGCGGTGAAGATCGCGGCGGCTCCCGGCAGGCGGACGGGCGGGTTCTCAAGCACCCAATCGACGAACTCGTCCTCGCGCTGCCGCATCCTGGAGCGCTGGTACTCGAGCATCTGGTATCCCGTTCGCCAAGTCAGCATCAGGAACGCGACGACGCAGGCTAGCAGGAGCGGGAACCAACCGCCCGCGAGCAGCTTTGTCGCGTTAGCGGCGACGAAGATAAATTCGACGACGAGCAGGGATCCGTTGACGGCCGCGACGGCGAGCGTGTTGTAGCCCCATTGCAGGGCGACAAGGGCGGCCAGGACCGTGGTGACCGCCATCAGCATCGAGACGGCGGTGCCGTAGGCGCCCCCGAGCGCGTCGGAGGAGCCAAACGTGACGACCGCCCCGAGCGTGCCGGCGGCGAGCAGCCAGTTGACCATCAGCATGTAGATCTGCCCCTTCTCGTGGCTGGCCGTATGAAGCACGCGCATGCGCGGCAGAAACCCGAGCTGGATCGCCTGCTGGGTCAGCGAATACGCGCCGGAGATGATAGCCTGCGAGGCGATGATGGTGGCCACTGTCGCGAACGCCACCATCGGGTAATGAAGCCATCCCGGCTACAAGGAGGAAGTTCGGCTATGGGGTGGAGGGCGGACCCATCCTCGTCCCTGCCCCACGGTCTCCTACGCGCCGATTCCGGATTTTCCCCGCCCCGCCCTGAAACGGGGAGGTTCGACCCATAGCGGTCGCTTCTGCTAGCGCAGCATTGAGGATCGACGAGCGTCGAGTAGGCAGTAGCTGACATTCGTTCCCGCAATTGGTCGGCGGAGGTGCCAACAGCGGGCGGCGCGTCGGCCCCGCCCGCGGCCGACGGCCCAGGCCCGATTATTGCGCGCTGTACACCGCGATGCATCCCTGCATGCAGCTGGGGTAGGCGGTATTCGTCGGCATTGCGACGTACACATGATTGTTGCCGGCACTCGCGGCTATGGATTGCGCGGCCCCGACACTGTGTACGCCCGCCACCGCCGGCACGGGCGGCAGCGTTGGCAAAATTTGAGTCAGTGTGTTCGGGGTGGCGGTTGCTCCCGAAGCGATGACGCCGAAAACAGGGCCCACGGGATCATTTTCCGCGGCGACGTAATAATTTCCGTCGCCCGAGTTGAACCAAACTTCGCTCCCGCCTCCGACACCCGGCACCGATACGAGAGCATTTCCATTGCAGCCTCGACCTGGGTTACAGATCGCCTCCTGGGGGAACGCTATTCCCGTGCAAGCCGCCGGTGCGCCGGTTGGGCTAGGGGAAGGGACTGCGAGTGTGCATATGTTTCCGGACGTGTCGAACACCCTGCTGCAGCCGACAAGCAAATCCCCATTCGGGCCCACAGTGAGACCCAATGGTTGGCAATAGTTTACCCGATAAAGCGCAGTCAGCGGCTGTGGAGGCGGGCCGACAACCGCAAAGCCCTTTGGCGCGATTTGCACCACCGCTCCGACTGTGCCCGTGCCGTCCCCTGGACCATTTACCTCGGGGATCGAAACATAGAACCTTTGAGTGCCCGGCTCCCACACCGGTTGCCCGACGCCGCTGGTTGCATTGACGCCGTGGGCCGAATCAAAAGGGATTCCCGGAATTTCATTAAGCTGACAAGTCGATGAAACCGCGAACTCGTTGACGAACGATGTGGGCTTTTCGCTATAGGTTACCAGGAGCAGTCGGTTGTTTGGGTCGAACGCCATCTTCGCATTTGCTGGACTACTTCCAAAACCGGGGGAGCTGCTAACCGGTGTCGTGAAGCTAATGCTGGCGTTTATAGAAACCACACGGTTAGAGTCGGTCACAAAAATGCACGGGTACGCGACCACAACATCATTCGGACCTGAGGTGGCGGGGTTCCCCGTGTCACCAGCAAAGCTGAAAGCAGAGCCGCCGATCTGACCAAACAAAGTATCGGGGGTGCCGGCGAACGCGCCTGTCGTGTCGACGACGTCGATATCCGCGTTGGAGCGGTCGGCCAGATAGAGCAAGCCATTCGCGGGGTCAACCCAGCTGCTGCCAAAGGAGTACATCTTCGTATTCGGGCTCGCAGCCGTCCCATTGATCGCAATGGTTTTGATTAGACGGAGAGCCGAGGCATTAGGATCGACGGACGCGCCCCAAGCTGCATTCTCGAGGAGCAATGCCCCGACAAAAAGAGCCGTCACCAAGAGCAATGAAGTGGGCCGGACGATCTGCTCGCAAACGTCATTCATTTGAAACTCCCCGAATTCCGAGTGGCTGTGGGACGAGGCGTATCGGGCAACGGCACATCGCGGCCTGTGTACCTGAAGGCAGTGAGCCCGCCAGCTGACCTGTAGCGCTGGAACGCGCTGATTCGACTGCATAAAGGTGAATCTCGGCCGTCGTCGCGTCCGCATCACTCACCTGGAGGGACGGTCGAGGCAAATGGCGACTCTGAATGTTAATATCACCAGTGTCTAAATTGGCAAAGTATTATCACCAAAACCCGACGAGTAAAGCGCCAGCGAACTTTACCACAACCGAACCTCCGGATTGAGGTCAGGGGCGGCCTGGATCTCGCGGGCGTCGAACGGCGGTTTTGCGATCGAACCCTGGGTCAGATCTGATCGAATGGAATGGCCGTTTTTTACGTAGCTGAGACCGCGCGACCAGCTTTAACCAATGGCGGCAATGGGGCAATAGCGCCCGAAGCCATGGCACGACCCAAGCGGCCGCTATGGGTCCAGGCCGTGTGAAAACGTGCGCGAGCCAAGAAAGCGTAGAACCGGTTTCTCTATTGCCTTCCTCGGATAGCCGTCGCCAGCATTTTTGGTTTTCAGATTGACCAAATTGAGAAGAACTTTCTATGAGTAAATTGTACGCGCGAGTTTTCGCACGGCCTGGGTCGTGAGCCGGCCTCCGAACCGGGTACCAAGCGTATGATTTGTACCACTAGGGCTGATCACCTAAGCCGGCGAGATCTCGATCGGGGCGCTCGGCGCGGATCGCGTTCCTCTGGTGTTGGCGGTCGGGCTGGCGGTGGTTGCGGTGGCGCCATCGGCCCGAACTTGGCGAGAATGCGCCGCAGCGCATGGATGCGAAGTGCCGACGGGTAGCGATCGTACTCAACCGCGTCCGTGAGTAACTTGCGCAGCGCAGAAACCTCTTCGTCAGCAAGATCGAACTGTATCCACCTGACGCCGGGTAGAACGGAGAGCTGCTCGCTCACATCGTCGAGATTGTCCGCTTTCTGCTCGAACTGCACGGCGAGGTCTCGCAGCTCTGACCTGGCGCGCGGGAATTAGCATCGGCTTGCGAGGTGGCGCAGCTCAACTGCAATGCCTCGTAGGTGAGCACCATCCGGCCGCCATGCGTGCATTGAAAAGCCCCAACGGAACAAGAGCAGCGCAACAATCCTGGCTAAAAGGCGCTGGCGACCGTGCTAAACGTTTTGGTCACGTTGGTGCCGATAATGGTCATCATGGCGACGGCGGCGATAGAGATTAGCGACGCTATCAAGGCGTACTCGATCGCTGTAACGCCGTCTTGATCCCTGAGCAGACGCGAGACAAGGCTCGACATTTATCATCTCCGTTGAGTATCCGATGGCGAATGGTGGTAGTTTACTTGTATCTTCAGCAAATACGAGACTAAAGGTAGTTAATTACTAAACATTTGTGATTAAGCTCTAAGGCGGCCCGCTACAGCCCAGCGCTATGGCGCAATCGTGCAACCGCGCTGGTGCCGATCAGGTAAGCCCAATCCGCCTCATGGCTCGATCGCTCGCGCTTCAGAATTTGTTAGTCACCGTTCGCCAATAATGCCGCGAAAGGCTCCCCCTCGATGCCCAGTAGAGGCAAAGCGGTGATGACCCCAGACCAACTACGTAACGCGGCCCGCAATCTCGCCTATGGGCTCGATATCCCGGTCTACATTCGAGATGGCCGGATTTATCAGAACGGGCCCGGCCTCGCGTTCTTGCCCCCAAACGGCGATCCAGCCGTGCCGGAAGTTCCCCTCGATCAAGAACAGGAAGCGGACACCGCAAACGGGTCACTCACCATACCTAAAGCAATCGGGCTTCTCCTGATCGCGACTGAGACCCTGTGGCTCTCCTGCCAGATGCTAGCGTAGCACCCGTGACGAGCGCTCGTAGGCTTTCGGGGGCTACGCGAGGGCTGTAGTTCGGGCAGCGCCGATCGGGGGCCGTCCTATCGCGCTGCTCTTGATGCGGTGAGCCCCAAAGGCCGGCTTCATGGGCGCCAGCTCGATCTCCCGCGCTTTAGTATTTGTTAGCCGAAATCGCCGATCATTGCCCGTTTAGGTTCCGCCACGGAGACGGAAATGCGGGCATTGATCCTGGCACTCGGCGCCGGCCTAGCGTTGGTGGCGTCGGCACAGGCGACCCCGCTCGCGCCAAAGTCGGCCTCGATCGAGCTGGGTGCGGCACCGCCGTTCGAGCTGGTGCGCGATGGCTGTGGACGCGGTTGGCACCGGGACCGCTGGCGCGACCAATCGGGTGATTGGCAGTGGGGCCACTGTATTCCGAACGGGGGTCCACACGACGCCTGGACCGCAGGTTGGAACTATCCCTACTCAGATTGGCGCGCGGAACCGCCTCGGCGCACTTGGGGTTACCAATAGGCACTTGGGGTTACCAATAGAGTGAAAGGTGCATCCGTTCTCGCTCGTCCTGAGCGGCGCCCCTATGAAGACCGCAACTGACCGCGCCGTCGAGGCGATAGAAGCGGCTGAAAAAATGTTTGCTGAGGAAATGGGTGCCACCTTGGACCTCAGCCCGGCTGCAAAACTGGCCCTGATCGCGACGATCGCCGCCGCGATCCAGGCGGCCGTCGCCGAAGAGAGGCAGCGGCTGACATGAGTGCTGTAATCCTCGCCCCCGCGGTGGACTGGGCCGCCCTCCTCTCCTCGCCGACTAGCCCGAGCACCGGCTGACGCTGAGGCACGCAGACCAAACCCGCAGCGCCTCAGCTTGCAATTGGGAGCTTACGGTTTATGAGCCTTCGCCGGAACTATACCAACCTTGGTGGGAGCCTCCCCAATCGCCGTAAGGACGCTAAACTCCGTAGGGGCCTTGCCCAGCGCCGTAGGGACCCCATCCGCCATGATAATGGTCAGGCGCGCAATGCGGGGGAACCCCATCCGCCTCTCGACCGGCTCCAATGGCCAGGCACCGGGTGCCAACCCCAACCGCAGCCGCCCCATACGTGGACGGTACCGCTCGCTGGAACGAGTTGCTTCATGCTCGACGCCGACGGAGCAGCACGTCCCGCTATCGAGGCGGTTAAAGCGAACATTCCACCCACTATCAATCCGAGAGCACGCATTTTGCCTCCTCCTCTACCTCTAAGCTCTCACACTCAGTAGATAACGGGCAGGAGGGCGCCACCAGGCTTGGGTACCAAAAATGACACATTAGGTTGCGTCGTAATTAACGGTCCTTTCGGAATGTAGGTCTATCGCGCGACGTGTGGCGCTTTGGGATCGGCTGAACCGAACCGGAGCGCAGACCGTCAATGCCAGAGCGCTCGAACGCGTGCTGCCAGGCGAGTAACTCGTCTTCCGACATGTGGTATCGGCGACATGCCTCCTCGATTGTGAGCATGCCGCTGGACACCGCTGACACGACCGCGGCTTTGCGGCGAGCCACCCATCGCAGGGTGTTCGTGGGGGGCAGCTCAATCATTGCTGGCTTCATGCCAGACCGGTGGGCTTGAGCAACGAGCAGTTCGATCGCGGCTAGTTCACCGGAAAAACAGGTGGCTGGCGCGTGAGCACTTTGTGGCTTCGGTGCAAGCCATCGGTCCGGTTCGGAGATCTTGGAACCTTCACTCACCGCTTGCTGTTCTGGTGATTAAGGCGGCCGGATACGATCCCCCATCCGCGAGCCGCCCGCTGAACCCCGGCGCACCCCCTGCCGGGGTTCTCTTTTGCATCGGGGCAAGGGACCGATGCGCGCGTGTGGTGCTGCCGGAGTTTCTGCGAGTGGCCGCCAGGGAAATTCTGGTGAGGGGACCGCCTCGATTAGATTAGAGCCGCTCCGTCTGATCCCAGGGCGAGTTTGGTTCCGCCCGTGAATGGCAACAATGGGTAGAGTCGAGATGTGGCGCAGTGGCTGTAGGCCGAGCATATCTGTTGCCGCCCCTTTCGTCTGGCGGTGCCTCACTGGCTCGACCGTGGCTCTGTTTCCACACCCCGCTCATCGAACCGGACGTGCAGATTTCCCGCAT
>Ga0306924_10001380_pt1 | contig 22090 bp, 22 predicted proteins | sample sta12Can44000111_FD_203756 | JGI IMG/M metagenome (GOLD analysis project Ga0306924, IMG submission 203756) | Lab enrichment of tropical soil microbial communities from Luquillo Experimental Forest, Puerto Rico - statanox.12C.anox.44.000.111 (v2)... | ecosystem: Environmental > Terrestrial >...
CCGGCGAAAACCCGCACCAGACCGCCGCGTTCTATCGTACGCCCGATCGGCGCTTCGGTGTTGCGACCGCACGTCAGATGCAGGGCAAGCAACTCTCCTACAACAATCTCAACGACACCGATGCGGCCTATGAATGCGTCGCCGAGTTCGACCCTGCGCGCACCGCCGCCTGCGTGATCGTCAAACATGCCAATCCGTGTGGCGTCGCCGAGGACGATAATCTGCTCGATGCCTACCGCAAGGCGCTCGCCTGCGATCCTGTCTCCGCGTTCGGCGGCATCGTCGCGGTCAACCGTCCTCTCGACGCGGAAGCGGCGCGCGCCATCACCGAAATCTTCACCGAGGTGATCATCGCGCCCGATGCGAGCGAGGAAGCCGCCGCGATCGTCGGCGCGAAGAAGAACCTGCGGCTGCTGCTCGCCGGCGGCCTGCCCGATCCGCGCGCGGGCGGACTGACAGTGAAGTCCGTCGCCGGCGGATTGTTGGCGCAATCGCGCGACAACGCGATGGTCGACGAGATGCAGATCAAAGTCGTCAGCAAACGCGCGCCGTCCGCCCGGGAGCTCGACGATTTGCGCTTCGCTTTTCGCGTCGCCAAGCACGTCAAGTCCAACACCATCGTTTACGCCAAAGACCGCGCCACCGTCGGCATCGGCGCCGGCCAAATGAGCCGGGTCGACGCGGCGCGCATCGCCGCCCACAAGGCGGCGGATGCCGCGAAAGCCGCAGGGGCCACCGCGCCGCTTACCAAAGGCTCGGTCGTGGCCTCCGATGCGTTCTTCCCGTTCGCTGACGGTTTGCTGGTGGCGATCGAGGCGGGCGCCACCGCGGTGATCCAGCCGGGCGGCTCGATGGGCGACGATGAAGTGATCAAGGCGGCCGACGATCACGGCGTCGCCATGGTGTTCACCGGCGTGAGGCACTTCCGTCACTGATATTTAGAACGTGGAGGACGCGCCGTGCGCCATGACGAGAATCTGACCGCCGAGCGGCCGACCTTCGTCACCCATCTCGAATGTTCGCAAACCGGCGAGCATTATCAGGCCGACCAAATTCACAATCTTTCGCGCGCCGGCAAGCCGCTGCTGGTGCGCTACGATTTAGCCGGCGTGAGGAAGGCGCTGAGCAAATCGGCGCTCGCCGAACGGCCGCCCGACCTGTGGCGCTATCGCGAGCTGCTGCCGGTGCGGCGCTCAGCCGACATCGTCAGCCTGGGCGAAGCGGTAACGCCGCTGGTCGCGCTCGGCAAGCTGGCGAAGAAAATCGGCGGCGGCGAGTTGCTGGTGAAGGACGAAGGGCGCCTGCCGACCGGCTCGTTCAAGGCACGCGGCCTCGTCATGGCGGTGTCGATGGCAAAGGCGCTCGGCATCAAACACATGGCGATGCCAACCAACGGCAACGCGGGCGCCGCGCTCGCGGCTTACGCGACCAGCGCGGGCATCAAGACCACCGTGTTCTGCCCGGAAGACACCCCCGAGGTGAACGTCAGCGAGATCGAGCTGCAGGGCGCGACCGTCTATCGCGTCAACGGCCTGATCGACGACTGCGGCAAGATCGTCGGCCAAGGCAAGGCGAAGGTCGGCTGGTTCGACACGTCCACGCTCAAGGAGCCCTATCGCATCGAAGGCAAGAAGACGATGGGGCTCGAACTCGCCGAGCAGCTCGGCTGGGACGTGCCGGACGTGATCCTTTATCCGACCGGCGGCGGCACCGGGCTCATCGGCATGTGGAAGGCCTTCGCCGAACTGGAGGCGATCGGTTTCATCGGCAGCAAGCGTCCGCGCATGGTGGCGGTGCAAGCCTCGGGCTGTGCGCCCATGGTGCGCGCCTATGACGAGGGCATCGAGCACGCGCCGCGCTGGGAGAACGCGCACACCATCGCGGCCGGCATCCGCGTGCCGCAGGCGGTGGGCGATTTCCTGATCCTGCGCGCGGTGCGCGAAAGCAAAGGCTTCGCCATCGCGGTGACGGACGAGGCGATCTCGGCGGGGCTCGCGGAAGTCTCACGCCAGGAAGGATTCCTGCTGTGCCCGGAAGGCGCCGCCACCTACGCGGCCTACAAACAGGCGCTCGCCGACGGTCGCATCGGCCGGCACGAACGTGCAGTGTTGTTCAACTGCGCGACGGGACTCAAATATCCGCTGCCGCCCATCACCCGCACCCTCGACCGGCACAAGCCGATCGATTACACCGCGCTCTGAAACTCGTAAGAAATACGCATAAGGCCCGCAATGACGCGCGCGTCCGACCAAACAATCGACCTTGGCGGCATGATCGAGGGCATCCGGCGCTGGGTCGAGAACGAAAGCCCGACCAGCAACAAGGCCGCCGTCAACCGCATGCTCGATCTTGTCACGGCCGACCTCGACGGCCTGCCGGTGAAGGTCGAGCGGATGGGCGGCCGCGACGGCTTTGCCGATATCCTGAAAGTGCGTGCCGGCGAGGGCGACGCGCCCGGCATCCTCGTGCTCTCTCACATCGACACGGTGCATCCCATCGGCACGCTGACGGCCGCGCTGCCGTTCCGGCGCGACGGCGACCGGCTCTACGGCCCCGGCCTCTACGACATGAAGGGTGGCGCTTATCTCGCCTTCGATGCGTTGCGCGCGGTGGCGCGCGCGGGCAGCGCGCGGCTTCCCATCGTCTATCTGTTCACGCCGGACGAAGAGGTGGGCAGCCCGATCTCGCGCGAGGTGATCGAAGCGGAGGCGCGCCGCGCGCGCTACGTGCTCGTCACCGAGCCAGCCCGCGACGGCGGCAAGATCGTCACAGCGCGCAAGGGCGTCGGCCGCTTCGAGGTGAAGGCGACCGGCATTCCGGCGCACTCCGGCGGCTCGCACCGCAAGGGCCGCAGCGCGATCAAGGAAATGGCGCACCAGATCCTCGCCATCGAGGCGATGACCGATTACACGCGCGGCGTCACCACCACGGTCGGCATGATCTCCGGCGGCACCGCCGCCAACGTGATCCCGCAGCATTGCCACATCAGCGTCGACCTGCGCGTCCGCGACGCCGTCACGGGCCGCGAGTTCGAAGAGCGCATCCTCGGACTCAAGCCGATCAATCCCGACGTGAAGCTCACGGTCACCGGCGGCATGAACCGGCCGCCGTTCGAGAAGAGCGAGGCGATCGACGCGCTGTTGCGCCAGGCGCAGGCGCTCGCACGCGAGATCGGCTTCGCGCTCGCCGACACCGCGATGACCGGCGGCGGCAGCGACGGCAATTTCACCGCGGCACTCGGCGTTCCCACCCTCGACGGCCTCGGCATCGACGGCGACGGCGCGCATACGGAATGGGAGCACGGCTACATCTCGTCGATCGAGCCGCGCACGCGTTTGATGCGAAGATTGTTTGAAACGCTGGCGTAGGCACGTCCTGCGGACGTGCCTACGCCGTACCGCCCGGGCCGCAGATCACGTTAAGCAGCGCCTGCCGTCTTTCGTTCGTCACCACGGCCAACGCGCGGTCGAGCGCAGCCGGCAGCGCCGCGGGGTCCTCGACGCGCTCGCCGTAGCCGCCCGCCGCCTCGCAGATGCGCTCGAATGCCGGCAAATTCTTCAGCTGCACGAACGGAGGATCGTTGCTCGTCGCCGCACGACCCTGCGGATACATGGCGCGCGTGCTCCGGTCGACCGCGCCCCACATGGCGTTGTTCATCACGACGAACAGCACCGGCAGCTCGTGCAGGGCCGAGGCGTGGTGCACGGCCGCCGGGTTGCTGAACATGCAGGCGCCGTCGCCCAGCACCGCGATCACTTGGCGGTCGGGCCGCGCCAGCTTGGCGCCGAGCGCGGCGCCGGCGCCCCAACCCAGTCCCGAGGCGGAGCTCGAGCCGAAATAAAGATCGGGCTCGTCGAACGTGCAGTGTTCGGCAAACAACGTGTACTCGTTGACGACGATCGAGCGCGGGTCGCGCGCCCGACCGATGCAATGGCTCACCCAGGCGGGATGGAGCGGGCTCTTGCGTGCGCCGGCTTCGGCGGCCACTTTCACCCGCGCCGCGAGCGCAGCGCGTTGCTCGACGCTCCACCGGCGCCGTTGCGCGATCGCATCGGCATCGACCGCCGGCGCGAGCGCGTCGGCGAGTACCGATAAAGCCTTGGCCGCACCCGCCGCGATCGAAACATCGCAGGGAAAGCCGCGGATCGGATAGCGCGTGAACAGCGGGTCGATGCCGCACTGGATCACTTTGCAGTCCGGCTGCAGCGTCGTGCGGCTCGCGATCCACGGCACGTCGCATTCGAGCACGACGATCACATCGGCATCCGGCACGAAACGCGCCGGCTCGAGCCCAAGGTTCATCGGATGCGAAGAGGCAAGCGAGAAATAGCGCGGCCGATGCTGCACCACCGGGATCGCGAAGCGTTCGGCAAATTCCGCCAGCGCCGCAAAGGCCGTCGCATCGCGGCCCGCGTTCGCGGTGACGATCAGCGGGTGTTGCGCCCGCGCGAGTAGATCGGCGGCCGCTGCGATCGTGTCCGCGTCCGGCGCCGGTGCCACGGCGGCACTGAATGGACGCGCCGCCTCGCGCGGCTGGGGCATCGGCGCCGCGATGACCTCGCGCGGCAGCGAGAGATAGACCGGCCCGCGCGGCTCGCTCGCCGCGATCGCAAGTGCACGGTCGACCACGGTCGCGAGCTGCTCGCCGTTTCTAAGCTCGTAGTCCCATTTGACGACCTCGCGCAGCATCCCGGCCTGGTCGTACATCTCCTGCGCCCAATGGATGTAGCCATCGCGCGCGCCGGGAAGCCCGGACTCGGTGAGCGGCGAGCGGCCGGCGGTAAGCAGGATTGCGACGTTCTCGCGCGCCGCATTGATCGCCCCGCACACCATGTTGGCGGTGCCGACGCTCACGTGCACCATCACGGCCGGAATGCGCCGCGATACCATGCCGTAGCCGTGCGCCATCGTGACCGCGACGTTCTCGTGGGTTGCGAGCATCGGTCGTGGCGCCGCGCCGCCGGTCTGCGCGGCATGCGCATAGGCCTCGATCAGCGGCGCGAAATCGGTGCCGGCGTTGCCGAACAGATAGTCGACGCCGCGCTCGGCAAGCAGCGCGAGATAGGCGGTCGCGACGGTGCGGGATTCCAGAGGTTTCATTCGATCATCTCGTTGCGTTCGAGCTTGCATCCTATCCGCGCGGATTGATGCCGACCACTCCGCCCTCCCTTAGGCCCCGCAAAACGGGGGATTGGGTGGGAGGGGTAGACCGATCTTTTGGTTGCTGGACAATGCGCGCGCTCTCAACGAAAAATGCCGCGCCGGAAAGCGGAGGGTTGCAAGATGAAGCGAATATGGATGGTACTCGGCGCGCTGCTGTTGGCGCTCGCGCCGGGCGGGGCAGCGGCGCAGGACAAGCTCGTGGTCAGCGTCTGGGGCGGCAGCTGGCGCGACATGGTGGACAACATCATCGCCAAGCGGTTCACCGCCGAAACCGGCGTGCCTGTCGAGTTCATCACCGGCGGCACCATCGACCGGCTCAACAAGGAGCGGCTCGCCAAGGGGAACCCGGAAAGCGACATCACGTTCACGACGTCGCACGTCGGCTGGCTCTACGCCAACGACGGACTTTACGCGAAGCTCGATCTTTCCAAAATCCCGAACGCCGCCAACCTGATCGAACAGGCGAAAATCAGTCCGTATCACATCGGCACCTGGGCCTACGTGTACACCATCGGCTATCGCAGCGACCTCATCAAAGACGAGACCTTCGCCAGCTGGGCGGACCTGTGGAAGCCTTCGCTCAAAGGCAAGCTCGCGGCGCCCGACTTCGATCCGAGCCACCTGATCGTCGTTTCTGCGATCCTCTCGGGCGGTGACGCGAGCACCTGGGAGAAAGGCCAGGCGAAGCTCAAGGAGCTCAAACCGAATTTCAAGGCGTTCTATACGAACGACGCCAACAGCCAACAGCTGATCGCCAACGGCGAGACGCCCGTTCAGGTGATCCTCTCCATGAACGCCCACTACATGGTGGGCGAAGGCGTGCCGATCCGTCTGGTGATCCCGAAGGAAGGCGCCGTGCTCGGCATCGATACCGTCGCGATCATGAAGGGATCGAAGAAAGCGGACCTCGCCTACAAATTCATCAACGTCGCCCTCGATCCGCAGGTGCAGGCAGAAGTCGCCAAGTTCAAGAAGGGCAGCCCGATGGTGACGAACGCCAAGGTCGATCCGGAGATCGCCAAGCTGCCGGGCGTGTTCACCACGCCGGAGCAGTGGAGCAAGCAGGCGATCATCATCGATCACAAGCTGCGCGCGGAGAAGACCGCCGAGTGGCGCAAGTGGTTCGCCGAGAACATCATGAATTGATTGCATGACGGCGCCGGCGCCGCGCGACTGCGCCACTCATGACCCCCCGCCCATTCCTGCGCACGTTCGTTTCGCCAGCCGTCCTGTGCGCGGTCGGCTTGGTCGCGGCGCTCGCCGCGGTCCTGCAATACAGCCTGCGCGCCTACGTGCCGGGCGCGCTCGAGCCCGGCGGCTTCACGCTCGCGAATTTCGCCTCGCTGGCGAAACCGCTCTACGCGCGCGTGTTCCTCGACACGGTATGGATTTGTTTCGTCACCGCGTTCGTTGCGCTCGTCGTCGGCTACCCCCTCGCCTACGCGCTGGTCCGTGCGCGCAGCGCCGCCCTGAAGGCGATGATCCTGGTGATCGCGGTGACGCCGCTGTTCCTGGGCGAAGTCGTGCGCACCTATTCGTGGATCGTCGTGCTGGGCAACAACGGCTTCGTCAACGCGATGCTGCTCAAACTCGGACTGATCGGAGAGCCGCTGCAGCTCATGTTCACCCGTTTCGGCGTCGTGACCGCGCTCGTTCACGTGACCTTGCCGGTGATGGTGATCATGCTGGCGGCGGCGCTCGCCCACGTCGACCGCGACTGCGAGCGCGCGGCCGCGAGCCTCGGCGCCGGCCCGATCCGCACCTTCCTCACCGTGACGCTGCCGCTGTCGATGCCCGGTATCGTCGCCGGCGTGACGACGGCCTTTGCCTGGACGTTCAGCGCGTTCGCGACGCCGCAGCTGATCGGCGGCGGCCAGGTCAACATGGTGTCGAACCTGGTCTATCAGCTCGGCTTTGCGAGCTTCAATTTTCCGTTCGCTGCGAGCCTCTCGGTCGCCGGCCTTGCGCTCACCTTCGCGGTGCTGGCGCTGCTGCGCGCCGCCGCCCGGCCGCTGGAACAGATCGGACCGCATTGACATGACGCGCCTACCCGCGCGGCGGCTGCTCCGCCTGTTCGGCGCCCTGGTGGTCGCCGCGATCCTCGGCTTCCTGCTGTTGCCAGCGATCGTGGTGGCGCTCGCGGCTTTCAACGGCCGCGCCATCCTGTCGTTTCCGCCGGACACATGGTCGGTGCGCTGGTTCGTCAAGGCGCTCGCCTACGAGGATTTTCGCGCGGGTTTCCGCAACGGATTGATCGTGACCGCCTGGGCCTCGGCGATCGCGCTCGTCGTCGGCGCAGCTTTTGCGTTCGTGCTCGACCGCTATGAGTTTCGCTTCAAGCGCACGCTCGAAACCGTGCTGCTCTCGCCCCTCGTGATCGCGCATTTCACCGTCGGGCTAGGTTTTCTTATTTTGGCCGCACAGCTCGGGGTCGCGCGCGGCTATGCGGTCGTCATCGTCTGCCACGTGGTATTGGTGCTGCCCTTCGTGCTGCGCAGCGTCTACGTGTCGCTGCGCAATCTCGATCGCCGCTTCGAGCTTGCCGCCGCAAGCCTCGGGGCACCGCCCGGGCGCGTGCTCGCGACCATCACGCTGCCGCTGCTGCTGCCAGGGCTCGTCAGCGGCTGGCTGTTCGCCGCCATTCTTTCGTTCAACGAATTCACCGCGTCGCTGTTCGTGACCGCCCAGCGCACCCAGACCCTGCCGGTCGCCATGTACAACTACGTGCGCGAATACGCCGACCCGTCGATGGCGGCGATTTCGGTGGTCTACTTCGTGGCGACCGCGGCGCTGCTGACTTTCGCGACGGTGTTCCTCGGCCTCGGAAAGGTGCTCAACGTTGAGCAAGCCCGCTGATCCGGGGACGGCCGATCCGGCGCTCGCCGTCCGCCTCGATGGCATCACCAAACGTTTCGGCGAGGTCGTCGCGCTGCACGAGGTCTCGCTGCAGGTGCAGCGCGGCGAGCTGATGACGCTGCTCGGCCCGTCCGGCTGCGGCAAGACCACGTTGCTCAACCTGGTCGCTGGCTTCCTGGTGCCCGACGCGGGCGAGATTGCGATCGACGGCGTGCGCGTCACCGATCTTCCGACCTATCGGCGCGAGATCGGGATGACGTTTCAGAACTACGCTCTGTTCCCGCACATGAGCGTGGAGCGCAACGTCGGCTTCGGCCTGCGCATGCAGGGCGTGCCCGCCTCGCAGATCACTCCGCGCGTCGCCCGTGCGCTCAAGCTGGTGCAACTTGTCCAACAGGAGCACAAGCTGCCGGGGCAGCTCTCTGGCGGGCAGCAGCAGCGAGTGGCGATCGCGCGCGCGATCGTCATCGAGCCGCCGCTCGTGCTGATGGACGAGCCGCTGTCCAACCTCGATGCGAAACTCCGCATCGAGACGCGTGCCGAGATCCGGCGTATCCATCGCGAGCTCGACCGCGCCACGATCTACGTCACGCACGATCAGGACGAAGCGCTTTCGCTCGCGGACCGCATCGTGGTGATGAAGGACGGCGTGGTGCAGCAGATCGCGGCGCCGCCGGAAGTCTACGCGCAGCCTGCGAACCTAGAGGTCGCTCGTTTCATGGGGTATCGCAACGTTCTCGAACTCGGCGTCGACGCGGAGCACGACGGCCGCGTAACCCTGTCGGGCTCCGAGATCCGCCTCACCGGCGTGCGCAAGCAGGCGCTTCCTGGAGCGCGCGCCTGCGTGGCGATCCGCCCGGAGGAGCTGGTGATGGGCGACGGGCCGGGGGGTTTGAACACGATCGTCGGCCGGGTCGAGAACGTCGAGTATTGCGGTCGCGATTCGCTGATTGATATCGTCACCGCCTCGGGAGTTCTCCTGCACGCGCGCGCAGCTCGGCCCGCGGCGCTGGGCGACGAGGTCAGGGTGCATGTCCCGGTCGAGCGCGCGCTCGTCTATCCGAGCGACGCTGCGCGGGCGTGAGGCTCCCGTGAGCGCAACAACGCTCGCCCGCGCGCCGTTCGATCGCGCGCTGCTGCTGGTCGTTCCCGCGACTGCATTCATGCTGATCCTCTTCGTCTACCCGTTTCTCTACGGGCTCGGGCTCTCGTTCGAGCCGAAGGAAGGCGGCGCCCTTGGCAACTACCGGCATTTCTTCACCACCGACAATTTGTGGCCGACGATCTGGACGACATTGCGCCTCGCCGTTCCCGCTACGCTGATCAATGTCGGACTCGCTCTGCCGATCGCCTACAAGATGCGCGTGAAGACGCGCTACCAGCGCTGGGTCACGACGATCCTGGTCGTGCCTATCACGCTCGGCACGGTGCTGATCGCCGAAGGCGCGCTCACCTATTTCGGTCCCAAGGGCTGGCTGTCGCAGACGCTGCAGCTGCTGCACATCTACGACGGGCCGATCCGGCTCACGCACAACTACTGGGGCGTGCTCATCTCGCTGGTGATCTCGGGATTTCCCTTTGCGTTTCTGCTGATCCTCTCGTACATCACCGGGATCGATCCGGTGCTCGCGCGCGCTGCGGCCGCGCTGGGGGCCGATCCGGCGGCACAGTTCCGACACATCTATTTGCCGCTGCTCGCGCCGGGATTGGCGATGTGCTTCTGCCTCGCCTTCGTGCAGGCGTTCTCGGTTTTCCCGTCGGCGGTCCTCCTCGGCTCGCCTGCCGGACCGACGCGTGTGATCTCCATTGCCGCGTACGAAGCGGCGTTCGAGCAATACGACTACTCGCTCGCTTCGGCGATCGCGATGATCATGGGCTTCGTGCAGCTCGTGATCGTCGCCGCCGTCCTGGGATTGCGTAATCTCTTCTACCGAGGCCCTGTGACAGGAGGAAAAGGGTGAAAACCCGGCTCGATCGCGCTTGGCGCGGCCTGCTGCTCGGGCTGATGACGCTGTTCGTGGTCAACGTCGGGCTGATGATCGCTGCCGTCGCCACCAGCTCGTTCGCGCGGCGCTGGCTCGGCACCTGGCTCCCGGAAGGCTGGACGACCGGCTGGTACACCGCCGCATGGAAGGAATTTCAGCTCGACTGGATTCTGTGGGTTACGGTCGAAGTCGTGTTCGCGGTCGTTTTCCTCTCTCTCCTGATCGGCGTGCCAGCTGCGTACACGCTGGCGCGGCGCAACTTCATCGGCAAGCGGGCGCTGATGCTGCTCTTTCTGCTGCCATTGATGGTGCCGCCGATCACCTACGGGATCCCGCTCGCGACGGTGCTCTACAAGGCGCAGCTCGCGGGCACGATCAACGGCGTGATTCTTGCCAATCTGATTCCCGCGGCGCCGTTCGTGATCCTGGTGATGACGCCATTCATCGAGCAGATCGACCCGAATCTCGAATCCGCAGCGCGCGTCTTCGGCGCGAGCACCGCGCGCATGTTCTGGCACGTGCTGGTGCCGCTGCTTGCCCCGGGTATCCTCGCCGCATCGCTGCTGGTGCTGGTGCGCACGATCGCCCTTTTCGAGCTGACCTTCCTCACTGCCGGTCCCGATTCGCAGACACTCGTGGTGGCGCTCTATTACGCCGTCTTCGCGGCCGGCGTGCGCGCACCGCAGTCGGTCGACGCGATGGCGATGGTCTACATGCTGGTCACGCTGGTGTGGCTCCTCATCGCGCTGCGCTTCGTCAATCCGACGCAGCTCGTCTCGCGCGTCAAGGAGCAGCCGCTGACCGCCTAGCAGGCTGACATGGAGCGACTTTCGCTCTCGACGCTGACGGCGGCGCCTCTGTCCATCGCCCCTCCCGCGTACGATCCGCGGACCAGGGGCGTCGGCATCGTGCATCTCGGGATCGGCGCGTTTCACCGCGCGCAGACCGCGGTCTACAGCGATGACGCGCTCGCGCTCGAGCACGGAGACTGGGGCATCTGCGGCGTGAGCCTGCGCTCGGCCGACGTGCGCGACAAGCTGGTTCCACAGGACGGTCTTTACACCGCCGTCGAAAAGAGCCCGACCGGCATTCGCAGGCGCGTGATCGGCAGCGTGCGCGAAGTGCGCTTTCTCGGCGACGAGCGCAAGGAGGTGCACGACCGTTTGCTTGCACCCTCGACCCGCATAGTTTCTCTTACCATAACCGAGAAAGGCTATTGCCACGATCCGGCAACCGGCGAGCTCAACTTCGCGCATCCGGACATCGTGCACGATCTCGCCGACCGCGAGCACCCGGCGAGCGCCGTTGGATTGATCGTCGCCGCGCTCGACGCGCGCCGGCTGTCGCACAGGCAGCCATTTACGGTTCTTTGCTGCGACAACCTGCCGCACAACGGCGCGCTGGTGGGCGGCCTGGTCCAGGCCTTCGCCGAGGCTCGCGACCGGCCGCTGGCGCGCTGGATGCGCGACCACGTTAGATTTCCTTCGACGATGGTCGACCGTATCGTGCCGGCAACGACCACAGCCGACATCTCCGACAACGATGCAGCGCTTGGACTGCACGACGCGGCACCGGTCGTGCACGAGCCGTTCAAGCAGTGGGTGATCGAAGACGATTTCGCCGCCGGGCGTCCCGCGTGGGAACGCGCGGGTGCTCAGCTCGTCGACGAGGTCGCGCCGTTCGAGGCGATGAAGCTGCGTCTTCTCAATGCGAGCCATTCTGCCTTCGCCTATCTTGGCTATCTCGCCGGTTACGAATTCGTCTACCAGGTAGCCGCACGGCCGGAGTTCGCGGCGTACATGCGCCGGCTGATGGCTGATGAAGTCTCGCCTACCCTGAAGCTGCCTGACGGCGTCGACCTGCCCGCGTATCAGACCGCGCTGCTCGAACGGTTTCGCAACCCCGCGCTGCCGCATCGCACGCAGCAGATCGCGATGGATGGCTCACAGAAGCTCCCGCAGCGACTTCTTGGCACGGTCCGCGACAATCTGGCAGCGGGACGCTCGATCGAGCTCGCCGCGCTCGCGGTGGCCGGGTGGATGCGCTACGTCAGCGGGCACGACGAATCGGGACGCGAGATCAGAGTGTCCGATCCGCTCGCGCCGGAGTTCGCCCGCATTGCCGCCGAGCGCGCCGGCAATGCCGCAGGGTTGGCCCGCGCGCTGCTTTCGCTGCGCGCAGTTTTCGGCGAGGATCTTCCCGTCGATCCGCGCTTTTCCAAGAGCGTCGCAGCGTGGCTCGAGGAGCTTGTCGAGCGCGGAGCAGCGCGCACGGTCGCGCGCGCCGTGCAGGAGGCACGATGATTCCGCTCTCGCTTCATCCCGACCGGCTGTTCTCTTCCATTCCAGGACAGCTCGCGGTCTCACGCGCGCTGTACGCGACGGTGAAGGATCTTCCGATCGTCAGCCCGCACGGCCACACCGACCCGCAATGGTTCGCCGACGACGAGCCGTTCGGCAACGCTGCGTCGCTTTTCATCACGCCGGACCATTACGTCTTTCGCATGCTCTATAGTCAAGGTGTCGCGCTCGAGGAACTGGCGATTCCGCGCCGCGACGGCGGACCGGTCGAAGGCGACGCAAGAAAGATCTGGCGACGGCTCGCCGAGAACTATCATCTTTTTCGCGGCACGCCGACGCGCATCTGGCTGGATCATGCGTTCCACGAAGTATTCGGCATACGGGAGCGGCTCACGACGGACTCCGCGGACCGGCTGTTCGACTACATCAACGCCTGCCTCGCGAAGCCGGAGTTCCGGCCGCGGGCGCTCTTCGAGCGCTTCAACATCGAGGTGATCGCGACCACCGAGTCGCCGCTCGATCCACTGGCGCAGCACGCGAAGATTCGCGCCAGCGGGTGGAAAGGACGCGTCGTGACCGCCTACCGTCCCGACCCGGTCGTCGACCCCGAATTCGAAGGCTTCGGCGCCAACGTTACGCGCTTGGGCGAAATATCCGGCGAGGATACATCGACATGGCGCGGTTATCTTGCTGCGCATCGCGCACGCCGCGCCTTTTTCAAGACGATGGGCGCGACGTCCACGGATCATGGTCACCCGACCGCCCGGACCTCCGACCTCGACAGCGGCGAGTGCGAAGCGCTGTTCGCCAAGGCGCTCAAGGGGTCGCTCGCGGCGGTGGAGGCCGAGGCGTTTCGCGGACAGATGCTGACCGAGATGGCGAGGATGAGCCTCGAAGACGGGCTCGTCATGCAGATCCATCCCGGGTCACTGCGCAACCACAATCCGCGCGTTCTGTCGCGCTTCGGCCGCGACAAGGGCGCGGACATTCCGACCCGCACCGACTACGTCCGCGCGTTGAAGCCGCTGCTCGATCGCTTTGGCAACGAGCGCGATCTCACCATCATCCTGTTCACGCTCGACGAAACGAGCTACTCGCGCGAGCTCGCGCCGCTGGCAGGTCACTATCCGGCTCTCAAGCTCGGCCCCCCGTGGTGGTTTCACGACAGCCCCGAAGGGATGCAGCGCTTTCGGGAGCAGGCGACCGAAACCGCGGGCTTCTACAACACCGTAGGCTTCAACGACGACACCCGCGCCTTCCTGTCGATTCCCGCCCGGCACGACGTCGCGCGGCGGATGGACTGCCGCTTCCTTGCGCGGCTCGTCGCGGAGCATCGATTGGAGGAAGACGAAGCCTTCGAGCTGGCGCCGGAGCTGTCATACAAATTGGCGAAGCGCGCCTATAAGCTTTAGTGCGTCACTGAAAAGCGTGACGCACTAAATGACCGGTTTGAACGCGGCGCTGAAGCGCCGGTTAACGCGGCCAAAAGCTAAAGCGCCGATTGACACCGTCTGGGATAAGAATGCTTCGTCGTGCTGAGGCAACGTGTCTGGCCTGTTCGCTGCTCGCGCTCGCGACGGCGGCGCATGCCGCGCATCCGTTCATCACTGACGATGCCTATACGCAGGGAAGCGGCAAGTTCGAGCTGCAGCTCGGCTCGCAATACACACGCACCGACGTCGAAGGAGTAACGCTCGCGGACTTTCAGTTCGCCCCGCAGCTCTCGTACGGGATGGCGGATCCGATCGACCTGATCCTGCGTCCGACCTACAGCGTCAACGTCGCGAGCGGAGGCGCCTCCAGCCGCGCCTCGGGCTGGGGCGACACGAACTTCGAAGTGAAATGGCGGTTCTTGCAGCGTGATCCTTGGATTCTCGGGATCATCGCCGGAACGAGCGTTCCCTCGGGCAATTTCAACCGTGGCCTGGATTCCGGCCGCAGCACGCCGCGCGCCTATCTAGTCACTGGCTACACCGCCGCGCCCGTGGAATTCTGGACCAGCGTAGGCGCGATCCGCAACAGCGACACCCCGGGGGCTCGCACCTGGCTCGGGCACATCTCGGGAGACGTACTTTGGACCGTGCGCGAAGGCCTGCAACTCGGGCTCGATCTCGCCGCTGATCAGAACCCGCTGCGCGCGTCGAGCCAATGGCCCTTCGTGGCGCTCGTTGGAGCGATCCTCACCGTCGGAAACGGATGGGATGTCGACGCCGGCTATCAGCGCGGCCTTAACCACAGCGCGCCGGAGAACCAGATACTCGTCGGTGCAACCTTTCGGTGGTGACAGCGACGCGCTTCCGTGCCCCATGGCACGGCTCGCGCTACCATTCGCAAACCTGATCCGAAGGGAGGTTCCCATGGAAGGACAAAAAGACTGGGCTGCGCTGCTTGGCCGCATGTTGCTCGTGATCCTTTTCTTCATTTCCGGGTTCGGCAAGATTCCCGGTTACGAAGGAACTGCGGCTTATATCGCGAGCAAAGGGCTGCCGATGCCGCAGCTGCTCGCGGCGATCTCCATAGTCATCGAGCTCGGAGGCGCCATCGCGATCGCGCTGGGCTGGAAGACGCGCTGGGCAGCCGCGGTGCTAGCGCTCTTCATGATTGTGATCACACCGGCCTTCCACAAATTCTGGGGCATCCCGCCCGACGAAGCCGCTATGCAGCAGATCCATTTCATGAAGAATGTCTCGATTCTCGGAGGCTTCCTTCTTCTCTTTGCGTTCGGCCCGGGACGCTACAGCCTCGACCAAGGCTGACCGCCGATAGGTTACTCGCGGGTCGTCGAGTCGAGCCAGATCGTTACCGGCCCGTCATTGACGAGCGATACTTTCATGTCGGCGCCGAAACTCCCGGTCGCGACCTGACGGCCCAGCTCGCGCTCCAGCGCCTGAACGAAGGATGCGAACATCGGGGCTGCCACCTCGGGCGGTGCGGCGGCGCTGTATGACGGCCGCGCGCCTTTGCGCGTTGACGCGTAGAGCGTGAACTGGCTCACCGCGAGCAAGCCGCCACCGACCTCCGCGAGCGAGCGATTCATCACGCCGTTCTCGTCGTTGAAAATGCGCAAGCTTACGATCTTGCGCGCCAGCCAATCGCGATCCGCGTCGCCGTCCAATGCGGTGATGCCGCAGAGCACGAGCAAGCCCTCGCCAATCGCGCCGACCGTGGTGCCGCCGACGCTCACTGCCGCCTCGCGCACGCGCTGGACGACAGCACGCATCGCTATCAGCGTGCAACGCGGCGTTCGACGTCGACGACCTTGCCGCCGATAAGCGTCAAGGTGGTCAGCGTGTCCGCGTCACCCGCTGCGGGCAGATACGACCAGCGCGTGCCGCCCGCCTTGCCTTGCCCCTTGCTCCGCACGTCGGGCCGTCCGATGCGCATGATCGCTTCCGCCTCGCTCATGCCGTTATGAACGAACCGGCGCTCCGCTGGATTTCCGGGCTTGTTGCGATGTGCTGCAACGCGTATAGCGGTCGGGCGCGCGCTTCGCGCCGATTTGGCCGTCGTGGTGACGGGCGGTATCGGCATCCCGGGCACGACGCTCAATGTCGCGGGATTCGCTTCGAGGTCGCGCAGCTCCTTGCCCGGCGGACAAGCGCTGTCCTGATACACCACACGGCCCCAATCGTCGGCGCATTTGACGAGCGCCGCGCCCGACGGCGACGCGGCGAGCGTTGCGAGAAGCGCGACAGGGAGCAGAGCACGGAACACAGCAGCGCGGCGCATGGCGGTCCGTCCATATCTGAAAAGCGATTAACATAGTACCTTCGGAAGGCTCCAAACTCAGACTTTCGGTGGATACCCGCATTCACGCCGCTGCGCGCGTACATGAGATCGCGCCCTTCCACGTCATGGAGGTGCAGACGGCCGCGCGCGCGCTCGAAGCAGCCGGGCGCAGCGTGATCCACATGGAGATCGGCGAGCCGGACTTCCCCACGCCGGCCCCTGTCGTGGCGGCGGCGCAGGCGGCGATCGCCGGAGGCGCGATCTATTACACATCGGCGCTCGGGCTGTCTGCGCTGCGCGAGGCAATCGCCGCGCATTATCGCGACCACTATCGGGTCGAAGTTTCGCCAGAGCGCGTGATCGTCACAGCCGGTTCGTCCGCGGCTCTGCTGCTTGCTCTGGCTCTGCTGGTCAATCGCGACGAGCAAATCCTGCTTGCCGATCCGGGCTATCCTTGCACGCGGCACGTCGTGCGCACGCTCGAAGGCGAGCCGACCGGCATCCCGGTCGGCGCGGCGTCGAACTACCAGCTCACCGCGGAGCTCGTTGCAAAGGCGTGGACGCCGCGCACGCGCGGTGCACTGGTCGCATCTCCTTCAAACCCGACTGGAACCGTGGTGCCGCGCGATGAGTTGGCGCGCATCGTCGAGGTCATCGCGGCTCGCCGCGGCGTGCTCATCGTCGATGAGATTTATCTTGGCCTCTCCTACGCAGAGCCGCCGCGCAGCGCACTCGCGCTCTCAGACGACATTTTCGTGGTCAGCAGTTTCTCGAAATACTTCAACATGACGGGTTGGCGGCTGGGCTGGCTTATCGCGCCGGAGCGCCATGTTCGCGACCTCGAAAAGCTGGCGCAGAATCTCTACATCTCTCCGCCCACGCCTTCGCAGCGGGCAGCGCTTGCCTGCTTTGAGCCAGAAACGCTGGCAATCCTCGAGGAGCGACGCTGCGAATTCCAGTCGCGGCGCGATTTCCTCGTCCCGGCACTGCGCAAGCTGGGTTTCGGGATCCCCGTTATGCCCACCGGTGGTTTCTTCGTGTACGCTGATTGTTCACGCGCTCGAAGCCACCGGCGTGGCCTTCACCCCCGGCATCGATTTCGGCCGTAACCGGCCCGACGCTCACGTGCGCATGGCCTACACGATCGCGCGATCCAAGCTGGAGGAGGGTGTCCGCCGGCTCGCGCGGTGGCTGCCGACACCGAATCACCGATGAATCGCAAGCTGACTCTTGGCGTTCTCGCCGGTGCGAGTGCGCTCATCCTCGGAAGCTGCTCTACGGCCAGGTACTACTGGCAGGGCATCGCGGGAGAGCTCGATCTTCTCGACCGCGCGCAGCCGATCCCTTCGGTGGTCGAGAGCACCTCCGATGCCGCGCTCAAGCAGAAGCTCGAGCACACGATCGAGATCCGCGAGTTCGCGAGCAAAGAGCTTGGACTTCCCGATAACGGGAGCTATCGCCGCTATACGGCGCTCGACCGACCCTACGTGCTTTGGAACGTCTTCGCGACTCCACCGCTCTCGCTCGAACCGAGGCAGTGGTGCTTCCCGGTGGCGGGCTGCGTCAATTATCGCGGCTATTTCGCTGAAGCCGCAGCACATGCCGAAGCCTCCCGTCTTTCCGCCACGGGCGAAGACGTCTACGTCGGCGGCGTGCCCGCGTATTCGACGCTCGGCTACTTCGACGATCCGGTGCTCTCGACGATCATCCGTTATCCGGAGCCCGAAGTTGCGCGGCTCATCTTCCACGAGCTCGCGCACCAGATCGCTTACGCGAAGGACGACACGGTGTTCAACGAATCATTCGCCGTGACCGTGGAAGAAGTCGGCGTTGAGCGCTGGCTTGCCAAGCGCGACGACCCGAAACTGACGGCACAATTCGAGTGGGCGCAGCGGCAGCGGGAAGCTTTCCTCGATCTCGTGCGCCGCACGCGCTCGCGGCTGGAGACGCTTTACGTGAGCGCGGCAAGCGACGAAGAGAAGCGAGCGGGCAAGGCGGCCGCATTCGCGGCGATGCGCGCCGAGTATGAAGCGCAGAACGCAGCCTCGGGCGGACACGGCGGTTTCGATGCCTGGTTCTCCCGCGGCGCGAACAACGCCGCAATCGTCGCGGTCGGGCTCTACACGGAAAAGGTGCCGCAGTTCAAGGCGCTGCTCGACGCCGAGGGCGGCGATCTGCCGCGCTTTTACGCGCGGGTGAAGCAACTCTCTGCGATGTCCAAGGTGCAGCGCGAACTGGCGCTGGCAGCCGTCGCGTCTGGCAAGGGCCTGGCCGCCGCGTTTCCGCGTTAGGAGCTGCTTGTCCCGGATCGTAAGTCCCGATATAATTTCACGTTTCCTTGCCTCACCCGGCGCAGACGGGGAGGCCGTCGCGGCAAAAGCTACCCTTCAGGGTCCGCACGAACGCCGCTCAACCAAACGTCCACAAGGAGTGTTCTGCATGCGTCACTATGAAGTTGTCTTCATCGTGCACCCGGACCAGAGCGAACAGGTCCCGGCGATGATCGAGCGCTATCGCACGATGGTCACAGCCAACAACGGTGGTCCCCCCGGCCGCGTTCACCGTCTCGAGGACTGGGGGCGTCGCCAGCTCGCGTATCCGATCGCCAAGATGCACAAGGCGCACTACGTTCTGATGAACATCGAGTGCAACGACGCCACCCTCACCGAACTCGAGCACGCGTTCAAGTTCAACGATGCGGTGCTGCGGCATCTGATCGTCGCGATGAGCGAAGCGGTGGTGGCGCCGTCGCCGATGATGAAGGAAGAGAAGGCGAAGTCGCTCGCGCCGCAGGCTGCGGCGAGCTCGCCCACAGCGGCACCCGCTCCTCAAGCGTAGCGCTGTCCGGTGACCTCCAACGCAGTGACGCTCGACGCGCGGCTCGCGGCCCGCGCCGACCTGCGCTTTACGCCCGCGGGCATCCCGGCACTCGACTTTCAATTGGCGCACGATTCGATGCAGACGGAAGCGGGAGGCGAAAGACGCGTGGCCTGCGATCTGGCCGCCGTCGCGCTCGGCCCGCTGGCGAAGGACCTCGCGGCAGTCGCCGTCGGCGCGCAGCTGCGCTGCCGCGGCTTTCTCGCCCGCCGCTACCGCAGCGGCACGAGCGTCGCGCTGCACGTGAACGAATTCGAACTACTGGAAGGAAACTGACATGCCACGCCCGATGGGAAGAGGCTCGAAGTTTGCGAAAGGCAAAGGCAAGGGCAAGGACGGCAAGCGCCGCGAACGCGGCAACAATCTTTTCAAGCGCAAGAAGTTCTGCCGCTTCACCGCCGAAGGCGTGAAGCAGATCGATTACAAGGACATCGATGTGCTGAAGGACTTCATCCAGGAGAATGGCAAGATCATGCCCGCGCGCATCACCGGCACCAAGGCGCGCTACCAGCGGCAGCTCTCCACGGCGATCAAACGAGCGCGCTTCCTGGCGCTGCTGCCGTACACCGATCTGCACTAGGGGGCTGACGACATGCAAGTCATATTGCTCGAGAAAGTGCAGAACGTCGGCGACCTCGGCCAGGTGGTCAAGGTCAAACCGGGGTTCGCGCGCAATTTCCTGATCCCGCAGGGCAAGGCGAAGCGCGCCACGCCCGAAAACATCAAGCTCCTCGAGGAGCGGCGGGCCGAGTTGGAGAAAGCGGCGGCCGACAAGCTCGCTCTGGCGCAGGACCAGGCGTCGAAGCTCGAAGGCATCACGATCCAGATCACGCAAAAGGCGGGAGTCGATGGCCGGCTCTTCGGCTCGGTCACCAACGTCGACATCGTGGAAGCGCTTGCGGGGCAAGGGCACGAGATCGAGAAGGCGATGATCCGCATGCCGGCCGGGCCGCTGAAGCAGGTCGGCGAGTATCCCATCGTCGTCGCGCTGCACGCGGACGTCACGGCGCAGATCACTGTCTCCGTTCTCGGCGACACCAGCGGCGCGCAGGCATAACGACCAGCGCGGAACCTCGCAGGACGGGAGCGACAGGCTCCTTGGGATGCCGTACGTCGCTTCGGCGTCTTCTGATGACATCGTCCTGATAGAATGGCCGCGCCAGTCGCGTTGCCCCCGATGCCGAACGACACCACGCTCGAAGCGCTGAAGGTCCCGCCGCATTCGCTCGAGGCGGAACAATCGGTGCTCGGCGGGCTGCTGCTGGACAACTCTGCCGCCGACAAGGTCGGCGACATTCTCGCGGGCGAGGATTTCTACAACGACGCGCATCGCAGCGTCTTCGCCGCGATCATGAACCTGATCGCCGACAACAAGCCCGCCGACGTGGTGACGGTCGCCGAAGCGCTCGGCTCGCTCAAGAAGCTCGACTACGTCGGCGGCATGGCCTACCTCGGCGCGCTGGTGGAGAACGTGCCCACCGCGGCCAACATCCGCCGCTACGCCGAGATCGTGCGCGAGCGCTCGATCCTGCGCCGCCTCGCCGCCGCGGGAGGCGAGATCGCGGACACGGCCTACAACCCGCTCGGCCGCAGCGTGCGCGAGATCCTCGATCAGGCGGAGACGCGCGTGTTCGAGATCGCCGAGCACGGCGCGCGCGGACAGCAGGGATTCCAGGAGCTGCGCCCGCTGCTAACCCAGGTCGTCGAGCGGATCGAGCTTCTCTTCGCGCGCGAGAATCCTTCCGACGTCACGGGCGTGCCGACGGGATTCACCGATCTCGATCGTCTCACTTCGGGGCTGCAGGAGGGCGATCTCATCGTGGTCGCCGGCAGACCCAGCATGGGCAAGACCGCTCTGGCACTCAACATCGCGGAGCACATCGCGCTGTCGACCAAGGTTAAGCTGCCCGTGGCGGTCTTCAGCATGGAGATGGGGGCAACGCAGCTCGCGATGCGACTCATCGGCTCGGTGGGACGTCTCGATCAGCACAAGATTCGCACCGGGCAGCTCTCGCCCGACGACTGGGAGCGTCTCTCCGACGCGCTGGGTCGACTATCGGATGCAGCGATCCACATCGACGAAACGGCAGCGCTGAACGCGCTCGAGTTGCGCGCGCGTGCGCGCCGACTCGCGCGCCAGTACGGCGGCAAGCTTGGCGCCATCGTCGTCGATTACCTGCAGCTCATGCAGGCAGTGGCGCAGGGCGAGAACCGCGCCACCGAGATCTCCGAGATCTCGCGCTCGCTCAAGGCGCTCGCCAAGGAACTCAGGGTCCCGGTCATCGCGCTCTCGCAGCTCAATCGCAGCCTCGAGCAACGCCCGAACAAGCGGCCGATCATGTCGGACCTTAGGGAATCGGGAGCGATCGAGCAGGACAGCGACCTGATTCTCTTCATCTACCGCGACGAAGTCTACAACGAGGACACGCAGGATAAGGGTGTCGCGGAGATCATCGTCGGCAAGCAGCGCAACGGGCCGATCGGCACCGTGAAACTGGCCTTCCTCGGACAGTACACGCGCTTCGAGAATCTCGCCCAGCCGGGCACCTATTGAAAACGGCTGTCATCACCGGGGTTACCGGGCAGGACGGCGCCTATCTCGCCGCGGTGCTCCTCGAGCGCGGTTATCGCGTCTACGGCACGTACCGGCGGACCAGCTCCGTGAACTTCTGGCGCGCCGAGGAACTGGGCATCGCGCATCATCCCGAGCTCAAGCTTGTTGAGCACGACCTTCTCGAGCAGGGGTCCAGTCTGCGTCTGATCGAGAAGGCGCGCCCGAGCGAGGTCTACAACCTCGCCGCTCAGAGCTTCGTCGGTGTCTCCTTCGATCAGCCGCTTACGACGAGCCTCATCACCGGGCTCGGCGCCGCGAATCTGCTCGAGGCGATTCGCCTGGTCGATTCTTCGATTCGCTACTACCAGGCGAGCACCTCGGAGATGTTCGGCAAGGTCCGCTCGGCGCCGCAGAATGAAGACACGCCCTTTCATCCGCGCAGCCCCTACGGCGTGGCGAAGCTGTACGCGCACTGGATGACGGTTAACTACCGCGAGGCGCATGGCATCTACGGAGTGAGCGGCATCTGCTTCAACCACGAGTCACCGCTGCGCGGGCGCGAGTTCGTCACCCGCAAGGTGACCGATGCCGCGGCGCGTATTCGCGTCGGCAAGCTCGATGCGCTC
>Ga0306924_10001381_pt1 | contig 22089 bp, 24 predicted proteins | sample sta12Can44000111_FD_203756 | JGI IMG/M metagenome (GOLD analysis project Ga0306924, IMG submission 203756) | Lab enrichment of tropical soil microbial communities from Luquillo Experimental Forest, Puerto Rico - statanox.12C.anox.44.000.111 (v2)... | ecosystem: Environmental > Terrestrial >...
GCGCCGCGCCCGTCCGCGAGAGCATTCTGGTCGTGCTTGAAGCAAATTGAGACCGCGCACTCGGTGCATGCTCTGCTGCGTGTGTGAGGTCCTTCACACTGCGCCCGGCGGATGCCCTTTATCGTGGTGACGTCACCGAGCGATCGGTGATGGCCGTAGGTGGTCGCCTACCGCCGCCCCTCTTGGGCGTTTCCTCCCTCGACTTGGCCCCGTTGGCGTTTAGCCGGCGGGGCCTTTTTCCATGTGCGGTTTCGGATCGCGACTCGTCATGCCCGGGCTTGACCCGGGCATCCATCGAAAAGAAGTACTTCATTCAAGAATGATGGATTGCCGGGTCAAGCCCGGCAATGACGGCGGATAGGTGCGTGTCTACGGCCGTCGGTCTTGCAAAAAAAACGCGCCGGCCGAAGCCGGCGCGACCTGGCATGTGGTGCCTATGCGCCCTCAGTCCCGCAGGCCGAGGCGTGGTGAGCGCTTCAGCGAGCTACAGCCGGTTTTATCCTTGAAAATCGCGCAAAAACGCTTTAATGCCTTCTGTCCAATGACGCCTCAGAGGGCGTCAGCGGGTCCATCAAACCTACCCATGACCTACCCACGATGAAGCTGACTGACGCTGAGGTTCGCAAGCTTACCTTGCCTGCCAAGGTCGCCGACAAGGTGTTCTTCGACGACGACCTACCCGGCTTCGGCGTGCGTGTCCGCGCCGGCGGCGCGCAGCGCTGGATGGTGCAATACGACGTCCCCGGTGGTCGGACACGACGCATGAGTTTGGGGCGCACCAGCGCCATTTCTCTGGCCAAGGCGCGCACCATGGCGCGCGATATCCTAGCCGCGGTTCGACTCGGGCAGGATCCGGCTGCTGACAAGGCGGCTAAGCGCCTTGCGGCCGCAGAGACGATCGGCGCGATCCTGCCAGGTTATCTCACAGTTAAGCGCGCCGAGCTCAGGCCGCGCAGCTTCGACGCGGTCGAGCATCATCTGATGCATCACGCTAAGGCACTGCACCCTCGCCCTATTCGTGATGTCAATCTGCGAGAAGCAGCACGACTACTGGAAAAAGTCGGCGCCGGCGCCGGAATGACGACCCGCAACCGGGTGCGCTCAAGTGTGGCTGCCTTTTACAACTGGGCCCGCGGGGAGGGCCTGGTCGAAACCAACCCCTTCGCCTTCACCAACAAGGCGCCAGAGAAGTCGCGCAAACGAACGCCGACGCCCGAAGAGCTCGCGGAGATTTGGGTCACCGTTGGTGATGAACCTTACGGTCAGCTTGTCCGGCTGTTGATGCTGACCGGGGCACGGCGAGCGGAAATCGCGGACCTGCGGTGGTCCGAGGTGGGGGTTCCCAGCGCCGACTGGATCACGATCCCGGCTGAGCGCACCAAGACCGAAAGCGAGCACCGAATACCCATCATCGAGCCGGTCGCGAAAATTCTAAAGGCGCGCCGTCAGGCGTGCCATCCCGATCGCGCATTTGTCTTCGGACGCGGCAGAGGCGGATTCCAGCATTTCAGCGGCTACAAGAGGAAACTGGTCGAACATATCGATGCCGCGCGCGCAGCTCGCGGTGTCAGCCTCATGGCGGAATGGCGGCTGCACGATTTCCGGCGCTCGATAAGCACGCTGATGAGCGAAAAATTGGGCGTCGATCCGCATGTCGCCGACGCCGCGATCGGTCACATCAACAGATCCAAGCCGGGGACGATGAAGATCTACAACACCGCGGAGTACTTGGAGCAACGGCGCAAGGCGTTCGAACGGTGGGCCAACCTGTTGATGACAGCGATCGCCAGCAACAGCAAAATGGCATAAGTAAGTGGGCCACCAGGCTGTGCCGGCCGGGTGGCCCTTCCGTTCACCACGGGAATAGAGCCCATGGCGAAGGATGACAATTCCGATTTTAGCACTTGGCCGCTGCTGTGCGACGCCCGAGCGTTGGTTGCGAAATATTGTAAGTCAGAAACCCTCGCGGAAAATCTAATACTCGATTACGAGAGAAAAGGGCGCATCGCGCATGTGTCTTATCACGAGCAAGACCAACACTTCCGTGGTATCAACCCGCGACCTTGGGGCACCTCAGCTGCCAACGTCTACTACCCTGTTGATTGGGAGAACAGCACCGTCAGCTATGTTCGGGGGGAGCCGCAGGACAAATCGAACATCGTGCTAGAGGCCGTTCTCGACGAAGCTGGGTATCTCCCTCCCAATCTTGTCTATCAGATCCAGTTGGTCCGGCTATGCCCCGAGCATCTTTTCGCGATGCTGCGCGAACTGAAGCTCTTGCCTCCCGATGAAGAAGCGTGGTCAGCCGCAGCTCCCAAGCCCACGGCGTCTAACGCTGAACGCGTAGCGGCCGGGCTCACGAGCTCCGCACCCAAACCGGTCGTTGAAAAACGATCGACGAAGAAATGGCTTGAATACGCGATCGAGCAGCGACGCGATGAGCTGATTGGTTTGAAGCCGCAGACCGCGGCCAAGAAGCTGGCGCTGTGGATGAAGCAGGAGCTTTACGATCCGCAGAAGCCAGTAGGATGGCATCGGCTCAAGAATATAGGGCGTGAGAGTGACCTGCTGCCGGTCAAAGCGACCGGAAAGCGACCGCAAAGCGACCGGGAAAGCGATCGGAAAGCGACCGCGGTCGGAAAACGGTCGCTTTCGCTAGCGAGCAATGATCGCAAGACGACCGAAAAAGCGACCGCAAAGCGACCGAAAGACAATCGCTAACGACCGATTATCCTCTTGCTCGGTCGCTCTCCCCTGATCCACGCTGCCGATCGTCGTCGCCTCGCTAGGCGACACCTCGGATCAACAAACTTAGGAGCGTGTAGTTGCCGAAAGTCCGCAAGGTCCGGTTAACGCCGGAGCTTGAGTTGGAGCGGATCATCACCCTGAAAGAGGCGCACGAATTATCCGGGCTGTCGCCAGACGCATGGAAAGACAACTACCCGGAATATGTCATCCGTCTCTCGCCCCGCCGCCTGGGGATCAAGTTGAAGCACGTGCTCAATGTGGGGCGGACCTTGAACGCTGAACCGGCAGCGCCGGCGGCGTAGGATCTCTCCAGCACAAAGTCGAACCGGCGACCGCAAGGCCGCCGGCTCCACCCAAAACCTGAAGCTGAATCGTCACGCAGGCGTTCGCAGCGCTTGCGGGACCACGGGAAAGGACTGTCAGGGCCTCACCTATGTCCTGGTCGTCGCTCGCGCCCCCAGCGACCGTCGTAGCTGGTTGAACTCGCGGGCAGTGTTGCGACGCCTGCTGCGCAACTAATCAGGAGAGATCAATATGGCGCGCCTCACGCTCTCATCGTACCTGACCTACAGTCATTCGGCGACGCTCGATCAGCAGATCCGCAGCACTCATAAAGGTCAGGCGTATTTCGGAAATACCGGACCATTTGGTGCGACGTGCGGCGAATGCGTCTTTCTCGGCTATTACCAACAGCACTTCAACAAGTCCGGTGACCGCATCAAAGCTACCTATAGGGGCGGCTGTCATAGATTCTATCAGCTGACCGGCAAACACGGTGCGGTCGTGCCCGCGAATGCACCTGCCTGCCGGTACTTCGAGCGTAAGGAGGAAGAGAGCAGGTGAAGCGCTCGACCTTCAGTTGCGTGTGCGTGCTGAGCCAGGTGTCGATGTAATTCGCAGTCTGCGCGCCTGGCTCAAGTTCGGTCTACGAACCTTCGGACTGCGTTGCGTCTCAATCGAAGAACTCAAACAGAAAGACGACATCATGGATATGAAGAAATACACATCAGGATTGATCCTTCCCGACGACGTCCGCAATGGCCCGCGTCAGGAACGGATCATCAACGTCTACATCTCCGAAAAATTCGACCGCCCGGTCTTGGTGTTCGAAAGCGGCGATGAATTCATCATCTGGCCAAACAACGGCAGGGTGATGGCCAGGGCCTATGGCTACGACAGCAAGGACTGGATCGGTCACGTCGTCGAGCTGTCGCTCGGCAGCTACGTCGATAAGAAGGACGGCCAGACCAAGGACACCGTCGATCTCAAGCCCATCACCCCGCGCGACGGTGCCAGCAACAATGGCGGACCGCAGCGTACTGACCCGGCCAAGTTGGCAAAGGATCTGAACGACGAAATTCCTTTTAACTAAGGGGGCGAGAGCGAGAGCAGCTGCGCAAGCGGCTCTCTCGCCCCCTTTCTTCCAAACCTAATGAGGACGGACGCAAAAGTGGTTTCTCGTTATGAGAAACCGAAAAGGAAAAATGAGTAACCGTGACCGACCTTAGTCCCATTGCTGGCAAGCTGGCGAACTTCATTCGCCTGCTCGCGTCCGACAAGGATGGTGAGGTGGTCGCGGCGTCGCGCGCACTAATCCGCGTTATTGGCGCCGACATTCATGACGTTGCCGACTGCATCGGACATTCGGGCAATGGCGCGCTCAGCGAACATGAGATGCAGGAAATCTTCGACGCCGGGGTCAAAACCGGCATCAAGCAGACCGAACAGAAGCTGCGTAACAATCAGGGGGTGGCAGTCCAATTCCCATCGGCGCACGACATGGCGATGTACTGCTACCAGCACATCGATCGTCTCAATAAGTGGGAACAGGAGTTCGTCAGCAACATGGTGAGTTGGACACGACGAAAGCCGTTGTCGGTCAAGCAACAGGCGCGACTTGAGGAAGTGTATCTCAGGCTCGGCGAGAGGATTTGAACAATGGCAGATATACTCGCGGCTGCATTGAATTTCGCTCGGCGCGGCATTCCCGTTTTTCCAGTTAGCGCAAAAAGCAAGAAGCCGCTTACGCTGCATGGCTTCAAGGATGCAACCACCGACGAGGCGCAGGTACGCGCCTGGTGGACGAAGCGGCCAAAAGCGATGATCGGCATTCCGACAGGGCCGCGCAGCAAGATGTGGTTATTCGATGTCGATATTGATCCGGCCGAAGGCATTGATGGTCCAAAAGAGCTCGTGAAACTGACCACCCAGCACGGTCCACTACCCGAAACTCTCACGAGCTCAACTCCGCGTGGTGGCTCGCATTTCTATTTCCTCTGGAACGGCGCCAACATCAGGTGCAGCACGTCCAAGATCGCCCCCGGTCTCGATGTGCGCGGCGGCTACACCATTGTCCCCCCGAGCGCGCGCGCCGATGGCTGCGTTTACTCTTGGTGCGGGAACGTTTCCGAACCGGTCGAGGCACCGCAATGGTTGGTCGACGAAGCATTGCGCACGTCATCGCTCAAGAAAGCCCGGCAGAAATCCGCACACAAGAAGGCGCAGAAATCATCGCCGCGCGACAAAGCCTGGGCGCGCAAGGCATTGGAAGAAGAGTGCGCGGCTGTCGCCGCAGCACCGCCCGGCACGCGCAACGATAGGCTCAACACGGCTGCCTATAATTTGTTTCAGATCGTTGCCAGCGGCGAGCTCGACGAGCAGGAAGTCCGCGAGCGCCTGTTCAAGGCCGCCGAAGATTGCGGCTTGGTTGCCGACGATGGTGCGCAACAGGCTTGGGCTACCATCAATAGCGGCGCCACAGCCGGTAGCGCACAGCCCCGCTCGCGCCCGCGACCAGGGATGGGGCCGCAGCCGCGGCCAGCACGGGCGCGCGTACTGCCGGTCATCCGCCTGGTCGATGGGCAGTTGCCAAAAGCTGTCGATGAGGCCGAAACCGCATTGCTCGCTGCCAATTGCCATATCTATCAGCGCGGCGATCTGATCGTGCGTCCGATCAAGCCAAAGCTAAGAGCTGCCGGTAATCGCGACACTTTCGGCTGGCAGCTTGTTCCGCTCAACAAGCATTTTCTGGTGGATACCTTCACTCGCATCGCTCGCTTTGAAAAGTGGAACGCAAAAGCCGGAGACTATGTCCCCAAGAACTGCCCCGATCAGATTGCTGAAGTATATCTTTCGCGCGCTGGACGCTGGAAAATCCCAATCTTGATCGGCATCGTGAACACGCCATTTTTGCGAATGGATGGCTCGCTCTGCGAGCGCCCCGGCTACGATCAGGCCAGCGCATTGCTGTTTCATCCCGAAAGGCAGAGCTTTCCGTCGATTCCGATAGCTCCTACGCTCGAAGAGGCAAGGACAGCACTGCAGTTTCTCGATGATGTCCTGCTAGCGGAATTTCCCTTCGTGCAAAATATCGACTGCGCAGTAGCACTAAGCGCAATCCTTACCGCCTTCGACCGCCGCGCAATGGCGACAGCGCCTTTGCACGCTTTCTCGTCACCAATCGCCGGCACCGGCAAGAGCCTCCTGGTCGACATCGCCTCCATACTGACGACCGGCGAGCTCGCACCGGTAATCTCGCAGGGCAAAACCGAAGAAGAAATGGAGAAGCGCCTCGGAGCGGCCCTGATCGGCGGGGATCAGATCGTCTCGCTGGACAATTGCGATCGCGAGCTTGCCAGTGCTTTTCTCTGCCAGGCGCTCACACAACAGTGCTTGAAGATCAGGTTGCTCGGCTATAGCCGCCACGTTGATACACCGATCACCTCGACGTTTTTCGCCACCGGCAACAATCTGGAGATCAGCAACGATCTCACCCGCCGCACCTTGCTTTGCCGGATGGACGCCGGAGTGGAGCGCCCGGAAACGCGCCGCTTCAAGAGCAATGTGCTCGAAGTCGCCCGCGATAAGCGCGGCGCCCTGGTTGCGGCCATTTTGACTATCCTGCGGGCCTGGCATCACGGCGCTACCGCCATCGGCGTTGAGCCCCTTGGGTCCTTCGAAGATTGGTCATTCCGCATCCGCTCGCCGATCTTGTGGCTCGATTACGAGGACCCTTGCGCCTCGATCACCACGGTGCGCGCGAGCGATCCCCATCGCGAGGTGCTCAATACCGTGCTCGTGCAGTGGGAACAAAAGCTTGGAACGGCAAGCTCGTTCACCATCCAGGAGGTGATTGCGCGCGCGATTGTTAATCAGGACTTCTTCGGGGCATTGGCCGCGGTTGCGATATCAAAGCAGAGCGGAAGCATCAGCAACGATCGCTTGGGACGCTGGTTGAACAAGAATGATGGAAAGATCGTCAACAAACTCAAGCTTTCGAAAATGGGGGTTAGGGGCGGCTATCCGCTCTGGCAGGTCCTCTCTGTATGACAGGGCAGCCAGGTGGGCTTTGGTGGACAAGTGACCTTGATCCATCACGCGCGGGAAAAATGGCAGGCGAAAATATATATATTAGCCGTTTGAAGGCCACTAGCCCACCAAAGCCCACCGCACGCATGGGACGCTTATGGCGTCCGGCGCCGGCGGAAGAGGCCGACGGCGATCGACTCAATCCTAATTCGTTTGATACGACAAAAGCTTGGACCTTGTCCCGTATATCCGGTTCGTTCCAGTCCCGGGGCGAGCCAAGGGCTCTAAAGGCTACGCGGAACTCGGCAAATCTCCATGCTGGTTCCAGCGCTGACCACCATCCGAAGCAGAAATGGGAAATACTTCAAGGAAATCAAAGGCCGGGGGGACATCGTTTTTCTGGCGATCGGCGGCTTCGAGGGACGCGGCGGCGGGCGTACCTTACTACCTGTCGAAAAGCATTAAAGCCTACCAACCTGCGCATCCCGCGGGGCACCATGGATTCCTGTCGACATATCAATGGGCTGCAACGTGCGCTTTTTCGAGCCTTTTTGTCACCGAGAATGTTATTTCGCCCGCGTTCTCGACGATTTAGACTGCTGGTTGTGAGGTCTTTCCCATGCCGCGAAGAGCTGCTGATGCGCTGGTCGTCCCGATCCCAACCACGCGGCTGCATCCGCCGCCCGGTCTTTCGGAGGGCGCCAAGGCCGAATTTATCCGCATCGTGACTTGCGAGAAGCCCGAGCACTTCCGCACGTCGGACTTGCCGCTGCTGACGCAGTATTGCGAGAGCGCGGCCCTGGCTGCGTGGGCGACGCAGGAGCTCCGGCGGGACGATGCCCCGGCGCGCTGGCTGACGGTGTGGGAGAAGGCGAACAGGAACATGGTGGCGTTGAGCGCGCGCTTGCGCTTATGTCCGCAAAGCCGTCAGCCCAACAATCCGACGCGGCGGCCGCCGGAACGCGTCAGCTATTACGAACGGGAGGCGCTTGAGCATGGCGACGCTGAGTGACGTTGACCGTGACGCGCTTAAACGCTGCATCGAAATGGCGCGCACGTACAGTGCTGCGCGCGACGAGCAAATCAGTTGGAAGCTCGGGCCAGGAGGGTGTAGCTGGCAGGAGACTGCAAGGTTTTGCGCCTACCTTTGTCAGAGCAAAAACCTGGGGCTTGCGATATGCGAATTTCCGCCGTGTTGGCTGCTCGACATCGAAGACACTGAGGGGCCTGCCTTCAAAGGCAAGCCGCAGGCGGCGCGGTTGCTGAAGCGGCTGCTCGCGGCCGGTCTCAGCCAGTACGAGCCTGATCCGATTCGCGCGCTCGAGGCGGTGGAGAAGCTGCAAGCCGCCGGATAAGGAAGCGCCCCTCACACCGGGGTAGGGCGCAAGGGGCGAGTCGAATCGGCCATCATCGAAGGGGATGAAGCGCGGCAACGCTACGCCGGCGTTGCCGAGTGGCGCAACCCTTTCCCTTGAGGTTCCCATGCAGCGGCCGCTTGCTCTTACGGACGATCAATTAACCGCAATCCTACACGGTGCTCAGCCGCTCCGCCCGCATGATCGTGATGATTTCTTGCGTGAGGTCGCGAACGCGCTCGCCAATGGCGGCGGCCCAGTCGGTGATGGTGACGTCAACCGCGCCATCCGTGCGGCGCAGAAAAAGTTTTTCGATCCGCCGATGCTCTCGTACGACAACTCAAAATATCGTTGAGCGTCGTCGGACGTAACGCATAGCTGTGAGTTACAGCGACCCCCAATGCAAACCCCACACCGAACGCTGCGTGAGCGAACGCTTTCCCCGTCGGGCTTGGGGCGTTCATGCGAACGACGCGACCTGCCGCTTGGTTATCGATGCACCGGCCCAAATCTTCTTACCGGTCACCAGCTCGTGCAGGCGCATGATCTCACGCCCCCAGCCCGCTGTCGTGGCCAGCGGGCTCTCCGCGCTCGTTGAGATACTGATGAACCATCTCTTGTAGCAGCGTACCGCTGTCGGCCCTGAGGTCGGTGAACATCGTTGGGACGTTGAGCGTGATCGTGCGCCCCTCGTCCTTGCTCATTGAGCAAAACGCGAGCCGACGTCCGAACGGCTTGGTGTGGGTGATAACCAGCGGGATCGGCTTGAGCCGGCAGCGCTTGCAACCGCTCTGAGTTGCGAGACGATCCCCGCGCTGCGCATTTTTTACAATCGCGACACTGTAAAAACTCCTTGCGAATCAAAGGGCAGCACGATTCAGAACAATTCAGGTCTGCCCCAAAGACTAGCTGGCCCTGCTGAGGGAGGCTGAGCGCGCAGTAGACCGACCGGCCGCGCCAAGGCGGGAGAAAGGCTCATGTTCGACATGAGGCGGCGCGAGTTCATAACGCTGCTCGGCGGCGCGGCAGTGATTTGGCCGCTCGCAGCGCGCGCGCAGCAGGCCGCGATGCCGGTGATCGGGTTCCTCAACAGCACATCGCTCGACGGATACCGGCCCATGCTGAATGCATTCCGTCAGGGCCTGCAGCAATCTGGCTATATCGAGGGCCGGAACGTGGCGATCGAATACCGCTGGGCGGAGGGTCGAAATGATCGGCTGCCAGCGATGGCGGCCGAGCTGGTGCGTCATCAGGTGACCGTCATTGTCGCGATGGACACTGCTTCGGTGCTCGCGGCGCGGGCGGCAACCACTACGGTTCCAATCGTGTTCTATACCGGCGGCGACCCGGTCCAACTTGGTCTGGTTACCACACTCAGCCGACCGGGAGGCAATCTCACGGGCGTGGTTACCCTGAACGTGGAACTCGCCGCGAAGCGACTGCAGCTGTTGCACGAGCTGGTCCCCGCCGCGAACATCATTGCGCTTCTCGTCAACCCGACCGATTCCAATGTCGAGACCACATTGAAGAGCCTGCGAGCAGCGGCCCGCGACCTTGGACTGCAGTTGCGTGTGCTACGAGCAAGCACCGAACGAGAGATCGATGATGCCTTCGCAGCCCTGTCCCAATTGAAAGCCGGCGGAGTCGTGATTGGCCCTGATGTATTTTTCAACACAAGGAGCGAACAACTCGGTGCATTGGCGAGTCGCCACGGGGTGGCCGCCATTTACCAATACCGTGCGTTTGCGTTGGCCGGCGGTCTCATGAGCTACTCAGGTGATATTGCGGAATCGCACCGTCTGGCTGGTGGCTACACCGGCCAGATTCTCAAGGGCGAGAAGCCAGCCAATCTACCGGTCCAGCAGGTCACCAAAGTCGAGTTGATCATCAATCTGAAGACTGCCAAGGCCCTGGGCCTCACCATTCCGCTGCCGCTGGTCGGCCGCGCCAACGAGGTGATCGAATGAGGCGGCGCCAGTTCATCACGCTGCTCGGCGGCGCGGCGGCGTGGCCGCTCGCGGCGCGGGCGCAGCAGCCGGTGATGCCAGTGATCGGCTTTCTCCGCTCCACGGCGGCGGCCGGCTCCGAGAACCTGGTTGGCGCATTCCGGCAGGGCCTGAACGAGGCCGGATTTGTCGAGGGGCAGAACGTCGCTGTCGAGTATCGCTTTGCCGAGGATCGGGATGATCGGCTTCCGGCGATGGCGGCGGAGCTCGTCCGCCGCCAAGTCGCCGTGATCGTGGCCAACGGACTTGCGACGCCGGTCGCCAAAGCGGCCACTGCGACGATCCCGATCGTCTTCACCACCGGTTTTCGATCCGGTCAGGACGGGCTTCGTCGTCAGCCTCAGCCGGCCCGGCGGCAACGTCACCGGCGTGGTCCATACAGTCGGCGATTTGGCAGCCAAGCAACTGGGGCTGTTGCACGAGCTCGCTCCCAAAGACGCAGTCATCGCCGTGCTCGGGGACTCGAACCAACCGGAGCAGCGGACATCACTTCAAAGACCGGAGTTGGGACCCATCTGCGACATAGGTCTGACCGAAATCCCGCCGCGCAGCAGTTCCCCCTGTGTGCTATCCTATCGGTCGGAAAGCACGGAAGGGACCTGGCAGTGAAGCGGCGCTCGTTCATCACGCTGCTCGGCGGCGCTGCGATGGTGTGGCCAGGAGGGGCGCGCGCGGCAGAGCCGGCGATGCCCGTAATCGGATTTCTCGACGGCCAGTCCTTTGACCCTCACCTAATGACGGCATTCCGCGAGGGCCTGAAAGAGGCCGGTTACATCGAAGGCAGGACCGTGGCGATTTATTTCCGCTCCGCGGATGGTCAGACCGACCGACTTGTAACGCTGGCCGGGGATATTGTCGGCCGGCGCGTAGCCGTGATCGTCACGACGGGAGGCGGCGCCGCAGCACTTGCGGCCTACGCGACAACCACAACGATTCCAATTGTCTTCGTAAATGGCGTCGATCCGGTCACATCCGGCCTGGTCATGAACCTCAATCGGCCGGGCGCCAACGCAACCGGGGTCTACATCCTTCAGCAGGTGCTGGAGGGAAAGCGACTGGGGCTCCTTCACGGGCTGGTTCCGGCTGCCGCGCTGATCGCAGTGTTGCTCAACCCAACCAATGCGAATTTTCAAACTCAGTTGAGGGGTGTTCAGGATGCCGCTCGCACCCTCAGGCAACAAGTGAGTATCCTCAGCGCGAGTACCGAACGCGACATCGACGTGGCGTTGGCAACGGTGACTCAATCAGGCGCTGGAGCACTGCTGGTTGGCTCCGACCCGTTCTTTAACGACGAGCGCGATCAGGTCATTGCGCTGGCAGCGCGCCATGCCATTCCGGCGATTTATGAAGGACGCGAGTTTGCCATGGCCGGCGGCCTGGCGAGCTACGGACACGGTCGAGAACGTGAGTCTCCTGCGTGACCAGAGAGGTCGCGGTAAAATGAAGCGCAAGGTCGACCCACAGGAATTTGCCCGCCTGAAACGCGAGCTTGCGATCAAGCAGCTCGAACTCGACGCCCTCGAACAGGCGCTACGGGCGCGCCCACCTGTTCGTCCGCCGCTCGGCCCGCTCGCCCGCAGAATACGTGCCATCGCAGACGGCATCGAGGCCGGCACGTATCAAGTTTCGCCGACAGCAAAGGCTTGGGCCGATCGCATTTGCGCCATCGCCGATCGGCGCGAGCGCGAGCTGCGATCGCAAAATCGCAACCGATAGACTTAGTCCACCGGAGCTAGCTGGCTTCCGAAAGGATCGCGTGCGCAACGGCAAAGGCGATACACACAGGATCACCGACCTCCTCGCTGTTGAGCACCGCGGCGGCGCGAGTCAGGAACGCGTCACGGCGATCGCGCGGGACAATCTCAGCAGCCTGCAGCAACGCTTGGAGCTGAGAGTCAGTGAGGCGGATTGGCGTGGTCATCTTTTCTTTTCCGCTGTGCTGCTGCATCGAATAAAGCGTTCAAAGGGTCAGGCTCATACTTGCTGAGGTCGGCCGCAAGCATTTTCTGCAGCAGCCGCGCCGCCGCGTAATTGCCCATAATGCCGTCGTCGCCGACGGCGAGCACGGCCTTGGGATTATTGATCCAGCACGGCGGCGGTTGCCACAGCTTGAGATGAAGACTGTCCATCTGGCAGCCGTAGGCGGCAAATTCCCCGACCTTGGCCCACGGGTCCGTTGCCAGCTTCTCGTCAATCTGCCGCTGCTGCGCGGGGCCTTTGGCGCGCGCCATCGCGATGGCACGCTCGAACGCGTCGCGGTCAATTGGAGTCATCGAATTCACCCTCCAAATCCATGCGCTCGTAATACGAAACCGACCCGGTTTTAATCTTTGGCGCCTTCGGTGTTCGACCGCGCGGGCCGAGCTGCAGACGCTGCGAGAGCGCGCGCAGCTCCCTTGAAGCACCTTGGTGAATCGAGAACCACGGCGAAATCTTACCGTCGACGACGGCGCCGGCTTGCTCCAGCTCGAACGCCGCCTGCTCCGCGAGCACGGTCAGCTCGCACCAGCGACAAAGCAGGGGAAGGTCGCAGCGGCGGAATTGGGAGCGGGGAACGCTCGTGATTAGGTCCAAAAACGCCTGTTTTTGCAGGTTCCCAAGGCATTCCGGGGGTGCCAAACGACGGGATTCGGCGCCAAATGGGGCAACGTCGGTCGATTCGTACGGTTTTCTGCCCGTTCCAGCCATATACAACCAGCTTAACACCATCCCGGCCAAAGGAAAAATCTACTCCAAAATGCCCGAAAAATAGGGCAAAAACCGGCGCCCAACCGGTTGCAACGAGAACTAATTTTCCGGCGCAGCCGCGCCCGGAGGGTGCGCAACTTTATTTCAAAAACCATCCCCCCCTGGCCCTGAAAAGTCGCCCAAGTCGACCACATTCCCAGTTTTTTGGCGCTGGCTTTGGCCGAATAGCCGCCGATTCCCGTGGAACTTGGCTCTCGAATACGACGACTTTGAAATTTTCTACAGGCGATGGGCTACCAATTTTATCAAGTCAATCCAATGGCTTGCCGACCATCGGCCGACGATAAAATAGTCCAATAGGTACAATGGCTTACAAGCATATCGAGCCGTGTAGCATAAACGGCCTCATCGCCGATACAACCGCAGCGGTTGTACCCAAATGACCAACCAATCGCCGCCATGACGAGGAGCCTGCCCGCTGGTAACATCGGTGGAATCGGTGAAACCGGTGATAATTGGAAAATTTTTTTCGAATAGCGGTGGGGTGAAAGGAGTGATCCGCCTATTGTGCTCCTCCCTTTTCCTTCCCTAACCCTTGCTCCTCTATCGAAGTGTTAAAAAAGAAGAGAGAAAACAAGGGGGGAAGCACAATAGGAAGATCACTCCAATTACTCCACTGCCGGCTAGGCCCCACCCGTCATGGCACCAGTTAGGCTCCACCCGTCATGGTGGTGATTATTTCCGGAGGCCTGTTAGTCTTCCTCTTTGCCGACGATGGTCAACTTTGGCTTTTGGGTGAGCTTGTCTTTCAGTCGACGGGCGGCGTCTACGCGTTTCCCGGGTGTCAGCTCCATACGCGCGTAGATATCATTTGCTTTTTGTTGATGCTCCACATTCCGTCATTGCGCTTAGCGTCAGGGTTAGGCACGCGCACGTAGTCGCAACGCCGAAGGCGATGTGGGATTGTGCGGCTCATTTTGCGGTCGCTCAGCCACTCGGCGCTTGGCGCCATGGCTATCAGCTCGTTGAGCGTCAGTGCCTCCGGGTTACCGAGTGCCTCGATGGCATCGACGAGCTCGCCGTAATCCGTGTTGCGCTCGACGTTGACCATGTCCCAAAACGCCGCGGTTTTGGGTGGTGCGGTCTTGGCATTGAAGCTGGCGAGATCGTATTCGCGCAGATAGGCAGCGACGTGTCCGATGCCGCCTTCCTGGTCGAACCAGACATAGAGTTCGTCGAAATACGTGGCGGAGAAATCCGCCCGCTTGCATTCCGATGCGGTAATGTAGTGTCGACGATCGTTGTTCGGCATGAAAAGCGCGTCATAATGATTGGTCGTGATGACCGTTCCCGCCAGATTAAAGGCAATGTATTCCGGCAGATACTTGCGATTGATGCGATGGGTCACGGGCGGTGTTGCCAGCAGTGATTTCATGTGTTCGTGCAGCGTATAGCGATCGATGTGGCCGCGATTGCTGTCGCCGGCATCGCGCGCTTCGTTTACGCAAATGACGACAGCGCAGAGGAAATCATTGTTTGGGCTGAGCAGATGATGCGGCGCGATGTCGTGGAAATTCCACGGTCCGACAGCATGTCGAACCGGATACAGCAAGGTGTCCTTGCCGATGTCGGGGTCGCCCACCAGCACGATGCAGTGGTTCGGCTTGCGTCCCGGATATTGCACTCGGTGCGCCAGCCACGCAATACAATGGTCAGCTTCGTTGGGATACAGCTTGTGCCAGTGCTCGACCCAACGCGTCGCTTGTGTCTTGTCGCCAGGCTCGATGTGGGGCGGCAGATAAAGATTGATCGTCGTCATCCCCGGTTTGGGAATCCAGCCGCTGTCGACCGCGAGCTTATCTCGAATGATTTCGGGTTCGCCCGGATCCCAAACCGTGCGTTCGACGCTGCGATGCTTGGCCAGCCATTCACTCGCTGGGACCATGATCACTTTACCCTTGGCGTTGCGCAGCGAATTACCGTTGCCGTCGAGCAACGGTCGTGGCGGTAATCGTTTGTCGACCGCTTCGTTTGACCACGTGTCTTTGGTCGGCCGGTAGATGCAGCGATTTGCGGGCGCGAGCGCGAAGAAGTCCTCGATCGTGATCATGCCGGCCTCCCGAGTATGACGTCGTTGAAGTCCCAACCCGCCTGCTTCGGCACCAGCAGCGCCACGCTGCGGCCATGCGCGCACCAGATCTGCCGGCAGCAGTCGGCGGCTTTTTGCCCTTCGCCGTTCATATCGTGATCAGCCAATAGAACGAGCCGATCGACACCCGGCAGCACCGGCAAGCGCCCGAGCCCGCCTTTGGCCACGGCCGACCAGGCCGGCGTTAGTGGTGCACCGCGGTATGAGATCCGGGTAGCAGCGGCGAGCGTGGTTTCGATTCCTTCGCCGACCACGAGCCGTTCGCCGCCGTTCATGGGCCAAAGCTTCACCACGCCCATGCGACCGAGCGCCATGCGGTCGAGCTTGACGACTTCACCATCCTTCAATGCCAAACCAATGCGATGGATTCCGACCGGCGCATCGGTGGTCGGGTCGCGCATGAGGGCGATGACACAGGGGCGATAGGTTCGTGCTCCGACGGCGCAATGGGAATGGAAACGGAGCGCATCATGGATTGTCGGCGGCAGCTTGTCGGTGTCGATGCCGCGGGTCTCGGCCAGATAGCGTTCGCCCAGTGTGCCGGTGAGCGGTTGCGCAGTGTTCCAGAGCTGCAGCGCGAAGGCGTAACGCGTCGCAATGTTATGCTGCTGTTCGGTTGACGCCGGGCCGGACCAGTCCTACAGCGCGTCTATGGCTTCGGCTTTGGTCATGCCTTCGACCCGCGTGAGCCAATCGATGCGATCGCCGTGCTCGCCGCAGCCGAAACAATGCCAATGGTCGGAGTAGATTTTGCAGCTCGGTTGCGGGTCGGTGTGGAATGGGCATGACACCCGCCCGCTCGAATCCATTGGCAACGTCACGAAGTCGGTCAGCGGAGCGAGCGTAGAGCCTAGGCTGGCGAGGAAGTCCTCGTCGGCGCTGCGTGCGATCGCCTCATTGGGCGGAGTGCTGGCGACGAAGGCGTCGACCGCGTGTTCCACGATCTCCTGCTCGGTCTCTGGCACTGGCGGATCCGCTGTTTCCGGCGCTTCGAGGTAGAGCGGGCCGCTATGAACCTTGCCACTAAGCGGTAGACCCGCGGCCCATGCCGGTGGATCGAGCAGGAGCGTGAGCACGTCCTGCTCTGAGACCGTGCCTTCCGGCGCTTCGATGACGAGCTCGTCGTGACAATGAAACACGACCGCCCAGCCGCGCGCCTCGGCGCGGATGATGGCCGCAGCGAGCAGGTCACGCGCGCGACCCTGCACGCAGTTTTCCACGAGAGTTCCGAACCATGCCCGCACCGGCTTCCACTGCCGGCGGGCGTTGTCGAAGAATTCGATATCCGGCGCGCCGTCCTCGAACTTGGTGTTCGGGGTTAGGTGTGCGCCCGGATAGTTGATGGTGCGGCCGCTCGGCAGCGTGAGGGTTAGCGCGTAGCCATCGAAGGCGGCGACGATCGGCGGTCGTGGTGCGGGTGCGACCAGGATCGGCCGTCCGGTGCGGATTGCGACGCGGGCGGCCTGTGCCAGATTCCGCCAGAACGCGCGGATGGCGGGGTGCTGGTCGCGCCACTGTCGGATGATGGCTTCGACTTCCGCGTCGCTGCGGTCGTCGGCGTCGTGGGCAATACGACGCCATGCTCCGACCGATCCGCCGAAGCCGCAGGCGAGCTCGGCGCATTTTCCGAGCTGCCGCTCGGCAGCGGTGATCTCGCTGATGGATGTGGACTTGCGCAATATGCGGTGCGCGAGGACGCGATAGAGGTCGAGCTCTTTGTCGCCGGTGGTGTCAAAGCGCCGGAAGGCTTCCAGCTTCCATGTTTCATTGGCGAGCCACGCGGTGATCCGGGATTCGATGGCGCTAAAATCGGCGCAGATGAGCGTGTGCTCGGGAGCGGCGCATAGCACTGCACGCGATATTCCGCTGACGACCTGAAGCGGGTTGCCGAATCGCGCCAGTTCGGCCCGATCACCGGCGAGGAGCGCATTGATCAGGGACGATGGCAACTCGGCGTCATTGCGCGGCAAGTTATGCAGCTGCGCTCCGATCGAGGACCATCGTCCGGGGCCAGCACCATAGATGCGCAGTGTGCCACGCAATCGATGCGTATCAGGATCGGCATAATCTAGGAGCTTTTTGAATTTTCGCGTGCTGGCGAAGGCACCGCGCTGGCGGAGCTCCAAGAGCTCGCGGACAAAGCCGGTGGGCTGGTGGGCGAGAGTGGTGGCGACCGAACGCTTAGAGAGCGATGTCATTCCGTGACCACAGGCGTTGACCGCCTCCATGATCCGGCTCACCTGGTCAACGGAGGTGATGACTCCGGCGGTCAGCTCGTTGAGTCGGGTGTTGATGGCGTTGCGCTCTTGGATTGCGAGCGCACGAGCGGCCTCGAGGAACGGCACATTGGCGCCGACGCCGCGCGCGTTGATCTTGGCGTCGAGCAAGAGCTGCTGACGCTCTTCCGGCAGAAGGGGGCGCAACCGCGGAGAATTGTAGGCGGCGCGCGTTGCGCAAACGTCGTTTTTGCAGCGCTCCAGCAGCAGCGCGAGATCGCGCTCGCGGGCGGCGGGGTCTTCGGGTTTCTTGCGCTTCTTGGCGGTCTGCGGACGCGACAGGCGGTGCATCGCTTTACGCGCCTCTTCGTCCTTGCGATAGGGCAAATCGAGCGCTTCGCAACGCAGTCCGAGTTCGGCCGGATAGGCGCTCGCTAATGCTAAGCGCTGGGCGCAATCCTGCTGTTCGATCAAAAGTGGAGGAAACCCGTAGCGCTTGACCAGGATTTGCGCGTGAATGGCGCGCTCGAATTCCCAATTATCGCTAACAAACTGGTAGGCGACGGGATTAGCGAATGGTTCTGGTGGTGGATCACCAGGCCTCCACATCTGCACTTTGCCATTGTCGATGGCGTAGCAGAAAAAGTGAATATCGGTCGCCGGATCGCTGGCATAGATGTGAGCGCCGTGATCTTTCAAATTGCATTGAGAATACGTTTCGATGTCCCAATAGATGTTCATCGTAGCCTCCCTGGAGGAACGGGAGGCTGTCAGCCCCCCGCATTTTTTTTTAGGCCCATGGCGGTAGTTCGTCGGCGATGGTTTCCGCGACCGTGGTCGGCTTCACCGGTTTCATCGCGTCAAGGGTCGCAGCTGCAGCCGGAGCGGGAGTTGGTCCGGTGAGCTGTGAGTCTGGCCGTTGCGGTGACAGCAGGAGGCCGCCACCATCACTGCCGGGGCTACGCCAATCGATGATTTCCAGATGCGGCCGTGAACGTGGCCCGTAGCTGGTCTTCATCGGCCGCTGCTCTAGGTTCACCAGTGGGAGCACTTTGCTCCCACGTAGTGCGCGCATGATGCAGACCGATTCTTGCAGTGCCTCGTAACAAATTCGAGCGCCGACCGTCCCGTTGAGGTAGGTGTAGATGGTGCCCGTCGTTAAGTTGAGCAGGTAGATCGCGAAGACGAGTTGCCACGGTGGCCGTGGTTTGCCGTTTAAGTCGAGTTCCCACTCCGATTGTGGGATCGTGCCGTTGAGCGTGTCTGAATCGGGCAGCGGTTTGGCGAGAATTATTTCCGGTCGTTGGTTTTGCCACCGTTGTAGAGCAGTGTTAACCCCACCGACGAGCATCGGACTCGGCAGTGGTAGACCGTCACGGTCATGCCATTTGCTTTGATCGTTCCACCCCGCGAGGTTTCCTCTGATCAGACGATCGCTTACGTTTAGCAGTGAGGGTGAAAATCCGTCGTTATCGTCGCCACCGGGCGGTTGTTGTAGCGTGTTCATTGATGAGTTCTCCTCATATTGCGATGACTGTTACTGGTGCCGGGCTGCGTCCCGGTGGACGCCCTCGTGCGGAGGGGGAAGGGGTGTGAATCGCGATGCTCTGTTCCTCGATTAGCGTTCCCAAGAAATGCGATCGACCGTGGTGGGGCCGGTGTAGCCGCGCTCCCAGACCATCCCCGAGTTCGCTTTGCGTCCGCGCCCATTGATCGCGGTGCATCATGGGCAACCGCTTGCGAAAGACGTGAACGCGCGCCAGTCCGCGCCCTTCGAGGATGTCGCAGCGGCGCTCGGATTCGAGGAGCGCAAGTCGCAGCAACATGATCACCAACGGCGCCAACTTGAGCGCGTGCGCGACAAATGGCTCGACAATTTGATAGGGCGGGTTGGTCAAGATGCAGTCGCAATCGGCCGGCATCCGCTCCTGCACCAGAAAATCGCTGACGAAGTGCAGTGAAAATCCGTAGTCGTGAATGTCGCCGCTGACGACTTCGTGACCGTGGTCCTGCAGCACCCGCGTGATCGCGCCGCGCCCGGCTGCAGGCTCCCAAACGCGATGCGGAATTTGCTCTACGCGCAGCAGCGCTTTCGTTCCGACGGCGGGAGTCTCATAGAGATCGAGTCCGCGTTCGGCGAGCGGGTGTGGTTGCACCTGACAAGAATGATCGAGGGCCATGGTTCAGGCCTCGGCGATCGCATCGAGTGCTGCCCCCAACGGCCCAGATGGCCGGCCATGGGAATCGCGACAAAGCGCGCGTCGGATTGTTTCGATGTCGGCGCCATATTGCAGCGCGATTGATGCCGGCCCACTACGCACAGCGCAAAATGCGCAAAGCAATGTGCGCAATTGCGCGATTTTGCGCACCCGTAAAATCAGGGTTTTTTGCGCAACTGCGCAAATTCAGGGGGCTAGTTTGCGCACTTTTGCGCGCGCGCAGGGCCGCAACAGCCGGCTTATTCGTCTGGGTCGTACAATCGGCGCACCAGGTTGTCTTTTGACCACGCCTTTTCACCCAGGGCGGCTTCCAGGATGGGCATCAGCCGATCGGCGTAGTCAGAGGCACCTTCACCCGGCCTACGCGGGTGCTGTTGCTTTGCCTTCGCAAACCATTCTTTTTTCGAGGAGGGCGGCGGCGCGACCGTGGCCGCGGTCGCAGCCATTGAATTGGCCGGTATTCGCGCGGCAATGTCTTCCCAGGCAAGGCAGAAATAGACGGTGATGGTTGTGAACGTTATCATCGGGTCTTCCGCGCTGACTTTGGCGGCGACCTTGTTGTAGGCCGTTGAGGACTCCACCCAGTTGATGGGGGGGAGGGGGTCTCGCCAAAACCAATCGTGCGGCTCGTCCGAAGGGTACGAGTCAACCACCTGCCGACGTATATGGGGCAGCTCGCGGATGATCCATCGCTCCGCGTGGCCGATTGATCCCAGGACCGCGGCCACGCGCTCGCGCGCAACCTTGGGCAACACCCAAGTGACCCGGGGTGTATGTTTGGAAACAGTCTTTGCCATTTGCGAACCACTCGATGGCTTGAATCAGGCCGATCGGAGCGGGGGCAATCCGCTCCGGCCGGCCGTATCTTCACTTTCGTAATGTTACGACTGTCGCCGGTCGCTTGCCGTTTACGGTTTCTTCGATGTACTCGGCCCAGCGCGTGAGCGCCCGCCGGTGCTCGTCGCGATACTGCGCCTTGTTGTAGACGCCGGCGACGCCGCTTTGATGCCCAACATGGCCGAGCGCGCGCTCGACGATATGCGGCGCAACGCCGAGCTGGTCGTGCATTATGGTTGAGGCGAGCCGGCGCAGGTCATGCACCACCCAGGGCGCCATCGGTTCGAGCACGCCTGCAGCTTTGCGGTTGGTGGCAATGTGCTCGTCGAGTACGCGCTTCGAGAGACTCCAGCCGGCGAATCCAGCACGGCCGCGGCCGAAGACGGAGGCGCGTTCATTGCGCGGGCGCGCCGACAGGATGGCGAGCGCCGCGGCGGCCAGCGGGATCGTGTGCGGGCGATGGTTCTTGGTCCGCGTCCCTGGCAGCACCAGCTCGCCACGATCGAGGTCGACTTCATCCCAACAAAGCGCGCCGATCTCGCCAGCGCGGGCGGCGGTGAACGCCAGCAGTCGAATGATATCGGCGTAATCACCCTGCCCTAGCGCCACCCAGATCTCGCGCAGCTCGTCCGCGGTGAGAAGACGTGTCCGAGGCCCGCGTGTCGTTGGGGTGTTGACGAAGGTGACCGGGTTGCTGTCGATCAGGCCCTCGCCGGCCAGCCACGCGAAATAGGCGGAGAGGTCGGTGCGGACACATTTGGCGGCGGTCGGTCCGTGCTTGTCGGTCAGCGCGACCAGGAGGGCGGCGAGGGTGCGGCGGTCGATATCCGCGACCGGACGATGGTGCAGCGGCTTGGCGTTGACAAGGAGGTGGCGCTCGACCTCGACATAGCTGCGCGGTCGCAGGGTCAGCCGCTTGCCGACGAGGTAACGGGCCAACAACGCGCCGAAGGTTTCGAGCGCGCGGATGCGGTTCTCTTGTTTCTCGGCAGCAGGATCACGCCCGAGCGTGCGGGCAGCGAGGATGTCCTTTGCGGCCTTGCGCGCGGCACCCAGCTCAACCATACCGACGGCGCCGAGTGGCACGCGCCTGGTCCTGCCCGCGTGGTCGTACTGCACCACGAACTTGCGCGAGCCGCCGGCGCGCACGCGCACGCCGAAGCCGGGGAGATCATCGTCGAAGAAGGTTTTGTCACCCATCCCGGTGGGGAGCGTGAGCGTCTTGATCGAGGTGGTGGTCAGCTTCATGGGATTCCTCTGGGCAGGTCATGGGCAGGCTTGTCCTGCCGCTTCGTGCGTCTTTGTGCGCCAGCGCATTGACGGTTTACGCCGCAAACCGGCCGATTACAAGGCTTCTGCGGTCTCCTGCGCCGTCGTGCGGCTGACGCGTCAAGCTTCGTATTTGAAGGAGAGGGACACGCGGGTGCGGAATGCGGCGACCTTGCCGTCTTCCACCTTCATGTCCATTTGCGTCACTTCGGCCACCCGCAGGTCACGCAGCGAGCCGGCTGCTGTTTCCACCGCGTTACGGCCCGCCTCCTCCCACGATTTGTCGCTGACACC
>Ga0306924_10001384_pt1 | contig 22084 bp, 20 predicted proteins | sample sta12Can44000111_FD_203756 | JGI IMG/M metagenome (GOLD analysis project Ga0306924, IMG submission 203756) | Lab enrichment of tropical soil microbial communities from Luquillo Experimental Forest, Puerto Rico - statanox.12C.anox.44.000.111 (v2)... | ecosystem: Environmental > Terrestrial >...
CTTGGACATGTCGAGAATGCCGTTGACGACCGACAGAAGATGCTGACCCGAATCGTTGATCAGTTGGGCGTATTCCTTGCGGCGTGCCGCGTCCAGCATCAACGCTTCTTCCTGAATGATCATCTCGGAGAAGCCGATGATGGCATTGAGAGGCGTGCGAAGTTCGTGGCTCATCGTGGCAAGGAAGCGCGTCCTGGACGCCTCCGCCTCCTCGGCCGCGGTCCGCGCCAGATCGAGCGCCTGCTCCTGGTTCTTGCGCTCCGTCACATCGCGCAGCACGGCAACCACACTTTCTTGCGACGGGCTCGCCGTTTCCGCTACAGGCTCGAGCGGTTTGCAGCGCATCTCGACCCAGATGAAATCCACACCGTTGCCTTGCCCCAGCTCGCGATCGCAGGCGATGTGACGTCTCACTCGAACTTCGGCGCTGCTGGCCTCGCCGCCGCGCGCCGCATCCGAAAGCGCGGTGAGATAGGCCGGACGATCGGCAACGTGAACGCGGTCAAACAGGCCGTGTCTGAGTAGCTGCGCCACCGGCGTGCCCAGCATCGCCTCCGCGGCGGGAGATATGAATTGCACCGCGCCGTTGCGATCGTGGCACGAAATGACGCTCATGTTCATTGCGAGCAGGCGATATCGATCCTCGGCTCCCTGATAGCGGCCCGTGCGCGACAGAAACCATGACAGCAAGATGGGTGCGATCAGCCATCCGAAAACGGCGGCCTCGAGCGCCGTGGGTACGCCCCGCATGGCAAGATAGACCGGAAAGAGGCCAAGCACAGTGAGGCCTCCGAGCAGCCGCGGTGCAACGAACGCGCGATGCCGCGCGCGCATCAACGCATCATATCGCGCTGACTGATGCAACAGCGCGTCGAGACCATCGCGGATCATACTCAAAACTGTCACGGCTCTCGCGCCTTGCGCCTGTGCGTGGAAAAGACGCGCCGGAACGCCGCCTTACCGTGGCGCCAACGTGTCAGAGTGAAATTAAACGAACGCTAAGGAACGTGGGCGCTATCGTCGCAGACGGCATCTCCACAGGTCTTCCGGAACCCGTAACGGCGCCCAATCGATCCGGATGGTGAACACCTGGTTTCCGGAGGTCGCGCCGGCATGGTTTCGAAATGGTGGACGGGACCGAAACCACCGGATTCATGACCATTGGCCGGCTTCAATCGAAAATTTACGCCGAATCAAATCGCACGGAGTTTGCGAAAAATCCGCGCGATTTAACCTCAATGCAAATACTGGCGCTTTATCGAGGGTGGGTAGCGAAGATTTTTCACGATTCAAGGCAAGATCGAGAACCGCTACCTGGAGTCGCCTGATGTTTTTTCTACTTCGCCTGGCATTCTGGGTTGGTCTCGTGCTCGTGCTCCTGCCGAGGGACAAGACGGCGGAATCCGACAAGACGCCGCAACTGAAGGCGTCTGAAGCCGTCTCCGCCGCCACTGCCACTGCCTCGGACGTGGGTCAGTTCTGCAAACGTCAGCCGGCAGCTTGTGAAGTCGGCGGCCAGGCCGCAACCATGATCGGCCAGCGCGCACAAGCCGGCGCACGCAAATTGTACCATATCATCACCGACAAGCGTCCGCCCGATCATACGGGTTCGATAAGCACCTCCCAGAAAGCGGATCCCGCGCTCGCCGAAGCTGTTCCGCGCGACACATTGACCGCAGATGACATGCAGATCGAGTGGCGGGGCACGCCGGCACCTTAAGCTTCAGACCCGGAAAATCAGGCCGGGAACAACGGCGCTTTTTCAGTGCGCAATATCGCTTTCGGCGCGGCGTGACCCTATATATGGTGCTTGAGGGTTCGAGCTCGGAACATGACCACGATCGACGAAATCCGGGAAAATTTTGCGCTGCTGGACGATTGGGACGATCGCTACCGGTACGTCATCGAGCTCGGCCGCACGCTCGAGCCGATGCCCCAGGCCGAGCATTCCGCGGCAAACAAGGTTCAGGGGTGCGCGAGCCAGGTCTGGCTCTCGAAACATGTCGCGCGCAGCGGCAGCGGCGAACCGACGTTGAAATATCGTGGCGACAGCGACGCCCATATCGTGCGCGGATTGATTGCAATTCTGCTGACGCTATTTTCGGGTCATACGCCGCAGCAGATCCTCTCAACCGACGCCATCGCAATATTCGACGAATTCGGATTCCGCGAGCATCTCACCCCGCAGCGCTCCAACGGCTTGCGTGCGATGGTCGAGCGGATACGCGCTGATGCGCGCGAGACGTTGGCTGCCGCCACCTGATTGTCAGATTCTCTTCTAGCGAATTTCGTCGTGCGAACGAGCGGACCGCTTCGCTCGATTGCACTCTATTTGCGCCGCCGCCGTTGCTGGCCAAGCCCCATCTTCTTGGCGAGCTGCGAGCGGGCCACCGCATAATTCGGCGCGACCATCGGGTAGTCGGGCGGAAGCCCCCATTTTTCCCGATATTGCTCCGGCGTCATGTTGTATTGCGAGCGCAAGTGCCGCTTCAGAGATTTGAAACGCTTGCCGTCTTCCAGACATATCAGATAGTCGGGGGTCATCGACTTCTTCACTGAAACCGCCGGCTTGGCCGGTTCAAGGGGCGTTTCGGCCCGGCCGCTCGACACCCGCACGAGGGCCGCGTGAATCTGGTTGATCAGGCCTGGAATTTCTGAAGCGGGCGTCGGGTTGTTGCTGAGATAGGCCGACACGATATTTGCGGTCAGGTCGATGAAACTCTTGCCGGCAGCGTCGGTCATTGGCCTGAACCCTTAAAGCCATCGCAAAATTGGATATCGCACAATATCCCGAAGCGCCAATACTCTTTGGGATGAGCGAACTAGTTCGGAATATGAGCGGATTACTTGAGGGCTGACAAGAAGAAGCGCAGGAATTTTTCGTCGATCAGGTGCGCCGATGCAAAACCGTCAGGAGCGTTGATCGAGATGCGCGCGCAGCTCGTCTATTGATGCAAACCGCATCATTCCCTCCGGCATCTGCGCCTCGATCGAACCGTCGGAATAGAGGGAATAGGCCATTCCGTCGACAACGCCCGACTTGAGCACGGTCACGGAAGGCTTTGCCTCGTTTCCGGCGGCCGGCTGAGCTCCATCATCGACTGGCGCACCGGCGCTCGCCTCGCCGAAGGTCGAGGGCGCGTGGCCACCACGCCGTTGCGCCGTATCGACAGGCCTGGAGCGCTCCGAGTTCGGCCAAGCGCCCCCGAGCGTCGCCGGCGGGGCCTCGCTCGGCTCCGAAACTGGCGCCGTCGCTGGAGCGGAGCGAGGATCGGCTGCGGGCTGCTCGGCCGCTCGCGCTTGCGTGCGTTCGCGCTCCTTCCGCGAAGTCGAGGAAAACATAAGATTTCGGCGAGGTTTGGGAGAAGGCGCGATCTCGACGGGTTCAGGCGCCGCCGACGCTTCGCTGCGGGCGCGGTCCCGAGCCGTTGCGGCCTCGAGCCACGGTGCCGATAAGGGTGCCGTCGACTGCAAGTCCGCTCCTGCGCCGTCGGAACGATCGCCGGATTGGTCTCGGCTCAACAAAAAGCCGCTCCCTTCGCCGGCGGTCGCCGCGGATATCGGCTGGGTCGCCGTTTCGGCCAGGTCGGAAGGCAGCCCGGAGCCAAGTCGCGCGGCGATATTCTTGAGCTCGCGAAGAACGGCCGACACGCCCAGAATAATCAGCCCCGCGCATGCGCCGATGACACCCGTCACGATAAGGGTGTTGCCAAAGCTGAATTCCTTGACCGGGATTCCGAAACCGATCGCCAGGACGCCCGCCAACAGGCAGCCGATGCCCGCGATCAACATCAAAATCATCATCAAACCCACCCCTGGGCCGCGTTGGCAAAATTTGCCAGCCTCCCCAATTGCCACGATACCGTCATATTATGCGCCTGGCCAACCGCATTTGCGCAACGCTTCCTGCAAGAGCTGATTGGGACCAACAAACTAACTCATGTTGCGTTGCACCGGGAAATTACGCCACAATTCCCAATTACTCAGTAATGGAACTGCGCTATATGGAAGCCGGGGATGAGGCCCAAAGGCGCCAAATGGAGCCAGAGGGGACACCGGGTTACCAATCGCCATGTCTTCGATCACTACCTCGGCTATCGACACGCCTTCACGGCGCTCGGTGGAGCGAACCTGCGACGATCTCGCGATACTGGTATTGGTTGTGGTCGGGTTGGTGGCGAGCCTTACCTTCCGCGACTATGGGCTGGGCTGGGACGACTACACCCATGCCGAATATGCCGACCTGCTTCTGCGGATGTACGGCTCCGGCTTCAAGGATACCGCCGCGCTGTCATTCGCCAACCTTTATATGTATGGCGGCGGCTTCGACATGGCCGCAGCGTTGCTGCACAAGGTTATTCCGCTAGAACTGTTCGAGACACGCCGCCTGTTGGGCGCGATCGTAGGCATGATCGGCCTGGCAGTGACCTGGCGACTTGGCCGGCGGGTTGGCGGTCCGCTTGCCGGGCTGGCGAGCCTTCTATTGCTGGCGCTTTGCCCGATCTTCTACGGGCACATGTTCATGAACCCGAAGGATGCACCCTTCGCGGTGGCGATGATTATCCTGATGATGGGCCTGGTGCGGCTTGCCGAGGAATATCCGCAGCCCTCGCCGCGGACGATCCTGATCATCGGTCTTGGCGCAGGGTTTTCGATCGGTTCACGTATCCTTGGCGGTCTGGCCCTGGTCTATGCGCTGATAGGCTTCGTGCCGCTGTTCATGGAAGAGATCCGCGCGCAGGGAAGTCGGGAGGCGGTACGGCGGTTCGCCTATGTTGTCTATATGTTGTTGCCGGGCCTCGTGATCGGCTACCTCGTCATGGGTCTGATCTGGCCATGGTCGATCATCGAGCCCGGAAATCCCTTCCTGGCGCTGACCTACTTCTCGCATTTCTTCGAGCGGCCGTGGAAGGAAATGTTCGACGGCGCGCTGGTGTCAGTGCCGGACATGCCCTGGTCGTACCTGCCGACTCTGTTTGCGCTTCAGCTTCCCGAGGTGCTGTTGGCGCTCTTGTTCGCCGGCATCGCCGGCAGCTTCGTCGTGTTACCGCGCCACGACGTGACGGCCCGCCGCAAGACCGTTCTCCTGATGCTGATGCTCGCGGCCACGCTGCCGATTGCGATCGCGATGGTGAAGCGGCCCGCGCTCTATAATGGCATCCGGCATTTCATCTTCGTGATCCCGCCGATGACCGTGCTCGCAGGCACGGCCTTCGCGTGGATGATGAATCGCCTGGGTCAGAGCCGCCGAAGCTTGCAGCCGCTCGTGCTTGCCGCCTTCTGCTTCGGCCTCTTGCTGTCGCTTGGCGAAATGATCCGCCTTCACCCCTACCAGTATACGCACTTCAACTACGTGGCCGGCACCGTGCGCGGCGCCGACGACCGCTTCATGCTGGATTACTGGGGCCTGGCGTTCAAGCAGGCCTCCGACGAATTGCGGGAACAGCTAGCCGAAAAGCAGGAAGCACCGCCCAAGGGCCGCAAGTGGAAGGTCGCGGTGTGCGGCCCGCAGCGACCCGCGCAGGTCGCGCTTGGGCCCGATTTTTCGATCGACTGGCACAGCAACGGAGCCGACTTCGCCATGACGCTGGGCGAGTTCTACTGCAAGGGACTTGCCGCACCGGTTCTGGTGGAGATCAAGCGCGACGATGTGGTGTTTGCCCGCGTCTACGACATCCGCGGCCGCAGCATTTCAAGCCTGCTGTCGATCCCGCCGCCATGAAGCGGCACCTTTATCAACGCAGCATAACTGCCAAGCCGGCACCCTGCCTTGCCGGGAAGCTGCAGCGCGAATAGGCTTCGACATCAACGATCGATTGGGAGAGGCCGGTCATGTCGCCAGCGGAAGCTCGCCTGCAGGAAGTGCCTTCGGGTATGACCGAGGCTGAATGGAACCAGCGGGTCAACCTCGCCGCCTGTTACCGCCTGATCGCCCACTACGGCTGGGACGATCTCGTCGACACCCATATCTCCGCCCGGGTACCAGGCCCGGAACATCATTTCCTGATCAACCCGTATGGGCTGATGTTCGACGAGATCACCGCATCGAGCCTCGTGAAGGTCGATCTCGACGGCAACCAGCGCACCAGCAGCGCCTACAGCATCAACCCGGCAGGCTTCACGATCCATTCCGCGATCCATGAGGTGCGCGAGGATGCCGGCTGCGTGATCCACCTGCACACGCCCGACGGCACGGCGGTGGCGAGCTGCCCGGAAGGTTTGCTGCCGCTGAACCAGACGGCGCAGCTTGTCACTTTCGACCTTGCCTATCACGACTATGAAGGCATTGCGCTCGACCATGACGAACGCCCGCGCCTGCAAAGGGATCTCGGCAACAAGAACCACATGCTGTTGCGCAATCACGGCACGCTGACGGTCGGCCGCTCGGTCGCCTCCGCATTCGAGCGCATGTTCCACCTGGAGCGGGCCTGCACCATGCAGGTGCGCACGCGGATGCTCGGTCCCGTGACCTATCCCGTCGATCCGGCAGTCGTCGACAAGAATACGGAACTGCTTGCAAACCCCGAGCGGCAGGAACTGCGCTCGACTACGCTGGTATGGCCGGCGCTGCTGCGCAAACTCGATCGTCTCGATCCGAGTTACAAGAATTGAAAACTCCGAGATTCGGTGTAACATCAGGCTCGACTACCTCTGCACTATGAATCAAACGCCGCCCAATCCCGGGCGGCGTTTTTACTTTGAACGTGGGTTAGCTAACCGGGCGGCGGGGTCAGCGCGGCGCCTCCGCCAAGGCGGCAAGAATTCGCGCCCATGAACGAATGCCTTTGTGGAAGCTCTTGAGATCGTACTTCTCGTTCGGCGAATGGATGTTGTCATCATCGAGCCCAAACCCGACCAGCACCGAATCGAGGCCGAGGGTGCGCTTGAAGTCGGCTACGATCGGGATCGAGGCGCCGGAGCTCATCAGGATCGCTTCCTTGCCCCATTCCTCCGTCAGGGCGCGCTTGGCGGCGGCGAGTGGCTTCATGTTCCAGTCGAGCGCGACCGCCGGCGCACTGGAATGGTCGGTGAATTCGGCCCGGCAGTCTGCGGGAAGCCGCGCAGTGACGTAATCGCGAAACGCTTTGCGAATCTTGTCGGGGTCCTGCCCCTCGACCAGGCGGAACGATATTTTCGCGGAAGCCTCAGCAGGGATTACTGTCTTCGACCCCTCCCCGGTGTAGCCGCCGACGATACCATTGACGTCGCATGTCGGTCGCGACGATATCTGCTCGATCAGCAGACGGTCTTTCTCGCCGGCGGGGATCGACAATCCGACCGGCTTGAGGAACGTTTCCGCCGTCAGATTGAGCTTCTGCCATTGTGCGAGAATATCGGGCGGAAGGTTCTTCACACCGTCATAGAAACCCGGGATGGTGATGCGGCCGTCCTCATCAAAAATGCTGCCGAGGATCCGCGTCAAAACCCGGATCGGGTTTTGCGCGCCGCCGCCAAAAATGCCGGAATGCAGATCGCGATTGGCCGCCTTGATCTTGACCTCGTCATACACAAGGCCACGCAGCGAGGTCGTGATCGCGGGCGTATCCGGGTCCCACATGCCGGTGTCGCAGACGAGTGCGAAGTCTGCCTTCAGGTCCTGCTTGTTCTTCTCGAGGAACGGGACAAAATTCTTCGAACCGATTTCTTCCTCGCCTTCGATGACGATGGTGATGTCAAGCGGCAGCGAGCCCGTCACCGTCTTCCATGCGCGGCAGGCTTCGACGAACGTCATGAGCTGGCCCTTGTCGTCCTCCGCGCCGCGCGCAACGATGATCTTGCGTCCGTCGGCGTGATTGGTAACGAGCGGATCGAACGGCGGTCGGTGCCAGAGATTGAGTGGATCGACCGGCTGCACATCATAGTGGCCGTAAAAGAGAACATGCGGCCGCTTGCCTCCGCCACCGCTGTCGCTCTTGGCGAGGATGGCAGGATGACCGTCGGTCGGCTTCACCTCGCTTGCAAATCCGAGTGCTGCAATATCCTTGCAAAGATGATCGGCAGCTGCCCTGCAATCCGCCGCAAAGGCCGGATCGGCCGAAATCGACTTTATGCGCAAAAGCGCGAACAACCGCTCCAGGCTATTGTCGAAATCGGCATCGATGCGATCGAGTACCTTGTGAAGTTGCGATACCTCGGTCATTTCGGATCTTCTCCAGGGTTGCCTGATTATTCTTCGCTTCGGCCTGTTAGCGCGCCGCCCGAAGCAAACACGGAGCTGGTCTTGCCATCCGGGGGCGGATACAGCATGTGCCAGGCCAATCCGCCGGCGATCGCCGCAGTGGCGAGAAGGTTGTTTCCGAAGGCTTGCAGATCATTCGGAAAGAAAGGAAGCGACAGGCTTACAAGAAAGGCGGCGACGGCAAGCACCGCCCACGTCCCCTTGCGTACAAACGGTCGTGGATCGTAGGCCGCGCGGTGCAAGAGGATGGTCAACGGAAACAATAGCCAGGTGAAATAATACTGCCGGGCGAGGGGCGAAGCCACCGTCATTAGACAAAACAGGATGCCGAGTTCTTCGGCATCCGAGCGGGGCGTTCGGCGCGAACGGGGCGGCATTACGGCGATGAAGGCCAGACCGATCGCGACGGAAACCCCGATCACCACCCAGTTGGCCGCCTTGAAATCGAGATCAATCAGATTCATGTACGCAGGCGCCTTCGACGGATTATCCTGGTTGTAGTTGATCGGCCGCGTCAGGCGATGCGTCACCGCGATGAGGGATTGATTGATCCACGACCAGTTTTGCTCGCCACGCTGTCCGAAGCCCTGTTCCGAGCTGGACCCGACCATTCCGTGGTACCAGGTCTCCAGTTCGGCGACATTATGCTGAAAGCCCCGCATGGGGGCCGGGACGATGAACAGGAAAATCCCAAGGAACATGACCATGCTCGCCGCCGACGCCCAATGCCTCCGCCATAAGAGATAAGGAAGCACGGCCACGGGGAAAACCTTGATCGCGGTCGCAAGCGCGAACATGCTTCCCGATGCCCACGACCGACCGTGCTGAAGCCACCAGAACCCAAGCAGCATCAATGCAAGCAGAACGAGATTGGGCTGGCCGAGATCGAACATGTCAAAGACAAAGGATATTGTGACAATGGCCGGCAGGGCTGCCAGCCACGGCTCCGGATCCCTCCCCGACCCGGCCATCTGGTTGGAGAGCTGCGCTGCAATCCACCACGCGGCGACGTTGAGCAGGCAAAGACCTGTATAAAGAGGGATCTTGCCGAAATAGCTGGGAATGGCCAACAGAACGGCCGGCAGCGGCGGATAGATAAATTCGAAAATCGCCTTGGGGTCGTTGGGGTATAGATTCCCGTTTTGCAGGACCTGCTGCCCGGCCCAGAACCACAGAGGATAGTCCTTTGTCTTCCCGTTGCCAAAGATCTCCGGGCCGAGAACGTCGGCACTCAGCACGATGCAACAAATCAGGAAGAGGATGTCGAGCGGCGCTCGCAACGACGGATATCTCAGCACGCGTCACTTTCTGAAGATTATGGGCAGATCACGTCGCAAGGAGCACAAGTTCTAACGCCGCAACAGCCCGCCGAGGGCGCCGCGAACAATGGCGCGACCGACGGAGCTGCCGACCGACCCCCCGACCGACTTGCCGAGATCGGCAGCCACCCCGCCGACAACCTTGTTGGTAACCGAACGCGTGACGCTTCGCGCGATGACTTGACCGGTCGACATTCTGCCTCGCGTGTTGGTTCCGAAAATTGTCCCGACGATGGCGCCGATCTGCCCGAGAATTCCGCCGCGGTTGCCGCCGGCCGCGGTTCCCGAAACGCGCTTCTGCAGCACCTCATAGGCGGATTCTGAGTCGATTGCCGTGTCGTATTTTCCCTTGACCGGACTTGAGTCAATGATTGCCTTCCGCTCCTCGGGAGTGATCGGTCCGATCCGTGCCGTCGGCGGCCGGATCATGACACGTTCCACCATCGCCGGAATGCCATTTCCTTCCAGGAACGAGACCAGCGCCTCGCCCTTGCCGAGTTCCGTGATCGCTTTCGCGGTGTCAAGCTTCGGATTCGGGCGGAAGGTCTGGGCGGCCGCCGCAACCGCCTTCTGGTCGCGGGGGGTGAAGGCACGAAGCGCATGCTGGACGCGGTTGCCGAGTTGGGCAAGCACCTTGTCCGGTACGTCGATCGGATTTTGCGTGACGAAGTAGACGCCGACTCCCTTGGAGCGGATCAGGCGTACGACCTGCTCGATTTTTTCCATCAGGGCCTTCGGAGCGTCGTTGAACAACAGATGCGCTTCGTCGAAGAAGAACACGAGCTTGGGTTTTGGGGGATCGCCGACCTCGGGGAGCTGTTCGAACAGTTCCGAAAGCATCCACAACAGGAAGGTCGCGTACAGGCGCGGAGACTGCATCAACTTGTCTGCGACCAGGATATTCACCATACCGCGACCATCACGGTCGGTTCGCATGAAATCCTTCAAATCCAGCGCCGGCTCGCCAAAGAACTTGTCGCCGCCCTGGTTTTCCAGCACCAGGAGCTGGCGCTGGATCGTCCCCACGGTCTGTTTCGAGACGTTTCCATATTGTGTGGTCAGCTCGGCGGCATGATCGGCGATAAAGGACAGGATCGCGCGCAGATCCTTCATGTCAAGAAGCAGCAATCCTTGCTCGTCCGCCACACGGAAGGCGATATTGAGCACGCCTTCCTGGACGTCGTTCAAATCCATCATGCGTGAGAGAAGCAGCGGCCCCATTTCGGATACGGTGGCGCGCACCGGATGTCCCTGCTCGCCAAAAACGTCCCAAAACACCGTCGAAAAGCGCTCGGGTTGGAAGTTGAGGTTCATCTCCGTTGCGCGCTTGAGGATGAAATCCTTGGCCTCACCCATCTCGGAGATACCCGAAAGATCTCCCTTGATGTCGGCCGCGAACACTGGAACGCCGGCGCGTGCAAATCCCTCTGCCATAACCTGCAGCGAGACGGTTTTCCCGGTCCCCGTGGCGCCAGTAACGAGGCCGTGACGATTGGCAAGTCCGAGCGTCAGCCAGGCCGGCTGTAGGCCCTTGCCGATGAAAAGCTTCTCATCAGTGTCGATTGTCCGGGTTTCGGATGTTGTCATTGCATCGCCTTTTCGCGTGCGCGACAGCGCTGTCACGAAATTATACAGCATGTTGCAAGCCGATTGGAACCGGTCAAAGTCGCCGATCAGAGCGCCTCGGCGAAGTAAAGACCGATCTCGCGGACGCGCAATCGGCCAGCGTTCTCTCTTTTGTTGTAGAAAATGGGAACGAAACTCATCTTGGTTGCGAGAAATTCAACCGATTTCTGCGTCCGCTCTTGCATTACTGCAACACTTGCTACGCGATTGAGCTTGAATCGCGACTCCGGAGGTGGTCATCGCTTGTAATTCTTCGCGCGCACGATCAAGATAACGAGCGAGGAAGGACCCGGCACGTAAATCGGCTGAGGGACGGGGCACTATGGAAGAACTGATTGGGCGGCTGGCCACGAAGGCCGGCATCGATGATGCTGTCGCCGAAAAAACGATCGGCATCATCCTGGGTTTCCTTCGCAACGAGGGACCCTCCGACAAGGTTCAAGCCTTAATCGACAGGATTCCGGGCGCAGAAGCCGCGATCACCGCTTCCGGCAACGAAGGCGGTCTTGCGAGCTTGATGGGTACCGGCCTGATGGCGGTCGGCACCAGGCTGATGGGGTTGGGCCTGGGAATAGGCGAGATTCAGAATGTAGCGCGTGAACTCTTGAGGTTTGGCCAAGACAAGATCGGACCGGACCAAATGGGCGAGATCATCGCAAGCACCCCGGGGCTCAGCCAGTTCGCCTAAAGCACCTTTCAAATCGAGTACCATGACATACCCACTCTCCGAGATCGATGGTTTACCGACTTTTGCCGCGGCAAAGCTGAAATCGCTGGGCATACGCACGACGGACAGGCTGCTTGAGGCGGCGCGGACCGTCAAAGGGCGCAAGGCGCTTGCCGCAAAGACCGGCATCAGCGAGCAGCAACTTCTCGCGTGGGCGAACTTCTCGGACTACATGCGCATTCCCGGCATGGGCAGGGCAAAGGTGGGATTGATGCGCGCCGCCGGTGTCGCCACGGTCCGGGAACTTGCGCTGCGCAACCCCACTCGCCTGGCGCAGAACATGAAAGAGGTGAACATCAAGCGCAAGCTCGTCCGTGTCCTTCCTTCCGAGAGGTCGGTCGAGCAGTTGATCGACAAGGCCCGCAGGCTTCAACCCAAGATCACGTATTGATCGGCGCTGAGCGCTTGCTCCGCTTTCACGACAAGGGCGGAAAAGGGGGCCAAACCGTGCTTTCCGCGTCTTGACTTGCCTGCGGGGACCGCGCAAAGCGACCCCATGATCGCGATCTCGCCCGGAAACGTCACCACCGCCGCCTTGGCAAATCGACCGGGCTGGCAGGCGCTCTTGTCACGGCCGTCTCCCGCCGTGATGGGCGTCCTCAACGTCACCCCGGATTCGTTCTCGGACGGTGGCCAGTTCATGGCGCGGGACCGCGCGCTGGCGCAGGCGCGCCGAATGATCGCGGAAGGCGCCGACATGATCGACATCGGCGCCGAATCCACCCGCCCATATGGCGCGAAGCCGGTTTCAGCCGATGAGGAGCTGAAACGTTTGCAGCCGATCCTGGCAGATATCGTTTCTCTCGGTGTTCCCGTCTCGATCGACAGCATGAAGTCTGCTGTAGTTGCCTGGGCCCTCGATGCAGGGGCGAAAATCGCCAACGACGTCTGGGGCCTGCAGCGCGATCCCGACATGGCGGGGCTATTGGCGGCGCGCGGTTGCCCGCTTGTCATCATGCACAATCGCGACCGCGCCGAAGCCGGCATCGATATCATCAGGGATATTTCCGAATTCTTCGCGCGCTCGCTCGAGATCGCCGCGAAGGCCGGGATCGCCCGTGAAAATATCGTCCTCGACCCCGGCATCGGTTTCGGCAAGACACCCGAGCAAAGTATGATGGCGATCGCCCGGCTCGATCGGTTCGGCACCTTTGGTCTGCCGCTTCTGGTCGGCGCATCGCGCAAGCGTTTTATAAGTTCGGTGTCGCCGTCTGAGCCGCATCAAAGGCTTGGCGGATCGATCGCAGCGCATCTGATAGCGACAAAGGGCGGCGCGCGGGTCATCCGGACCCACGACGTTTACGAGACCGTGCAGGCGTTGCGGGTGGCAGAAGCGATCTGGGAAGGGGCATGAGCGATACGATTTTCATCACCGGCGTCGTGATCCATGCCCGCCATGGCGTGATGGACCATGAGACCGAAGTGGGACAGCGCTTCGTCATCGATCTCGAACTCTCGATCGATTTGTCGCAGTCCTCGCGCACCGATCGTCTGGCCGACACCGTTTCCTATTCCAACGTGGTCGCAACCGCGACCGCCGCGTTCAAGAACGCCAATTACAAATTGCTGGAACGCGCGGCCGGCGCGGTGGCGGACGCCATCCTTGGCGCCTTTCCCAAGGTTAGCGCCATCAAGGTCACGGTCCACAAGCCGCACGCGCCGATCGCTGCGATCTTCGACGATGTCGGGGTGGTCCTGACCCGCACGCGGCAATCCTGATGGCCCGCGCCCTGATCGCGCTCGGCGGCAATGTCGGCGAAGTTCGCGCGACCTTCCAGAGAGCGATCGCCAACATCTGCGGCATGGCCCAGGCTGCCCTGCTCGCGCGATCGTCCGACTATGTGACCCCGCCCTGGGGCGAAGAGCAGCAGCCGAACTTCGTCAATGCCTGCATTGAAATCGAAACCAGCCTCGATCCGCACGCGCTGTTGTTCACGCTCCAGAAGATAGAAACGAAATTCGGCCGCGACCGCGCTCACGAGCGGCACTGGGGACCTCGCACGCTCGACATCGATCTGATCGCCTATGACAACGTTTCGATGCAGAAGCCGGAACTGACGCTGCCGCATCCCCGTTTGTTTGAACGCGCCTTCGTTCTGGTCCCGCTGGCGGAGATCGCGCCCGACCGGGTGATCGCCGGCCGCAATGTGGCATCGGCGCTGGACGGGCTCTCAACCGAAGGTATCGAGCGGTTGCCGGATCTTCCTTGAGCCAGCCGGCTGAGGTTCTTGGCTTGGCGGCCCACCCGTGGCAATTTCGGCAAGGAATAATGGCTTTCGCCGGAGCAAGCTGCTCAGGAAATGACGTCCATGACCGATGACCTGCCGTTGGCAGCGGATTTCGCATCTGCGACCTACGACGACTGGCGCAAGCTGGTCGACGGCGTGCTCAAGGGTGCGCCGTTCGAAAAGCTGGTCGGCAGAACCTATGACGGATTGCGGATCGAGCCGATCTACCGGCGGGCCCACGACGCCCTGCCGATTGCAGGACGGCCAGCGGCCAAGCCGTGGCAAATCATGCAGCGCATCGACCACCCAGATGCCGCCGCGGCTAACGCGCAGGCGCTTGAGGATCTCGAGAACGGTGCGACTGGGCTGGAAATCGAATTTGCGGGCGGGCCAGGCGCGCGCGGCTTTGGCGTCATCGATGCGGCACCCGAAACGCTCAAGCGGCTATTCGATGGCATCATGTTCGATGCCGGGATTTCGATCGCGCTCAATCCCGTGTTAGGGCGGGAGAATGCGGGCGCAAATCTCGCCGATCTCCTTAAGGAAAAGCAGGTTGATCCTGCCAAGCTCGATATCCGCTTCAATTACCAGGCGCTGTCGACCATGGCGGTGCGCGGCACCTGTGCGGCATCGTGGTCAGAGTTGGAAAAGGCGTTCGCCAGAACCGTCGGCGATCTGATGGACCGCGGTTTTGCGGGACCATTTGCGCTCACCGACGGGCGCGCGGTGCATGATGCCGGCGGATCGGAAGTGCAGGAACTGGCGTTCGCGCTTGCCCTGGCCCTCGCCTACCTTCGCGCGCTTGAAGCCGGCGGCATCGCGCTTGAGCGCGCCCGCGCAGCGATCTCGTTCCGCCTCTCTGCCGATGCCGACCAATTCTTGACGCTGGCAAAATTCCGCGCCTTGCGGCTGCTATGGGCACGGATAGAAGCGGCCTGCGGGCTTGAGCCAAAGCCGGTTTTCATCGCAGCCGAGACGGCCTGGCGCATGCTCACCCAGCGCGATCCCTATGTGAACATGCTGCGTGCGACGATGGCAACGTTTTCGGCCGGACTTGGCGGCGCCAACAGCATCACCGTACTGCCGCATACGCTTGCGCTGGGACTGCCCGATCCGTTTGCGCGACGCGTCGCGCGCAACACGCAGTTGATCCTGTTGGAGGAATCCAATCTTGCGAAAGTATCCGACCCTGCCGCCGGCTCCGGCGGGATCGAAACCCTGACACAACAGCTTTGTGAGGCCGCCTGGCAGCTGTTTCAGGAAATCGAAAGGGCCGGCGGCGTCTTTGCTGCGCTCGAGCAAAATCTGATCCAGCACAAGGTTGCCGCGACAAGGACCGCGCGTGAAGCCAATATCGCAAGACGGAAGGACGCGCTGACCGGCGCCAGCGAATTTCCCTATCTCGCCGAAGCCCGGCCTGCCGTGCTGGACGCAAAGCCGATCAAGGCTGCGCCGGAAAGCGAAGCCAAGCTCGGATTCGACGCGCTTTCGCCGACGCGCCTTGCCGCACCCTTCGAACGCCTGCGCGACCGGTCCGACGAGATTCTCAAAAGCAAAGGGGCGCGGCCAAAAGTTTTCCTCGCCAATCTCGGCACGCCCGCCGATTTCACCGCGCGGGCGACCTTTGCCAGGAGTTTTTTCGAGACCGGCGGGATCGAGGCTGTCGCCTCCGAGGGCTTTAGCGATCCGGCGGCGCTCGCCGGGGCGTTCGAGGCCTCGGGCGCAACGCTCGCCTGTCTTTGTTCATCCGACAGGGTTTATGCCGAACAGGCGGGTAGCGCCGCGAAGGCCCTTCAAGCCGCCAAAGCAGGGCATATCTATCTGGCGGGACGCGCAGGTGCGCAGGAATCTGCCTTCCGGGCGGCCGGCGTTAACGATTTCGTATTCGTCGGCAGCGATGCGCTGGGCATCCTGCAGGAGGCCTATCGGCTCGCGGAGCAAAAATGACCACGGCCGCGAAACCTGTTCTGACCGGCGGTTGCCAATGCGGCGCCATTCGCTTTGCATTGTCCGCGCCGCCGAAGAGGGTGAGCATCTGCCATTGCCGAATGTGCCAGAAGGCCTCCGGCGCACCCTTCGCGTCGTTCGCCGACATCGAAAAGAGCGACTTCGCCTGGACCCGCGGCACACCCGCCACGTTCCGGTCCTCTTCGATCGCCGAGCGCGATTTCTGCGCGGATTGCGGCACGCCGCTGAGTTTCCGCCGCATCGATGGTCCTCGCATCGAGATCATGACAGGCACCTTCGACCGGCCGGACCGCGTGGCGCCCACCGTCCAATACGGCTCGGAATCCCGGCTCGGCTGGGTCGTGGGGATCGCCAACCTGCCGAGCCAGACCACGCTGCAGAATTATGGTGCAGAAAAGCTCCATAGCATCGTCAGCCACCAGCATCCGGATCATGACTAGCACGTGCCATTTTCGAAAGTTGCTTGTGATATGGTGACAGCAATGAGCCGCATACCGAGCTTTGCGAATCTCGCTTTCGAAAAGACCGCTGGCGGAACGCCGACCGGCAACACGGAACCGTGGCTCACGCCCGAGGGCATTCCGGTGAAGCCCAGCTATGGCGAGGCCGATCTTAAAGGCATCGATTTCCTCGAGACCTGGCCGGGGATTGCGCCTTACCTGCGCGGCCCCTACCCCACGATGTACGTCAACCAGCCCTGGACCATCCGGCAATATGCCGGGTTTTCGACGGCGGAGGATTCCAACGCCTTCTATCGCCGCAACCTCGCCGCCGGCCAAAAAGGCCTTTCCGTCGCGTTCGACCTCGCTACCCACCGCGGCTACGATTCCGACCACCCGCGAGTTGCCGGCGATGTCGGCATGGCCGGCGTAGCGATCGATTCGATCTACGACATGCGAACGCTGTTTGCCGGAATTCCGCTCGACAAGATGAGCGTGTCGATGACGATGAACGGCGCCGTGCTGCCGATCCTCGCGCTGTTCGTGGCGGCGGCCGAGGAACAGGGCGTGGCGCCGGAGAAGCTTTCCGGGACCATTCAGAACGACATTCTGAAAGAGTTCATGGTGCGCAACACCTATATCTATCCGCCCGCGCCTTCGATGCGGATCATTTCCGACATCTTCGCCTACACCTCGCACAAGATGCCGAAATTCAATTCCATTTCCATATCCGGCTATCACATGCAGGAGGCCGGCGCGACGCAGGACCTCGAACTCGCCTACACGCTTGCCGACGGCGTCGAATATCTGCGCGCTGGCCTCAAGGCGGGGCTGGACATCGACCGCTTCGCGCCAAGACTCTCGTTCTTCTGGGCGATCGGCATGAACTTCTTTATGGAAGTCGCCAAGATGCGCGCCGCGCGGCTATTGTGGGCGAAGCTCCTGAAGCCGTTCAATCCGAAGGACCCGCGCTCGTTGTCGCTGCGTACGCACTGCCAGACCTCCGGCTGGTCGCTGACGGCGCAAGACGTTTTCAACAACGTGATGCGCACCACGATCGAAGCGATGGCGGCAACCCAGGGGCACACCCAGTCCCTGCACACCAACGCGCTCGACGAAGCGCTTGCGCTTCCAACCGATTTTTCGGCGCGGATTGCGCGCAATACGCAGCTCTTTCTGCAGCATGAGACCGGCACAAAGCGCATCATCGATCCCTGGGGCGGCTCCTATTACGTCGAACGGCTCACCCGCGATCTTGCGGCGAAAGCCTGGAGCCACATCGAGGAGGTCGAAGCGCTCGGCGGCATGGCGAAGGCGATCGAGGCAGGCCTTCCAAAACTCAGAATCGAGGAAGCGTCCGCCAAGACGCAGGCGCGGATCGATGCTGGCCAGCAGGCGGTGATCGGGGTCAACAAGCACAGGCCCACCAACGAAACATCGATCGATATCCTCAAAGTCGACAATTCCAACGTCCGGCGGCTTCAGATCGACAAGCTGAAGCGGCTGAAGCAGGAGCGCAACGAGAAGGATGTCGAGGAGGCGTTGACGGCGCTGACGCGTAGCGCCGGCGAAGGCAACGGCAATCTTCTGGCGTTGGCGATCGATGCCGCGCGCGCCAAGGCCACCGTCGGTGAAATTTCCGACGCGATGGAGAAGGTGTTTGGACGCCACCGGGCCGAAATCAAATCCATCACCGGCGTCTACAAGCGGGAGGCCTCAACCATGTCCAACCGGGTTGAAAAGGTGCAGGCGCTGATCGACGCGTTCGAGGAAGCGGAGGGACGCCGGCCGCGCATCCTCGTCGCCAAGATCGGCCAGGATGGCCATGATCGCGGCCAGAAGGTTATCGCCTCTGCCTTCGCCGATCTCGGATTCGACGTCGACATCGGCCCGCTGTTTGCGACCGCCGAGGAAGCCGCACGCCAGGCAGTGGAGAACGACGTGCATATACTCGGCGTGTCGTCGCTGGCGGCCGCGCATCTGACCGCAGTGCCGGAACTGAAGGCCGCACTGAAAAAGCAGGGCCGCGAGGACATCATGATCATCGTCGGCGGCGTGGTGCCGCCGCAGGATTACGACGCGCTCCACAAGGCGGGTGCCGAGGCGATATTCCCGCCGGGCACGGTGATTGCGGATGCGGCCGAAGAACTGATCCGCAAACTCAATGCGCGATTGGGGCACAGCGAGGCGGCGGAATAAGCGCACGCAAACGGATCACTCGAAGGATTTCACTTGCGTTCCGCGACCGTCAGGCTCGCCCGGAGCATTGGGCGTCGGGCTGCTACTCGTTATTTTTTCGTTACTCAAGCGTCTCCGCCGTGGCTGGTGTTGGACTAGCAGTCGCGGACCGCGGCTTCGATAGGTGCTGCTTCAGTCGCGTGATCTCCTCCGGGGACCAGTCGCGAACGTCCGTCACCTTGATCCACGCGTCGATGTAGTGCGCCGGGGCGTAGACATGGCTGAAACCGACCGGCGCTTCAGTCGCCATGAACATGTCGAGAATTAGCTGCAGAAGAGTGACAATCGGGTACCAGCTAACTTGGGGTGACACGTCCGGCCCCCGTGGCGGCAGCATCCAGTCCGGCTCGCGGTAGAGGCTGTGATAGTCGAAGAAGGTCGCCGGGTCGCTTGCGTATTGGAGGTAGACAATCCTGATCGGCCCCCATGCCGCGTTTGGGCCTGCCGGCTCGGCAGCCTCTCCGTGCTGGTTCATAAAGCGCACGAACGATCCATCGCGAAAGCGGGGAAGCCAGACGGGTGATCCGGGATTGCGATTGTCTGTGAGCCAGCGCCAGAGCTTACTCGAGTACGGCGGCCCGCTCCAGAGTGCGCCATTGAATGGATCGCCCAATACTTCGATCAGGTCCGTCGACTGTTGGGAATTCCTGGCGCCAAGACTGATGCCGTGCAGAAAAAGTCTCGGCCGGCTATCCTTGGGAAGCCTGGTCCAGTATCCGTAGATCTCCTTGAACAGGGCGCGTGCAACATCCGCGCCATAACCTGGCTCCATCAGCAGGTACAGCCAACTGGCGAGATACGAATATTGAAGGGCTACGCTCGCAACGTCACCGCCGTGCAGATATTCGACACTGTCGATCGCCGCCGGGTCAACCCAGCCGGTGCCGGTCGGCGTTACCACGATAAGCACGGATCGCTCGAACCCGCCGACGCGTTTCAATTCTTCCAATGCAAGCTTGGCGCGGATTTGCGGCGTAACCGCCGATCGCAGCCCGACATAGACGCGAACAGGCGAAAGCATTGTCCCACCGGAAAAAGCGCTCATGTCTTCTCGGGTCGGTCCCGAGGTGATGAACTCCCGTCCCGCCCGTCCAAGCTTGTCCCAGGCGAGCAGCGAGGTATCGCTACCGGTCTTCAGAGGGTCCGTCGGCGGCTCAGTCTCCGGTTCGATCAGCGCATCGAATTCCTGGAAGGACGCCTCTGCGACGTGCAGGAAGGTCCGGAAGAGAACTCCATTGATGACCGACCAGAACAGTGCAAGCGCCGCAATGAAGCCGATAACGTGGGACACCCGCTCCGGCAAAAAGCGGTTAGCCCTTGTCGTCACGAAGCGGAGCGTCAGTCGGAAGAACCACGCGAGCGCGAGCAGGATTGCGGAAACCGTCAACGCAATGACGCTGACCGCGAGTGGATACGCCGTGTCGATCGGCTCGAGCTCCATTAACTCTCGGATCGAATTCTGCCATCGTGCTGCCAGCGCAAGAGAGATGACCGCAACGATCGCGCAACCGGTCGCGGTGGCAAGTTTCACGACGCGCTGGAAGCGGCCATTGAGCTGCGCAAGCCCCATGTAGGCCAAAAGCCAAGCGCCAAACACACCGACGCCATAGCCGGCCACCAGGGAACATCCCGAAAGCACACCCTGTGTCAAAAAAGTCCGCGGCAACAGCGTCGGCGTCAGTGAGGCAGCAAAGAATAGCGTTGCAAGGAGAAGGGCACCGGTGGAAAACGAATTCGGTAGCCCTCTAATAGAGGCTGGAGATCGACTGGTAACCATCGTGCTCCGAGCGAAGTTTGGTCAGAAAGCACTGCCTAACAATTCCAAGTAGCAGCGCGAGCATGAAAGTCGGACTATCCCACAACGGACCGCACCAAAGGAGATCGGGCGCAAGCTTACAACTTCCTTCGAAGACCGCCAACTCACGGGAGTGAAGAATCAGCGAGCCTCGTGATCAGAACGGCGTGTTCTCTGCTGATTGCGCGATTGTGTCCAATCGGCCGAGCCCTACTGGGCCGCGCTATCGCAATCGTCCGGCTCAGTGCCATCATGATCGCAGCATAGAGATAGGCCAAGTCGGCCTGCAGTCCGGTATACGATGGGAGCACCAAGCGAGGCTGCTATTCTTCGCTGCCGGCATAGGGGAATTCGGCGGAAGCCATCATGCTGCGGAACAGCAGCCATATGCTAAATACCAAAACGGTGAGTTCACCAAAAAGGCTAATGGTCAGGGCTAAGAGATTCATCATGTCTGCTGCGGATACCCAACTCGCCTGTCCACCCCCCGTAGTCTGGACCGCTGGTACGCCGGCCTGGGGAGCTCGGAGGAAATAGATCAGGAGCTGCACGACCTCGAACAATATTACCAGCATTGAAAAGAGTATGCCTATAGCGCTCGCAGCAACTCCAATCCAGGCCACTCGCTGCACCTCGAATTCCGATGGGCGCCGCGCGGAATCGGCAATCTGCGCGCCAAGGCGGGTATATCGGTACGACCATATCGTGGTGAACACCATTACGAGCAACCCAGCAATGGTGAGACATTCAATCAGCAGGGATCCACCGCGCGTGCCCACGCCAGTGTTGCGGCCAAATATTAGAGCGTAGATAGCAAGGAAAACGGGGATAGCACCGATGACGATCTGGATCCAAAGGCCAGCCCAGCCCAGGCGCGAGAACGCGCTGGCCAGACTCTCTTTGCTGGATAGCATCAAAGTCTCGCGAAGCGTCTGCAGCATCGTGATCGAGCCTTTCGCCGTTTTATTGTATAGGCGAGAACACCTGGCACAATTTGATTTACCTCAACGACATCTTTGACTGCTGGCGTCGGATTTGTGATTGGATCGATGTTCGCACCCATAGCGGTTGTGTTGGGCTGGTGTTGGCGTCGGTCAGCCCTCGCAGCGGTGTAGGTGTGCCAGAAAGGCAGACAATTTCTAGCGATCAAACTCCCGAGCTACGCTTTGATTCTTCCCGACGGGCTATGCAATGGCTTGGTCATTACTGCAAAGATATTGGCCAATTTTTTCCGCGACAGTGATGCTCGCAATCCTGCTCGCCGCGGGAATTTTCGTCGTCGCAACGTTACCGCCGCGAACAATCCGAATGGCCACGGGTCCAAAAGGGGAAACCAACTATCAGTTAGGACGAACAGTATCGCGAATTCCTCGCCAATCCGGCGTTGAACTGAAGCTAGTGCCGACGGCGGGGAACCTGGAAAATCTGGAGCTGCTTCGCGACTCAAAATCGGGCGTGAGCGTCGCCCTGGTCCAGCACGGCACGGCAAGTGCCGTCGGATCGTCTGGCATCGAATCGCTGGGCACGGTCGGCTACGAGCCATTTTGGCTGTTCCATCGAAGCG
>Ga0306924_10001395_pt1 | contig 21994 bp, 17 predicted proteins | sample sta12Can44000111_FD_203756 | JGI IMG/M metagenome (GOLD analysis project Ga0306924, IMG submission 203756) | Lab enrichment of tropical soil microbial communities from Luquillo Experimental Forest, Puerto Rico - statanox.12C.anox.44.000.111 (v2)... | ecosystem: Environmental > Terrestrial >...
CCTCGTCGCTATTTGTATTGGTGTTGCAGTCACGTTGGCTTGGCAGTCTTATGGCGAAGGAGCCACGCTGATAATCGCAACAAAAACCCTGGAACTTGGCTGGTCACCGGAGACCAAGCAGATGATCGCAAGCTGGGTTAAGCAGCTCGGCTGGATCCCGCCGCAAACGACCGCGAGCATTCCGAAAGTGCCTGCCGCTTCTTCTCCTGACGGGCAGCAACTACAGCAGATAGAGGCACATATCGCCGCGTTGCAACAAGCTGTCGAACAGCAGCTTGGCGGTGTGCGAGTAACAGTCCAGCAGCTCACAGCCAGTCAAGATCAGATAGTGCGCGAGATCACCGAACTGCGGACCGCCGACGAGGAGATCCTTGCGAAAATCCCAGTGCCTTCTCCACGGCCCGCACCTGCGCGCAGGCCCACGCCAATAGCGCCGCCCCATTAGTGCCTTGATTTAGATGAAATCGGTGTTCGGCGATCTGTGATTTCTGGTCTAGCCGCAATCCGGCGAGACGTAACGCGAAATAAACAGTAGGGGCATTTGATGTCGAAAATTTTGAAAGTAATCGTGAGCGTTACGGCGCTTTTGACGCTCACTTCACCGCTGTTTGCGCAGTCATCGAACTGGGTGATGGTTGGCGGATTGAGTTGCTCTATGTCGCCGACAATTGGATTGCTTGTGGTGTCCGAGCAAAAACTGAACTGCACTTTCACGCCAAGCGGATCGTACCCACCAGAGCATTACGCCGGCACGATGGGAACGGTCGGCATCGACGTCGGCGTTATCGGCGGTGGTCTGCTGGCCTGGGCCGTATACATGCCCACCGAGGGCCCGCCACAAGGGTCGCTCGCCGGCACCTATGGCGGGGCGAGCGGTAGTATTGCTGCAGGAGTGGGTGCCGGCGCGAACGTCCTTCTGGGCGGTTCAGCACGGTCGGTAATGCTGCAACCAATCTCAGTCGAGGGGTCGGTCGGTGTTGAAGTGACCTTGGGCGTGGCAGCCCTCACACTTCAATCGGTGCCGTGAGCGGCCACTCGGTCACGGTTCGCAAACAAAAAACAGCGCCGAAAATACGCCGGCGTTTTGAACCAACCGGCACGGCTGTGGATCGAGCATAGGCAGCGGTGCTGGTGGCTCACAGTTCAGTTGGCCACCACATCGCGAATGGCGGCGTGTATTCGTGAAATTCAATCGAGTGGTGCAATGTCACATCGCGGCATCGCGCGGTCACTGAACGCTCGCGGCGTTACAACGGCGCGCGGTGGCGTGGACGGCGGTTCAAGTCGGCTCAATCTTGCGGCCTGTAGGGCATTTTGCGAGCGGTAGATCCATCAAACAACAAACAAACAACTAACAACAAGCAAAGCAGACCCCCTCCCGACCGCGCCAAAAGGGGGGTAAGGGGTGGGGTATGCCATCGAAAGGGAGCGGTACCTGCTCAGATTCGCGCACTAGTCGATGCAGATGCGTTTTTCGTCTTTCAAAATTTTAAAATTTTGCGGTCGGCCGGTTTCTGTTTTTGCAGAATCAAAAATTTCTCGGTCGGTGAGGATTCCGCAACAGGACAGTGCGGAGCGAGCTTTCAACAAACTCGCACGAACCTTTGCAGCACAAGTGGAGACGCTCAAGCGATAGCCGCTAGGCTCGCGGCCGTCGCGCACTCTTACTTGCGGCGCGGCTGCCGTGCTGGCCGATGTGATGGGTTGGCCGGTTTCGGTTTGGGCGGTTTCGGTTTGGGCGGTTCCGCTTTCGGCGGCTCAGGCAACGGCGGCGGCCGCAACGGCGGCGGAAATGGCGGGAGAAACGGCGGCGGCATCGCCTGCGGTTCGCTGGCCGCCGATCTTGCGGTAACGGGTTCTGGTTTCCATCCTTCGCTCGCATCCGCCATAACGGGGGCACCCTTTATTGGCGCGCTAGACTATGCTGCGCTAGACCAACTTGCGCAGTAATAATTTGCCCTGACCGCGACCGGCACCGGGTTAAGGTGACAATATCCGTTATCGCTTGAACCTTGGACCGACGCGGCCGTGGTGTAGAACAAGCAGGGACAGCTACCATATGGCGACGCAGCCCTGCCGCATGTGTCGCCTAGCTTCCACGTCATGGCGAAACCCTTTCGCATTGATCGCGCGCCATCGCCCACAATGGCCGCGCATCGTCCAAAGATAGCGCCGCGACGCCCACCACTTTTACACCCATCTGGCGAACACGCCGATTCACATTCTTCGGCAAGGCCACACACACCGCGCCCCCGGAATCTTCCCCACAGACTTCCCGACTCCGAAAATGGGGAAGAAAATATGGACTTATTATATATACATCAGATACTTAGTTGTGCGACGCCTCTTCATGCCACACCAGAAGCCGGCGGCGGACAAGCGCCATGGCCTTGATCAGCGCGTAGCCGACGATCGCGATCTCGACGATGCCAGCGAATACGCCGCGTGAATCGGCAAAGCGCGAAGCGCTCATCATCGCGCCGCCCAGGCCATAACCGCCCATCGCCATCTCCGCGATGATGGCGACTATCAGCGCAATCGGCAGCGCCACCTGTAAGCCGGTCAGGATTTGCGGCAAAGCCGCCGGCAACGCGACCTGCCACATCAATTCGCGCTCGCTCGCACCCATGTTTCGTCCCGACCAGATGAGCTCCTTTTCAACGCCGGCTAGTCCGGCGAGCGTCGCCGTCACCACCGGGAAAATCGCATCGAACACCACGACGCTGATCTTGGAGACATCATAAAGTCCGAGCCAGAGGATGATAATCGGCAGAAATGCGATCTTTGGCATCGGAAACCCGACCGATATGATCGGATCGAAAAACCAGCGCACGAATTTGTTGCGCGCCATCATCGCGCCAAGCGTCACTCCGCCGATCGCGGCGATGACAAAACCGGTCATGGCGCGGAACATGGTTACGCCGAGATTGCGCCACAAGTCGCCGGCAATGGCGTCGGCGTAGATGCGTTCGGCTACGGCCGAAAACGGCGGTAGCATGAAAGCGGTGACTTTGCCGCTGCGGGCAAAAGCCTCCCAGGCGATCAACAGTACGAGGATTGAAAAAATTCCGGCGCCGCTGCGGAAGGCGACGTCGAGACGCCGCGACGCATCACGGGAAATCTCAGCCTCCGCGCTCGCGAGCGAAGCGGTGTCGTCTATTCCCGCCATTGCAGCAGCCATTGTATAAAGAGCTGATAGATGCGGTCCGCAGCGAAGCCGAGGAAGGCCACGGTGAGTACGACGGCATACATGCCCTCGTAGGCGCCGGTCGATCCCAGATAGCCGATCAAATAGCCGAAACCCTGTTGCGACACGATCAGCTCCGAGCTCACGAGCAGAATGAAGGCCAACGCCAGTGCGGTGCGGATGCCGTTAAGCAATTCCGGCAGCGCGCTGGGCACGATCACGTCCCACATCATGCGCAACCGGTTTGCTCCCATGCTGCGGGCGGACCAGACTAGCGCATGATCGCTGCCGCGCGCGCCGTTATAGGCGCCGATCGTGACCGGGATCATGCAGCCGAGGAAAATCAAAAGGATTTTCGAGCCGTCGCCGAAGCCGAGCCACAGCACGGTCACCGGAATGAGCGCCGATTTCGGCAGCGGATAGAATAATTCCACGAGCGGATTGACGAAGACATCGAACAGGCGCCAGCGCGCCATGCACAACCCGAGCGCGCCACCGCCGAAGACGGCAAGCAATAGTCCAATCGATCCGCGGTAGAGTGAAGCCGCGCCATTGCTGATGAGCTCGCCGCCCTGGGTCAGATCAACCCAGGCGGTCGCCACCTTGCTTAACGGCGGCAGCGCGGACGTATCAACAAGGTTGAGCCGCGCGACCGCTTCCCAGGCCAGCGCTAGGAGCACAAGCGGCAGATAACGGAGGCTCGCTCGCATTACGGCTTGCATGTGTCTTGCTCGTTGAGCCTTGGCACTCCTCAAGTGCAGGCTTTTTCAGCGCAGGCTGTTTCAGCTGCCCGGCTTTTCGTCCTGTACCTTTTTGTCCTGGGCCTTTTCTTGCGCCTTGATCGCTTCCTCGCGGACTAAGTTCCAAATTTCGTCGACCTTCTCCACAAATTCCTTGCTGCGGGTGAGGCCTGGATCGCGGTCATCGAACTTGGTCTCGATGATCGCCTTAATCCGCCCGGGCCGCGCCGACATGACTGCAACCCGTTCCGCCAAATAGACCGCTTCCTGCACGTCGTGAGTGACAAAGATTACGGTTTTAGGCGTACGCTTCCAGATACTGAGGAGCTCGGTTTGCATCAGCGCGCGCGTCTGCGCATCGAGCGCGCCAAACGGCTCGTCCATCAAGAGAATGTCGGGATCGATGGCCAGCGTGCGGGCGATCGCGGTGCGCTGCTTCATGCCGCCGGATAATTGCGACGGGTAGCTGTCCTCGAATCCGCTCAATCCGACCAGATCGATGAATGCCTGCGCCCGCTGCTCGCGATCCGCGCGCGGCATCCGCTGCCGCTCGAGACCGTAGAGAATATTGGCCCGCACCGTTTTCCACGGGAACAGCGCAAAGTGCTGGAACACGATGCCGCGATCAGGCCCGGGCGCCGTTACTACCTGACCTTTCACCGCGATGCGTCCTGCCTCAATCGGCAAAAAGCCACCGACGAGATACAGTAGCGTGGATTTGCCGCAGCCCGAGGGCCCGAGCAGCGCCAGGAATTCGCGCGGACGCACTTCGAGCGACACATCGGACAGAGCGAGCACCGACCGGCCGCGCGGCGGACGATAGGTGTGGTTCACCCGCTCGATGACGATCTGGCTTCGCCCGTCCATGCCTTCCGCCCGCGCCTCTTCGGCGCTTACCGCATCGCCGCAGGCGGCACCCTACAGCATGATCCGGAAAAGTGGATACCGGTTTTCCGAAAAGATCATGCTCAAACAAGACGCTAAAGCGAAGTGGTGATTCAATTAAAATCATTTCCCTTTAGCGGAGCCGTGGCGGACACAAGCCGCCAAGCGCGACCGGCATCCGCCCGCAAACCGTCTTGCGAGCCGGCTTAGACGCGTGTTTGCTGCGGTTCGCCAAAAGCAGCTATACGTGGGTCAAAGCTAAGCCCGAAAAGCGAATGGAACGCTCCTTTAGCAAAGAAGTCGAGGCGCTGCGGCTCGGCGCCGGCGAGACCTTCCGCGGCGAAGGAATCCTCGCCGTCACCAAAGCGTTGCTGCAATCCGGCGTGAGTTATGTCGGCGGCTATCAGGGAGCGCCGGTCTCGCATCTGCTCGATGTCATGGTCGAAGCCAAGGACTTGCTCGCCGAACTTGGCGTGCACGTCGAGACCTGCACCAACGAAGCCGCCGCGGCGGCAATGCTTGGCGCCTCGATCAATTATCCGCTGCGCGGCGCGGTCACGTGGAAGTCGATCGTCGGCACCAATGTCGCGGCCGACGCGCTGTCGAACCTGGCTTCGCCAGGGGTCATCGGCGGCGCATTGATCGTGCTCGGCGAAGACTACGGCGAAGGCGCGAGCGTCATTCAGGAGCGGTCATACGCCTATGCCATGAAGTCGTCGATTTGGCTGCTCGATCCGCGACCCGATCTGCCGGCGATTGTGCATATGGTGGAAAAGGGGTTTGAACTATCGGAAATAAGCCACGCGCCGGTCATGCTCGACTTGCGGGTGCGCGCGTGTCACGTGACCGGGCAGTTTATCGCCAAAGACAATAAGCGCGGCCGCTACAGCGCCCAGCATCAGCTCACCGGGCCGCCACGCTTCGAATATGGCCGGCTTGCCCATCCGCCGGTGATCTTCACGCAGGAGCGGCTGAAAATCGAGCAACGCCTGCCGGCTGCGCGCAAATTCATTCGCGAGCAAAAGCTCAACGAGATCAGCGCCGGCGAACTCGGAGATGTCGGCATCGTCGTTCTCGGCGGCCTGACCAACGGCTTGCTGCGCGCGCTGGCGCGGCTCGATCTTGCCGATCTCTACGGCGCCTCGCGCATCCCCATCTACGTCCTCAACGTCGCTTATCCGCTGGTGCCGGAAGAGGTGCAGGAATTCTGCGCCGGCAAGCGCGCCGTGCTGGTGGTGGAAGAGGGCTCGCCCGATTTTGTCGAGCAGCAGATCAACGTCATATTGCGCGGCGCCGGCGCAGATCCGCGCGTCTACGGCAAAGGCTGCCTGCCAGCGAGCGGCGATTACACTTCGGAGGTTATGCTGCGCGGCATTGCCGCCTTCATCGCCACGGCGCGGCCGACCGGCATCGATGCCGACGCAATTTCGCGCCAGGTCGAAGAAATTATCGCGCATCGCTCTGGCGCTGTCGCCGCGCTCGGCGACATCCCGGCGCGGCCGCCGAATTTTTGCACCGGATGTCCGGAGCGCCCGGTTTTTGCCGCGATCAAGCTGGCGCAGCGCGAAGTCGGACCGGTCCATATCAGCGCCGACATCGGCTGCCATTCATTTGCGACTTTCGCGCCGTTCTCGCTCGGCAATTCCATTCTCGGTTACGGCATGTCGCTTGCGAGCGCGGCCGCTGTGGCACCGAACATGGCGAAGCGTCCGATCGCGGTGATGGGCGATGGCGGCTTTTGGCACAACGGGCTGATTACCGGTGTCGCCTCGAACATGTTCAACAAGGGCGATGGCGTGCTCGTCATCATGCAGAACGGCTACGCCTCGGCGACTGGTCAGCAATATCTGCCGTCGAGCAGCGCGCACCATACCGGCGCGCCGACCGGGATCAGTATCGAGAAAACAATACGCTCGCTCGGTGTGAACTGGCTGCGGACGGTGCGCAGTTACAGCGTCGGCAAAATGGCGGCGACGCTGAAAGAGGCCATGCGCACCGCCGAGCGCGGTCTCAAAGTCATTATTGCCGATGGCGAATGCATGCTGGCGCGCCAGCGCCGCATTCGCGTCGAGCAGGCCGACAAGCTCAAGCGCGGCGAGCGGGTGGTGAAGACGCGCTATGGCGTCGACGATGAGCTGTGCACCGGCGACCATTCCTGCATCCGGCTGTCGGGCTGTCCGTCGCTGATCGTCAAGCCCAACCCCGATCCGCTACGCACCGATCCGATCGCTACCGTGATCGAAAGCTGTGTCGGCTGCGGCTTGTGCGGCGAGGTTGCTCATGCCGCCGTGCTGTGTCCGTCGTTTTATCGCGCCGATGTGATCACCAATCCTAATTGGTGGGATCGAACGTTGCATCGGTTGCGCAGTCAGGTCATTGTCTGGATGAGCAACGGCGCTTCACATCCCCCCTTTGAGGGAAGGCCGGCTGCCGAAGGCGGCCGGGAGGGCGGTCTCAAAAATGGCGAACTCCAATCCACGCCCCTTTCCAACCCTCCCCCGCCAAGCTTGTACTCGGGCGCGCCCGAGCGCGGCTCGGATGGGGGGAGGGAACAGTCTGTGCAAGCCGCCGGAGAGACTGTACGCCCTATCTCAATCCTGATCGCCGCGCTCGGCGGCGAAGGGGGCGGCGTGCTCACCGAGTGGATCGTCGCCGCCGCGGCGCGCCAAGGCTTTCCGGTGCAATCGACGTCGATTCCGGGCGTCGCGCAGCGGACCGGTGCGACCACCTATCATATCGAAATGGTCCCATCTCCGATCAGCGCTAGCGGCGTCGCAACTTCCAACCGCCGCCCGGTTTTGGCGCTGGCGCCCGGAATCGGCGACGTCGATCTTCTGGTCGCCAGCGAATTGATGGAGGCCGGCCGTGCGATTACCAGCGGTTATGCCGCGCCCGATCGCACCATGAGCATCGCCTCGACCAGCCGCTCTTATCTGGTGGTCGAGAAGATGGCGATGAGCGATGGCCGCTATGATCCGCAGCGATTGATGGCGGCGGTGCAGAAAAATTCGCGCCACGCCCTGTTGCTCGATCTCGAAGCAATCGCTCGCGAAGCCGGCGCCATGATCAATGCGGTGATGCTTGGGGCGATTGCCGGCGCCGGCGCATTGCCGATTCCAGCCGAGGCGTTCGAGGCGGCGATCCGTGCCGACGGCAAGGCGGTGGAAGCCAATCTGCGCGGCTTCCGCGCCGGCATGGCCGCCGCGGCCCGCGGATCGCGCCTACCTGCCGACCCCGCCAAGCGTCATCACAAACCGTCGCCAGCGAGCGCCGATCTGGAAAGCGCAATCGCCGTCATGCCTACTGAGGCCCAATCGGTGATCACCGAAGGCGTGCGCCGCTTGAGCGCCTATCAAGATGGCGCTTATGCGCGGGTCTATCTCGATCGGCTCAAGCCGATCCGCGACGCCGATGAGAAGGCCGCTGCCGGCGGGCGATTGCTGGCCGCAACGGCGCGACAGCTCGCCTTGCGCATGTCCTATGAAGACGTCATCCGCGTGGCGCAGGCCAAGATCGATCCAGCGCGGTTCGCGCGCGTCATGCGCGAGCTCGGCGTGAAGCCGGAGCAGACATTCACGGTGACCGAGTTCCTAAAGCCCGGCATCGATGAATTGTGCTCCGTTCTGCCGGCCTGGCTGGCTGAATGGATTTTGAGCTTGGCACACCGCTATCCTGCAATCACCCGCGCTCATTACGCCATGGCGGTCAACAGCCGCTCGGTATCGGGTTACTTGCGGTTTGCTATTCTCGCCAAATTGCGCCGGGTCCGGCGCAAGACATTCCGCTTCCAAAAGGAACAGGACGCGATCCAAGCCTGGCTGCGGTTGATCGTGCAGGCGGCGGCGCACTCGGGCGAGCTCGCGATCGAAATCGCTGAATGCGCCGGCCTGATTAAAGGCTATGGCGACACACATCGGCGCGGCAGCGGCAATTACGACCTGATCGCCGCGCAAGTCATCGCGCCGGCTTTGGCCGGCACCATGCCGCTCGCGCAGGCGGTCGATGCGGTTGCCAGTGCCCGCACCGCGGCCTTGCTCGATCCGGAAGGTGAAGTCCTGGCGAAATGTCTTGCCGGCTTGTCGACTGCGCCGACTCACGCGATCGCCGCCGAATAGCAAAGCAAATATCGACGGCCGGAACCAAGCTGCGCTGCCCGCGATTGGTTTTGCAACCGATCAGCCTGAGGCACGCAACCAGGGCAGGAACCATGACCGGAAAATCCGTCGGGAAATCGTCGCGCAACGCTTCGCGCCGCAAATCTGCGCCGCGCCGATCGGGCCGCCGCCGTCGGCGCTGGTCAGCGCGCGTGACGCGCGAGAGCGATGCGCTTGATCTCGAGCGCGGCGTTTTTACCGGGAGCGACCCGAAGCGGATCGCCGCCTCCTTGAAGCGATCCGCAGAACGCAGCCGCCGTCGCAAAGCCGATCCGTATCGCTCCGCGCTGTCGATGTTGACCTTCTACATCAATCGCGCCGGCAAGAACCTGCCAGCCGGCCGGCGCAAAACCTTGCAACGCGCGAAGGGTGAACTACGCAAGCAGTTCGGCCGCGACTGATAAACCGCCACCGGTCTTGCTCCTTGCTGCCGGCGGCAGGCCTTGGCTATGCTCGCTTAAAGCGCGGGCGTAGTTCAGTGGTAGAACGACAGCTTCCCAAGCTGTATGTCGAGGGTTCGATTCCCTTCGCCCGCTCCAATTTCTTGAGCAAATCTGTCGATTCCTAATCAACGACGACTGCCCTCTATAGCGACCGTCACGGCACGTTTCTTGCCGACGGACACGGCCACGGATTTGCAAGCGGCTGCCAATTTTTCACTTGCACGATTGAGCAAAATAATCGGCGACGGCTCGCCCGCAGATTACCTGCCGCCCTGAAAAGATTGAGTTTTTTGGCTTCGTTCTGCCAAAGCAGGCACCCAGCCTTGAGATTGTAGGATTATAGTCCTACGGGGTGCCAATATCGAATTCTCGAATGGCGAATTTGCGTCGCGAGAGCGCGCGCCGCTCATAGCGGTCAAGCGCGAGCAACTGACGAGTCTTGTCGGCGAGGATGGTTGCGAACTTGCACGGCCCCTCCGGCTTCGACTGCAGAAATTCCATGACGTTGTCGGGCATCGGCGCAGACGGGCCGATGCGCCGGAAACAGCCGATTATCAGCCCGGCTTTCTTGCGGAGAGTTGCTTCAGATTCATAATCAGGATCGCTCAATGCTCGGGATAAGAGTTGATGACGAGCGGAGCGCACGCGGCGCAAATCGACTTGCGCTTCTGCGATGCGGCGGGCGAGTTGCTGTTTTTCGGGATCGGCGTCCGTCCCGATAATTTGCCGCGTGAGCGATTCCACCTCTTCGGACCAGACGGGGTCGGCATAGACGGGCAGGCTCAAGGCGTGGCGAACCGCGTTTCGTGCCGCGTGTGAACGGCCGTGTGCGGTTTTCGGGCCGGTGCTAGCCCGAGCATTAGCGCGGTTTGCCTTGATCTTACGTTCACTGGTCACGCGGCGCTCTTTGTTTCAGCCGGCGTCTTCTCGATCACTTCGAACTCGCCCTCCACTTCTTGCACCTGCCGCCGCAGTGCTTCACCGAGCGCGGCGCGACGCCGATCGATCTCACGAAGCGCGGCATTGCGGCGAGTCTCAGCGATAGTGATTAGCGCTGCGATCTTTTGAACGAGATCGTTTGGGTCTGACTTGGGCAGTCGTGTTTTGCAACAGTGCCGTAACTATTTGATGCAATTCCGCGTAGAACAAGTTCGGTTTTGGGAGCATGTTTGGCAGCAGACGCTCTAGCTTCCCATCTCGAGGGTTCGCTTCCCTTCGCCCGCTCCAATTCTTGAGCAAAGCCGCGGCTTTGTGGCGCACGACGGCTTGACCTCGAGCGCCTTATCCCTGTTAAGCTGAGGTTGAAATGGGGCCGATCAAAGCCCTTCTGGGGCGCCGCCGCGGGCGCGGCGGGCACGCCTGGGTAAGCTCGGGGGAGTGGGGAATTGAGTGCGCGCGCTTCTTAAGCTGAGCGGCGTCATTGACGCCATCAACACTCATATTGGCCGCTGGGTTTCCTGGCTGATCCTGATTGCCGTAATAGTCTCCGCTGGTAATGCATCGGTCCGCAAGGCGTTCGACGTTTCCTCGAATGCCTGGCTCGAATTGCAATGGATATTGTTCAGCGCGGTCTTTCTGTTGTGCGCACCGTGGGCGCTGCTTGAGAACGCGCATGTGCGCATAGACATCGTCAACAATCTCTTGCCGCGCTGGCTCCGAAACACAATCGAGCTGATCGGTCATGCGTTTTTTCTCTTGCCGCTCGCTATCATTCTCGTTGTCACCGGAATCCCGTTTTTTCTCAACTCCTATGAGATAAATGAGCAGTCAGGCAATGCTGGCGGGCTGCCGCAATGGCCGACCAAATCGCTGGTCATGATTGCGTTCGCGCTGTTGCTGGCGCAGGGCATTTCCGAACTGATCAAACGCGTCGCGATCATCCGCGGCATGATACCGGATCCGCATGCGGCGCAAGTTAGCGCGCTCGAAACCGAAGCCGAGGAACTCATCGAGGCTATGGGTATCGAGAAGCACTGAGGGGCGGCTGGGTCGAAAAGATAATGGAAGCATTTCTCATTCAAAACATGGCGCCGATCATGTTCGGCTCGCTGATAGTTGTGTTGCTGCTCGGCTATCCGGCGGCGTTTTCGCTGGCCTTCGTCGGCCTGTTTTACGCGCTCCTCGGTATCGGGCTCGGCCAGTTCCGGCCGGATTTTCTGCAAGCCTTGCCGGAGCGCATATACGGCGTGATGAGCAATGACACGCTGTTGGCGATTCCATTCTTCACTTTCATGGGGCTGGTGCTCGAACGCTCTGGCATGGCGGAGGACCTGCTCGACACAATTGGCCAGCTTTTCGGTACTGTTCGCGGGGGACTGTCCTACGCGGTGATTTTCGTCGGCGCACTGCTTGCCGCCACGACCGGCGTGGTCGCCGCCTCGGTCATTTCCATGGGATTGATTTCGCTGCCGATCATGCTGCGCTACGGCTATGATCGACGCTTCGCCGCCGGCGTTATCGCCGCGTCAGGAACGCTGGCGCAGATTATCCCGCCGTCGCTCGTTCTCATCGTTATGGCCGATCAGCTCGGCCGCTCCGTCGGCGACATGTATGAAGGCGCCTTCGTTCCCGGCATCACTCTGGCCGGAATGTACGCGCTTTATACGCTCATGATGTCGTTCGTGTTTCCGAAGGCCATCCCTGGACTGCCGGCGGAGGCTGTCGGGTTTCGGGAGGACAATAATAGCCGTGGATTGCTTTCGCTACTCGTGCTCGCGATCGCGAGCGCGGTATTCGGCTGGTTCATGATGCGCAATTCGGAAAGCCATGGTGCCGACTATGTGGTACTGGCCATGTTCTTCGGCATCCTCTTCGCCTTCGCTGTGGCTATCCTGAATTGGGTTCTCGATCGCCTCACCGGCTTCCGCTTCCTCTCGCGCATGGCACAGCAGACGGCATTCGTGATGGTGCCGCCGTTGTTCCTGATTTTTCTGGTGCTCGGCACGATTTTCATCGGCGTCGCCACCCCGACCGAAGGCGGCGCCATGGGCGCCAGCGGCGCGCTTATTCTTGGCGCGCTGAAGCGGCGCTTGACCTGGGACTTGGTCCGTCAGGCGACGGAGGCCACGGCGAAATTGGCTGCCTTCGTGGTCTTTATTCTGGTCGGCGCCCGGGTATTTTCGCTCACTTTCTATGGGGTCAGCGGGCACATCTGGGTCGAAAACCTGCTCACCTCGCTACCCGGCGGGCAGATCGGCTTTTTGCTGTTCGTCAACGCCTTCGTATTCGTGCTGGCCTTCTTCCTCGACTTTTTTGAACTGGCCTTCATCGTCATACCGCTGCTTGGTCCCGCGGCAGAGCATCTTGGCATCGACCTGATCTGGTTCGGCGTTATTCTCGGCGTCAACATGCAGACCTCGTTCATGCATCCGCCATTCGGCTTCGCACTCTTCTATCTGCGCTCGGTGGCGCCGCGCGAACCGTTCCTCGATCGAGTAACCAACAAGTTGACGCCCGGCGTGACAACGGGCCAGATTTATTGGGGGGCGGTGCCGTTCGTTCTGATTCAGGTCCTTATGGTGGTAGCAACGATCATGTTCCCCGGCATGGTCACCCACTACAGGTCGGGTCTTTCGCAGGTCGATCCTAACAAGGTGCAGATCAATATCCCGCAGATAGATTTGCCACCGCTCGATCTTGGACAGCCGCCAGAGATCAAGTAGCGGCTCTTGCGCATCTCTGACGCGTCGCCAGCCCCGTCTGCGGTTCGACGGCAGCTTGTAGGAATTCCGAAAAACGCCAATATTGGCTTGGCGAACCCGGAAAACCGGTGAGCTGCGGTTTGCGCGTCCTCGATCAAGTCGTTGAATGTGCCTTGGCTGCGGCCAAATGGCTGGTCCTGCCAGTTGTTACCCTGCTATTTCTGCAATGGCCGCTGCGCACGATGCTCGGCCTCTATTCGCGTGAAGCCAATGATCTGGGACAATGGCTTTTTGCGATCTATGTCGCGGCCAGCATCACGGCCGCGACACGCGCCAGAGCGCATCTCGCCGCCGACACCGTAGCGCGCAATTATTCGCAGGCCATCCGAGAAACGCTAGCGCGTGCCGGCGCCGTTTTTGGCCTCATTCCCTGGTCGGTCATCGTCCTAGTCACGAGCTGGAGCATCGTCCGGGATTCGACGCTGCTGCTGGAGCGATTTCCTGACACCGGCAATCCCGGCTATTTCATTATCAAGCTGGCGTTGTTGCTCATGGCGTTGCTGGTTTTGATGCAAGGCCTGCTCGAACTGATGCCGCTTGTCCGGCGGCCGAGTTCACAATGACTGAACTAATGCCCTGGCTCGGCCTGAGCTTGTTCCTGCTCGTTGGCCTTGGCGTCGTCTTCACTGGCGTACCGGCAGCGGTCGTGCTGCTGGTAGCGGCATGTTTTGGCGCTTTTGCCGGAGCCATAAGTGGCGACGTGCCGGTTCACCTACTCGGCGCTTTGCCCGAACGCCTGATCAATCTGCTCGAGAACGACCTGCTGCAAGCAATACCCCTCTATGTGCTCATGGGCACGCTCATCAACCGCCTGCCGCTCGCCGACGCACTCTATCGCTGCTTCCTCGCCATTCTGCCGGGACCTGCCGCCCCCGTCGTTTCGGGAATCGCGCTCGGCGCCTTGCTGGGGCCGATGAACGGTTCGGTGGGCGCCAGCGTGCTCGCCTTGTCGCGCGTGGCTGAACCGCGGCTCGCTGCATCGGGCATTTCGCTGCCGCGTCGCGCCGCAATCATTACAGTGGCCAGCACGCTGGGCGTCGTGGTGCCGCCCTCGCTGGTCCTGATTCTTCTTGGCGACGCGATGTTGAACGCGCACACGATTGCGGTGACCGTGACCGCTCGTGACGATCGCGTGATTAACACCCAAGACGTGTTTCACGGCGCGCTCGTTCCTGCCGGGCTCTACTTCGCCGCCTGCCTCATTATCGGCTGGTGGTTCAATCGCCAATCAAAGCCCGGCGAGGGGGCGCCGCTGAAAACCGTGCCGCGGCCGACGATTCAGCAAGCGGTGCTGGCGGCCGTGACGGTACTGGCAATATTGATTCTGCTCGGCGGCGTTGCCGCGGGATATTTTTACGCCGTCGAGGCCGCAGCGACGGGCGGTTTCATCCTCCTTGTTACCGGATTCGTCAGCGGGCGACTGCCGCTTCCCATCCTTAACGAAATATTGCGCGAAGCGCTGGCGCTGACTGGCGCCCTATTCTTCCTCCTGGTTGCCGCAACCACGTTGACACTGGTGTTGCGCATTCTCGGCACCGATCAACTTGTCGCCGGTTGGATCGCTGCCATTCCTGGCGGCACGCTCGGCGCGACGCTGATCGTGCTCGCCGGAATCGCGCTCAGCGCGCTGGTGCTCGATGCCTTCGAAATCATTTTCGTCGTCGTGCCGATTGTTATTCCGCCGCTTCTCATCCGGGTTGCTGACGCGCGCTGGGTCGCCGTGCTCGTGCTGCTCGCTCTGCAGGCGAGTTTTATCAATCCAATGATCGGCTACGCCGTGATGATGACGCGCACCGTTCTCAAACAAGCAATTCCATTTCCAGCACTCTTGCGATCGCTATTGCCGTACCTGTTTGCCCAAGCCGCTTTGTTGCTTGCGGTGCTGCTCCTCCCGCAGCTCACGCATGTCGGTGAGGGTGCGGCCGATCTCAGCCGCAAACCGCCCGCTATTTCTGATCGCGACCTTGAACGTCGCTTCGAGCAAATGTTGCAGCCGGCTGAACCGCAGCCGGTTGAAATCGAATCGCCGGGAAAATGAAAATGGGGCTGGCATTTGGCCAGCCCCATTTTTTCCAGCGAGATTTTTACGGTTACGCCTTCGGGCGGGTACGAATCATGAATGTCTCGAAGCTATATTCTGCGACCTGCCACCACAAGTTTTCGTCATTGCGGAATGCCTGCTGCGATTCCCAGATTTTCTTATAGTCGGGATTGCTGGCAGACGTTTCCGCATTGACTTCGGTCGACGCCTTCAGGCAGGCTTCCATAATCTCCTGACTGAATCCGTGTAGAACCGCACCGTTGGCGACGAGCCGCTTAAGCGCCTGCGGATTACGCGCATCGTATTTGGCCTGCACGTCCAAATTGGCAGAGCCGGCGGCCGCAGTGATGAGCGCCTTATAGGTCTTCGGCAGCGTGTTCCATTTGTCGACATTGACGAAGAAATGCAGCGCCGTACCGCCTTCCCACCAGCCGGGGTAATAATAGTTTCTGGCAACCTTATAGAAGCCCAGTTTCTCGTCGTCATAGGGACCCACCCATTCCGCCGCGTCGATGGTGCCTTTCTCGAGCGCCGGGTAGATATCGCCACCGGGAATTTGCTGCGGGATAACACCAAGTTTGGCTACGGTCTTACCGGCCCAGCCGCCGATCCGCATTTTGATGCCCTTGAGATCGTCGACGGTCTTGATCTCCTTGGCGAACCAGCCCCCCATTTGCGTCCCGGTATTGCCGCCGGGCATTGCATATAGGTTGAATTTCTTCACGAACTCATTGACCATTTCATTTCCGCCGTGATCGAAAAACCAGGCGTTTTGCTGTCGCGAGTTCAGACCAAACGGAACCGAGCACAGAAGCGCAAAGGCCGGATCTTTACCGAAGAAATAATACGCAGCTGTATGACCCATTTCGACGGTCTGGTTGCCCACCGCGTCGACAACGCTGAACGGCGGCACGATTTCGCCACCGGCAAATGTCTGAATTTGAAATTTGTTGTCAGTGGCTTCGGCGACGTATTTCGATAGCGTTTCCGACGCGCTAAACGGCACATCGAGCGACTTTGGCCAGCTCGTAGTCAGACGCCATTTCAATTCCGGCATGGATTGGGCAATGGCGGGCGCTGCGATGGCGGCTCCCGCAACTCCTGCTCCCGCAGTCTTCAAGAATTGGCGACGTTTCATGTGGCAGTCCTCCCCTTGGTCCTCGCTTGGCGGAGCCGTTCGCGGCCCTGCGTCACTTACAAGCAAGTATGCATGTATTTTACGGACCTTCCGCCACCGCGGAAAGCGCAAATGCCTAACATCGTTTACTGCGGCCACTGTGGTTCACGCTGTTAAACCACGGTGTGCCGCTACGTCGCAGGCCTCCTGCTCGCGGCAGTTGATTCAATCAGCCCTCTTTCTTCTCTTCCAGGAGCTCAAGCTTGCTTCCCAGCCATCGCGTGGTGGGAGCTTGGATCAGGATTGTCATCAGGATCGCGATAAAAGTGACGGATGCGATCATTTGCGCCCCGGGCGCCTTCATGCCGAGCAAAATGCCGGCCAGCGCCGCAGGAATGACGCCGGTCTCTCGCGTCCAGCACATGAACAGCATCTCGTTGAGACTCCAGCGCGCCCGTCGATCGGGTAACGTACAGGCGAAAACCGTGATCGGCCGCGCGACCAACATAAAGATCATGACCACGGCGACGCCCCCCAACAGGTAGCGGTTCATCAAGCCGAAATCGACTTGGCTGCCGAGCAGAATGAAAATGAACAAGCGCATGATGAAGGCGGTGATCTCGACATATTGATCGAGCTTTTGTGCTTCCGCTTTGTCCATTCTGAATCCGAACGAATCCTTGTTGCCGAGCATGATGCCGAAGACGAATACCGCCATGAATCCGCTGGCGCGCAAGCCGTCGGCGGCGAAATATGCGCCGATGACTGCCATGATGGTCACCACTGGCGCATATTCCATGAAGAACGCCCAGCGCTCGTGCGCGATCAATAATGCCGCGAGATAACCGAGCGCAGCGCCAGCGGCGATGCCGATTGTCGCTTCCGTCAGCAAATCGAGCAAAGATGACGACAACGAGAATTCTCCGGAGCCCATCGCCACTGTCAGCACGCCAAAGGTGATGATGGCACCGGTCGCGTCATTGAACGCAGACTCGCTCATTACCGTCTGTGCCACACGATCGCGAATGTGGATCTGGCGGAAAATCGGCACCAATGTCGCAGGATCGGTCGAGGCCAGCGTCGCACCGAGCAACGCCGCCACGATCCACGGAACGCCGAGGACGAAATATGCGGCGGTGCCGGTGATCGTCGCGGTAATCACGACCCCGACCGTGGCGATGATCAGAATCGTAATCCAGACCTGCTTCATCACATGAAAGCGGAGCGATGCGCCACCGTCAAAAAGGATGTAGCTCGCGCCGAACAGTAGGAGAATTTGGTAGAGCGCCGAATCGGCCTTGATGTCGATCAGGCCGAGAGCCTGGGGTCCTATTAACATTCCCGCCACTAGAAATACCGCGACGTCGGGAATTTTGGTCTTCTGCGCGAACAGCCCGGCGACCGTGCCCACTGCCAGGATGAGCCCGCCGGACATCAGCGTATGTTTGGCGATTTCGACTGAATCCGGCTGGTCCAATTGCTTCCTCCCGATCGATCACAAGATTTTTGCGGCGCACAAGATCTAAGAAAACTATAGCAAGGCCCACTGAAATGCACTGCGTTGCCTCGCATGTGCCAGCAACATGCCCTAACTTGCGCGGCCTAGTCCAAGGAACAAGTGGCAACCGTCGCGGGTTCTGGTGACATCGGCTGCAGGTTTCTGAGTCATTGCAGCCGCCCTTTTTAGACGCGGTCAATCGCTCGGTAAGGATCAACAGGCGCGATATGGATCAACCAAATACCGGCCGGCATGGCACACGTTCCACATGGAGCTGGTGGTATCTGCTCTTTGTGATTCAGTTCGTCGCCAGTCTATGGGTCTCCTCCTATAATCGGGTGGACCCTACCTGGATCGGCATTCCGTTCTTCTACTGGTATCAGATGCTCTGGGTGATTATCGGAGCCATCCTTACCGCGATCGTTTACTTCGCGACCGACGAATAAGTTGCATTTGCAACGCCTCATTCGTCGGGCCGTGATCGGGACCGGTACCTAAAGGAAGCAAAAAGAAGAAAATCGGGAGAGATGCCGTGCAGGAAGTCAATTGGATCGCCCTTATCATCTTCATACTGCTGTTCGCCTTCATCACCGTCCTGGGCTTTATCGCGGCCCATTGGCGCAAGGGCGATCTCGATCTGTTGCACGAATGGGGTCTCGGCGGCCGCCGGTTTGGCACCGTCATCACCTGGTTTCTGATCGGCGGCGACCTCTACACCGCCTACACCTTCATCGCCGTTCCGGCGCTCGCCTTCGGCGCCGGGGCGATCGCATTTTTCGCGGTGCCCTATACGATTATGATCTATCCGATCCTGTTCCTGGTTTTCCCGCGACTTTGGCATGTTTGTCACAAGCATCAGTACATCACCGCCGCCGATTTCGTGCGCGGCCGCTTCGGCAACCGCTGGCTCGCCCTGGCGGTGACGATCACGGGCATCGTCGCGACCATGCCGTACATCGCGCTGCAATTGGTCGGCCTGCAGGTCGTCATCGGCGCCATGGGCGTATCGGGCTCCGGCTATGCCGGCGATCTGCCACTGGTCATCGCCTTCATCATTCTTGCTGCCTTTACCTACACGAGCGGGTTGCGGGCGCCGGCCTCGATCGCCATCGTGAAGGATATCTTGATCTACATCACGGCGTTCGCCGTCGTGATCGTGGTTCCAATCCAGTTGGGCGGCTTCGGTAACATCTTTGCCAAAGTGCCGCCGGCGAAATTGCTGCTCGCCGTCCCCGGCCCCAACACCACCGGGGCCTACGGCGTCTATGCCACGCTGGCGCTGGGATCGGCGTTAGCCCTGTTCCTCTATCCGCATTCCATCACCGGCATTCTGGCCGCCAGCAGCGGGCACGCCGTTCGCCGCAACGCGGCACTGCTGCCGGGTTATTCGTTCATGCTTGGTCTGTTGGCGCTGGTCGGCTTCTTCGCCATTGCCACCGGGGTGGGCGGTCTCCCCGAATTCGTGGACGGCTTCAAACAATTCGGCAATAACTTCGCCGTGCCGGCGTTGTTCCTGCACACCTTCCCGTCGTGGTTCGTCGGCATCGCGTTTGCGGCCATTGGCATTGGCGCACTGGTCCCGGCGGCGATTATGTCGATCGCCGCAGCCAACCTCTACACGCGCAATATCCATCGCGAGTTCATCAACCGGAATCCAACCGACAAGCAGGAATCGCAGATGGCCAAGTGGGTGTCGCTGATTGTCAAATTCGGTGCGCTCGCTTTTATTTTATTTGTGCCGCAGCAATATGCCATTTATCTCCAGCTCCTCGGCGGCATCTGGATCATCCAAACAGTGCCGTCGGTTATGCTGGGCACCTATACGCGCTGGTTCAACGATTGGGCCCTGCTCATCGGCTGGGCAGTCGGTATCGTGCTCGGCACTTGGATGTTCGTGGCAGCGAACCTGACGCCGAACTTTCCGCTCGCGATCGGTGGTTACACCTTCCCCGGTTACACGGCGCTCTACACGGTGATCCTCAATCTCGTGATCACCATCGTCCTAACGCCAGTGTTTAATGCGATGGGCGCTAAGCGGCTCGATGCAACCGTGGCAGCCGACTATTACGCCTGACGCATAGGTCTTGCGCGCACGCGTTGCCGGCCCTGCTGTGATCGTGGCACATTGGAGCAGCCGCACGATGTTGCGCATGCGCTGGTCACGGCGCGCAAGGAGAAGCACATGGCCTGGGTCAAGGTGACGGACATTGCCTATGGGCGCCTGAGGGCGCCCGATCTCGACGTCATGGAAGAGTTCCTCACTCGGTTCGGCCTGCGGCGCAGCGAACGCACCGCCAACGCGCTTTACATGCGCGGGTCCGATCCCAACCATCACATCCATGTCACCGAGAAGGGCGATTCAAAATTCGTCGGCCTCGCCTATTACGTCGAGAGCGAAGACGATCTCAAAAGGCTTACCAAGGCGCCTGGCGCCTCTGGAATCGAAAATATCGACGAGCCCGGCGGCGGCAAACGCGTGCGGTTGCGCGAACCCAATGGCTATCAAATCGAGGTCGTCTGCGGCATCGCACCGGTATCCGAAATCGCGGTCAAACGGCAGAAGCTCAATTCCGGCGAAGCGCCGCTATCGCGCGCCGGTGAATTGATGCGGCTGCCGAGAGGCCCCGCCCACGTCAAGCGGATCGGTCATGGCGTCTTGATGACGTCGCGCTTCCGCGAGACGGTCGCTTGGTTCCGCGAAACGCTCGGATTTATCTGTTCCGACGACGTTTACGTTCAGGACAAAGACAACATCATCGGTTCGTTCAATCGCTGCGACCGCGGCGATCGCTACGTCGATCACCACGTTTTCTTCTGCCTGGCGCACGAGAAAACTGGGCTCAATCACCTTTCGTTCGAAGTGTCGGACATCGACGATGTCTGCATGGGTCATGACTATCTCAAGCAGTTCGGCCAATACGAACATATGTGGGGCATCGGCCGGCACGTGCTCGGCAGTCAGGTCTATGACTATTGGGCCGATCCGTGGGGCCACGTTCACGAGCACTGGGCTGACAGCGACCGCCTCAATCTCGCCAACGGCTCGAATCTCGTGCCCGCTGAAGAGGCGCTAGTATCGCAATGGGGCGAGGCGCCGCCGGAAAAATTCATCAACCACGCCAGCCCATAGCGGGCAGGCGCGTCGGTTGCGCAATCGATGCCGCAGGAACTAGGCGCCGATGGGCGGCTGGAGGAAGTGATTACTTCACATCCGAGTCACGCGTGCGTGCAGTAGTGCCGCGCGGCCGCCACGAACTTCTTTCACACAGCGCGCCAGCGCCGCCGGCACGTCAGCTGGATCGCTCACCTCCTCGCCGTAAGCGCCAAACGCCTCGGCGACCTTGGTGAAATGCACATTGGGCGCGAGCTCGGCCTCGAACGCATTGGCGGATTTGGCTTCACCTTCCGGATATACGCGCAGCGTCGACTGCTTGACTGCGTTCCAGCCGGTATTGTCCATCACGATTGTGAGGATGGGCAATTTGTACTGCTGCGCTACGGCAAATACCGAAGTCGGATTGCCAAAATAAAATCCGCCGTCGCCGCAAATCTGCACCGTGAGTCGATCGGGCGCGGCGAGCTTGGCGCCGAGCGCGGTGCCACCGGACCAGCCGAGTCCGCCACCGCCGGCGCGAACAGTCGTATTGGCGACGCGCCGCGGAATCTGCATCAGCACTGCGGCGGCGTTGGTTACGCCCTCATTGAAAATCAGGTCCCGATCGTCAAGAAGCTTGGCGAGCTCCGCGGTCAGGTAATGCGGATTGATCGCGCCGGCCCTGCCTTTTTCGGAGGCGAGCTTGGCTGCGCGCGCGGTGCGCTCGTCGCGCGCCGCTTTGATGCGCTTAAGCCGTGCCGCCACCGCTTCTTTGAAGCGCGGGGTCGCCTTTGCCTTCAGCGCTTCGAGCACTTGATCGAGAATGCGGCCGCTGTCGCCCTGCATGCGCATATTGCCGGGAAAGGTCCACATCGGCGAGCCAGGCTTGAGCGTATCGATGTCGATATGCGCCCAGAACGATTTGTCGCTGGGCTGCACATCGCTCGGGAACCAGGGCACGTCGACGTCGACCAGCAGTCCGACATCCGCTTCCGGCACCGCCTTGTCCGCGGTGAAGCCGACAAAACACGGACTGTCATGCGAAATATTGTTCGTCATGTTAGCTTCGTACACGGCGATCCCGGCAAATTGCGCCAATGCGTTGATCGCGCGCGAGCCGCGCTCATGTCGCCC
>Ga0306924_10001396_pt1 | contig 21994 bp, 20 predicted proteins | sample sta12Can44000111_FD_203756 | JGI IMG/M metagenome (GOLD analysis project Ga0306924, IMG submission 203756) | Lab enrichment of tropical soil microbial communities from Luquillo Experimental Forest, Puerto Rico - statanox.12C.anox.44.000.111 (v2)... | ecosystem: Environmental > Terrestrial >...
CTGCGTGCGCGTCGATGATCCGACGGCAGTGTCGAGCGCGTCCTGATGCAATAACCGGTGCTCCAATGTGGCAAAGCGGCGATCGTCGAGCCATGCCCCCTGCCCCGCCACTTGCGCCAAAGCATGCCATTCCACGTCGGTAAAGCACGCAATGGCGATCCAATGGTCCTTCCCGGCGCAGCGATAGGCACCGTGCGGTGCCGCCGGCTTATAGGGTGACTGGTTGCCGTAACGCCGCCATTCGCGCCCATTGGCCGACCAGTCGAGGATCGTGGCACCGGTCAGGAAGATGCCGGCCTCGCACTGCGAGGCGTCGATCCATTGGCCTTCGCCGGTGCGCTCGCGGTGGTAGATCGCGCCGAGTAATGCCAGCGCGTAGCCGTACGCGCCCATCCAGTCGAGATAGGAATAGCCCCAGCTCACCGGCATCGCCGGCTCGGGCAGCCCCGACATCTCCGCTTGCCCGCCAAACGCCGCGGCCACCGGCCCGACCGTCCGCACACGGCCATAGGTGCCGTGCGCGCCCATCCCCGATTGCTGGATGTAGATGATGTCCGGCCGGATCGACTTCATCACGTCGTAGCCGAGTCCCAGGCGCTGCAATACGCCGGGCGAAAAACCTTCGGCCACGACGTCGCAGATGCGGATCATGTCCTTGGCGATTTCGAGGCCCTTGGGGTGGCGGATGTTGAGCGAGATGCCGCGCTTGCCCGAATTCTTGTTAAGGAAATTGCCGCCCATATCGGGGTCCTTGACCCCGGGCAGCGGACCGGTCGCGGCGTCCCGCGCGGCGCGGCCGCCGACCGGCGCCATCCCCGCCAGCCGCGTGTCGGGATTGTCCTTCCACTCGACCTTGTAGCTCTCCGCACCCATCGCGGCGAGAAACCGGGTGCCACCGGCCGATGCGAGAAACCATGCGAAGTCGAAGATCTTGATGCCTTGCAGCGGGAACGGCTTGTTGTGCAGCGCCGAGAGGCGCGGGTTTTCGACCTGGCGCGGCTGCGCCGGCACGCTCGGCTGGCGGGCGGCTTCACCGAGCACCGCCTCGGTGTCTTCGCCGAGCAGCGGCGCGCGGCGGCCGACCTTCCAGCTCGTCTTGTTGCTGAGCCACTTGCTGGTCGGGTAAGGGAACGAGCTGCCGAGCTCGGGGTGCTCGACCTCGGTAAAGGTCTTACGCGCCCACCAATGCCCGTCGAGCACGTTCTCGTGCGGCTTGCGCAACGGCGCCCAGAGGAGGCCCGCTTCCTGAGCCTCCAGCCACGGCATGTCCTTGTAGATCCAGGCGCGCACGAAGCGCTGGACGACGTCGAGCATGTGGCTGCGCGCCTCGTCGGCGCCCGCCGTTCCTGGCACTTGCCGCGCCCGCAGGTCGACCTCGGGGGCCGGCGGCTGCAGGTCGGCCTGCGCATTGTATTTGCTCAAGAGCGGCACTAGGTTCTTCAGGTCGCGCGCGCCCATCCCGTGGGTGATAAACCAGCGCCCGTCCTTGGTGTGGCAGATGCTGGGCGAGTGGTTCGGGCCTTCGGACGCGTGGCGACAGGTCAGCCGCCACAGCGGTACCCGTCGACAGACCCAATACATCAAATCCTGCTCGGGGTTCTTCGACACCGCCTCGTGGATCGCAACCGAGACGTCCTGCCCCTCGCCGCTGCGTTCGCGGTGTATCAGCGCGGCGATGATCCCGGTCGCCATCTGCTCGCCGGCGATGTGATAGGCGTGCCAGATTTGCGGCGCGATCGGCGGCGTGTCGTATTCGAAGTTCGGATCCGGGTCGTAGCCGCAATTCATCATCGGCCCGCCCAAGGCCAGATGGATCAGGTCGGAACCCTTGAAGTCCTTCCACGGCCCGTCATCGCCAAACGGCGTCATTCGCGCCGTCACCAATTGCGGAAACCGCGCGCCGAGCGCCGTTCGGTCGAGTCCGAGCGCCTCATTCAGCGCGCCGCAGCTTGCGTCAAGCAAGATATCGGCGCCGCCGAGCAGGCGGAGCAGATGCTCGCATGCGGCAGGCTTCCGCAGGTCGAGCACGACGGATTTTTTGTTGCGATTGTAGTTCCAGAAAAACAGTGAGCGCTCCGCGCCCGGCTGATCGTCCAAAAACGGGCCGATCCGGCGCGTGGCGCTGCCTTCCGGCGGCTCGATCTTGACGACCTCGGCGCCTAGCCCGGTGAGCAGCAAGCCGCAGTATTCCGCCTGTTCGTCGGCCAGTTCGATCACCCGCAGGCCGGCCAGCATGCCGGGACCGGCATTGCCCATCATTTCGCCCGGTCCGTGCAAAACCGCACCTGCCTCCGACATGCGCTTTCCTCTCAAAGCTATGTTCGTGCTGTTGCAGGCACTCTGGCATGCAAAGCAGCAGCGCGACAAGCGGTCGATGCCGACCCTTTCCGGGCTCTCTGGATCGTCGAATGCCGTGGCGGGCCAGAAGATTTTCCTGCTAATCTCGACAGCCGTGGGAGCGGCAATGTGAACGACCGTCGCACTTTGAAACCGTCGAATACAGCCCTCGCCATCGTTCCCGCGTCGGGCGAGGCGCAGCGTTGGGCGTTGGCACTTTGCATCGCTTTATTCGCTACGTTTTGCGCGGTCCTACCATTTGCCCGCGTCGCTCTGCCTCGCGTCGACGCGTTTATTCCGATTTATGACTCGACCCTAGCCCTGACTAATCTTGTGACGGCGGGTCTTCTGCTCGTCGGGTTCAGCAGATCACGACTGCGCGCTGTTCTCGTTCTGGCAAGCGGATACCTCTTTATCTCATTAATCGCGCTGCCTCACATGGCGGCCTTTCCCGAGCTGTTTTCGCGCGATGGTCTGCTCGGTGGAGGACCTCAGACCAGCGCCTGGCTCGATGCGCTGCAGCATGGAGGCTTTCCCCTATTCGTGATTTGCTACGCCCTGCTGAAGGGCCGCGAGGCCAGAAGCGTGGAGTCGCACGCGGACACAGGTGCTTATGCTGCATCGGCCGCCGCCGGGGTTGTTGTCGGTGTTTTCTTGTGGACCCTTCTCGCCACCGCAGGTCATCAACTGTTGCCACAAATTGTGAACGGCGACGCTTTCACAACCAAAATGATGATCGTAAGCGTCCCGGTTTGGCTGCTCTGTCTCGGTGCGCTCGTGATCCTCGGATCGCGGCCTCCATACTCGATACTCGATCTGTGGTTGATGGTCGTCCTCTGTGCTTGGGTGTTCGGCATTGCGCTAAGCACGGTTATTAACACGGGGCGGTTTGACATCGGCTTTTACGCCGGCCGTTTATACGGTTTGTTTGCCGCGAGCGTCGTGCCGATCGTTTTCCTCGTCGAGGCTTCCCGCGTTTACGGCCGCCTCGACGAGGCTCGCGCGATCGCGGAGCAACGCAACGCCGAGCTCGCGCGCTCGCGTGAGGAGCTCGCTCAAGCTCAACGGATCGAGGCGATCGGCCAGCTGACCGGCGGAGCCGCGCACGACTTCAACAATCTCCTGACGGTCGTCATCGGCAATCTCGAATTGATCTCGGCGGCGCGGGGCGACTCAGAGAGAATAGAGCGCCTCGCGCAAAGCGCCATGAAAGCAGCCCGGCGAGGAGAACACCTCGTCCGGCAACTCCTTACCTACGCCCGAAGGCAAATCAACCATCCCCAGACCGTTAACCTAAACCAGCTGATCACCATTATCGAAAACCTGATGCACCGGGTCATCGGGGAGCAGATCGAGATCGTCTCGCTATTGAGCCCGGTCCTCGCCCCGGTCCAAATCGATCCGGCACAATTCGAGACGGCGATACTCAACCTCGCGATCAATTCCCGGGACGCCATGGCAGGTGGCGGACGGATCACGATCGAGACCCAGAACGTCACCGTCGATCGGCAGTATGCCGCCAGCGATCCCGAGGTGACACCGGGACCTTATGTCATGATCGCGGTCAGCGATTCTGGCACCGGGATGACGCCGGCTATCATGGCGCGGGCGTTTGATCCGTTCTTCACGACCAAGGAAGCCGGCAAGGGATCCGGTCTCGGGCTTAGTCAGGTCTATGGATTCGCAAAAACCGCGGGCGGCTATGCCAAGATTTACAGCGAGCTCGGTATCGGAACGACCGTGAAGCTTTACCTGCCGCAATCGTCCAATCAGCCCACCTTGCTCGAATCCGGTGACGAGCCGGCATCATCGCAGTCGAGCGCCGGCCGCGGAACGATTCTGGTGGTGGAAGACGATGAGGACGTGCTTGCGGTCACCGCCGAAAGTCTGAGAGACCTGGGCTACCAAGTCGTGACCGCAGTCAACGCCGCGCAAGCGCTGGAGATATTGAGCGGTGATCAGCCGATCCACCTGTTGTTCTCGGACGTGATCATCCCCGGAGGCACCAATGGCGCGCAGCTCGCCGTCAGGGCACGACGCGTCCGGCCACAGCTCAAGGTGCTGCTGACCTCCGGGTACACCGCGGCCGCTCTCAGCCTCGAGCACGGGCTGCCGGATGATCTCAACGTCGTTGGCAAGCCGTATCAGCGCGATGAGCTGGCACGGAAACTGAGACTGGCGATCGCCGGATAGAACGGTGCCAAACGGGGCCAAGCTGCTGCTTAGGCCCAGACCGATGACTGCTGTCTGCTCCCCATCGTCGCCCCCGCGAAGGCGGGGCCCCAGGTGCCGCAGGCATGGTTCTTTCCCTGCGTGCCCGCTTTCGCGGGCATGACGGAAAAGGGCGGGATCAAAATGTCCGGTTGGGGCCATTAGCCTGCGTCCCAGAGCGCACGGATCTGGCGGCGCTGGCGCGCATCGGGGAGTCTGCCGAACCCGGCGGCAAGAGCGTCCGTGATGTGCTCGGGATTGCCGGTCGCCGGGATCACGCAGGTGACCGCGGGCTCGGTGAGGATGTATTTGAGGAACAGCTGCGCCCAGCTGGCGCAGTCGAATTCGGCTGCCCAGCCAGGGAGCGCCCGCCCACGCACCCGGCGAAACATATCGCCGCGTTCGAGCGGCTGGTTGGCAATGACCGCCGCGCCTTGAGGCGCGGCCACCTGTAGCAATTCGCTCTCGGCTGCGCGCGTTGCCAGCGAATAGCCGAGCTGGACGAGTCGATGCCGGGCTCGCGGGCGAGGATATGCGCGAGTTCCGGCAATGCTCCAGTAGTGTAATGGGTGATGCCGATATAACGGATCGAGCCTTCTTCCTTCATCCGCTTGAGACTTGCGAGATGCGTGCGCCAGTCGACCAGATTGTGGATCTGCATCAGGTCGATGATGTCGACCCGCAACAGCTTGGCGGATCGCCGTATCTGCTCGGCCCCGCGCTCGCGACCCGTCGTCCATACCTTGGTCGCAAGAAAGGCACGCGGACGCGCCGCGAGCCAACAGGTCGCCGGTCACCATCTCGGCCCGGCCATACATCGGCGAGCTGTCGATAATCCGTCCACCGGCATCGACAAACAGGCGCAAGACCTCGCGCAACGGCCGCCACGCCGCCTCGTCCGTCCCTACATCAAAAGCTCGCCACGTGCCGAGGCCGATGACCGGCACGTCCTCACCGGTCGACGGGATCGGCCGCGTCAGCATCAGCGCGGCGTCGATTTAATCAACGTCTCGATGCCCCCTCCCCCGGTGCACCACCGGCGCCGAATTCCTGAATAAGAGCGTCGCGCACGGTTTCGAGATCGAGCCCGTGCTCGGCGATTAGCGGGCTCGTCTCGACGATGATGTCGTCGATGTCGCCGATCAGCTTGAGCCGCTTATAGAGATCCTCGCTCTTCAGACCCAGCCCCTCGCCGAGGATCTCCATAAAGTTGACGACCTCGAAGCTGCGCCCGTCGCCGACATCGCACAGCTCGCGGTGACAAGCGTGGTAGATCGTCGCCAACGTCGTCACCCCGGCATCGGCGACCGCGGCGAGCTCGCGCTGGACCAGCTCGCGCTTGAAGGCGGGCAATACCGCAAGACTGTTGGCCTGGGTCCCGACGCGCGGCACATCGATCTCAATGAGCTCAACACCGGGGATGATCGAAAGGAGCTTGCGCACTGCCGCCTGCACCGCCGGCAATACCGGCCGCTCGTGCAGGGCCACCCGCTTGTCGACGCGCTGTTTCATCAGCGGAGCGAGCGCCTCGGCATGGTCGGCGAGAAACACCAGAAACGGGTTCAGGTCGAACGGCCGCGCGCCAAATCGCTGCTCGTAGCTCGGCAGGGCGACTTCGCCGATCTGTACCTGGCAGCTCGGGCACCACGACAGTACGGTCGAGGTGCCGGCCGCGGCGAGCCCGTCGATCGTCGCATAGCCGACCCGCGCGGTGTTGGCAAAATCGCCCTCACGAAACTGGTAGACGCCGCAGCATTGCCCGGGCCCGCCCATGACCTCGTAATCGACGCCGAGGAGGTCGAGCGTGTCGAGGCACAAGAGTGCTATGTGCGGGGTCTTCAGGATGTTGCAGCCGGTGTAGAAGACGACATCGGGCACGCTCTGGCGCGGTGGCGCTGCTTGCCCTCGGACGCGGGCGAGGGTCTCGGACGGCAATTGCAGCCGCGACAGGATCCGCACCCCGCGGCTCATTGTCTGAAAACCTTGCCGCCAGCGGGTGTTGAGCGGCTTGTCGCCGGCTTGCGCCCGGGCGAAGCCGCGGGCGAGCTGCACCATGAAACGCGTGTTGATGCCCTCGGGGCAGGCCGGGATGCAGTTGCCGCTGCCGCTGCATACGGACGCCCAGCGCACCGCATCGGCCTTCCCCGAACCGCCGGTGATCAAATCGACGATGCCGGCGGTGGTCTCGGCCGCATCGGCTTCCTTGAGCCCGGCCGGCGCCACCATCGGGCAGGCGCGAAAGCAGGCGCCGCAGCGTGTGCAGGCATCGGCGATCGCCTCGCCCCGGGCCCTGAAATCCACGAGATACCCGGCCGTTTCAGCGCTGTTGCTCATGCCGTCACCAAGCTTGGCGTTGCTGGGCTCAGGTTACCGCAAGGCGTCTACATGAGCAAAGCCGAACCGAACGCGAAGTCGCGGCATTGCCGTTGTCCTGGACCGGGGAAAGCAATGATCATCATCCGCAACGACAGGAAATCGGGAGATTCGGTTGAACCAACGGCTCACAGGCTATTCGGTCGATGCGATGCGGATTTTTTGTCGCCGCGCGTTGCGCGCGTGCATGACCCGAACGGGCGCCGCGCCAAGATTATTACTGCTCTGCACTCTAGCTTTTTACTTTGCCCTCTATGGCGTCTTGGCGGCGAGACCTGCGACCGCCGTCGAGCCTTCCAACAACGAGCTGTCGATTACCGTTTACCCGGTGATCACCGTAGTCGAAAAGGAGAACGGGGCCGCTTGCGGCCCCAGCGCCGATCTTCGCCGAATCATCGTCAATCGAGGCGCGTGCGGCGCCGGCATACCAACGGGAGGGATCGTGACAGTTACTTTGCCGGAGGCACAGCATTGCCGGTATTCGGCGGTTCGGATTTATCTCTTCAGCGTCGATTTGACCGAATTCGAGACGCGCACCCCCGCAGCTGACCGCACGGTCCCCGACGGCGCCACCTGGAACCCGCCTTTGTGTCCGAACAACGCCTGCTGGACCGGGACCGCCGCCGCCCAATACCCGGTCGATGCGGCGGCTCAGCTGTTCGAACACACGATGATTTCGCAAAATCCGGCGACCGGCAGCGCCTTCCCAAACCCGAACAATCCCAATGGCATTCCGTTGGTCGATATCGACCTGTCCCTTTGTCGACAGTGTGTATCCGCCGGTCGCGGTCAATCTCGACGATGACGGTGCCACCGCCTATATGGGCGCAACCCTGCCCTATGCGGAATTCAATCAGCGCACGCAGGCGTTTCTCGCCCTTACCGATCCCCTCAACAATCCGGTCTGGTCGCAATACGCTGCTTACACCACGGCGAATTGGCCGCACAATGTGTTCAACGATCTCGTAGAGGATACTGCGTAAGTCATCGGTCGCGACATCGTCGGCGACATCAGGATTATTCCGCCCAACATCGATCCGCCGGCTTCGGCGCTGTACGCACCGCCTTTACACCGGGCCAAAGCAATGCTCTGCCGTCCCGATATGTTCCAACCTGTCGGGGGACTGCCGCCCCACACCAAACGGGACCCTGCTCGCCTGCTGCGGCGTGCCGTTTCCCTATTTGATCTCGAACACGACAAAGAAAATGGGCGCGGTCGACAATCCATCGGTCGATGACCTCGTCGCCCGTTGGACCAAGTGGGTCAGAACCAACCCATGCACCAATCTCACCATCGTCGACGGCGGGCCCAGCACCAACCAGGCCTTTAACAAGGCCGGGTTTTTGCCGCGCCTTCCGGCAGTCGCACGGCGGCCGCCATCATGGCTTTAAGAGTGCGGACAAAGGGGTCTTGAACGAGACCGTGCAAGCGCTAATGCGCAGCGTGCCATACGGGCGATCGGCCACACCCGCTGGCCATTCGACAAATTCATCCTGAATTGGGCGCCCTACAACAGCGTGTCCAACCTCTTTCCGCATACCCGCCTGGTGCACGAGGCGACCGACGGGCTCGACGCGCCCGGGGCCTATGCGTTTTCGATCGACGACCGGTTTGGCAATTTCCGGGAGCGCGGCTCCGGTTTTCTGTTCGATGTCGGAGGCTCGACAAAATTGCTGAACCAGGACCCCTATGATTTCTAAGAGCAATTTCGCGTCGCCTTTGCCGCTGGGTGGGGCCATGCCACAGTGTGCGGCCGTCCACTAGCGATCCCCAACCAATTGGGGAACAACGGGCCGATCTCGTTTAGGCAGAACGGGTTCGTCAAGCCACCTGCGATCTCGTCTTTTAGAAGACTGCTGCCGAAACCGGGCCGACGGCCCAATTTGCCAAATTCCGTGTCGGCGAGACCTCAAAGCAGGTGACCGATCTCTACACCGGGCTGACAGAAACGGTGACTGAGCTGACCTATGATCAGGCTTATTGCGTGGCCAACTCGTCGCCGGCTCTGGTCGGTCCGCCACCAACTCCAAGATTGTGCCGACCTTGGTCGGTACCGGCATGGGTCCGGGCGAGGCGTGTGTCAGCCTGTCCGACGCCGAGAAGCCCTGGTGACCTTGACGCTACCGCCACCTCCGATCGGATTGCACAGGCGGCGGTGAGGCCTATTGTTTGGCCGCATGCTGGGTAGTTGGGTGGGGCATTGGCACTGCTTCGCCAAAGAACCCTTATAGATCTTGCAGGATCCCTGCATCAGCGCGGCGATCATTTCGCCGGCCAGTAGTGCAGCGCCGCAAACAGTACCGTCGGCGGCGATGGTCAGCGATCCGAGCCAGATCTTCAGCCGCTGCTCGAGGTCGGGCAGATCGGTCTTGGTTACCACGTTGTCGTGATGGTGTGGTAAATCTTGGTCGCGGCCGCTTCGCTTTCGATGCCGACACCCTCGAAGGCCCGGGTCAAGGTCAGCCGATCAGTCATGCCATCCTCCCGCCTCGGCCTGCTGCGCCAGGATATTGGTAGCCGACTGGTGTCATTCGAGGTTCAGACTGGGGCGCGGTCTGGGCGCGCACCTCGCAGCGCGTGTTGCTTACGATCAGGTCGAGCGCGACTGTGAGACGTTCCGCGCCGCGGTGCGACGCCGGGAAATCAAGACTGAGACGAACGGTTCGCTGGTCGAGACGACGATCGCCTGAATAAGTCAGGCGAGCAAGACCGAGCAGACCGCAAACAAAAAAGAGAGCGGAAGGTTTGGAACAGGCGCGCAACGGCGGATCCAATACGTCCTGCCTGATAGTGCACCCAACGCTCAAAGTTGGAAGAACGCGACTCGGATGTGCGCTCGTAAACGGCTCCGAGCCGCCCTGCAACCCGTTTCGACGCGAAATTATCGGGCCGAGTAAAGCTCGCAGCTGGTCCAACGGAAAGTGCTCGAACAGCCAATCGCGCGCCGCACCTGCTGCTTCGGTCGCGAAGCCCTGGCGCCAAAAGGGTCGGTCGAGCCAATTGATGATTTCCGGTTCCGGTCAGTCGAGCGGTTGGAAAATGCCGACGGCACCGATAAAAGCGCTGCGGTCGATTTTTTCGCAGGCCCACACGCCATAGCCGCGCACCGCCCACTGGCCAAGGAACCTGAGCACAATCGGCCAAACCTCGACTGGAGTAGACGTGCGCCCGGTTCCCAGAAAGCGCACCACCTCCGGGTTAGCCCGCATCGCGGCATACGCATCGAGATCGGCGGCGCGAAAGGCGCGGAGCATAAGCCGATCGATTGTCAGCGTCGGAATTTCAAATGTTGTCATCTTCTCGTTTCAGAACTTAAGGCCGGTGGGCGAAACTCGGTGGTTTTGCGGTGGACAAGGCTGTGGCTTCAATGAGATGAAGGCGCGCTCTTTTTTTGATGCCGACCGCTCGGCAGGCAACCATCCGCTGCCGGATGTGGTCTAGGCTTTAGCCGCCAATGCCTTCACTCGTTCCACGAGATCGGGGTCGCGAAGAACGGTCTGCGGCTTGAGGAGGTGCAGTACCTCAAATAACAGCTTGTGGACAGCGGCGTCATGGGCGGCAAAGAGGTCCAATCCCTCACCAAACTCGAGCCTCTGCCGCAGATCCTCTGGACGTCGCCCCTCTTTCCTGGGGTGAGCGAGGTCGGGGACCACGGCTAGTGCCCAGGGCGTCTCGATCAGGCTCGCAGCCTCGGCGAAAAAGGCCGGAGCGAGCACTGCAAGTGGGTCGGTCTCCTCGGCCTGCCTGAGGAGTAGCTCGTGAAGCAGACACGCCTCTTGCGCAGCCACGCTCATGCCTTGGCCATACACCGGATTGAAGCGGCATATCGCATCGCCGAGCGGCAGCAGCCCGCGTGGGAATTTCTCGAGAAGGTCGAAATATCGGTGTACGCTCGCCGGAAAGCCGAAGCGGGCAATCTCGCCGAGCTGCTCAGCCTTTTTTCATCGCATCATAGATGGTCGGGGTGCGGAGCTGTCTCGCATAGGTCAGAAATCCATCCCGTTCCGCGGGCGGTAGGTCCCCATGGCGTCCTACCAGAGTCACGATCCAGCGGTTCCGCTCCAATGGCAGCATTATGGCGGCGAGGCCTCCCCGGGCCGGCGAGTCGAATGTCATGACGCCTGTCCAGTCGGCACGCGCATCGTGGGGATTGCGAAGAGGGCCGAAGCATAGGCGATGTCGACCCCGATGACGGCCTCCTCGGGCGCCGGCTAGCCGATTGATTGAAGAAATCCCAGTGAAAGATTGCCTCGTCCCGGGCTTCGACAACCAGGTCGGCCGGGAGCGTCTCGCTCCTCCTATCGCTATTCTCGAAACGGATTGCCGATACCGCGTTGCCGTCGGGCGAGGGCACGAGTTCCCGAGCGCGGCATTGAGCACGGATCGTGATGTTTTTGTATCGTTTCGCGCGCTGCCGAACCGTGAGCTCGATCAGCGGTCGGGACATGGCGTAGCCGATCCAACCCAGATCGCGCTGCGGAAAGGGGTCAAACCCGGGTGTCTCGAGACGGGCATCGAGACCAACCCTCACCGGCACCGCCCCGACTCCAGCTAGGTCCTGCTCGAAGCCGGGGAAGGGCTCGCCCAGCGCCCGCTGGGCCGCCGGGAGGAGAGCATGCGTCTGCCTCGACTAAGGTGTTCCGATTCGGGGGGATGCATCCGCCGGAAGAGCGTCGCGCTCCAGCACGGCGACATGTTCGAAGTAGTCGGCGACAGCACGCGCCGCAGACAGGCCGGCTATCCCGGCGCCAACGACGACTGCTTGCCGACAGATCAGTGTGGAAGCCATCACTGCCTCTCATCGCTTTGTCGCGGTGCAAGAGGGAGGCATAATTCGCTCAGCCAACCCAGGGTGTGAAGCGCATCACACTTGGAGCGCGCCGGCGGAGCGGCGGAATTGGGTGAATTGATCTCGATGGGAAGCTGACAGCGAGAACATCAGTAAATTGGAGCAACAAGTATGAGCGACCTTAACCAACCCGATCCGAGTGGGCGCTATTGGCGCTATCAAACCGTGCGCGTCATTTATCGCGAATATCCGGATGATCTCGAACTCGTCGTCATCGAGGTCTACATCGATCGCGCCGACGGCTCGCTCTGCGCGTGGAGTGCCGAGCCTGTCGGCAAACGCCCGAGCGGCGAAACTATCGAGGAGCTGATCGAAGACCTGACCCGGATGCTGCGGGACGCGCGGGAGTGGAAGCCTGTCGACTTCGACGACCTGCGCGTCGGCATGCGGTTCGAACGGGCCGAGGTCGAGGACACCGCAAGGCGTGGCTTCGGGCGAATGACCGGCCAATCACACGAATGAGCTAAAGCGTCACTGTCAAAGCCCCGGCCGAGGAACCACTAATCCGCCTTTGCTTGTTCTCACCTCGGCCCTCCGCCCGTCGCCTGCCCAGGCATCACAAATGCTGCTCCACGAGCCAAGCGGCCACCGCGTCGGTCAGCGCCTGCGTGTTGTCGGTGAACTGATGGCCTTCCCTGCTCGGCGGACGATGATTGGGCAGCAGCACATACTTGATGCTCGGGACGAGCGATCCCTCTTCACGCGCGGCGCTGAGCAGCATGTAGGGCTCGAACGGCAGGACTAGCCCATCGGCCTGGTCGCGCAGTATCAGGATCGGATGGGGAATGCGGGAAACCCAGTAGGTCCCGTCGCCCGCGCTCGTCCGCTCGTCACGATAAGTAAGGAAATGCTGGGCCGTCAGTGGCGTTTCGAATCAGCCAAGCCAGCGCATCTTGATTGGTAGGATTTGGTCGGGCTTGCCGGCTTCCAGCGCGCTGAGCGATGCACCCACCAGCGCTTTGTAGTTCTGCACGTTCTGAATGAAGATGTGCCGTGACTTCCACGGCAGTTCCCGAACGCGCCGGTCAGAATGACAGCCTTGATCGTCGGGTCCCAGTCGATGGCGGCATAGAACTGGACCTGTACCGTCCCGAGGCTGTGGCCCTGCAGCACAATGGATTTGTAGCCGAGCGCCTTTGCGGTTGTGATCGCAGCCTCGATGTCACGACACACGTCAAAAAAGTTGTCGGTGTTCACGTACTAATCGTGCTGTCGCGTGCTGATGCCGAGGGCCGCGTATTCTTTGGCTGACATGGCTTCTGCGGGCGCCCGCAGCGGCAGCGAGGCGAGATTGCCGCCGCTGCCGTGCACCTGCACGATCATCGTTGCATCAGCCGGCGGCTTGTTCTCCGGTTCCCACAGCGCTGCCTGAACCTTGAAGCCATCGATCGCCTTGATCGATAGAAACTGCAATTCGGCACCCCGCAGCGCCCGCATGCTGTGGGGAAGACCGGCCGGGCGCGGGATAATCTCGTATTCGATGCTAGCGGCGACCTGTGCTGCCCCGATGGGACGCAAAACTGAAGTCACAGTACCTCCGATCGGCAGGGACGGGACTGCCATTTGCCAGAGGGCTATCTCCGAGGCTCTCGACCGCTGCGGAATCGGGCTCGGCAGGCGGCCCATAGCCGCCGGCACCCGGAGTGATGATTTTCGACCGTCTCACCGGCGTGCAATCTGCCGCCTCCGTTGGCGAAAGGCCACTCCCTGGCCCAAGGCGAAGGTACCGCACCCGCCGGAGCGGTCGCCTTGGAGCCGCATGGCGGCGTCAACAAGCGCGAGCCGCCGAGCCGCAAACGCCATTCCGCTTCGGCGCGGTAAACCTAACGTACCCATGCCACCGCGGGACGGCGGGCGCGCTGAGCTAACGCAAAGCAGGCGATCGATACCGACCGTTATCCGGTGTCCCCCATCTATCCGCTCCGGTCGATCCTGGAGAAGTTGGAGCCGCAGTCACCCCGCGAGCCGAGGCCATCTGCCAAAGTCTGTGCGCCAAAAATAACGGCAGCCTAGAGATGACGGCGCCCCGGCCACTAATCCGCGGCAACCGCCGCCAACTCTCGTTAAACCTTAAGCTCCTGTCACCCGATTGCCCTCTCTGTACAGGCAGAGAACGCCCATTAAAATCCAATCGCTGATATCGGCTTCCCGAATGCTGAGATGCATTGCTCCTGTGAAGCAGCCTTCGCACTGCACAAAAATGATCCATCAGTCTTCCTACAAGAGATAAGTCGATTTCGGTGCACATTCACCGAGATCTCCGTCGGTTCGTGATCGCGAAGTGCAGCGCTCTCAGCTCCCGGGCAGCGTTATCCGTTTGGCCGCCGTCCCTCCCCGGTCTAGGGTGCCAATCGAGCCTCGTAAACTAGCCAAGGAGGAACGGCATGGACAATAACATGATCGAAGCGCGGGCCGAAACCTCGGCTGCGCGGGTCAAGCCGCTGCTTCGCGGCATTCATCATCTCGCCCTTAACACCTCGGACATGCGGATGACGCTCGACTTTTACGTGCGTGTCCTCGGGATGCCCCTTGTTCATGGTCTGCGCACGCCCTCGCCCCCGCCCAACGCGCCGCCGGCGCATGGCGTTGGAACGCCGCCTTATAAGAACATTCTCCACTACTTTCTCGATATGGGCGGCGACAGCCTGCTCGCGTTTTTTGAGTATCCGAAAGACGTTGCAAAGGCGGACCGGGATACGCTCGGCGCGATGCAGCATGTCTCCTTCGTCTGCGGTCCCCGCCGCTATCGCGAAATGCAGGAACGGCTCAAGGCTAACAATGTCACCATTGTTGCCGGCCCGCTGCTGACCATCCCTCCCGCCATCCATTCGTTTTATTTCTTCGATCCCAATGGGATCCGGCTGGAGATCGTGTGTGATCTCGAGGGTGACGAGGAAGACCTGTGGGTAATCCGCTCCTGTGCCATGTCCGAGGCCGAGCTGCGCGCGCAGCTCGCGACGATCAGCGACGACAAAGCGTGGATCGACGACATCGTCGCAGCAAACTCCCGGTAGCTCCTGAGCCAAAAGCGCGCGCGGCCTGATCGTCCGCCGCAAAGGGCGCTTTCGAAACCGTCGGCGACCGCTGAGGCTTGCGGTGGGAAGCGCTCTTCATGCCCCTTAACAGCCGCCACCGTTGCGAAGGAGCAACGGCGAGCCTGGCGATCGGAACGGCGGGCGATGCAGCGCGGGGAGGCTCGGCGCCGTTGCCAAGGGATCGATCCGAAGGCCGAGCGCCTCGAGCAGCCATTTGTAGCTCCTCGCCAGGGCGTTGACCGGGCCGGGATAGACCTTCTCGGGCGGCGACCCGTGATGCACGATCAGCGCGGCAGCCTATTGCCTTTCGTTCCCGCGTGCGCGGAGTATTAGTCTGGTGTATAAAATCTCAAGCTGGGTACCCTGCGCCGAGGTCTCCTCGGGGTGATGGAGAGCGGCCATTCGCACCGGGTTTCTGCGCGTGCTAAGTGATTGCGCTACTCCCGGCACCACGCCGAGAAATCTCGATTTCTGCAACGTCGGAAAGGGCTGGTCGCAGAACCATCGCTTATGGAAATCAGACCCGGCGGCCCGCTAATGGACAGTTGCGCGCACAGCAGCGCCGCCGGGAGTGCGCCGGGAAAGGGTGGGCTGACCGAAAGCCGCAGTAGTTACAGCGTTAAAAGAGAGCGATAGCGCCTACGCACCAACCGCGCGCGTCGGGCCGTCACACGCTCAAGGCGCCACGTTGTTTGTGTTGTTGAAGCCGTTGCCATTCAGCTCGAGGTTCACTTGAGCATTATTTACGGCCGTGTTGTCGGTCACGTTAGAGGGGCAAGACACGGCGTTTCCGACGTTACCCGGAGCGCCCACGGCAGTACTGCCGATCACCGTACTGCCCTGGCCGATCTCAAGCCCGATCCCTCGGTAGCCGGTGACGTAGCTGCCAGTCACGATCCCAGTGGCGGAAATCCCTGTCCCCTCCCCGGGCAAGCCGAAAATTCCAACCACGGTATTGCCTCTCACGATCCCCGTGGCGCGTATCCCGAGGTCGCAGGGGCAGTGCCGCCGAAAACGCGCAATCCCTCCACGATCGAGCCGTCGCTTCCAAGATCTACGTCGCGAAAGAAACCTGAGATCGTCCCGTCCCGCACGGCGATGCCCGTCCTATCATTCCCGGCCACTATTCCCGTCGGGCCGTTCGGGGGAAAGACGAATGCGGGTCCTGGTCCGGTGATCGTGAAACCGGCGAGGTCGATCGTCACGAAGCTGGCAGTAATCGTCAGGCAGGTACCGGTGGTGCCCGTGAAGGTGAGATTGTTGACAAGCTTATAGGAGCCCGGTTTCTCGATCGTTCGGCATTTCTGGATTTCAAAGGGTCCTTCTTCTCGCGCGTCTTGTGCTTGCGCGCCACCCCTAGGCGCGAGGATTATCGCCGCCAGGGCGAGCACTATTGGAACAAGTACTGCGGGTGTTCTCATGATTTTTCCCCCGAAAATCGAGCGCCGTTCGATTGAGCTTTATTGGCTTCTGTCGTGGGTGCGATCGAAGTGAGATTGAATAAACGTCATAAAGACAACACTTTTTGACGGGCTTCTGAATAAGCGTCATAAAGTCAACACTTTTTGACGGGCTTCTGGCATTCACAATACTGTTGATTTGTGCTAAATCCCCTTAACCACAGATGGGCCCTTCGAATTGGAGATTCCCCATGCGCGCGGTTATTGTCACTCGAGAAGTATTTTTCCCCGACAATATTAAGACGCCTCTGACGGAAAAGAACCTGCTTTACGATACGACCTCTATCGGTGAGGATGGCCTGAAGATCGGGAAGCTCTACGATTACGACATCATTCTCCTCGATCTGATGCTCCTCGACATCGACGGCGAGGTGTTGCGACAGTTGCGCGCGGCTCGGATGCGGACGCTGATCCTGATTCGCTCGGGTCTGGTCGAGCTTGATGAAACCATCAAGGGTCTCGGCTCCAAAGAACATCTGACAAAGCCGTTCGATCGGCGCGAACTGGTCTCACGCATCCAGGCCATCGTGCGGCGCGCCAAAGGTCACTCCGAATCGACAGTCCAGACTGGCAAGCTTCGCATCAACCTGGACACCCGCGTTGTCTCCGTCGAGGATCAGCCGGTGCACCTTGCCGCCAAGGAATACAGCATTCTCGAGCTGCTCAGCTTGCGAAAGGGCACGACCCTGACAAAGGAGATGTTCCTCGACTACCTCTATGGCGGAGTGGACGAGCCCGAGCTCAAGATCATCGACGTCCTGGTCTGCAAGCTGCGCAAGAAGCTCGCCCACGCGACTGGTGGCCAACATTATATCGAGACTGTTTGGGGACGCGGCTATGTATTGCGCGATCCCGAGCCCATGGCGGCCGCGACTCTCGCAGTGGGCCCGGAACGCCTGGGTATGCGCGATGACAGGGCCGGCGCGAGAGCCGCCTGAGGAACACACGCCGACACGTGTTCGGTATTCCAGAAGGAAAGGTTGCGCAATCCATTTATCAAACTGGGAGGGCCGTAATCCGCTGCCATACCTTGATGTTCTCAAACGATTTCCGGGATAAACTCGACAACCATCTGGTCGCCAACGGTGACTGCCTGGTGATCGCTACCAGCTTGTCGCTATCGACTTGGCTGGCTTCTCGATCAGCGACACCGATGCGGGTCGGGTGCCGTGGGTGCGGAGCGAGGGAATGAACCGTTCGTTTCGGGTTAAATAGGGGCACCAGAGCGGCTGAGCCTTTTTGTCTTTGGTGCAGCAAGTGCGCGCAATTGGTACGGCCGAGCGGGTGAACTGGCTATCCCTACACAGCCGAAGCTAAAGACGCGACGATCCCCAGATCGCTGCCCAGAGCCCAAACGACAAAAGCAATACCACGATCAGAGGCGGTAACCTGATCAACCGCCGAACGAGGGCACGGACCCGCGGTCGATCGTCTGCGGAGTAAGCGCCCTCTATCAGAACTCGGCTATCTAGCATCTCATCTGTTTCCGCGCGCGACCATCTCCTCTAAGGCGATCGCGATGCGTTAACGCTGAGCTCGCGGGCGTCAAAAAAGTGTCCGAGGTTTTCCCATCATCTCGGCGAGTTCAACCGGTCGATTGCATCCCCGCTTTACCGAGAGCGGGGCCCGCCCTTTCGCTATCTTCCCTCCTGCGAGCATGGGGCTGCCGCCAGCTGTCCGAAGTCGGGTAAAGAGCCGAAATGAAGCTGCGGAAGCCGTGACAGCCGCGCTCATTCGAGCAATGCCGCGGATCATCGTCGCAGCGGTGACCGGCCACACGTCGTAATCCCCCGAATATGGTGCCGGCACATCGTCCCCCAACGATATGTTGCGTCACTTACCATCGCCGATCCGCGCCTCCGTGCAAAGCCTGTTCTTGTTGAATCTACCCGGTCGGAAACCGCTCTAGCTATCGTAGTTGTTAGCGTCCGTCAGGACCCGTCTCGTATGCGCCAGGCTCGATTACCGGCCATCCACGCACCTCTCGCAATTGTCTGCCAAGGGACGGACCCCCGATCGCTCAGCCCGGGTCTAACCGCCGTGCTTCGGATTTCCTGTCATAACAAATCCGCCCTTAATGACTCTTCCCAGCAAGCCAATAAAAGTTTATTTGTGTTAGGCGCATGGGGAACGCCTCACTTTCTGCGCTGTGGGTTAATCTTACAGTCATCTCTCGAACATGAGGCAGCAGCTTCGTTTTCGTGAAGCTGATCACCGACTTAATGCATCCTTTCGCGTTCGCGGCGTCGCGTGGGTTCAGCGCAATATCGGCGCTGCTTGTTTGGCTCGCATTGCGGAGACGGACGCCGCCTGTTAAAACCCCGCGCCAGGGATAGCTTCAGCGAGCAGCTGCAGGCTGCACGGCCAACAGGCAACTTGAGAGGATCGCAACAACGCCCAGCCAACTTAGCAAGTCCGGAATTTCATGAAATAAAACGACACCCCCGATAACTGCTATAACCAGACGTAGGAATGTGTAAGGACCAAGACTGGAAGCGCTAGCATATTGTACTGCCACTATCCCTGCGTACATCCCTACAGGTCCAAATATTAGCACGCCGGATAACCAAGGCCAAATCGCACGCTCCGGGAGCGCTGTCGTGGCCAAGACCGGAAGGTTGCAGATGACGGCAACGGCATTCACATAGAACATCGTGGTCAATTCGGAGTCGCCGCCGGGGCGTTGTAGATATTTGTTCAATACGAACGCGAGGCCGTTGAAACTGGTACCGAGCAGAGCGATCAAATAAACAATGTTCCGGTCGAGGAAAGCCGGCTTGACGATGAATAAGGCACCAACAGTGCCTATGGCCGTGGCCGCCCATTTGAGGGGTGTCAAGCGTTCATTCAGAATGAGCGCGGAGAACACGACAATGTACGCCGCCTGCGTGTAGGAAATCGCCGTTGCATCAGCAAACGGCAAGTGGGCGAACGAGAACATCATCACCCACAGATATATGACTGACACAAATCCGCGCAGCATTTGTGACGGCAGCTGGCTGGTTTTCAACACCGACCAGCCGGTTTTCCAGGCGAGGAACCCAACCAGCAGCAACCCGGCACTGCTGCGCAGCAGCGCCAGCTGCATGGCCGAGGCGCGCGACCCGAGGTGATGGATCATCGCAGTCTCGATTGCGAACAGGATCGCCTGACCGATCATTAATCCAACGGCGCGGCGCTGATTTTTCATGATCGGCAGCGTTTATGACTTCCTTTTGCTACGTCGTCGCGTATCGACGGCGTAATGTCCAAGCATCCGCATCTGATCGGTATTGGGTTTCATCGTCACCTCGAAATTTTGCCAATCGGCCGCGCTCATTTCCGCTAAACCCACAACCGCGAACGAGGTACCGCTATAACATTCGCGCAGCAGCGGCTGCACCTGGAACAGCGGATAGCGGACGTGGAACTCGACGGGCGAATTCGTGCGGGTCAGCCGAATGTTGGTAAAGAGCGGACCGAACCAGGTTTCCGACTCGATGATGCCTTCAAAATGCTCGTACCCCTGGTTCCGCGGAATGTTGGCCGGACCTCGGGAGAGCAATGCCCAGCCCGGCGCCGTGCGCGCCAGATAACCGCTCCAGACCTGCACGACAGCGGGCTCACGCGAGACGGCCAGAAAAGGCGGAGCGAGGGGCTTGACCGGATCGGGCGCTCGTTCCTCAAAGAACTGGCGAAACCCGGGAGCTTGCGCGCCCCGCAGCGGGTACCAATCTTCGGCGCCTGCGTAAGTCCAGGCGATCTCGATGCCGTCCCACACCAAGCTGAAGCTCAGCGGCGGGTAGATGTACCACCCGAACGCCGAAGCAGCGGCGACGGCTTCGCAATAGCGATATCCCCGCATGGGAAGCATGCCATCGGCTGAGCGGTCGGCCGGCCGCGGAGCCGGAGCGCCGGGGATGAGCTGGTAAAATCGGCAGATGGTGGTTTCAGCCTGCTTAGCCATCCCCGGCACTCCATTCATCCTGGTGACGGTCGACGTTCCTAACGATGCAGCGGGAACGCGGCCGTGATGCAAGAGTCGCCGAGGCGCACCGTGCCGCGATCGGCGGTCTCGGCCTCGGGCTGCCGCAATGGCGGGAACACGGCCACGATGCAAGAGTCGCCGAGGCGCACCGTGGCGCGATCGGCGATCTCGGGCTCGGGCTGCCGCAATGGCGGGAAGCCCGTTGCCGTCGATCCATTGGTTAGCCGTTCAGTCGAATTCATCTCGTGCCTCCTGGATTAAGCAGGGGCAGGATTGCCCCCCTTTAACGACCGTGAATTTCGCAGAAGGCGCAAGAACTTGTCGTGAAAAGTTGACCCTTTCAACGTGAAAACGTCGTGAATCAGTGATTTTCTCGTCGGCGGCCCGTTTTGGCATAAGCTTTGCCCTATGAGCCCGACGGAAAGTCAGCCGCTTTAGACGGATGCGTTCAGCCTGAAATTACTGTCATTTACGGACCCCCGGACCCCGGTTCAAAAAGTGGAAAAAGTTGATGACAACACGCTCCCGACCGTGAAAAAATCGTGAAACCAGGGAATGGCCCCGACGCTCAAACGCGGGGCCGTAGAACAAGGAGCGCGCGAGCATGCAACCGTCTTTCCGGCCAGTTCGGTCTCAGGCGGGTCCTGCTGGTGCCAGGCTCGACCCAGCGCGGCTTGGCGGTGCCTCATGAAAACGCCCCTTGGAGAATCGGTGGGCGGGACACGGCTCATCGACCAACTGCCACATCCGAACACCAAGAGGTGGGTCGTCCGTCGCAAGGCCGCGGTGGTCGTTGCCGTGCGTAGCGGCGGGGTCACGCTGGAGGAGGCTTGCCGTGTCTACCAGCTGTCAAAGGAAGAGCTCCTCTCCTGGGATCGCGCGTTCGAACTCCACGGCCTTGCTGGTTTACGCGTTACTCGGAGTCAGCAGTATCGCCGCTCTCGTCCTGAAGAGTCTCCGCTCCGCCTCACAGAAACAGTCGGTTAAGACCTTACCGACGGCCGCGCGACGGAACAGCTCGCCGCCGCCTGAGACGGTGCGCATTTTCGAGAAATTGCGCACGGGCTTCGCAAACTGGCGCGCAGTTGCCGCTACCCGGGTGCGCGAACGGAGCTGCTGCAACTCGCGGCCAGCCTCGAGCGAGAGCCGATCATCTCGATGCTCGTCAGAGCCCACTCGCCGATCTCGATCCGTCCGCGGGTTAGGGTTCGCTCGTGTCCAGACTGGAATGCGGGATGCCGGCCCTAGCCAGGGCATCGCAAAAGATGTCGACGTGTGGGCTCGCGCTGCCAGGGTAACGCCGCCGGAACCCCGCTACGGTCAGCCCCGGTTCCAGCTCAAGTAGCCGCCGCGCCGACGCCTGTGCTTCGTACTCGCGACCAGTCAGCACCAGTGCGATTACGAGCTGCCGATGCGCCGCCGTGTAAGTCGGGTTCTCCCGTAAGGAGCGCAGAGCGCATTCGATCGCCCGTTCGTACTGGCCGTCGACGAGATACGCGATCGAGGCGTAGGAGTTATAAGCATACATGAGAGGATCGTACGGCGACAGCGCCATCGCCTTGTTGATCTCTTCAATGGCCTGAGAGCCATTGCCCATCCAGGCATGCGCCGCGGCGCTCCACATCCAGGCCGGCGCGGTATTGGCGTTGATCCGTAGCGCCGCCTCGAAACGGCGGAAGGCGAGATCGAAATCTTTGTAGAGATAGGACGCGATCTGCCCATGAACGGCGAGCGCGATCGGTTCCATGCTGTTGCATTCGA
>Ga0306924_10001397_pt1 | contig 21982 bp, 18 predicted proteins | sample sta12Can44000111_FD_203756 | JGI IMG/M metagenome (GOLD analysis project Ga0306924, IMG submission 203756) | Lab enrichment of tropical soil microbial communities from Luquillo Experimental Forest, Puerto Rico - statanox.12C.anox.44.000.111 (v2)... | ecosystem: Environmental > Terrestrial >...
TCTCGGTGGAGCTCGACGGTGACTGCGTGAGCGAGGTGCGCCTCTGCTACGGCGGGATGGCGCCCACGCCGCGGCGGGCGCGAGCGAGCGAGGCGGCCCTCCTCGGCCGTCCCTTCACCGAGGCGTCGGTGAGGGCGGCGGTGGCGGCGCTGGAGACGGACTTCGCGCCGATCTCCGACCTGCGCGCCAGCGCCACCTACCGGCGCCTCGTCGCGGGCAACCTGCTGCGCAAGTTCCACGTCGAGGTGGCCGGGCTCCCCGGCGCGACGCGCCTCCTGGAGCGGGAGGGCGCATGAGGCGCACGCGCGTCGCCGCGCGGCGGGGGACGAGCCCCCCGCCTGGCGGACCTCGGGCGGTCCACCAGCCGCTCCCGCACGACAGCGCCGAGCTGCACGTGACCGGCGAGGCGCTCTACGTCGACGACCTCCCCGAGCCACGCGATCTCCTGCACGCGTACGTTCGGCTCTCCGAACGAGCGCACGCGCGCGTCAAGCGACTCGACACCGCCGCCGTCGCCGCCTCGCCGGGCGTGGCCGCGGTGATGACCGCGCGCGACCTGCCGGCGAGCAACGACGTCGGCCCGGTCGTACCGGGCGATCCGGTGTTCGCGGACGGAGAGGTGCAGTACTTCGGCCAGTCGCTCTTCGCGGTGGCCGCCGAGTCGATCGCGCTCGCGCGCGAGGCCGCCCAGCGCGCGGTGGTCGAGTACGAGGACCTCCCGGCCATCCTCACCGTGGAGGACGCGCTCGCCCAGGGCGAGTTCGTCCTGCCCACGGAGGTGTTGCGGCGCGGCCACTCCGCCGGGGCGATCGCGCGCGCCCCGCACCGGCTGCGCGGCCGGCTGGCCATCGGCGGGCAGGAGCACTTCTACCTCGAGGGGCAGGTGGCGATGGCGCTGCCGCGCGAGGGCGGCGGGATGCACGTCCACAGCTCGACGCAGAACCCGACCGAGGTCCAGCGCCTGGTGGCGAAGGTGCTCGGGATCCCGGAGAGCGCGGTCGTCGCCGAGGTGCGGCGGATGGGCGGCGCGTTCGGGGGCAAGGAAACGCAGGCGGCGCTCATCGCCTGCATCGCGGCGCTGCTCGCGTGGCGTACGGGTCGCCCCGTCAAGCTGCGTCTCGACCGCGACGACGACATGCTCCTCACCGGGAAGCGGCACGACTTCCTGGCGGAGTACGAGGTGGGGTTCGACGACGACGGGCGGATCGGGGGCCTCGACCTGGTGCTGGCGTCACGCTGCGGCTTCTCGGCCGATCTGTCGGGGTCGGTGAACGACCGCGCCATGATGCACGCCGACAACGCCTACTACCTCTCGGACGTGACGGTGACGTCCCACCGCTGCCGGACGCACACCGTCTCGAACACCGCCTTCCGCGGCTTCGGGGGGCCCCAGGGCATCCTGGCGATCGAGGAGGTCGTGGACGCGATCGCGCGGCAACTTCGCAAGGACCCACTCGACGTCCGCCGCGCGAACTTCTACGGGCGACGCACACGCAACGTCACTCCGTACCACATGAAGGTGGAGGAGGACGTCGCGGGCCTCGTGGCCGAGGTCGAGGAGAGCGCCGCGTACCGGACGCGGCGCGAGGCGATCGCGCGCTGGAACGCGGGCAGCCCATGGCTCAAGCGCGGGATCGCGTTGACGCCCGTGAAGTTCGGGATCGCCTTCACCGCCACGCACATGAACCAGGCGGGCGCGCTCGTCCACCTGTACACGGACGGCAGCGTCCACCTGAACCACGGCGGCACCGAGATGGGCCAGGGGCTCCACACGAAGGTAGCGCAGGTCGTCGCGGACGAGCTCGGGGTCGGCGTGGACCGCGTCCGCGTCACCGCGACCGTCACCGACAAGGTGCCGAACACCTCCCCGACGGCCGCCTCGTCCGGGAGCGATCTCAACGGAAAGGCCGCGCAGCTCGCCGCGCGCGCCATCAAGCGGCGGCTCGCGCGGTGCGCGGCGGACGCCCTGGGCGGCCGGCCGCAGGACGTCGTGTTCGCGGGCGGCCAGGCGCGCAGCGGCAAGCGCGCGCTCTCGCTCGCCGAGCTGGCCCAGCTCGCCCACGCCAGCCGCGAGTCGCTCTCCGCGACCGGCTACTACCGGACGCCGAAGCTGCACTACGACCGGGCGCGCCACCGGGGCCGGCCGTTCCTCTACTTCGCCTGCGGCGCCGCCGTGTCGGAGGTGGAGATCGACACCCTCACCGGCGAGTACCGCGTGCGCCGCGTCGACATGCTCCACGAGACCGGCGATTCGCTGAACCCCGCCATCGACCTGGGGCAGATCGAGGGCGCGTTCGTCCAGGGCATGGGCTGGCTCACCACCGAGGAGCTGTGGTGGGACGACGCCGGCCGGCTGCGCACGCACGCCCCGTCGACTTACAAGATCCCCGCCTGCGGCGACGTCCCGCACGACTTCCGCGTCGCGCTGCGCCAGACGCGCAACCGCGAGCCCACCATCCACCGCTCCAAGGCGGTCGGTGAGCCGCCGCTCATGCTCGCCATCTCGGTCTTCCACGCGCTGAAGGACGCGGTGGCGGCGGTCGGGGAGCACCGCATCGCGCCGCGGCTCGACGCCCCGGCCACGCCCGAGCGGATCCTGCTCGCCGTCGAGGAGCTCCGTGCGCGTCTCGCGCTGCCCGACGAGCAGGAGATCGCGGGATGACGGACTGGGTCGCCACCCTGGCCCGGCTCTCCGCCGCGGGGCGCGCCGCGGTGGTGGTGACGGTCCTGCGCGCGCGGGGATCGACCCCGCGCGACAGCGGCGCCAAGATGGTGGTGTGGGGCGAGGCGTCCCTCGGGTCGGTCGGTGGTGGCCACCTCGAGCTCGAGGCGCTCCGCATCGCCAGGGACCTGCTCTCGCAGGACGGAGCCGAGCAGCCCGATCTCGTCGTGCGCGACTTCGCCCTGGGGCCCAGCCTCGGCCAGTGCTGCGGCGGCGCGACCACCCTCCTCTTCGAGCGCGTCGCGCCCCCGCCCTGGCGCGTCGCCGTGTTCGGCGCCGGCCACGTCGGCAAGGCGCTCGTGAAGCTCCTCGCGGACCTGCCCTGCCGCGTGACGTGGATCGACTCGCGGCCGGAGGAGTTCCCGGACGAGCTGCCGGGTGGGATCGAGCGGGCGGTGCCCGAGTCGCCGGAGGACGAGGTCGCCCGCCTGCCCCCGGGCGCCGATGCGGTCGTCATGACGCACAGCCACCAGCTCGACTTCCAGGTCGTGGAGGCGCTCCTGCGCCGCTCCGACCTAGGTTACGTGGGGCTCATCGGCTCGCGCACGAAGCGGGAGCGATTCCTGAAGCGCCTCGCCGAGCGCGGCCGCCCGCCCGAGGACCTGACGCGGCTCACCTGCCCCATCGGCGTGCCCGGGATTCGCGGCAAGCTTCCCGCCGAGATCGCGATCGCCGTGGCGGCCGAGCTGCTGCAACGGCGTGGCGCCGCCACCGGCGGCGCGGCGGCCCGCCCCGCCGAGCGCCACGAGGACCGGGGCGAGACCGCTGAGCGGTCCGTTGCGGGTGAGGTCCCGACAGGCGCTCGGCCGGGTTCTCGCCCCTAGAGCGCGAGATGGCCTCTCCGGCCGCTTCATGAACTGGCAGTCGGTGCACATCTGTCTCTTGGCTGACACCATGACCAAGAGAGAGCCTCGATGAACTGGGAGGTTGATCATTCCGTAGGCGAAGCCTGGCAGCGTCCGAAGGTGCTGCGCGCGGGCGAGGGCGTCCACCTCGACGTCCAGGGCATCCGCTTCACGTACAAGGCCCGGGGCGAGGATACGAATCTGCGCTACGCCTTCACCGAGGGCATCGTCCCGCCGCACCACGGCGCGCCCGAGCACGTCCATCACAGGGAGGACGAGGCCTTCTACATCCTCGAGGGGGAGTTCGAGATCGAGTGCGGAGGCGAGGTCTTCCAGGTGGGCCCAGGCACGTTCGCGCTCCTTCCCAAGGATCTGCCCCACCGCTTCCAGAACTTGACCGACCGCCCAGGGAAGCTCCTGTGCGTGCAGTCGCCGAGCGGCGTGGAGGAGTTCTTCGAGCACATGAGCCTGTTGACGCGCGCGGACCGGCTCGATCCCCGGAGAGTGGAAGAGCTGGCGGCCACGTACGGGATCGAGTTCCGGCCGCCGCACTGACCGGCGGCCTCGCGCGCGCGACCCGCCGGATCAGATCCGCATCTCGCGGTCGTACGGCTTCCCGAGCGCCGTGGGGCCGAGTTGGCGCGACCTCCGCGCCAGCGCGAGGACCACGATCACGAGCACGTACGGCAGCATGACCGCGAACTCGTAGGGGAACTTGATCCCGCCCACCTGGATCGAGAGCTGGAGCGCCTGCGCCAGGCTGAAGAGCAGCGCGCCGGCGAAGATGCCCCAGGGGCTCCAGCGCCCGAAGTAGACGAGCGCCACCGCGATGAAGCCGCGGCCGGCCACGAGGTCGTCCGCGAACATCTTGGCCTGGCACAGCGACAGGTAGGCGCCGCCCAGCCCCGCCATCGCGCCGCCCAGCACGAGTGCCTGGTAGCGCACGCGCGTCACGGCGATGCCCATCGTGTCGGCGGCGCGCGGGTGGGTGCCGACGGCGCGGACTCGCAGGCCCCAGGGTGTGTGGTACAGGAGCAGCCAGCTGGCGGGGACGGCCAGCAGCGCCAGGTAGACGACCGGGTTGTGGTCGAAGAGGATGCCACCCAGGTAGGGAATCCTCGAGAGCCCTGGGATGGGCCACGGCGCGACGCCCTCGACCCCGGTCACGCCGCCGATGAAGTGGCGGAACAGCGTGCCGGCGGTCCCCCAGCCGAGCATCTGCAGGCCGATTCCGGCGATCCCCTGCGGCGCGCGGAACGTCACCGTCACCAGCGCGAAGAGCAGGCCCAGCGCGGCCCCCGCCACCGCCGCCAAGGCGAACCCGGCGGCGGTACTCCAGGGCGCCAGCGCGCCGGTGCGGAGCGCGTATGCGGGCAGGAACCCGAGGAAGGCTCCCATGCTCATGATGCCGTCGCACCCCAGGTTGAAGACGCCGGCGCGCTGGTTGAAGTTCTCGCCCAGCGCGGCGAGGAGCAGCGCGACCGAGAACGGCACGCCGAGGGACAGCGTGTCGAAGATCATCTGCCCGGCCGTCATCCCTCGCTCACCTCCCCCGGCGAGGCCGGGGCGGCGAGAAGCCCGAGGCGCCGCAGCGCCCGCGCCGCGCGCTCGCGCGCGTACGGGTTCGCGACGTACATCCTGGCCGAGACGATGGCGAGGATGATGACGCCCTGGAGAACGAGGATCATGTTGGCCGGCACGCCGGCCGACCGCTGGGTCATGTCCGCGCCGACGAGGAGGAGCCCGAAGAAGACGGCCGCGGGCACGATGCCGGCGGGGTGGAGCCCGCCGAAGAGCGCCACCACGATGCCCGAGAAGCCGTAGCCGGAGGAGATGGCCTCGATGGCGCGGTGGTGCACGCCGCTGACCTCGACGGCACCCGCCAACCCCGCGAACGCGCCCGCGAAGAGCATGGCCACGAGCACGGAGCGTTTCACGTCGATGCCGGCGTAACGCGCGGCCTTCCGGCCCGCGCCGGCCGCGCGCATCCGGTAGCCGAGCGTCGTCCGCCACAGGAGCAGCCACACCAGGACCGCCAGCACCAGCGCGAGGAGGAGTCCGGTGTGGAGGCGCGTGCCCGGCACGAGGCGCGAGAGCCACGCCGCCTTGGGGAGCCGCATCGACTGCGGCGTGCCCGACCCGGTCATGAGCTCGTCGGGGTCGATCATCGGCCCGCGGAGCAGGAACGTGTAGAGCTGGGCGGCGATGTAGTTGAGCATCACGGTGCTCAGGATCTCGTTCACGTCGAGGCGCGCCCGCAGCACACCGGCGATCCCGGCCCAGAGCGCCCCGCCGGCGGCGCCGGCCATCAAGCACAGCGGGAGGAGCACGGCGCCCGGCAGGCGCGGCAGCGCCAACGCCACCGCCGACGACGCCAGGATCCCGATCTGGATCTGGCCCTCGGCGCCGATGTTGAGGATGCCGCTGCGGAACGAGATCGCGATCCCGAGCGCAACCAGGATGAGCGGCACCGCCCGGACGAGCACCTCGGTGGCGCCGAAGAGATCCTTGAGCGGGCCGGTCAGGATGACCGCGTAGGTGGCCCACGGACTCGCGCCGATGGCGCCGAGGACGAGCGCTCCGGTGGCGGCCGCCGCCAGCGCTGCCGTCGAGATCACCGCCCCGGCGTAGGCGAGCCTGAACCGCCTATCCATGCGCGACCCCCGCCATGAGCAATCCGAGCTGCTCGCGCGTGGCGTCGCGCGCGGGGACCACCGCCACGATCCGCCCCCGGTAGATGACGGCGATCCGGTCGGACAGGTTCATGATCTCCTCGAGCTCCTCGGAGACGAGGAGCACGCCGGCGGACTGCGCGCGCAGCGCGAGCAGCTGCTCGTGGATGAACTCCGCCGCCCCCATGTCCACACCGCGCGTCGGGTAGACCGCGACGAGCGCCTTCGGCGCGCGCGCCAGCTCGCGGGCTAGGATGACCTTCTGGATGTTGCCCCCGGAGAGCGTCCCCGCCGCGACCGCCGTCGACGAGCAGCGGATGTCGAAGCGCTCGCGCAGCGCCGCCGCGTTGCGCGCCATCGCCTGCAGGTCGAGCAGCCCGGCGCGGCTGAAGCGAGGCGAGGCGAAGTCCTTGAGGACCAGGTTCTCGACGACCGAGAGGCCGGGGACGATCCCCTCGTCGTGGCGATCCTCGGGCACGTAGCCCATGCCGCGCTCGATGATGGCGCGGGGAGAGCGGCCGGCGATCTCCTCGCCGTCGAGGAGGATCGACCCCGACTCGACGTGGCGGAGCCCGGCCAGCGCGTCCGCCAGCTCGCGCTGGCCGTTGCCGGAGACGCCGGCCAGCCCGACGATCTCCCCGGCGCGCACGGTGAGGTCGAGCCCGTCGAGCGCCCGGTGGCCACGCTCGCCCCGGACCCGGAGCGCTCGCACCTCCAACACCGGTTTTCCCTGCGTGCCGGAGCTCTCGTTGCGCGGCAGCACGACCTCGCGGCCCGTCATGAGCGCCGCGAGCTCGCCCGTCGAGTGGTGGGTCGTCGCTCCGTTGAAGACGACCGCCCCGTGCCGCAGGATGGTGACGCGATCCGAGAGCGCCTTCACCTCGGCCAGCTTGTGGCTGATGAAGATGATCGACAGCTCCGACGCCATCCGCTTGAGCCGCGAGAGCAGGTCGTCGGTCTCCTGCGGCGTGAGCGCCGAGGTGGGCTCGTCCAGGATGAGCAGCCGCGCGCCGAGGCAGAGCGTCTTGACGATCTCGACCCGCTGCTGCTCGCCGACCGAGAGCTGCCACACGAACGCGTCCGGGTTCACCGGGAGCTCGTGGTGTTCGGAGACCTCCTTCACGCGCCGCCGGGCCTCGCGGAGATCGAGTTTGAACCCCCGGTGCAGCGAGCGCAGGCCGAGCGCCACGTTCTCCGCCACCGTCATGGTGGGCACGAGCATGAAGTTCTGGTGCACCATCCCCACGCCGCGCGCGTAGGCGTCGGCCGGCGTCCGGAAGTGGACCGGCTCGCCGTCGACGAGGATGCGGCCCTCGTCCGGCTGGTACAGGCCGGCGAGGATGTTCATGAGGGTCGACTTCCCGGCCCCGTTCTCGCCGACGAGCGCGAGCGCCTCGCCCCGCCGCACGGTCAGGGAGACGCGGTCGCAGGCGAGGACCCCGGGGAACCGCTTGGTGACGTCCTCGAGCGCGAGGGACCGCATGGCTGGGCTCGATCAGAACACGGGCCTGGGCGCCATTCCTCCGCTCCCCCGTGGCGGAGACGGCGACCCCGCCCCACCGTGCGGCGGAACGGGGTCGCTGGCGCGCGTGACGGCGATCAGAACTTCACGGCCTTCCAGTCGAGCGGGAGCTTGCTCTGCGCCATCTCAGCCCGTGCGCCGTCGACCTTCTGCCGGATGTCCTTGGTCAGCACCGGGCCGACCGCGTCGTTGTACTTGTAGACGAAGCCGCCGTTCGCGAACGTGAGGGACAGGTTCTCGCCGCCCAGCACCCCCGCCTGGCGCTTCGCGATGAGCGCCTCGATGACGGCCGCGTAGTCGTAGCTGGCGGCGGCGATGACCTTGTAGCCCTCGGGGATGGCCAGCTGCGCGACGTCCTGGCCGACCCACCAAATGGGCTGGTCCTTCTTGGCGGCCACCGCGCGGAGCGCGCCGAGGGCCTGCTGCGACGAGCCGGTGAGCACGTCCGCGCCGGCCTTGATCTGGGTCTGCGCGAGCTCTCCGGCCTTGACGAAGTCGCCGAAGCTTCCCGTGTGGGCGACCTTGACCTCGGCCTTCGGGTTCACCGCCTTGACGCCGAGGACGAACCCGCGGTCGTAGCGCGCTGCGTCACCGCCGTCGACGGGCCCGACCAGGCCGATGACGTTCGACTTGGTCGTGAGTCCGGCGATGAGGCCGTTCAGATACCCCGTCTGCTCGCTCTGCGGCATGTAGGTGAAGACGTTCTTCGGCCCGACCTCCGCGTTCGTGCCGAAGGCGAAGGTCGTCTTCGGGAATTCCTCCGCCATCTCGAGGACGAGGTTCTTGTACTGCGCGCCGTGCGCGATGACGATGTCGAAGCCCTTCGACGCGTACTGGCGCGCGGCCGAGCCCGCGTCGACGGGCTTCATCTTCTCGCTGTAGCTGTACTCGACGAGCGCCGCCCCGTACTTGTTCTGCACCGCCTTGATGGCGTCGTGCATGGCCTGGCACCAGCCCTTGTCGTCGACGGTCGACTCGACGATGAGGGCGACGCGCACCTTGCTCTTGGGCGCGGCGGCGGAGGCGTGGAACGAGAAGAGCAGCGCTGCGACCGCGAACCACGGCTTCCGCATGTGAAGTCTCCTGGTGTGATGGCCGGCGTCTGTCGACTGTACCGGAAGCGCCGGGCAGGCACCATCCGTGGGGCGAGGCCACTCGGCGCGGTCGGTGAAATGTCCGTTTCTTCCGGAGATGCAAGGGGCGGGCGCCGATGCGTGGCGCGCCTCGCCGAAGCCGGAGCGCGGTCCCACACCGGCTCCCTGCCCGTCGAGCGGGCAGCGCGCTGCCCGCGGATCGCTCATCGCGGTGCGTGAGACCCCGTGGTGTCCCCATCGGCGTCCCGTTAACATGGTGCAATGATTGCGGTCGTCGTGCTCGCGGCGGAGGCACCATGAGCGCGCGAGAGGTCCTGGAGCAGGCACGCACTTGGCTCGCGGCGGGCCGTGGGGTCGCGCTCGCGACGGTCGTCCGGACCTGGGGCTCCGCGCCGCGCCCGGTGGGCAGCCAGCTCGCCGTGAGCGAGCGCGGAGAGATGGTCGGCTCGGTCTCGGGGGGCTGTGTCGAGGCGGCCGTCGTGGAGGAGGCGCTGGCGGTGCTCCGTGGGGCCCCGTCGCGCGTCGTCCCCTTCCGCGTCACGAACGAGCGCGCCTGGGAGGTCGGGCTCGCCTGTGGCGGCGCCCTCGACGTCTTCGTGGAGCGCGCCGATCCTCTGTCGGTGACCGCTGTCCTGGATGCACTCTCCACGCGAGGTGAGGCGGAGCTGGTGCTCGAGGTCGGCGCCGGCGAGCGCTGCATCGTGCGCCTCGAGGTCCCGGCGCGCCTGATCGTGGTGGGCGCGGTCCACATCGCCCAGGCGCTCGCGCGGATGGCGCAGCTCGTCGGGTTCGAGGTGCTGGTCGTCGATCCGCGCGCCGCGTTCGCCACGGAGGAGCGCTTCCCGGGCGTGGCGTTGGACCACGCCTGGCCGGACGAGGCGCTCGCGCGCGCCGGCCTCGACCGGCGCTCCGCGGTCGTGGCGCTGAGCCATGACCCGAAGCTGGACGATCCGACCGTCGCGGCGGCGCTGCGCTCCGAGGCGTTCTACGTGGGCGCCCTCGGCAGCAAGAAGACGCAGGCCGGGTTGCGGGCGCGCCTCGCGGAGGCGGGACTCTCCGAAGGAGAGCTGGCCCGCATCCACGGACCGGTAGGGCTCGCCATCGGCGCGACGACGCCGGGCGAGATCGCGGCCAGCATCCTGGCCGAGGTCATCGCCTGCCTGCGCGCCGTCGCGCGCTGACGCGCCCGCGGGCACGTCTCGGCACGGCGCGCGCGTCGAGACTCGTCGACGCGGCCCGCGCCTGGGTCCGCGCCGCGCCTGACGCGCGGCTGCTCGAGGTGCCCGGGTCCGGGCCGTTCGCCTGGATCGAGCGGCCGCAGATCTTCTTCGGCGCGGTCGAGGCGTTCTTGCGCGGTGCCTGGCCCGAGGGCGCGGAGCGCTGATCGGCGAGCGCCGGCCCGCGGTGAGCCCCGCCCTACGTGCGCCGTCCGATGCTCACGAGCCGCGGCGCGCCGAACGGGCTCGCCGCCGCCGGTGCCGAGGGATCGCCGGCGAACGCGCCGTGCGCCTCCCGCAGCAGCCGCGCGAGCGCCGCGCGCCGGTCGGCGCCGGAGGCCGCCGGGTTCGCCGCCAGCCACTGCTCCGAGGCGAGCCCGAACACCTTCAAGATCTGGAGGCGGTGCGCCGCGAGGACGTCCGGACGGAACGCGACCCCGAGCGCCTCGAAGAACTCCTCCGCCTCGGCCGCCTCGACCAGCTCGGGGAGCACGGCGCGCACCTCACGCGACCTCGGCCACGCCCGCGGGGGACGGCGCAGCGGGCGCCGCCGCGACCTCGCCGCGCGCGACGCGCGCCGCGAACGCCTCGAACCAGGCCAGGGCTGCGGCCTCGATGGGCTGGAACGCGTGCTCGGTGACGGGCTCGATGCCGGCGGCGGCGAGGCGGCCCTTCGGGCAGTGCCCCACCTTCGCGACGAGGATCGCCCGGCAGCCGTCGAGCGCGCGCAGCGCGTTCGCGAGGGCGTCGTCGTCCCCCTCTCCGCCCTCGCAGTAGTGGTCCACCGCCCGGCGGCCCACGAGGCGCGCGCCCTCGCGGTCCACGTCGTACACGAGAAACTCGCGCGCGTGGCCGAAATGCTGGTCCACGAGCCCGCCGCTCTTGGTCGCGACCGCGACGCGCGCGGAGAGCTGCGCCGGCGCGCCCGCCACGCGCAGCAGCGCCACCTGTCGCTCGTGGGCCGCGATCGCGCGGGCCCGCGCCACCACCTCGCGCTGTTCCGCCCTCAGTTCGCGGGCGTCGCGCGCCGGCCCGGGCGGCAGGCGCGCCATCGTGAACGCCTCGAACCGGTCCTCGCCCAGCCGGCCCACCGCGTCCGCCCGGCACTGGCGGCAGTGACGCATGAGCCGCGTGTCGACGTCGCAGGCGGCCTGGACCGCCTCGAGCTCCGCCGCCGTCGGGCCGCGCTGGCCGGTGAGGCCGTAGTGCGTGCCGTGCTCGGGCGCGGAGATGAGCGGGACGAGGTTCACCAGGAATGCGCCCGCCCGGCGCACCGCCGCGACGACGTCGGCGAGGTGCGCGTCGTTCACGCCGGGGATGACGACGGAGTTCACCTTCACGAGGACGCCGCGCGCACGGAGCAGCGCGATGCCCTCGAGCTGACGCGAGGAGAGGATGCGGGAGGCCTCGCGCCCGCGCACCTTGCGCCCGCCGTCGATCACCCAGGGGTAGATCCGCTCCCCGACCTGGGGGTCGATCATGTTGACGGTCACGGTGACGTGCCGTACGCCGGCGGCGGCGATCCGGTCCGCGTGGGCGGGCAGCGCCAGGCCGTTCGTGGACAGGCAGAGCGTCAGGTCGGGCGCGGCGCGCCGGATCCCCTCCAGCGTCGCGAAGGTCGCCTCGACGTTGGCGAGCGCGTCGCCCGGGCCGGCGATGCCGACCACCGACAGCTCGGGGATCTCCGCCGCCACCGCCAGCACCTTCCGGACCGCGTCGTCCGGCGAGAGCCGCTCCGAGACGACGCCGGGCCGGCTCTCGCTGGCGCAGTCGTACTTGCGGTTGCAGTAGTGGCACTGGATGTTGCACGCGGGCGCCACCGCGACGTGCATGCGGGCAAAGTGGTGGTGCGCCTCCTCGCTGTAGCACGGGTGATCCCGCACGAGCGCCGCCACGTCGGCCGGGAGGTCCGTCGCCTCCGCTGCCTGCCCACAGCCCTGCCCGAACGTGCAGTTGGCTGCGCGGGGCGCCTCGTGGCCGTCGACGATGGGGAGCGGGCTCATGGGTCTCGGGTCCTCTGCGGTGGTCGCGGCGCTTCACGGCGGCGGGGGACGACCCCCGCCCCAGGGTCGGGGTGCGCGGGGCACCGTCAGGCGGCGATCGGCTCGAAGGAGAACGCCTCCTTCTTGCAGGTCCGTCCGCACGCCTCGCAGCCGATGCAGTCTTCCGGGTTGGCGACGGACGCGAACATCTTGGCCGACTCCTCCTCGTCCACCTCGGCCGGCGCGAGCACGTCGTGCGCGCAGATCTTGATGCAGCGGCCGCAGCCGATGCAGAGCTCGGGGTCGATCGACTTCACGAACCGCGGCGTCCACTCCTTCTTCCCGCGGGTGAGACCGGTCACGTAGGCCATCACTTCCTCCTTCAGGTCGCCCGTGGCGGGCGTTTGGTTTCACTCGTCCGCCGAGAAGCTCGGCGCGGCCGCTCCGCCCATCGCCTTCCGGAGCCAGGGCGGGGGGTTCCCCTTCAACACCTGCTGCAGCTTCGCGATCGCGTCGGCGATGGGCAGCTCGGTCCCGGTCTTCATCGGGTGGATCTTGCGGGCGACCAGCTTCGCCGCGGCGGGCCCGCCGATCTGCACCGTGTAGACGATGGAGCACTCGGCGACGGCATTCGCGCGCGCGGCGGTCCGGTCCTCCTCGTCGCCCTCGGTGATGAGGGGCGTCACCTTGGTGAGGAACTCGGCCGCGTCGGCGTCGACCTCCCAGACGCAGTAATCGCGGGCCTGGCCGAAGTGCTGGTCGATGATCTTCCCGTCGCTGCTCGTGAACGCGATCTTCATGCGCGGCTCCCTTCAATTGTGCGCGAGCTTCTGGGCCTCGGTGGCGCTCCCCTGGAACAGGTTCGCCACCTCGAAGACGAGGTTCATGGTCCCGCGGTAGCCGACCCACACCTTCTGGTGCGCGCCGAGGCGGTCGAACACGGGGTAGCCCGTGCGCAGGTGCGCCTTCACCCCGAGCTTCGCGGCCGCCTGCCGACCGTTCGAGCTCGCGACCAGGAGATCCGCGCCCGCGGCCGCGCCCTCCAGGTCCTCGAGGTCGCCTACGAACACCCTCTCGCTCGGGAGCCCGTCGAGGCCGCGCGTCCGCGTCGCCGCGATGGCCGCCTGGATCTCGCAGCCCATCCCGGCCAGGAAGCGGGTCATGCCCTTGAGGTGATCCGCCTCGAGGGCGAGGGCGACCTTCTTCCGGCCGAACTGGTAGTGGCTGTCGACGAGGGCGTCCATGAGCCGCGAGCGCCAGCGACGCTGCGTCTCGGGGACGGCGCGGCCGGAGACGGCCGAGAGCGTCGCGGCGAGGCGATCGACCTCGGCGAGGCCGGTGAGCGAGGTGAAGCCGTACGCCGGGATCCCGAACGACCGCCGGAGCCCGAGCGCCGCCCGCGCGAGCGAGTCGCCCACGTAGATCGTGGCGACGCTCCGCCCGGCCCTCCGGACGTCCTCGACCGCGACCCCGCCCGTGGAGAGCGGCGACACGTCCTCGTCGATGTGCCCGTCGAGCGCGTTCGCGATGTCCGGCACGGTGAGCGCGGTGAGGCCGAACGACTCGATGAACGCCTTCACCTCCTCGACGTCCGCCGGCGTGAGGTGCGCCCCGGGGAGCAGCGTCACCTGGCCCGGGATCGGCTCGCCGCTCTCGGCGAGCGTGCCCACGATGGCCTCGACCGCCGCCGCGTAGCCCTCCTGCAGCGAGCCGCAGTAGTCGGGCGTGGACGCCCAGACGACGGGGACGCCGGCGAGGTCCGGCCGCTCGGCGCGGAACTGGACGATCGCGCTCCGCACGTCGTCGCCCATGGTCTCGGTGAGCCCGGAGGTCATGACGCCGACGACGCCGGGGCGGAACTTCTCGACCACCCGCGTCAGCCCGCGCTTCAGGTTCTCCCAGCCGCCGAAGATGGCCGCGTCCTCGCTCATCGCGGTCGAGTTGAGCGCGATCGACTCCTTGAAGTGCCGCGAGAGCTGCAGCCGGATGAAGGTGGAGCAGCCCTGGGCGCCGTGGAGCAGCCCGAGCATCCGGTCCACTCCGAGGTAGGCGAGCGTCGCCCCGAGGGCGGGCGAGTTCTTCTGCGGGTTCACGGTGGCCGGCTTCGAGGGGACCTCGACGCGCGAGGCGGAGAGGTCCTCGGCCAGGAGCGCGTCGGCGTGGCCGGCGGCGGCGGCGCGCGCGGCCTCGCGCGCGTCGTCGCCGAGCTGCCACGGCGCCTTCGCGTTCAGCGCCGGCCAGATGGGGTTGTTGACGGTCAGGTCGAGCTGCCTCGCGAAGGTGATCATCCCCTCGTACCCAGCGTACGGATGGGCGCGCCCGTGGTTGATGTCGAGGAAGGGGGTCCGCGCCTTGAGCGCGAGGAACTTGGTCTTGCCGCCGGCGACGATGAGGTCGGGCGCCATCTCCTTCATGATCTCGAGGAGCCCCGCCGTCGAGGTGTCCTCGATGATCTTCGCGTCCCGGTGCATGAGGGACTTCATGCGGTGGAAGTCCTCGAGCGTGGAGTTCTGCGTCCCCGCGGCGAGGATCTCGACCCCGAGCTCGCGGAGCGCGTTGACCATGGACCAGGTCTTCACGCCGCCCGTGAAGAGGACGGCGCGCTTGCCCTCCAGGCGCGCCCGGTGCGGCGCGATGCGCAGGCGGCAGCGCGCCTCCTCGTCGCGGACGAGCGCCTCCACCCGCTCCGCCATGACCGGCGCGCCGCCGTTCGCGGCGTCGAGCTCCCGCGCCATGTCGCGGAGCGCCTTGGCGGTGTCGGTCATCCCGTAGAACGACTCCTCGAGGTACGGGATGCCCCACCGCTTCCGCATCTTGCGAGCGAGGTTGGTGAGGCTCTTCGAGCAGATGATGACGTTGAGCTTCGCCCGGTGGGCGTAGCGGAGGTCCTCGAAGCGCGCGTCGCCGCTGACGCAGGAGAGGATGCGGATGCCGAGCCGCTCGAAGAGCGGCAGCATCCCCCACAGATCGCCGGCGATGTTGTACTCGCCGATGAGGTTGACGTCGTACGGGGTGAGGGTGGCCGGTTCCGCCTTCCCGATCACGTGCTCGAGGAGCAGCTCTCCGGCGAGCCGGTTCCCGATGTTCTTGTCGCCGATGAAGCCGGGCGTGTTCACCGGGATGACCGGGATCGGCACCTCCGCCGCGGCCGCCTTGCAGACCGCCTCCACGTCGTCGCCGGTCATGGCGGTGACGCAGGTGGCGTAGACGAAGATCGCCTTCGCCTCCCCGGCGTACCGCGCGGCGAGGTCGAGGATGGCGCGATGGAGCTTCTTCTCGCCCCCGAAGACGACGTCGTTCTGGAGCAGCTCGGTGGTGAAGCCGCGGCGGTAGAGCTGCGAGCCGCTCGAGCGCGCCCCGCGGTTGTCCCAGGAGTTCCCGGCGCACGCGATCGGCCCGTGGACGAGGTGGATCGCGTCCGTGATCGGCATGAGGACGACGCGCGCGCCGTCGTAGGCGCAGCTCCGCTCCGTCCCCTCCCCCGGCTCCGACTTCTTGCAGAACTTCGGCGCGCCCTTTTCCTGGGTGTCGCACTCCGGGGCGTCGTAGTAGTCGGGGCGGGGCATGGGAGTTCCTGGGCTACAGGCGCCGGGCTACGGGCTCCGGGACGGGCGCTCGCCTCTCCCGGAGCCTGAAGCCTGGAGCCCGGAGCCTCGTTTTCACTCACCGCATCATCTCGAAGAAGCGCTCCTCGCAGGTCTCATCGGTGAGGTCGATGAACTTGTTGCAGATCTCGGTCACCATGTTGATGACGCCCTGGTAGCCGACCAGCGGGTAGCGGTGCTTGTTCACCCGATCGAAGATCGGGAAGCCGAACCGGAAGAGCGGGATCTTCGCGTCGCGGGCGGCGAACTTTCCGTGCGTGTCGCCGATCATGGCGTCGACCGGCTCCGTCACGAGCAGGGACCGCATGTGCCACAGGTCCTTGTTCATGTGGACCTTCCCCTCCTTGCCGTACGGGGAGGCCTCGAGGAGGGCGTGGAGCTCCTTCTCCAGCTTCTTGGAACCCTTCGAGCAGAGGACGTGAACCGGCTTCGCGCCCATCTCGAGCAGGAAGGAGACGTAGCCGAGGAGGTAGTCGGAGTCGCCGTAGACGGCGAACTTCTTCCCGTGGATGTACTGGTGGGCGTCGGTCATGGCGTCGACCGCCCGGCCGCGCTCCGCCTTGAGCGCGTCCGGCACCGGCTTGTCGAACAGCTCGGAGAGCTTGAGGAGGAAGGCATCCGTTTTGGCGATGCCCATCGGCATCGGCATCGAGACGTGCTTGCCGGCGTAGCTCTCCTTGATCCACGTGAAGGTCTTCGACGTCGCGTAGGGGGCGACCGTGAGGGTCGCCTTGCCGTTGATCGAGTCGGCCGCCTCGTCGAGCTTCGTGCCGCCCGGGTAGATCCGGTACTTGCCGTCGAGCGGCGAGTCGAACGACTCCGAGATGTCGGCGAGGAACGTGTAGGGGATGCCGAACGCCTCGAAGATCTTCTTGTACTCGCGGTAGTTGCCGACGTTGGCGTCGAAGCCGGCGATGAAGTTGAGCTTGCCGGTGCAGCGCCCCTCGACGGCCTTCCCCTCCGTCAGGGTGCCGAGGATGGCCGAGAGCATCGCGTCGTAGCCGTGGACGTGCGAACCGTTGAAGCTCGGCGTGTTGGCAAACGGCGCGGGGAGGTCCTTCGGGAGGTGCCCCTTCTGCCGTGCGTTCTTGAGGAACGCCGTCAGGTCGTCGCCGATGATCTCCGGCATGCAGGAGGTGAAGACGGCGATCATCTTCGGCTTGTAGAGCGCGACGGCGTTCTCGAGCCCCTCGTGCAGGTTGTTCTGGCCGCCGAACACCGCGCCGTCCTCGGTCATCGCGCTGCACACCGCCGCCGCCGGCTCGCGGAAGTGGCGGTTCAGCGTCGAGCGGTAGTACGACGCGCAGCCCTGGGAGCCGTGGACGAAGGGGAGCGTCCCCTCGAAGCCGTGGGCGCACAGCTCGGCCCCGAGCGGCTGGCACGCGTGGGCCGGGTTGATGACGAGCGCCTGGCGCGCGAAGTTCTTCTCCCGGTACTCCGGCGTGTTGATCCACGCGGCGACGCGCTGCTCGTCGTCGGGGGTGATCTCGCAGACCGGCTTGACGGTGAGCCCAAGATTGTTCGCCATCGACGTTCTCCTGCACGGGTCCCGTCTCCCTCTCCCCCGCGTCGCGGGGGAGAGGGCCGGGGAGAGGGGGAAGGGAGGTCCAACTAGAACGGCGACTTCACGAGCCCCCACGTCGGGCTGTTGATCGCCATGTCGATGTCCCGCGCGAAGATCGGGAAGCCCTTGTACCCGTGGTACGGGCCGGAGTAGTCCCAGCTGTGCATCTGCCGGAACGGCACCCCCATCTTCTGGAAGAGGTACTTCTCCTTGATGCCGGAGCCGACGAGGTCGGGCTTGAGGTCGTGGACGAACTTCTCGAGCTCGTACTCGGACGCGTCGTCGTAGATGACGGTCGCGTCGGGCATCTCGGGGGCGGTCCGGTCGTAGTCGTCGGAGTGCGCGAACTCGTAGCCGGAGCCGACCACGGTCATGCCCAGGTCCTCGTACGCGCCCACCGTGTGGCGCGGGCGGAGGCCGCCGACGTAGAGCATCACCTTCTTGCCCTCGAGGCGCGGCCGGACCTCGTCGATCACCTTCTGCATGAGCCCGTCGTACTTCGCGATGACCTTCTCGACGTTCTCCTTGATCCGATCGTCGAACCGCTCGGCGAGCTTGCGCAGGCTCTCCTTGATCTTGGTCGGCCCGAAGAAGTTCAGCTCGATCCACGGGATCCCGTACTTCTCCTCCATGACCTTGCACATGTAGTTCATGGACCGGTAGCAGTGGATGACGTTGAGCTTCACCTTGTGCGTCGCGGCGATGTGCTCCATCTGGCCGTCGCCCGTCCAGACCGCCTTCACGTTGAAGCCGCACTCCTCGAGGAGCGGCTTCGTCGACCACGCGTCGCCGCCGATGTTGTACTCGCCGATGAGCGCGATGTCGTAATCGCCCGCGGGCTCGGGGAACTCGCGCGTCTCGATGATGTAGTCGCGGATGGTGTCGTTCGAGATGTGGTGCCCGAGCGACTGCGACACGCCCCGGAATCCCTCGCAGTTGCAGGGGATGATGGGGAGGTCCAGCTCCTTGCTCATCTTCTTCGCGACGGCGTTGATGTCGTCGCCGATGAGGCCGACCGGGCACTCGGACAGGACCGAGATCCCCTTCGCCAGGGGGAACAGCTCCTTCGCCTCCTTGAGGAGCACGGCGAGCTTCTTGTCGCCGCCGTAGACGATGTCCTTCTCCTGGAAGTCGGAGGTGAACTGCATCGCGAAGTTCGAGACGCCGTTGATGCCGCTCATGAGGTTGCGGCGCGTGCCCCACGAGTACCAGCCGCAGCCGACCGGGCCGTGGGAGACGTGGACCATGTCGCGGATGGGACCCCACACGACGCCCTTGGCCCCGGCGTAGGCGCAGCCGCGTGCGCTCATCACGCCGGGGACCGTCTTCCGGTTCGACTTCACGCAGGCGCTGCCCGACGCCTGGTCGTTGGGAGCCAGGTGAGGGGCGCGCTTCTTCTTGCCCTTCTCCGGGTAGGCCTCGAGGGCCTCGTCGATCATCCTCTGCGTCGACTCCTTCGTGATGCCGTCGACCTTCTTCACCTCGTGTCCCATCCGGCGGCTCCTTGGTCCCTGCGTTGTGCTGTGGCGAGCTCTCAAACCGCATTGGCGGCGACGCCGACGCTGGCCTCGTCCTCGGGCGCCATGACCCCGAACTCCATCAGGAGCTCCTCGAGCTCCTCCATCGAGAGCGGCGTCGGGACGACGAGCATCTTGTTCTCGGCGATCTTCCTCGCGAGCGTCCGGTACTCCTCGGCCTGCTTGTGCTGCGGGGCGTACTCGATGACGGTCATCCGGCGCAGCTCGGCGCGCTGGACCTCGTTGTCGCGCGGGACGAAGTGGATCATCTGCGTCCCCAGCCGCTTCGCGAGCGCCTCGATGAGGTCGGCCTCACGGTCGGTGTTGCGCGAGTTGCAGATGAGGCCGGCCAGGCGCACCTTGCCCGAGGTGGCATACTTGAGGATACCCTTCGCGATGTTGTTGGCCGCGTACATGGCCATCATCTCGCCGGAGCAGACGATGTAGATCTCCTCCGCCTTGTTCTCGCGGATGGGCATGGCGAAGCCGCCGCACACCACGTCGCCGAGGACGTCGTAGAAGACGAAGTCGAGGTCGGGCGTGTAGGCCCCATTCTCCTCGAGGAAGTTGATGGCCGTGATGACGCCGCGGCCGGCGCAGCCGACCCCCGGCTCCGGGCCGCCGGACTCGACGCACTTCACGGCGCCGTACCCGACCTTGAGCACGTCGCCGAGCTCGAGGTCCTCGACCGTCCCGCGCTCGCGGACGAGATCCATCACCGTCGTCTGCGCCTTGGCGTGCAGCATGAGGCGCGTCGAGTCGGCCTTGGGATCGCAGCCGACGATCATGACCTTCTTGCCGAGCGAGGCGAGGCCGGCCACGGTGTTCTGCGTCGTGGTCGACTTCCCGATGCCGCCCTTCCCGTAAATCGCGATCTGCCTCATGTGCTCTCTCTCTCCTCGGGTTCGTGTGCCCGCTTCGTTCGGAGAGAAGAGCAACGAGCGTGCCGTGGAAAGCGCGGGCCTGAAGATCGCTGCTATCACCGGAATCGGCGCGCGCGCGGCGAGCGGCGCGGCCTCGCTCCTGCCAGGGCCGTCGTAAACCGGACACTGGCGGTGTCCGGTTCCTGCCACTCCGCGCAAACCGCGCGCGCCCCGCCCGCTAGCTCACGCCGCCGTGGCGCCAGCAGACGAGGGCGGTCGGGCGCCAGCCCATCCGGTCGTAGAACCCGAGCGCCGATCGGTTCTCGCGATCGGCGAGAAGCTGCAGCCGGGTCGCGCCGCGCGTGGCGGCCCACGCCTCGCCGGCGCGGAGCAGCGCGGCGCCGACGCCCCGCCCGCGCTCCCGCGCGTCGACGATCATGTCCTCCACGACCGCCGAGAACGTGCCCTCCGCCGTGGACACGACGAGCTGAGCCGTGACCATGCCGAGGACGGCGCCGGCGCGCTCGGCCACGAACACGGCGCACCGCCACGGGTCGTCGAGCAGGAGCGCGAGGCCGCGCCGCTGGCGCGCGGCGTCCGGCTGAAAGTCGGACTCGATCGAGAACAGGACCCCGAGCAGGCGCACCAGCGCGTCGACGTCCTCACGGCGGGCGGCGCGCACCGCGAAGCCCGATTCACTCTTCATCTAGAACCTCCGCAGCACGAGGCCGTACTTCGCGACGCGGTAGCGGAGCTGGCGCACCGAGAGGCCGAGCAGGCGCGCCGCCTTCGCCTGCACGTAGCCGGCCTGGACGAGCGCCGCCGCGACCTGATCGCGCTCGACCGACGTCGCGGCGGCGCCGTCCGGCGCGCCGGGCGCGACCTGCACCACCCCCGGCGGCGCCCGGTCGGCGCCGGTCAGCTCGACCACCTCCTCGGCCGTCACCACGTCGCGCGGCGAGGCCACGACGAGCCGCTCCAGCACGTTCCGGAGCTGCCTCACGTTGCCCGGCCAGGGCGCGGCGGCGAGCGCCGCCATGGCGCCGGGCGCGAGCGCGATCCGCCGCCCGTGCTCCGCCATGAGCTCGGCGAGGAAGCGCTCCGCCAGGAGCGGGACGTCCTCGGTCCGGTCGCGCAGCGGCGGTAGCACGATCTCCACCACCTGCAGCCGGTGGAAGAGGTCGAGGCGGAACTGTCCCTCCGCGACGGCTGCCTCGAGGTCGCGGTTCGTTGCGGCGACGAGCCGGACGTCGACGGTGATCGTGCGGCGCCCTCCGATGCGCTCGAACTGGCGCTCCTGGATGGCGCGCAGCAGCTTCACCTGCGCGGCCAGCGGCAGCTCCCCCACCTCGTCCAGGAAGAGCGTCCCGCCGTCGGCCGCCTCGAAGCGACCCTTGCGCACCTCGTGCGCACCCGTGAACGCTCCCTTCTCGTGGCCGAAGAGCTCGCTCTCCAGCAACGCCTCCGGCAACGCCGCGCAGTTGACCGGCACGAACGGGCGCTCGGCGCGCGGGCTCGCGTCGTGGAGCGCGCGCGCGACGACCTCCTTGCCGGTGCCGCTCTCGCCGCGTAGCAGAACGGTGGCGCGGCTCGGCGCCACCCGCGCCAGCACGTCGAGTACCGCGCGCCAGCGGGGGCTGCGGCCCGCGACGCCGTGGAAGCGCTCGAGATCGGGGCCGAGCAGGGGCGCGTCGTCCACGCGCGCGCGCGCCGCCGGGCTCTCCATCTGGTGGAGCCGGATGCGCGGCGCGAGCAGCGCCGCGACGACCCCGAGCAAGCGCGCGTCGTCCTCGAACGAGAACGGACCGGCGCGCCACCGGCGGTCGGCCGTCAGGACACCCAGCGTCGCGCGACCCTCGCGGATGGGGATCGCGAAGAGCGCGCGGGGGTCGGACGCGATGTCGCGCCATCCCCCGGTGCGGTTCAGGAAGAGAGGCTCGTCGGACAGATCCGGCACGACCATGGGCAGGCCGCTGCGGAAGACCCGCCCCACGATCCCCTCCCCGGGCCGGACTCGGCCCAGGATGCGCTCCTCGTCCTCCATCTCGGGCGCCGACTCGACGAACACGTCGCCGGTGACCGGATCGAAGAGGGAGACGGTCCCGTTCTCGAGCCCGACGTGCGAGCGGAGCACACCCAGGGTGGCGGTGAACGCCTTCGAGAGGTCCGTCGCGACGCTGAGGACCCGGCCGATGTCGTGCAGTGCGGCCATCGCCGCGCTGGCGGTCGGACGCGGCTCCATCCTCCCGGGATCCAGCAAGCGGGGTGCCAGCCCGCTCGCGCCGCCACGGTCCTTGCATCGGACTGCTCGACCCGGTGAACCCCGCGACCTGGGGGCGACGCCGCCGGCGCCGACCGCCTGCTTGGCGTGCGGCGCCG
>Ga0306924_10001398_pt1 | contig 21982 bp, 16 predicted proteins | sample sta12Can44000111_FD_203756 | JGI IMG/M metagenome (GOLD analysis project Ga0306924, IMG submission 203756) | Lab enrichment of tropical soil microbial communities from Luquillo Experimental Forest, Puerto Rico - statanox.12C.anox.44.000.111 (v2)... | ecosystem: Environmental > Terrestrial >...
TCCTGTGCGAATGGTCATGCTTTGCCGATAACAGCGCAAGCGAGAATCTATTCCATTTCGACCTCAATGTATTTGCCGCGGCCCAGCCCACAAAAAAATCGCCCGGCGCTGACGGTCCAGCGCCGGGCGACGTGTTGCTCTCTCGCTCAGTGCGCCAGCGGATCGGGTCGCAACTGGATGTGAACGGCGCGCGGCTTGCTGCCCTTGCCGCCTTCCTTCAGCCACGGCGTGCGGTCGCCGTTGGTGCTCCACAGTCCGCGGCCTTTCCAGCCCGCGTTGGCATCGTCGATGCGCCCGTCGAAGCCTTTGGCATAAAAGCCAATCGGGTAGGGGATGCGCAGCATGACCATCTGGCCGTCCTTGAGCGCGACGAAGCCGTCATTGAGGTTGGCGGTCGACATCGGAATGTTCTCGCCGAGCCCTAACGTGTTGTGCTGGTCGACCCAGGTGTAATAGCTCGCCTCCACGCTGGTTTGCTCGCCCTCGAAGCTGGGGCCGGGATAGCGGTAGAACGTGAAGCCCTCGGGGCAGTGATCGCCGGTTGCATTCGGTCCGTTGAGTGGACCTTTGCACTTGCGGCGATCGAAGCTGACCAGGCTACCGTTCGACGCCGATCCCCACACGACGCCGTTCTTGTCGATGTCGCCGCCGCGGACGCCATAGGCTGACTTCGGCAGGTTGTACATTTCCGACAATCCCGTCGCCGGATCGAAGCGCAGGAATCCCGCGTTGCCGGCAAATACCCCGACCGTATACCAAATGGAACCGTCCACCGGACTCGGCATCACCGCATAGGGCCCAGAGCCGGCCGTGATGCGCTTGTCCTTGGCCGGATCGAGCGCCTGGTCGGGTTCGACGTAATCGTCGCGCTTGCCGTTGCCGTTCGTGTCGAGCACGAATGGCGACCAGCCCTGCGACTTCGCCGCGTCGCCAGTCTCGTCGAACATCTTGGTGTTGATCCAACCGGCCACCGGCCCGGTGCCGCTCATCCACAGGGTGTCATTAGCGTCGTAGCCGAATTGCGGGTGATGCGTGCCGAAGCAGGTATCGATGAAGGTGTATTTCATGGTTTTGGGATCGAGCACCGCCGCCTGCCGCGGCGAGCGCTCGAGCGGGAAAACCTTGGCTGAGGGATGATCGGAGCCCTTCTTGCAGAAGGCCGGATTGTCCATGCCGCGCACCGTCGCCGCGATCCACACCCGGCCCTTTTTGTCGAACATGGCATTGTGGTTGTTGGCGCGGGTATCCCAGATCTTTTCGTCTCCCCAATAGGCGGAAGGCTGCAGCGGCTTGACGGTGGCGGCGTGCCCCGGGCCGAGCGATTCCGGCATGTTTGGGTCCGCGACCGGCATCTTGAAGAACGTCGCCTTGTTCGTCTTCGGATCCAAGATCGGAATGTTGTCGGTGGCGTATTCGGGCGAGCCGTAGAGCGGCCCGTAGGCGTTGACGGTGGGATTGCGCCGGTCGGACGCGATCAGGTCGTGCAGATACTGCTTGTCGGTGCTCCATTCCCAGGAGGTGACGACGACGTTGCGCTCGACTCCTTGTGGTCGCGGTGGCTTGCTCTTTGGCAGTTCGCCCTTGGCAACGCGGTCGGTCCAGTCGCCGAAATATTTGAACGGGGCGCCGCCGAACTGTCCGGCAATCCGGTTGGTCATCTGCTCGCCGGACTGCCCGGACTGGATGCGGCGCATCCACCCTTCTGCCCCGGACTTGAATTCGCCAAAGGCCGCCGGGATCGTGCGCGTCGCCTGCTGGCCCAGCTGATGGCAGCCGATGCAGTCGACGTTGTTCATTTGCCTGAGCCAGTTCTCGCGAGTGATGTTCTTCGGGATATCACCCGCGCCGCCGAACTCGCTTGCGGGCGGAATCTTCAACATCGCGAACCAATAGGCCGCCGGATAATACTGCGCCGCCGCCGCTTCGTTCGGCGCCGGTACCGCGCGCAGATTGAGCTGTTGGCCGGGCTCGCCGTCGACCTTGGGCGAATCGACGAGGCCGTAGCCGCGCACCCAGATTTTGTACTTCGCTTTCGGAAGATCGGGCAGCACGTAGCGGCCTTGATCGTCGGTGACGACCATTTTCGCGTAGCGGGTGGGAAGATCGTCGGTCTCCGCGATCACCCACACGCCGGCCTCCGGCCCGCTCGCGCCAGTCACCACGCCGCCGATGTCGTCGTTGTCGATGGCGACGGCGGTCTGGGCGCGCAATTGCGCCGGCGCAGCCGCCAGCACGGACGCGATGCCGATTGCCGCCACGGTCAAATACAGCCTGGCTTTGAGTCTCATGGTCGCGCTCCTCGTGCAATTTTTGCTGTCGCGCTCGTGGCCGCTGGGCAGCGCGGCCAGCGTGCGCGCTGGATGCGATTCTGCACAGTCGCTGTCGCCTCGCAATAAGCCTCGTCGCGCTTCGCGTTCGATTCCCGCGCATGCCGACGGAACGGGAAGCCCTCACCCGGCGTTGCCGAAGGCGAGGGGAAAGGCGCTGGAACGAACCGAGGAGGCTAAGCGCAAAACTCTATCGATCGCCGCGGCGGGTGCTCTGCTGATTGCCACGACCGTGCTGGGCTACGCCCAAAGCTCAAGCCAGCGAACGCCGGACAGGACCCCGGGCCACAAGATGCAGGAGCGCGGCTCGGTGCGCGGGCACCCCGGAGCATCCGGCTATTCGCCCGGGCACCAAATGCAGCGGAAAGGGAGCAGAGCGGGCGAGCCCGGCGCTTCCGGCTATGCGCCAGGCCATCAGCCTAGCACCACCGGCCGCGGCAGCATGGGCACCGCGCGCTGAGGACGGCTAACGTTATATGTGAGAGAACGGAAGGGACCGCGCGCCGCGGTCCCTTTCCTCAATACGGCTGGCGCGACCGCGCGGCGTTGCCCATATGAACGCTCACGGCCCGTATGAAGTCTTGCATCCGCGGAGGTTAAATTGTCCAAGCCGCTCATCGTCTCGATTCCCCATCGCCTCGGCCGCGAGGAGGCGGCCCGACGCATCAAGTCCGGGCTCGCCGCCGCGCGCACGAATTATTCCGCGTTCCTGACGATCCGCGAGGAAACCTGGACCGGCGATCGGCTTGCCTTCAATCTGAGCGCGCTCGGCCAGAGCGCCGTCGGTTTCATCGACGTCGCCGACGATCACGTGCGTCTGGAAGTGATGCTGCCGTGGCTGTTGGCGGTCGTGGCGGAGAAATTGACGCCCGCGATCCGCAAGGAAGGCACGCTGATGCTGGAAAAGAAGTGACAGCCCCGCTGGGACGGGGACGAACGGTGCTCCGGTTTCGCATCGGAACGAAATCTGCTAGCGTGACAAGCAGGATTGGGGAGAAGTGCACGCGGCCGAGGAGGCAGTCATGCGCGCGGTCCCGTTCGTTTTGATCACAATCTTTGCTCTATCCCTGCCAACCACGCCCGCGGCTGCCGACTCTGCCGGCAGCTGGTGCGCAAATTACGGCACTGGCCACAGCGGCACCGACTGCAACTTCAAGTCGATGGAGCAGTGCCACGCGTCGCTTTCGGGGCTGAGCGGATTTTGCGCGCCCAATCCATATCCCGGCACGGGTTACGGGAGAGGCGGGACCTGGAATTTGGCTCCCGCCGGCCGAGGCCGTGCCTACCGAGCCCAGCGCTGATACGGCGAGCGCGCACTCCCGCGCTGTCGAGCAACTAAACTGAACCAAAGCGCCGTCCCGCGCGCTTCGCGCAATCGCACAAGATCGCGGGTTTTGCCGGCACTTTCTCCGGGGTAGGCTGGCCGCCCGCTAACGTTCGTCCCGCCCCATCGCACGCCCCGTTGTGACCAAGCGCTCTATTCCACAGACCGGCAGCGGTCCGGCGCAGATCGGTCCCGCCGTGCTCGGCGCCTCTTCGTTCGCCTGCGCCGACGTGCTGAGCAAGGTCGTGCTCATCGAAGGCGCCGACGTCCTCACCATGTCCGCCGTCCGCGCCGTGCTCGGCGTCGCGTTCCTATTCGCCTGGCTCAAGCTCGCGCCGCCGCGCGGCGCCTTCAGCCCACGCGCCATGTGGATCGCGCTGGGCATGGGCATTGTGTTCGCCGGCAACGTGTTTCTGGTGTTCAAAGCCATCGAGGCGGTCGAGGTGCCGATCGCGATCCTCACCTACTTCGTCTATCCGCTGCTCACCGGGCTGGCGGCAGCGGCGACCGGCCTCGAACGCGTCACGTGGCGCGGCGGCGCCGCGGCCGTCGCCGCCTTCCTCGGCCTGGCGCTGATGATCGGCGCGCATCCGACGCAGCTGGCAACAGTCGGCATCGTTGCCGCGCTCGGCGCTGCGGTCTGCCGCGTGGTGATCCTGCTCGTCACGCGCGCGCTGCTGTCGGGCGCCGATGCGCTGCGCATCACCTGGTACTCGCTCCTGTCCTCGACTGTGATATTCGTGATCGTCTCGCTGGCGACGCCGGATTGGCAGCCGCCCGCCACGGCCTCCGGCTGGCTCGCCCTGATCGGGCTCAGCCTCGCCGTCACGACCGGCCTGCTCGGCGTGTTCGCCTCAACCGGCCGCATCGGGCCTTTCCGCACCGCGCTATTCATGAATCTCGAGCCTTTGCTCACGACTATCGGCAGCGCGCTGTTCCTCGCCGAGGTGCTCACGCCGCTGCAGCTGCTCGGCGGCGGCATCATGCTGGCGGCATTGGTGATGTTTCAGCTGAAGAGGTGAGGGCGCGGAGCGGTAAAAGTGCGCGTGCTCATACCCGCTCGACGAAACTATCGACTACCCGCTTCTCGCCAGCCTTGTCGAATTGGATCGTGAGTTTGTTGCCGTCGATCGCGGTGACGTTGCCGTTGCCGAATTTTTGGTGAAAGACGCGGTCGCCGATCGCGAATTCGGAAACGGTGCCGGTCGACTTGGCAACGAGCTCGCCTTCGATGGTGAGCGGCAAGCGGCGGCGCGGCTTGCCGCGCGTGCCCGCGCGACCGCCCCCGCGCTGCCCCGATGCGGGCCGTTCCATGGCCTCATCGCGATATGAGTAAGCGTCGCCATCGTCATCGAAGCCGCCGCTGCCAAATCTGCCGCGCGCCTGCGCGCGCTGCCAGCCCGGCGTGCCGTAGCTCGAGCCGAAATGCGTCATCTCGTCGAAGCGCGAGGCGCCGGTATTGCCGTAGGCGGCAAAGCCGCCCTTTGACTCCGTCACCTCCACGTCCGCCTCCGGCAATTCATCGAGGAAGCGCGAGGGGATGTTCGACGACCACAGCCCGTGCATGCGGCGGTTGGCGGCGAAGTAGATGTTCACGCGCCGGCGCGCGCGCGTGATCCCCACATGGGCGAGGCGGCGTTCCTCCTCGAGCCCGGCGCGGCCCTGGTCGTCGAGCGTGCGCTGATGCGGGAAAAGGCCTTCCTCCCAGCCCGGCAGGAATACGGTGTCGAATTCGAGTCCCTTGGCGGAATGCAAGGTCATGATCGACACCGCTTCGCCTTCGCTCTTCTCCGTGTCCATCACCAGCGAGATGTGTTCGAGAAAGCCGGCGAGGTTCTCGAATTCGTCCATGGAGCGGATCAGCTCTTTCAAATTTTCCAGCCGTCCGGCGGCGTCCGCCGAACGGTCCTTCTGCCACATTTCGGTGTAGCCGGATTCGTCGAGCACGATTTCCGCAAGCCGCATGTGCGGGAGCAAATCCTTCTGCGCGCGCCAGCGCTCGAAGGCAGCGAGCAGATCGCGCAGCGCCCCGCGCGGCTTGGGCTTGAGCTCGTCTGTCTCGATCATCGCCTGCGCCGCCGCGGTGAGCGGCACGCGCCGACGGCGCGCGTGGTCGTGCAAAAGCTGCACCGTGGCGTCGCCGAGCCCGCGCTTGGGCACGTTGATGATGCGCTCGAAGGCGAGATCGTCGGCGGCGGAATGGATCACGCGCAGATAGGCGAGCGCGTCGCGGATTTCCTGGCGCTCGTAGAAGCGCGGGCCGCCGATCACGCGATAGGGCAGACCGAGCGTGACAAAGCGATCCTCGAACTCGCGCATCTGGAACGAGGCGCGTACCAGAATGGCGATCTCGTCGAGCGGATGCGGGTGGCCATGCCCGTCGTCGTGCTGGAGCTGCTCGATCTCTTCGCCGATGGCGCGGGCCTCCTCCTCGGAATCCCAGCAGGAGGTGACCTTGACCTTCTCGCCGGGCACATCCTCGGTGCGCAGCGTCTTGCCGAGCCGGCCCTGATTATGGGCGATGAGATGCGAGGCGGCGGCGAGGATGTGGCCGGTGGAACGGTAATTGCGCTCGAGCCGGATGATCCGGGCGCCGGGAAAATCGTGCTCGAAGCGCAGGATGTTGTCGACCTCGGCTCCGCGCCAGCCGTAGATCGACTGGTCGTCGTCCCCCACGCAACAGATATTTTTGAGCACAGGTTGTACCGCAGATGCGGTGTGCCCCCTCTCGACGCTTGCGGGGTGAGGGGGGCTCTCAGTCGTTGGCAACTCCCCCTCACCCGGCTCCCCCCGATCAAGTCGGGGGTCGCCACCCTCGCCCCGCAAGCGAGGAGAGGATACCGCGCGCGGAGCAATCGTGCTCTGCCCCAACAGGCGCAGCCACAGATACTGCGCCACGTTGGTGTCCTGATATTCGTCCACCAGGATGTAGCGAAACCGCGCCTGATATTGGCGCAGCACTTCGCTTTGCTCCCGGAACAGACGGATGCATTCGAGCAGAAGGTCGCCGAAGTCGGCGGCGTTGAGCACTTTTAGCCGCTCCTGGTAGGCGGCATAGAGCTTCTTGCCGCGGCCCGAGGCAAAGCTCGCCGCCTCGCCGGCGGGAACCTGGTCGGGGGTGAGGCCGCGGTTCTTCCAGCTGTCGATGAGGCCGGCCAATACGCGCGCCGGCCAGCGCTTCTCGTCGATGTTGTCCGCTTCCAGGAGCTGCTTGATCAGGCGGATCTGATCGTCCTGGTCGAGAATGGTGAAGTCGGGCTTCAGGCCCACCAGCTCCGCGTGGCGGCGCAGGATCTTCACCCCGATCGAATGGAACGTGCCGAGCCACGGCATGCCCTCGACGATCTGCCCCACCATGGCGCCGACGCGCTGTTTCATTTCGCGCGCCGCCTTGTTGGTGAAAGTGACCGCCAGAATCTCGCTCGGGCGCGCGCGCCCGGTGGCAAGAATGTGCGCGACGCGCGTCGTCAGCACGCGCGTCTTGCCGGTGCCGGCGCCGGCGAGCACCAGCACCGGCCCGTCCAGCGTCTCCACCGCCAGCCGCTGCTCGGGATTGAGGTCGTTGAGATAGGGTGCGCCCGCGGCCGCCCGCGCGCGGGCGGCAATCCCGCCCGGCTGCGGCATCGGCGGCACATGCGGATCGTCGCGCGGCGCTTTGCCCGGTTCGGCCATTCCTCGTTCCATGATGAGTCCCGGCGGCATGCCGGCGCGCCGCATTGCCGCGGCGAATCTCACGCTAAAGATGGCACTCGTCGTGCCGGATGGGGAGGGGCGGGCTTAGCTCTTCCCCGGCATCGCGATGCGCCGCCCGGCGGCTTCCGGCCGCGGCAGATTGGCGTGCGAGGCCCTCATCCGGGCAAGCCCGCGCGCGACATCGTCGGGGAAGGGCGCGGTCTTGCCGGCCGTCATGTCGACGTGCAGCGACATGTTCTCCGAAGTCGCCGACACCCAGCCTTCGCTGGCGTGGAACAGCTGCTCGAAATAGTGCATGCGCTTGGCATCGTAGTCGAGCAGCTGAAAGGTCACCCGCACCGGATCGTCCGCGTGGAGCTCGCGCAGATAGCGCACATGCACCTCGGCGGTGTAGCAGGAGTGCTTGCGCGTGTTGACGTAGTCGAGGCCGCAGCCGATGAGTTCGAAGGCCTCGTCCACCGCGCGGTCGAACAGCACGTTGTAATAGGCCATATTGAGATGGCCGTTATAGTCGATCCAGCCGCGCTCGACGCGCATCACCGAGGAGACGAACGGGGCGAAGAAAACGGGGTCGAGATCGCGACGGTCCAACATGGGGCGACCTTACGCTGCGCGGCGCGGCGGCGTCTACCACTTGGCCGACTTGCGAAACTCCAATTTTAAGCGCACCTGCTGTCGTTGATGCGCAAAGCGCGTCGAAGACGACGTAAACGCGCTTATACGGTAGGAGCAATCAGGCTTGACATGCCGTCGATGGTGAATTGGAGCTGGCTGCCGCCGATCTTTGCGCACGCGTCGGAGCGCTTAACCGGCAGCTTTGGCGAGCTTGTCGGCGGCGCGACGGTGTGGCTGGCGGTGACCGGTTTGAGCCGCTCCGGCAAGACCGTGTTTGTGACCAGTCTGATCCACAATCTCTTGAGCTGCGCCCACAATCCGAACCGCATGCCGCTGGTCGGCGTGGTCGGCGAGCGTCGGCTCATCGCCGCGACGTTCGACGGAGTCAGTACGAACCGGCTCCCGCAATTCCCCTATCGCGACAATATCGAGAAGATGGCGATCCCGGACTGGCCGGCGCGCACCGAAGGCATCAGCGAAATCGGCATCGAAGTCCGCTTCGCGCCAGCCGGCGCGCTGGGCAAGCTCGTGAGCGAGATCACCGGAAGCCCCGCAACGCTCACGATCCGAATCGTCGACTACCCCGGCGAGTGGCTGCTCGACCTCCCGCTCATGGCGCAGAGCTACGCCGGATGGTCGCGCGCGACGCTGCGGCTGTTGCGCAAGGGCATGCGCGCCGAAATTGCGCGCGATTTTCTCGCGCTCCTCGCCCAGCAGCGGCCCGATGCGATTGCGCGCGATGAGGTCGCCAAGCAGCTGCATGACAGTTACTGCGCCTTTCTCCTCGACGCGCGCGACCGGCATGGTCTGAGCTTTCTCCAGCCGGGCCGCTTTTTGTGCCGGGGGGCGCTCGGCGAGGCGCCTTATCTATGGTTCGCGCCGCTCGACATCGCCGAAGGCATCGACATGTTTGCACCTGGGACGCTCGGGGCGCTCATGGCGGAGCGCTTCGAGCAGTACAAGCGCGTGGTGGTGGAGCGCTTTTATCAGGATCACTTCCGGCACTACTCGCGTCAGATCGTGCTCGTCGACGTGCTGCGCGCGCTGTTGGCCGGTCGCGAGGCTTTCGAGGACACACGGCTCGCGCTGGACGCCATTCTGGAGAGCTTCCGCTATGGACACGGCGGCATCCTGTCGAAGCTCCTGTTCGGTTCGCACATCGACAAGGTCTTGTTCGCCGCCACCAAGGCGGACCATGTGCCCGACATCCAGCGCGACCACCTCGCCGAGCTGTTGCGCAACATGGCGGCGTTTCCTGCGCTCGACGTGCGAAGCAGCAACGCACAATTGGAGGTGACGGCGCTCGCCTCGGTGATCTCGACCGCGGAAGAGACCCAGGACATCGAGGGACAGCGCGTGCAGGTCGTGGTCGGGCGCCCGGTCGGCAGCCACAAGCAGGCGAAATTTTTCGTCGGCAACGTTCCCATCCGCCCGCCGCGCGCCGACGCGTGGGGTTCACCTTTCCTCAACGTGCCGGTATTCGAGCCGCCGGCCATCGATCCTTCGCCGGTCGAGGGAATCGCGCATATCAACCTCGACCTGGCGCTCGAATTTCTGCTTGGGGACCGGCTGCGATGAGCGATCAAGCCAAAGACAGCGCTTCGCCGGCCGCGCGCGTGATCGAGGTCGATGCAACGCTCGGCCCCGCGCCGCGGCTGCCGCTTGCGCCGCAGATCATCCCCACGGAGCGCAGCGAGCGCATCACGCCGAGCGAGCCGCCGGTGCCCGCGGTTGCGCGCGCGACGCCGCGCCGGCGCGATCGGGTGATGATCTTCGGCGTGACGGGTGTCGCGCTGCTGTTGGTCGGCTGGCTGGTGGTCGATGCCGTCGACTGGATCGTCGCCGCATTCGAGCGCAGCGCCGCGCTGGGCGTACTCGCGGCAACCGCCGTGACGGCGGGAGTGGTGGGGGGCGGTGCGGTGGTCGCCCGCGAGCTGGTGAGCCTGTTCCGCCTCAAGAACGTCGAGGCGATCCACCGCCGCCTCGCGGACGGCCCGGTACTGGCTCTCGAAGGCCGCAAAGCCATCGCCGACGTGCTCGCCGTCGTCCCGCGCGAGCGCGAGACCGAGGCGGGGATCGAAGCCTTCCAGCGGCAGGTCAAGCTGCATCATGGGACGGCGCAGCAGATCGAGATTTTGTCGCGGACGGTCATGCAGCCGCTCGACCGGCGCGCCGAGGCGCATGTACGCACCGCGGTGCTGCGCGCCTTCGGCATCACTGCGATCAGCCCCACCGGCCTGACCGATGCGGTCTTCTTTCTCGCCTGCGGCATCCGCATGGTGCGTGCCATCGCCGCCGCGTATGGCCATCGGCCGACCGCCGCCACCACCATTCATCTGCTGCGGCGGCTGGTGATCGAGGCCGGCAAGCTCGGAGCCGTGGACATCGCCAGTTCCTCGCTCGTGCAGCATCTCGGCGGCGCGCTGACCGAGCGGTTGGCAACCAGCGCCGCGGACGCCCTCTATGCCGCCTATCGCATGGCGCGGCTCGGCATCATGGTGATGGACCTGTGCCGGCCGATCCCGTTTCGGGAGAACGAGGTTCCCAGCGTCACGTCGCTCGTAGGTAATGTGCTCCGGCGTCGTTCGGAACCTTTGCCGGATTGATGGGCGTGCCTGTCTTTAACCGTTGGGGCAGAATCACGTCCCTGTCACAGCCCTTTGATCCGACTCGGGCTTGCAACTTTTTTTTCACTACCGAGTTAGTTGGGCGGGACGTGATTAAGGGGATTACCTATGACAATCGCCCTCACACATGCGAAATCCGCCACCCCGGCGGCTGCGCGGGCGGCGGCGTACAACTCCTCGGACGATGCTGCATCGGATGAAGCATTGATCAAGCGGATCGCCGCCGGCGACCAGCTTGCGATGCGAACGCTGTTTGCACGCCATCGCATACCATTGTACCGCTGGCTATTGCGGATCGTGCGCAACGAGACGGTAGCGGAAGATCTCTTGAGCGACGTGTTTCTCGACGTTTGGCGTCAGGCTGCGTCGTTCCAGGGCCGCGCTTCGGTCTCGACCTGGTTGCTTGCGATCGCTCGCTACAAGGCGTTGTCGGCCCGGCGCACTCGGGTCGATGCGGAACTGGATGCGCGCCTTGCATCCACCATCGCCGATCCCGCGGACGATCCGGAGGCAGTGCTGCAGAAGAAGAACCGCAGCGAAGTGCTGCGCGACTCCTTGGCCAGCCTGTCGCCGGAGCACAGCGAGGTCATCGACCTCGTCTATTACCACGGCAAATCGGTCAAGGAAGTCGCCGATATTACCGGCGTCGGCGAGGCTACGGTGAAAACGCGCATGTTCTATGCGCGCAGGAAGCTCGCCGATCTGGTCGCGATGGCGTAGCGGCTTAGCCGGATCGGGTTGATCGAGGCACCTCTTCCGCTCATTCCCGCGGAAGCGGGGATCCAGAACTGTCGTATTTGCGATCTGGGTCTCCGCTTACGCGGGGACGAGCGGATGTTGCACGCATGCCATGCATCGCGGCCGGCACGTGTTTTGCCGGCGCCGTTGCGCTAGCATGCAATGTCACGCGAGTTGACAATGCCACTGGCGCAAGAGAAGCCCGATCGGATCACGCGCCGCGACCCGGCAGCGGTCAAGGCGGTTATCGCCGCGCTGGCGGCGAAATTCGGCAATCGTCTCGTCACCTCGCAAGCCGTGCGCGAGCAGCACGCCAACACGACCACCTGGATCGCCAACGAGCCTCCCGACGCGGTCGTCTTCCCGCAGACGAGCGCGGAGGTACAGGACGTCGTGCGCATCTGCGCCGAGCGGCGCGTCCCCGTCATACCCTTCGGCACCGGCACCTCGCTCGAAGGCCATATCAATGCGCCCTATGGCGGCGTGTCGATCGACTTCCGCGACATGAACCGGGTGCTGGCGGTGAATGGGCAAGATCTCGACTGCGTGGTCGAGCCGGGCATCACGCGCAAGCAGCTCAACGAGCATCTGCGCGACCAAGGCCTGTTCTTTCCGATCGATCCCGGTGCGGACGCCTCGCTCGGCGGCATGGCGGCCACGCGCTGCTCCGGCACCAATGCCGTGCGCTACGGCACCATGAAAGACAACGTGCTCGCGCTCAAGGTCGTGCTGGCCAATGGCGAGCTGATGACCACCGCGCGGCGCGCCAAGAAATCATCGGCCGGCTACGATCTCACCCGGCTCGTCGTCGGCGCGGAAGGCACCCTCGGCGTCATCACCGAGCTCACGCTAAAGCTCTCCGGCATCCCCGAGGCGATCTCGGCCGGCGTTTGCCCGTTCCCGTCGGTCGAGGCGGCATGCAATGCCGCCATCGCCACCATCCAGTTCGGCGTCCCGGTGGCGCGCATCGAACTGCTCGACGATCTGCAAGTGAAAGCGACCAATCTCTATTCCAAGCTCGCCTTGCCGGAAGTGCCGATGCTGTTCGTCGAATTCCATGGCTCTCCGGCGGGGGTCGCCGAGCAGGCCGAGCGCTTCGGCGAAATCGCCAGCGATTTCGGCGGTGGTCCGTTCGAATGGGCGACCAAGCCCGAAGATCGCTCGCGCCTATGGCAGGCGCGCCACGACGCCTATTGGGCGGGACGCGCATTGCGCCCCGGCGCGCAAGCGCTCGCCACCGATGTCTGCGTGCCGATCTCCCGCTTGGCGGAATGCGTCACCGCGACCCAGCGCGAGATCGCCGAACTCGGTCTTGTTGCGCCGATCCTCGGCCATGTCGGCGATGGAAACTTCCACCTCACGTTGCTGGTCGACATGGCCGATACAGCGGAGGTGAAGGCTGCCAAGACGCTGTGCGAGCGGCTGGTCGAGCGCGCCCTCGCCATGGACGGCACCTGTACCGGCGAGCACGGGATCGGGCAGGGCAAGATGAAATATCTCGCCGGCGAACTGGGAACCCCGGCGCTCGCTGCCATGGCAGCCGTCAAGCGCGCGCTGGATCCCGACGACATCATGAATCCGGGGAAGATCGTGGCGATCGGATGAGCGCGCCTGGGCGCGCGGCGGCAGGGGACGGCGCCCCGCCACTTTCCCCTAAGCTATTGGGCGGCCGACATAGATTTGCCGTCAAGCTGCCCGATATTGTGACCCCGCTCGGGGCGTAGCGGAGTCGCGGATCGGGATCGCGGGGGCGCGTCGCGGTCCGGCAACAAATCTTGCTCAACGCATCGCCGATCGGGCGTTTTCCGAGGCCCGCGCACATCGCCCAGTGCGAGGGTCCAGACTCAGGGTGGAGGCGGCGTGCAGACGACGCTGCTCGGCCTCGCAGTTGCAATCATCCTGGCGCTGGTGACGGCGCTGGTCGGGCCTCTGTTCGTCGATTGGAACAGCTATCGCGCCGAGTTCGAGACGAACGCGAGCCGTCTGACCGGGCTCGACTTCCGCGTCACTGGCGCGATCGACGCCCGCCTCCTGCCTACCCCGACCATCGTGCTGCAAGGCGTCGAGTTCGGCCGCCCCGACGAGGGCACCAAGGTGCGCGCGCGGTTGTTGCGCATCGAATTCGCGCTCGGTGCGTTGGCGCGGGGCGAGTGGCGCATCGCGGATGCCCGGTTGGAGGGCCCTGAACTCGCCGCCGGGCTCGACGGCTCGGGCCGCCTCGCCTGGCCGGTTCCCAAGCTCGGCTTCGATTTGGAGGGGGTGTCGATCGCGCGGCTACGAATCCAGGATGGCCGCGCCACTCTCGCCGATGCCGCGAGCAACGGCGACGTCGTACTCGATAAGCTCGAATTCACCGGTGAGGTGCGCACGCTCGTGGGGCCGATCAAAGGCGAAGGCTCTTTCGTCATCGCCGGCCAGCGTTATCCTTATCGCCTCGCCAGCAGCCGGATCGGCAGCGACGGCAGCGCCAAGGTGCGGTTCACCGTCGATCCGATCGACCAGCCGCTCGCAGCCGAAGCCGATGTCTCGCTTTGGGTCGAGCGCGGCGTGCCCCGCTTCGAAGGCAACGTTCAATTGGCCCGCGCGGTGGGTCGTGCGCCCGCGGGCGCCGAATCGCTCATCATCGAACCCTGGCGAGTCACGAGCCGCATCAAGGGAGACAGCACCGCCGCCGCATTGGAGCAAATCGAATTCCAATACGGGCCGGACGACAGGGCAATCAAGCTCAAAGGCAGCGCCGGGGCGAGGTTCGGGCGCAATCCGAAGTTCGACGGCACGCTGTCGTCATCGCAGATCGATGTCGACCGTCTGCTGGCGCTGCCCGAGCCGATGCGCCGGCATCCGGTCGCCGCCGTCAAAACGCTGGCCGAATCCTTGCTGGCAGCATCGCGGCTGCCAATGATAGCGACGCTGAACATCAGCGCCGAGAGCGTCACGCTCGCCGGCGCAACGCTGACCCGGGTCGCGGCCGACGTAAAGGCCGACGCCGACGGCGTCGACATCAAAAGCCTGGAATTGCGGGCGCCCGGCATGAGCCAGTTGCGCCTGAGCGGGCGCCTCGGCGCGACGTCGACAGGTCCGCAGTTCGTGGGATCGACCAGAATCGAGGCCAATGATCCGCGCGCACTCGTGACTTGGCTGACCGAACGCAACGACGAGCAGCCCGTCTCATCCGGCCCGCTGCGCCTCGGCGGCGACATTTCCGTCGGCAGCGACGCCATCGCGATCGACCGCCTCCAGTTCGACGTCGACCGCATGACGGTAGCCGGACGTTTGGCCTACACCTGGGCGCACGATGATCGGCCGGCGCGCCTCGAGGCCGCCTTGACTGCCCCTGAAATCGACTTCGACCGCGTCCACGCTGTCGCCAAGGCGCTGCTCGGCGGTGTGGCATTCGATTGGCCTCGCGAGGGCATACTCTCGCTCAAGATTGCGCGCGCCCTTGTCGCCGGCGTCGAGGCGAAGCAGGCCGAGATCGACATGCGCAGCGATGCGAACGGTTTCGAGATCGCCCGGTTCGCCATCGCCGATTTCGGCGGCGCGACGCTGGCGGTCAAAGGGCGGATCGATGCCACGCCGCAATCGCAGCGCGGCGCCGTGACGCTCGACCTCGATGCGCGCGCGCTCGACGGCATCCTGGCGCTGCTGGAGAAACTCGCGCCGCAGGCGGGCGACCAGTTGCGCCGCTCGGCGAGGCATTTGACGCCGCTCACGTTGCGCGCCGCGCTGGCGGTCGATACGGGCGCGGGGCGCAGCACGGCTGCGAAGGTCAAGATCGACGGCCGCGCCGGCACGTTGCGCGTTGCGCTGCAGGGCGAGGCGGGTGGCGCCGGCGAACCATTGCGGCTCGAAGATCTCGCCAAGCTGGCAGCAGCCAAGGTGAACCTCAGTGCGCGGTTGGACGGCGAGGAGAGTGCAGCGCTGATCGAACTCATCGGGCTCGACCGCTTCGTCACCGTCGACAAGCGGCCGGCGCGGCTGGCCGTGGCGGTCAAAGGAGCGCTCGACGGCGAACTTGCTGTCGATGGGCAGCTCGCGGCTGGTACACTCAATATCGCGAGCAACGGCACGATTCGCCTTGGCGATCGCACGAGCCGCGCCGCCGAACTCAACCTTAAGATCGCCAATGCGAATATTCGCTTACCGCGGCCAACGACGGGTGGTCGCCCGGCCGAGCCGCTGCCGGCGTCGGTCACGGCGCGCCTCGCTTTGAACGAAGGAATATTACGGCTCAGCGAGGTGGCGGGAACGGTGGCGGGGGCAAGCTTCCGCGGCCGCCTCGCCGTCGGAATGCAACAGCAACCGATGACCATCGACGGCGATCTCGAGTTGGGCGCGCTCGATCTGCCGGCCGCAATCGCCGTGGCAATCGGCATGCCCGCGCAGGGCGCCGACGCGAGCGCGAATGCATCCGCCCCCTGGCCTGCCGAGCCGTTTGAGCCGGCATTCTCGGGCTTCACTGGCCAAGTCGCGATCAAGTCGGCGCGCCTCGCCCTCACACCCAAGCTTGCCGCGCGCGATGTGCGCGGGGTGCTGCGTTTTGGCGAGTCGGAGCTGGCCTTGCAGGAGATGGAAGGCAGCATTGCCGGCGGTCGAGCGGCGGTCGATCTGACGTTTCTGCGCCGCGCCGATGGGCTCAGCGCGCGAACGCACGTACACCTCGTCGGCGCCAATGCCGTCGAATTGCTTCCGGGCGAAGGAGCGCTCTCCGGCCGGCTGACGGTCGATCTTTCCGCCGAGGGGGCGGGCATGAGTCCGGTTGCGCTTGTCGGCTCGCTCGCCGGCAGCGGCAGCTTCACGCTCGAAAATGCGCGCGTTGCGCGCCTCGATCCTGCGGCCTTCGATAACGTCATCCGCGCAGTCGACCAGGGGCTGCCCATCGATCCAACCAGGGTGCGCGATCGCGCCGATGCCGCGCTCGCGCGCGGCGGTCTTGCCGTCACTCTCGCGGAGGGCGCGATCAGCATTAATGAAGGCGAGGTGCGACTGAGCAACCCGACCGTGCGCGCGCAACGCGCCGATTTGGCGGTGAATGGAAGCGTCAATCTCGCCGAAGGCGCGCTGGACGGGCGGCTCACCTTATCGGGAGCGGGCGGTGCGGGCGCGCCAGCAAACAGCAGGCCGGAGATCGGCATTACGCTGAAGGGGCCGATCGACGCACCCAAGCGCGGCATCGACGTCGCCGCGCTCGCGAGCTGGCTCGCGCTGCGCGCCGTGGAGCAGCAGTCGAAGAAGCTGGACGTGCTCGAGGGCCGCGCGCCCCCGCCGCCGGTGCAACCCGCGCCCGTCAATACGCAAAGCGAGCCTGCTGCACCGAAAGCGTCGAGCGCGGCCAAGCCAAAACCGGTGGCGCCGCCGGCCGAATCGGTTCAGGCGTTGCCGCCAGCGATCGATATCCATCCCGCGCCCAAACCGCGGGCACCGCGGGCGCAGCCGGGAGCGGCGGCGGCCGCACCGACCCAAGCGCAGACGCCGCCACCCGCGCCCGCGCGGCCGCGCTCCTTGTTCGACTTCTTGTTTGGAAACTAGCGTGCGGCGCCGCTCAAGGCGCGGCGGAGGCCCTATGCGGGGCGGCCAGGACCTCGCGCGGTCCCTCGCGCGCGGCTTTGTGATCGGACAGCTGATTGCGATAGAAGTCGAGCACGAACAGGCGAATGGCCGATGACAAATTGCCGTGTTGCCGGTCCGAATCGATCGCGGCGACGAGATCCGACAATGTCATGTCGCGCCCGCCGGCAATCTCCTTAAGCCCCTTCCAAAACGCGTCCTCGAGGCTGACGCTGGTCTTGTGGCCAGCAATGACGATGGAGCGTTTGACGACCGGAGATTTCATCGCTCGTCTCCCGTTTCGATCTTGTGGCGGTCGAGCTCGCGGCGGGCCTGCACATCGCGTTTGGCTTGAAGGTCGCGCTCGGCTTTGCTGCGTCCGTAGAGCAGTCGATTGGCTGACGCTGTCCGTTCGGCGAGCTGCCACTCGGCCTTCTTGCGCGCCCTGCGAAGGTTAACGACGTCGCCCATCCCGCACTCGATGAGCCGCTCCAGAGTGGTCCTCGGACGTGGCTTCGGAGCCAAATGCGCCCATAGCGTGGCGGCGCCTTGCGCTGTGAGTTCCCGTCCGAGAAGCCCAGCAAGTAAAAAGTCGTGGCGGTTCCAGATTTGAAATTAAACCTTGGCGCGATGGCTCAAACTTTGTGTTATTAGCCATGTACTCAAAGACGTCGAAATAGTGTAGGTTATCGCTCTACCGCGTTTGTTCAAGTATATTTGCAATCGATAGGTATTTGATACCTGAAAGGCCCAAGTCGTAATCGCCAGGAATTGCGTGCGAATACTTTCCGCGCCGTGGAATAAGGCGCCCATGGCGCCCCTCTCACAAAAGGTTTACCGGCGACCCACGCGGACCGTCCGGCGCGTCCAGGGCGCGCGGTTAGCCTTGCCGGTCCTGGCTGAATTCTGCGGGTGAATGAGCTTTCTTCGCCAGGACGCGTTGAGTCTTATTTCTTGCGAAAGCGGTCGAGCTGCACGATCTCACCGCCGGCGGACTTGTCACCTTCCGCGTCCGATGGCGCTCGCGCCGGCTCAGGATTGGCAGCGACGGGCACCGCGGCCGCGGCCGGCGCGATGGCTTTATGCTCCTGCAGCGGCCGCGTCGCGTTGCTCTCTGCAGCGGCAGTCTCCTCCGCTTGGCTGGAGTCTTCGGCGTCCGCCATTTCCTCAAATTGCAAACCGAACTGCACCGACGGATCGAAGAAGCCTTTGACCGCGGTGAACGGGACGGCCACGCGTTCGGGGATGCCACCGAAGGATACGCCGACCTCGAACCCGTTCTCGGTCACCTCCAGGTCCCAGAACTGATGCTGGAGCACGACTGTCATCTCTTCCGGATATTGCGCGCGCATGCGGGGCGAAAGGCGCACGCCCTCGGCGCGGGTGTCAAAAGAAATATAGAAATGATGCTCGCCCGGCAGCCCATCCTTGGCGGCGTCCATCAGCACCTTACGCACGACGCCGCGCAAGGCGTCTTGGGCCAGGATGTCGTAGCGGATGTGATCGACAGCCATGGTGATCCGCTTTCCTTTGACGCGCTGTCCGAGGGGTGTGATCCATTTCAAGGCGCGCTGGACTCACCGCCTGGATGGTAGCGCGCGCGTCCATGCACGCGCCAGCATTCGATTTCACTTCAGAATATGGAAGTGGAGGCTTCTGTTGCCAGGTGCCTCCGAACCCCGCCTGAAGCTGCTAAGACCTCAGGGCTTTAAGTCGGTATTCCAAACCGCATTACGCGGCCTGGGCAACCGGAGCATAGTTGTCATTGGCAACTATGAATGCGGCCCGATAACGGTGGAACCATGCCGGGCAAAAGCACGCCCTTTACGCCCTCGTCGATCCTATTTCGCCCCCGTCTTGGGATCAGTAGTCAGTGGTACTCAAGATCTCTAACTACTGACCCCCTAATGGTGGAGGCGCCGGGTACTGCCCCCGGGTCCGATAGGTTTATTGCGACGGCCATTTATTGCCATAGCCGGCTCGCGCCGGCAGCTCTCAATATAAGCGCGGAAGGTTGCTGAAAAAAGAGCATAGAACGGCGGCCGGGCGGCGCTGGCCCCGGCGATACCGAGCAATAGGGGCTTCGATCCGGGTCTGCAGGCAAAGCCAGCGCCACAGGAAAAGCGTTTGGCCGCCGCCGGTGCCGGACAGTTTTGCGGCACTTGCCATCACACGGGTAACCGCTCACTCGTGGTCTGCGCGACACGATTGAATCCTCTGTGGATTTTTTGGTCACAGCCGCGCTGCTCGTCATCGCCGGACTGCTTTGAGGTAAATTTCCTACCGTGCTTCCCGTTGCCCACCGGAATGTGCTACCCATCACGTGGTGCCAACCGAATGGGAGTTCGGGGGGTACGGAGTGCGGGGCGTCCAGGAGGGAACATGTCAGAGGGCGTATCACCGTCCCCCCAGGGGACGCGTCCGGGCTTTTCAATCAATACGCATAATTTGGTGGGCGGGCTGATCGTTACAGTGCTCGCCCTCTTGCTGCTGGGCTTCTCATTTTACGTACCGAACTCGGTTATCCCGCGATTGATGTCGGCGGCTTTAGTTTTGATCGGCGTCGCCGCGGCCATTGGTGTCCTGCCCGTCCACGGTCCGCGGGATTTCTATGGCGGCCTAGCCCTCGTCATGCTCCCGACGTTCGCCTTGATCGCTTCTGCCGACTTGCCCGGCCAGCGCGGTTTCGCCTTCGGCCCCGGCACCGCGCCGAGGCTGTTCTCGTTTGTACTTGCCGCCCTCGGTGCCGCCGTTGCGATCGGCGGCGTCTTTGCCGAAGGACCGCCGATTGAAAAGTACAAAATTCGTGGTCCGACGCTCGTCATTATCGCCATTCTCGCCTTCGCCAACCTGATCCGTCCGATCGGACTGGTCCCCGCAACGTTCCTGGCGTTCATGATCTCGATCCTGGGATCGACGGAGATGCGGTGGATCGAGAGTCTGATCGTGGCGGCGGCAATGACCACATTCTGTGTCTTGCTATTCGTCTACCTGCTTAACCTGCCGTTCCAGCTCTGGCCGCGATTCTGAAGCGGGAGGCATAAGTCATGTCTGACCTTCTCGCGAACCTGTGGATGGGTTTCCACGTCGCGGCCAATCCGTTCAATATCCTGTTCTGCCTGCTCGGGGCGCTGGTCGGCACTTTGGTCGGCGTGCTCCCCGGTGTCGGCTCGGTCGCCACCATTGCGATGCTGCTGCCGATCACCTTCGGCCTGCCGCCGGTCGGCGCGCTAATCATGCTCGCGGGCATCTACTACGGTGCGCAGTATGGCGGCTCGACCACCTCGGTGCTGGTCAACATCCCGGGTGAAGCCACTTCGGTGATTACTTGCCTCGACGGCCATCAAATGGCGAAGCAGGGCCGGGCGGGACCGGCGCTCGCCATCGCCGCCATCGGCTCGTTCTTCGCGGGTTGCGTGGCCACCGTCCTGGTGGCGGCGCTCGGCGCGCCGCTCACCAGCCTCGCGCTTTTGTTCGGACCGGCCGAATATTTCTCGCTGATGGTGTTGGGTTTGATCTTCGCGGTGGTGCTGGCCAAGGGCTCGGTGCTCAAGGCCGTCGCCATGGTCGTCACCGGCCTGCTGCTCTCGATGGTCGGCTCCGATCTCGAGACCGGCGCCGGCCGCATGACTTTCGACATTCCAGAGCTCGCCGACGGCATCGGATTTGCCAACATCGCCATGGGCGTGTTCGGCTTCGCCGAGATCATCCGCAATCTCGAGCTGCCGGCCGAGAGCCGCGACATTGTCCAGGCAAAGATCACCGGCCTGATGCCGACCCGTCAGGATCTCATCGATTCGGCCGGCGCGATCGCGCGGGGCACGGCGCTGGGATCGCTGGTCGGGATTCTGCCGGGCGGGGGCGCCGTCATCGCGTCGTTCGCTGCCTACACCTTCGAAAAGAAGATCGCCAAGGATCCATCGCGCTTCGGCCGCGGGGCCATCCAAGGCGTGGCCGCGCCGGAGAGCGCCAACAACGCCGCCGCGCAGACCTCGTTCATTCCGCTGCTCACGCTTGGCATCCCGCCCAACGCGGTGATGGCGCTGATGGTCGGCGCCATGACCATCCATGGCATCGTGCCGGGTCCGCAGGTCATGACCAAGCAGCCAGAGCTGTTCTGGGGCATGATCGCCTCGATGTGGATCGGAAATCTGATGCTGATCGTCATCAACCTGCCGCTGGTGGGCGTGTGGGTGAGCCTGCTGCGCGTTCCGTACCGGCTGCTCTATCCATCCATCATCGTGTTCTGCTGCATCGGCATCTATTCGATCAACAACTCGCCGACCGATGTGGTCATCTCGGCGATCTTCGGCGTGGTCGGATATTGGCTCGTCAAGCACGACTTCGAGCCCGCGCCCATGCTGCTCGGCTTCGTGCTGGGGCCGCTGATGGAGGAAAACCTCCGCCGCGCCATGCTGATCGCGCGCGGCGACGTGACGGTATTCTTCACGCGTCCGATCTCGGCGGTCTTGCTGAGCACCGCCATCATTCTGCTGATCCTCGCTGCGCTACCCAAAATCCGCCGGCGCCGCGACGAAGTCTTCGTCGAATAAGAACGCGGCCAAGAGCATTCATTGGCCGATGCGGCTGCCCACGACCCTGCGTTTGGGGACGCTTGGCACGGTGGGGGATCACCGTCTGTCCGGAGCCTTCACAGGCGGTCGACACACCTCGCGTCACGATGCGACGTAGAGACTTAGGGCGGGAGGCGGAGCAGACGTCAACCGCACGTCGGTGATTCTGCTGTCCAGCGAGAGGGAGGGACATGGCTGTCATCGTGATTGACCCCGGTCACGGGGAACGCACATGGTGGGAGGCTCGAGCCCCAACAATGCGACCGGACCGGCCGGGACCCAGGAAAAGACAATGATCTTGGCCATCGGCCTGGCCGCCCGTACCGCACTGGCCGCGCGAGGTCATACGGTGTTCATGACCCGCACCAGCGATGTCAATCTCGGGCTGGCGGCTCGCGCGCGATCATCGCGCGGCGGCGTTCGTCTCCATCCACCTCAACGCTTCCGACAGGCACACGGCGCAGGGCACCGAGACATGGCTGCATACGCGCCATTCCGCACGCTCGAAGCGGCTTGCGGACCATGTACAGGCACGCG
>Ga0306924_10001403_pt1 | contig 21933 bp, 15 predicted proteins | sample sta12Can44000111_FD_203756 | JGI IMG/M metagenome (GOLD analysis project Ga0306924, IMG submission 203756) | Lab enrichment of tropical soil microbial communities from Luquillo Experimental Forest, Puerto Rico - statanox.12C.anox.44.000.111 (v2)... | ecosystem: Environmental > Terrestrial >...
GCCGTGTCGGCCGCGCGCGAGGCGGCCGCCCGGGCGGCGTGACGGGGTCGCGGCGCGACCCGCAGGAGGGCACATGTCCATCTTCGTCGACGGGAACACGCGGGTGCTGGTGCAGGGGATCACCGGGTCCGCGGGATCGTTTCACGCTCAGCAGATGCTCGCGTACGGCACTCGCGTCGTGGCGGGCGTCACCCCCGGGCGCGGCGGCACGCGCTTCGAGCGGGGGACGCCCATCTTCGACACGGTGGCGGACGCGGTGCGCGAGACCGGAGCGAACGCGAGCTGCATCTTCGTGCCGCCGCTGCATGCGGCCGACGCGATCCTCGAGGCGGCCAACGCCGGCGTCTCGCTGATCGTGGCCATCACCGAGGGCATCCCCGTCCTCGACATGGTGAAGGTGAAGCGGTTCCTGCAGGACCGGCCCGGGGTCCGCCTCCTCGGCCCGAACTGCCCCGGCGTGATCACGCCCGGGCAGTGCAAGATCGGGATCATGCCGGGCCACATCCACCGGCCCGGCCCCGTCGGCATCGTCTCTCGCTCGGGGACGCTCACCTACGAGGCGGTGAACCAGCTCTCGGCGCGGGGCCTCGGCCAGTCCACGGCGGTGGGGATCGGCGGCGATCCGGTGAACGGCACGGACTTCGTCGACTGCCTGTCGCGCTTCGAGGCCGACCCCGAGACCGAGGCCATCGTGCTCATCGGCGAGATCGGCGGCTCCGGCGAGGAGTGGGCCGCCCGCTACATCAGGACCAACGTGAAGAAGCCCGTCGTCGGCTTCATCGCGGGGCGGAGCGCGCCTCCCGGGCGACGCATGGGCCACGCCGGCGCCGTGATCTCGGGATCGAGCGGCACCGCCGAGGCCAAGATCGCGGCGCTCCGCGAGGCGGGCGTCGTCGTGTGCCAGAGCCCAGCCGGGATCGGCGAGGCGATGCAGCACCTCCTCGCGCGCAGGCCGGCGCGGACGGCGCTCTCCGGCGCACCGTCGTCCCGGGCCGAGCGGCGGACGCGGACCGCCGTGCGCGCCGCCTCTGGCCGGCGCGCGGCGCGGGCGGAGGGTCCATCGAAGCTATAGCGCGGACCGGGGGCGACACCCTGAGACAAGCCCTCGGGCGACCGATGTTGAGCGCGGCGGGGCGCGGATCTTTGCTGGGCGACAGCAGGATCCGCGCCCCGTGTTTTTCCGCGACCTCGCGGCGTCCGGCTACAGATCCAGGGTCCCTCGAACGCCGATCGTGAAGAGTCCGTGGGACGCTATCTCGCCCGATCCAATGGATCCGGACGCCCACTTTGTCCCAGGAATCGTGATCTTGCCGTCCCGGTACTCGCCGGTGCTGTAGCTCGCGAAGAGGCCGACCGCCGCCGCCTTGGCGACGCCGTAGTCCAGGCCGCCCTGCAATGTGAGCTTGTCCCAGCCGCTGATCGCCATGTCGACGCCGCTGCCTCTTGCGTTGAGCCACCCCCAGCCCGTGCCCACACCGACCCAAGGGTTGAGCTTCTCTCCGGGTAGGAATGCGAACGCCGCCTGAACTCCGGCGCGCGAGTCGTTCGCCGAATCCAGGCCGGATCCGCTCTTCACGGACGTGAAGCCGTAAGCGTAGTACCCGCCCAGGCTGAGATTCGGGAGCACCTTGAACGACACGTCGAGCTGGACGGGGATCTCGTGGTCGACCCAGCTCGACAGCTTGACGTCCTTCACCACCTCACCGCTCACCGCTCCGTAGCCGAGGCGCGCGCCAAGGCTCAACTGCGCGCTCGCGGCGGCGGGTACGGCGAGCAAGATCGCCACGAAGAAGGCAGTGATTATCTTGTGCATTGTGTCTCCAGGTGAATGCGACTCGTACGCGACGAGCTCGAAAGTAGCCACGAGGTCGGCGAGGTCGTCCCCGTGGCGAAGGCCCCGGCGGCGCCGCCTGGCGTTGTGCACGCCTCGCGCCAGACGTGGAGCGCGCGATGTTGCGGCAACTTGGCGCGCCTCGGCCTCCGCCGCCGGCACGCAGCTGTGGCGCGCTCGTCACGGGGGCGAAGTGGTCGCTCGGCTCACATCCGCTGGCAACGGACTAGCCGTTCGCCCGGAGGCGAACGCGGGCGCGACGCGACGGCACCGGCTCAGGTCGTCGAGATCCCCGCGGGCCGCCTCGCCGGCGGCGCCATGAACGCGGGCGAGGCGGGATCGCGGACGCAGCGCTTCAGGATCGCGTCGATCTCGCGCTTCGCCGCCTCGTCGACGTGCCAGCCCTCGATCTCGTCGATCGGATCGAGCTGGTCCGGGCGCCGCGCGCCCCAGAGCGCGATCGTCTTGCCCTGATCGAGGACCCAGCGGACGGCGAGCGCCAGGACCGACTTGCCGAAGCGCTCCCGCGCGAGGCTCTTCAGCTCGTCCACCGCGGCGAGGTACTGGCGGAACCGCTCGCCCTGGAACTTGGGATCGACCTTGCGCAGGTCGTCGCCCTCGAACCTCGTCTGCGCGGTCATCCGCCCGCTGAGGAGGCCGCGGCACAGCGCGCCGTAGCTCAGGACGGTGAGGCCAGAGGCCCCGGCGTAGGGGAGCACGTCCGCCTCGATCTCGCGCTCGAAGACGTTCAGGGGCGTCGCCTCCAGGGCATGGATCGAGTCGACCCGGACCTGCGGCGTCTGGACGGCGACGGTGTACTGGACGCCCGTCTTCGGATCCATCCAGAAGTTCGGCGCGGTCTGCGAGCTCGACGCGAGCGAGACGAGGAGGTCGCTCGCGACGTCACGCAGCGTGAGGCCGACGTCGTTCGCGGCGGTGCGGTCGACCTGGACGAACAGCTCCGGCGTGTCCGTGACCTGCGCGAGGTGCACGTCCGCCGCGCCGGGGATGGTCGCCATGCGCGAGGCCAGCTCCCGGGCGATGCGCAGGTTCGCGGCCTGGTTCCCCGCCGGTCCGGTGAGGCGCACGTCGATCGGCGCGGAGAGCCCGAAGTCGAGGATCTGGGAGGAGATGTCGGCGGGCAGGAAGAAGAAGGTCGCGTCGGGGAAGGCCTCGGCGAGCTGCGCTCTCAGGGTGCGCGCGTAGGCGGCGGTCGGGTGGTGCCTGGGCTGGAGCGAGATCAGCATCTCGCCGTCCGCGCTGGAGATCATCGACGGGTCGCCGAGCGTGAGGTTGATGCCGCTCACCGGGACGCCGATGTCGTCGATGACGGTGTCGAGCTCGTCCGCGGGGATGATCTTGCGCACGCGGTCCTCGACCGCGCCGAAGAGCCGCTCCGTCTCCTCGATCCGGGTGCCCGGCGGGGCGCGCACGTGCAGCCGGAGCTGGCCCGCGTCGACGGTCGGGAAGAAGTCCCGGCCGAGCAGGGGGACGAGCGCGAGCGACACCAGCACGAACGCGGCGAACGCCGCGGCGAAGGTCCTCCGGTGGTGGAGCGCCGCCGCGAGCGCGCGCGCGTACGCCTCGCGCAGCCGCTCGAAACCTCGGTCCACCGCGGCGCTCGCCCGCGCGATCGGGCCGCCGCCGGCGCCGTGCCGCTCGCCGGACAGGAGGTAAAGGAATTCGGGACGTCGCAGCTGGATTGGTCGTGCTGGCAATGATGCTTAACGTGGGCAGGCGGTCGGTAGGCGTAGCGCTGCTCGTTGAAGCCATCATCGCTCTTGGCGACATGTCAATCGTTCTGGGGTCGGGCGGGTCGAAGTCGCGAGCGTTTTCCATTCATGGCGTAACCTGCGCGGTGATGCTTGTCGTCGGCCTCTTGTTGATCCGTGCCACGTGAGAGAAATGCCTCCCACCGCTTTGTCGACAGCCGGTTCCGACCGTGATCGATCGCGTCACGGTGTGATGATCGCCCGGGCTCCGCCGGAATCGCGCGCGAAGGGCACGGCGGTCCCGACGGCTCTCACGACGGAGTCCGGCGAGGAGAAGATCGAGAAAACTCGGCCTCGTCGAGAACAGCGCGCTCTTCCGCCGCACGGGCGTGACAGCAGAGGAAGCTCGAACGACGCGTCCGAACCAGGACGTTACCCTGGCTCACGCCATGCAGTGCATCCTCGATCGAAGCATGCCGGGGCTTCGTTGGATCACACGCCGGCGAGGACACGACAATGACGATCACCCGAATCATTGCTGCCGCAACCGTTGCTTCCGCGCTCGCCTTCGCTCCCTCGGCGTTTGCGGAGGGCTCGCCCGCCCCCCAGGCGATGCACGGCGGCATGACGCACGATGGCGCCCGAGCGGATACGGACTGCGGGTGCCATCGTGCCCGGAGTGGGGGCGACGAGGCGCGCGCGTCGAAGCACGAGGCTGGTGCGAACGGCGATCGAGGGCAGGGCGACAGCATCGCTGCAGCCGGTAGCAACTGGTCTTCTCGGAACCGCTGACCCGCCGCAGTCCGATCACTTGCGCGGCGACCCGGCCGCGAGGATGCTCGCCACGCCCGTACCACGTGATCGGGAGAAGGCCCATCCTCGCGGCTGCCCGGCGGCTGGCGGCAGCCAGCCGCCGGCGGCGAATGGTGATTGGATCGCCCCCGCGCGTGGGCTTCGCCCAGCTGACATCATCCGGTTGCGGTTGGCGGTCACGGCGCACGCCGAGAGGTGCAGGGTGCCGATCGAGCATCCAGCCTCGTGACGCGCGCTCGGTTGGCTCGGGCCATTGATGGCCCTGGCTACGATCTCGGGACTGCCGATCCCACTACGAGAGGCCGCACGAGCGACGGAGCTTTCGGAAGCTCCGTTTCGCGCAGGTCACGGATGGTGAATCGCGCATCACGCATCAACTCGAGCGTGCGGCGATTCGTCTGGCACCCGCGCCCGAGCCACGCCCAGGGACGTCGCAGCCGATCCTGCCAGGCAGCGACCTTGGGATCGGCAGACCGAACGTGCTCGATGAACAGCAGGAGTCCCTTTGGTCTGAGCACGCGATGCACCTCGGCCAGCGCTCGGGTCGGGTCTGCGACCGAGCACAACGCCAGCGTCGACACGACGACGTCGACGCTCAGCTCCGGGAGCGGAATGTCCTCGGCGGGGGCACGGAGTACGCGCACCGGGATCGCATACCCTGCCACTCTGCGCTCGAGGCGGCGGGCCATGGGCTCGGCAGGCTCGGAGAGAAGCAACTCGATCACGCCATCACGGTAGAAGGGCAGGTTCGCACCCGTGCCCGCGCCGATCTCGAGAACGCGGCCGGCAGCCTTCGCCAGCAAGGCCTGACGGTGAGCGGATAGCCCGGCCCTCTCCGTCCCAGCCATGAAGCGGTCGTAGCCCGCTGCGAAGATCTTTCCCCAGTAGCTCATGGAAGGCCCCGGCTGCGACTCTCTCGAGAGCCCCCTTCTACAACATTCTTGGCGAAACGGCGGTCCATGTCGCAGCGGCCGATGGTGGGACGCGAACGCGTACTGCCCGAGGCCGGTTTGGGCCATATGCCGAAACGTCGGAGCCGCAGAACTTGGTCACGATGTGATCGGGTACCTCACTGCGCATATGGCGGCGGGCACTGGACCCTAGGTCCTGAACGCCCGAACACTGGAGACGCGCACAGAGGCTAGCGTGGCATCGACCGTGCACAGGTCGTTGGTGTCCAAGCGATCTCCTTCCGGTCGGAACGCTGGACATCACTCGACCGGTGAAGGGAACGAAAACATGTCACATCGCAGACCGCTCCTTCTTGCCGCAATCGCGTCCGTGGGCCTGCTCGCAGCGATGCCGGCGTTCGCGGACTCGTCAGCTCAGGACGTGAGAAACGGCGTCTCGCACGACTGCACCCGCGATGCGAGGTGCGACTGCCACAGCCGCCGGCCGGGGAAGAGCACATCCGTATCGGCGCCGCAGATCCAGAACGACGTGACGCAGCGCTCGAACGGCTACACGGCGTCCGAGGTCCCGCTGTTCACGGACGCCGGGTGAAGTGCGCGCCACGGTCCTCGGCGCGCGTCTTCGCGGCACCGGCGCGGAGGTGAAGGCGAACCCGCTTGTCTGCGGTGTGCCTGAGGTCCAAATCGCACCGCGGCCTGCACGGCGCACCGCTCGGGGTCGATCCCGGTCAGGTGCGCCGTGCGCGCGGAGTAAGATGCGCGCTCCTGCTCGTGCGCGACCTCGGTTGAGCCCGTCGCCGGAGGAATCGTTGCGTCTGCGCGCGCTACTCGCGATCTCTCGCGGGCGAACGTGCGCGCCTCTCGGCACATTCAGGCGTGCACACCCGGGCGGTTGAGCGGAGGCGGGCCAACCCCTCCGCGGCCCGCCGCTGGCGCGCAGTCTCCGCGTCGCAGCTGCACACGTCACAGCGCCAGGGTCCTGGAGGCCGAGGCGCGACCCGCGGCGGCGGGTACTTGCGCCCATCGACGCGACTGTGGCGCGCTCGGCCGCACTCGGGAGAGCAGACCACAGCATTGATGAACAGCGGCGGGAGTCCGCGCGCTCGTCTGCGGCGGTCGGCCGTGCTCCGCGAGCACCCGCACTCATCGCAACGCCACGCCAGTACTGCACCGGAGGAGCGCGGGCCGTGGCTGTGGATGTTGCTGCACTGCGGGGAGCACGTCTTCCGGTCCGGCCGCAGGTATCGCCCCTCACGCTCCGCGCGCGCACCGGCTTCCGTCCAGGTGCAACGGCACCATGCACACCGCCAGCGAACAGCGGTCATCAGCGCTCCTTCAGCTTGTTCATGCCACTCGCCACGACCGACCGGCCCTACGCCCGCGTGCGTCGCCCGCAGTAGGTCGCGTTCGGCGTCAAAGGCATGTGCCGGAGCTCACGTACCAGTAGCGCGTCCCTCCGTGGCAGCCCGTGCTCGTTCCTCGCTCGGTCGTCGAGCCCGACTTCACGAGGTCCGGGTCCCAATTCGCCAGCGAGACGTCCTTGATGCCGTTCATGTGTCGGAGGGGGTCGGCTGCGGGAGGCCCGGAATCCGTCTTCGTGCTGTAAGGCAAGTCGTGACAGAGATAACAGTCGCGGCCCAGGCCGGCGTGATAGGCATGCTGCCCGGTGTCCGGAGGCAGCCCGTGGCAGGCGCCGCAATAGACCTGGGTGCCGTCGACGACGTTCCAGATCGGCGCGGTGTTCCTTGGGACCAGCGGAGGAGCCCCGCCCGCGGTGGTGTTGCTGCCGCTCGCCAGGGTCGCTCCGTGACAGTAGGTCGAGGAGCACTTCGCCGTGTCGTGATCCCACGAAGGCTGCGCGCCGCCGGTGGTGGCGAGCGGCCCGAAGATCACCGGCGCGTGGGCGTTGCCCATGTGCCCGGGGGACTCGATGGACGTCGGGACGACGTGGCATTCCTCGCAGGCGATGGGGCCACGGAGCGCTCCGCCCCTGAGGTGCGCCTGGTGCGCGCCCACGGAGACGCTGGCGGTGTCGGTGTCGCCCAGCACCGAGCGCGGCGGCGCCGGATCGCCGGGAGATCCGTGGCAGTGCGTGCAAGCGTCACCCGGCTGAGGATCTCCCTCGGCGATGGGGCGCGCCGCACCGCAGGCGACGAGGCCCAGGGCGACAAACAGTCCTGCGCAGGAAAGGAGCCGACGGGATCGCGACTGGCGCGAGGCTGGCGACCTGGTTGACGTCGTCACGTTTCCGAGCCCGGACTGCCGAGCCTCGGCCCACCTGGCCTGAGAGGATTGACCCAGCACACCCGCTGGCGATCCCAGATCGGCAGTTCCCTCAGCTCGTCCCGCCCCGAGCTCTTCGTTCGCAGATGGGGCCGGCCTTGAGACGTGTCCACCACCTCGATCTCTGCGGGGTCGGGTGCGCCGGGGATACGCGCGGTGAACACGTGCTGGGTGGCTCGTCGCATCACCTCGTCACAATCGATGATGACGAGCAAGCCTTTCTGCCTGATGACGAGCCCGTCGATCTCGCCCGTTGCTGCACCATCCGGGTGTCTCGTCGTCCCAATCGCTTCGAAGATGCTCATCCGGTGACGTCCTCAGCCGTTCCTTTGCACTCGGGTGGAGCGATCCATCGAGGCACCTGTCGCCAGCTAGGGAGACGTGGCCGGCGGTGGCGGGTGCGATCGGGTCGTGGCGCGCGGCGTGGCCGCTCTCGCTCCTTCTGCCGGCTCGACGATCGGCGACGGCGGGTCGTAGGGCCGGTGAACGACGAGACTCGGGCGGCTCGGGTTCGGCCCCGCTTGAACGAGCGCCGGACATGCCAACACCAACGCCGATGACAACGCCGCTGCGAGGAAGACAATCGTCGGGATCGCGACGCTCACTGCTAGGGCGTGGAACGCAGCGCGAGCAAACGAGTAGTTCATCAGACCTCCACGATCGGCGGTCCTTTTTGCACGCGCCGGGCCATCGCCGCCGCGCCGAATTCGGTTGGAAGACCGCCACTACGACCAGACTCGTTGCGGTGCGGAGCGGGATTCCCTGTCATGCGACATGACGCCCTGTCAGGCCGAGGTGCTGCAGCCCGGTCAGCCTCGCCTCGTCGCGCGCCTCGCCGCAAACGCAGCGAGGACAGGGCGCGCTGCGCGTGGCGGAGCCGCTCATCGGCCGATCGCGCGAGCGCGCGTGCGGCCGCGCACCCCCGCCACGCTCAGGCCGCGTGATCGTCCGCTGGACCGATCCGGAGAAGACCGTACTTTCGCAGTCGATAACGCAAGGTGAAGCGGCTGATCCCGAGCAGCCTCGCTGCGTGCACCTGGTTGCCGCTGGTGCGCCGCATGGCATCAGCGAGCAGCCACCGCTCCGCGTCCGGCAGCGCGAGTCCGGCGGGGATCCGTTCGCGCGTCTCGACGGACGTGCGCAACGATGCGTCGGAGATGTACTCGGGGCGCAGCTCCTCCATCCACGGAAACAACGTGAATGCGCGCTCGATGACGTTGCGAAGCTCGCGGACGTTCCCCGGCCAGGAGTGACGTTCCAGGACCTCGAGCGCCCGACTGCTGATTCCGCGGACGGAACGCCCCATACGCTCGTTGAAGCTCGCGACGAACCACGCCGCCAGCTCGGGGATGTCCTCTGGACGATCCCGCAGCGGTGGCAGCTCGACGCGCACCACATTCAGCCGAAAGAACAGATCGGAGCGGAACCGTCCCTGGTCCACGCGCGCCTGCAGGTTCGCGTGTGTTGCGGCGATCACGCGGACGTCGGCGCTCAGCTCCTCGAGGCCTCCGACCCGGCGGAACGTCTTCTGTTCCAGCAGTCGCAAGAGCTTCGCCTGTCCCGAAGGCGGCAGCTCGCCCATCTCGTCGAGCAGCACCGTACCGCCCCCAGCGGCCTCGACGATCCCGGTCTGCCGGCCGTGCGCAGCCGTGAAGGCGCCCTTCTCGTGGCCGAAGAGCTCGCTCTCCAGCAGCGCCTCGGGGAGTGCGGCACAGTTCACCTTGAGGAACGGCTCGTCCGCGCGCGCGCTGCCGGCGTGGATCGCCTGCGCCACGACCTCCTTCCCGGTGCCGGTCTCGCCCTCGACGAGGACGGTCGTCGTGTCGGAGTTCGTGAGGTGCTCGATCGTCTCCCTCACCCGGCGCATCGCCGCTGAGCCACCCACGACTGCGAACGTTCCCCGCCGTGCGGCGGTGTCCGCGATGTGGCGTCGGGTACGCGAGAGGCGAACCGCGCGCCCGATGGCCGAGACGAGCGCCTCGGGTGAACAGGAGAGGACCAGGAAGTCGGACGCGCCCATCTTCATGGCGGCCACGCCTGCGGCGACTGAGCTGTCTTCGGAGATGACGAGCGCGGGCAAATCCGGCGCGCGAGAGAGCATGAGCTCGAGCGGCGAGCGCCCGGGCGCATCGGCAGGGACCCGGCCCAGGACGATCACGTCGGGGTGTTCGAGCTGCACGGCCGCGAGAGCCGCCTGCGCGTCGGCCACGCTGAGCGGACGGTGCCCTGCCTGGGCGACCCGGCTCGCGATCTCGGTTCGCAGGTCGGGGTCCGATTCGGCGACCAGGACGAGGGCGGTGCTCATGGGCTCCGCTCCGCGGAGCTCGTCGGGACGACGGATGACGGAGGAGGGGAACGCAACGCGGCGTTCGTCGGGACAGCGGATGACGGAGGAGGGGAACGCAAAACGGCGTTCGCGCGCTTCGATTGCGGCCCGGAAGACGGCACGCGCGCGAGCCAGATCGTGATCGCAAACGCCAGTACGACTCCCGCCGCGACTCCAAAGACCATCTCGACCTCCCGCGGCGTAAGCCTTTCCAGGATCGTGCCAATCCGGAGCGAGCGAAAGGCCTCGTGGATCCGCGGTCCGGGCGTTCCCCAGAACTGCGGCGCGAAGGTCGCGGGGCTGTCAATCTGTCAGGCTGTCAGGTCGAGGATCGCACTTCGGCGCCCGCCTCAGGCGCGCCGGGCGCCACCCGGATCTCGTTCGGTCGCGGGCGTCTGAGGGGGGACCTGGTCCAGCTGGTATTCGCGAATCTTCCGGTACAGATTGCGCTCGCTGATCCCGAGCAGCTCCGCCGCGCGCGCCCGGTGACCGCCCGTCTCGGAGAGGACCCGGGCGAGGTACCTGCGCTCCATCTCCACGAGCGGGAGGATGGCCTCGTCCCGCTGCTGGTTCTCGCGCCCGGTCCGGCAGGAAACCTGCGGCGGGAGATCGCGCCGCTGGACGATCTCCCCGTCCGCTAGCACCAGGGCTCGCTCGATCGCGTGCCTCAGCTCGCGGACGTTTCCTGGCCAGCCGTAGCCGGTCATCGCTTCGAGCGCCTCGGGAGAGAATCTCTTGGACGCCCCGCACCGCTCGTTGTGGCGAGCGGTGAAGTGCTCCACGAGAAACGGGATGTCCTCGCGCCGGTTCCGCAGCGGCGGCAAGGCGACGTGGATGGAGCTGAGCCGGAAGAAGAGATCCTGTCGGAATTGCCCGTCGGCGATCATCCGCTCCAGGTCCCGGTTCGTCGCCGCGATCACCCGCACGTCGACCTTCATCTCTCTCGTGCCGCCGACGCGACGGAAGGTCGAGGATTCCAGGACGCGCAGGAGCGACGCCTGCAGCGACGGGCTCACGTCGCCGACCTCGTCGAGGAAGATCGTCCCACCGTCGGCCGCTTCGAAGAGCCCGTGCCGCATCTTCACCGCGCCGGTGAACGCCCCGCGCTCGTGGCCGAACAGCTCCGACTGCAGGAGGTTCTCGTGGAGGGACGCGCAGTCCACCACGACGAAGGGCTGCTCGCGGCGGCGACTCGCCTTGTGGATGGCGGCGGCGACCAGCTCCTTCCCGGTCCCCGTCTCGCCCCGGACGAGCACGGTGGCCTCGCTCACCGCGACCTTCGAGATGAACCGCTTCAGCTCCTCGAACTCCGGCCCGTGACCGATGAGCTCGGCGGAGACGTTCGACGAATGGAGGCCGTCCTTCAGCCGGGCGTTCTCCTGGCCGAGCCGGCGGTGCTCACCCGCGCGGCGGATCGCGAGGTCCACCGACTGCAGCGCGCACGGCTTCTGCAGGAAGTCGTACGCGCCATGCTTCATCGCGGCGATGGCGCTGTCGACGGTGCCGTGGGCGGTGAGGAGAATGACGTCGGGCGCGGGCTGCTCCGCCCGGAGCTTCTTCAGCACGTCGAGGCCGTTCTCGTCGGGCAGGAAGAGATCCAGGAGCACCACGTCGGGCTCCGTCTGCTGCGACGCCCGGAGCCCTTCGGCGGCGGTCCCAGCCGTCGTGACCTCGTGACCGAGCCGCCGCAGCTCCGCCCCGAGCACCGCGCGCAGCGAGTCGTCGTCGTCTATCAGGAGTACGTTCACGCGATCGCCTCGGTGCGCCCGGTCGGCTCGGCCGGAGGCACGACATCCGCACGGCGCAGCCGCACCTTGAAGGTCGCGCCGCGCCCCGGCGCGCTCTCGGCCTCGATGCTTCCGCCCGCGCGCTGGATGAGCGTCTGGCTGATGAACAGGCCGAGTCCGGTGCCCCGGCCGTTCCGGCGCGACGTCCGGAACGGCTGGAACAGGTGTCGCGCGACGTCGTCCGGGATGCCCGGACCCGTGTCCACGACCAGCACATTCACCGTGAGCGCCTCCGACTCGACCTCGACGCGCAGGGTCCCGCCGGACGGCATCGACTTCAGCGCGTTGAGCGCGAGGTTCAGGAAGACCTGCTCGATCATCCCTTGGGGCGCGAGGGCCAGCGCGGGCCTCTCGGTCCGGACCTCGACGGAGACACCCTGGGTGGCAGCCTGGGGCGCGATGAGCGTCGTGACCTCCCGCGCCGCCGAGGCGACGTCGACGACGCTCTCGTCGCCGGCGCTCGGGACCCGCGCGAACCCGAGGAGCCGCTCGGTCGCGCCGTGGCACCGGAACACCTGCTTGCGCACGATCTCGAGGTACTCGCGGATCTCGTCCTGCGAGTCGCCGTCGCTCCGCTCCGGCAGCCGAGCCAGCAAGCCGTCCACTGCGGTGACGATCGAAGCGAGCGGGTTTCCCACCTCGTGCGCCACGCTGGACGCGAGGACGCCGAGTGAGGCGAGCCGCTCCGACTGCTCGACGCTCGCCTCGAGCACCTTTCGGTCCGTCACGTCGCGCCAGACCTCGATGACACCGGTGGGGTGCCCGTCCGCGTCGAGCAGCGGCTGCGCGTAGAGCTCCTCGTAGCGATCGCCACCGCTGGTCGGCAGGAGCGCCTTCTCCAGCTTGCCGCTCACGAGGGCACGCTCGGCCGGCAGGTCTCCCGATTCCGCGGCGATCCCGGCGGCGAGCAGGAGCTGCCGGTACGGGACGCCGGGGAGTGGCGCCTCGCCGGCGATCCGGGCCGAGAAGGCCCGGTTCATGGCGACGACGCGCGCCTCCAGGTCGAGCAGCAGGACGCCGTCTGCGATGCCGTTCACGAGCTGATCGAGTTGCCGCCGCTGGGCCGCGAGGCTCTCCACGGAAGTCTCCAGCCGCGCGGCCATGGCGTCGAACTCACGGGCGACGTCGCTCAGCTCGTCGTCGCCGCCGTCGAGCGCGCGGGCCGAAAGATCGCCGCTGCCCAGCGCGTGCGTCGCCTGCCGCAGGCTATCGAGCCTCCTGAGGATGGCGCGCTCCACGACGAACCCGACGCAGCCCAGGATCACGGCGAGCGCGACCACGCCGCCGAGGGCGAGCCGCCGCGTTCCGACGGAGACCGCCTTCTGGAGCGGTTCGAGCGAGCGATCGACGATCAGCATCCCGGTGAGCGCCGCCTGCTTGTCGTGGCACCCCCAGCAGGACGGATTGTTCTCGATCGGCGCGATGACCCGCAGCACGTTGCAACCCTTCGAGACGTACGCATGCGAGCGCGCATCCTTCGAGCGTTCCCACAGGACGAGTTTCTCCCACTCCGGCGATCCCTGCGGGAAGGTCGCGTTCGGCCGCGGAACGGTCGCATTCGTCCGCGCGCCTTCGCTCGACACGCGCACCGTCGCGTGCTCGTCCGTGATGCCGACCCATGCCACTCCGCGTCCCCGCGCGATCTGCGAGACGAGCGCGGTCAGCGACCCCGTGTGCGACGCGAGCATGTCCTCCTCGAGGACGACGCGCAGCTCCTCGACGTCGCCCTCCGAGGTCTGGATGGCGGCCTCGGTCAGCTTCGTGTCGAAGTAGCGGATGGCCAGCCATGCGCCAAGGGCGATGGCGAGCGCCGTCGTCGTGAGGACGATGAGCGCGATCCGCGTTCGTAACGGCAGTCGGCGGTGCATCCTCGATGTAGAACACACGGCGCGCGCGAATTCGTATCGCACGACGCGTCGGCACCACAAGCAGCGGACGGCCGCCCCAAGCGCGGCTGCCATGCTGTCAGGTCCCTGCCACTCTGGCATGTAGGCGTACAGGTCCGGCGTCGCCGTGATGCAGAGAAGACGTCCGGCACGACGCTCGCCAGGTCGTCTCCGAGACGGCCCGTGCTGTCGCGGATTTCGCGCCACGCGCTCGAGGAGCGGCAGGGCCCGGCCCCATCCGGCACCCGCGTTGCACGAGGGGCGACGCGCGGAACGAGCGTGATGCTGGTTGGACGGCCTCGAGACCTCGGGCGACGCCCCGTCGCCAAACGTCGCGCCTGCCCCACCGAGGGTGGTGCAGGGCGCTGGCGGAGCGCGTTCGCGATCGCGGTGGTGCTCGCGCTCGCGCCGCCCGCTCGCGGCGCAGCCGCCGCGCCGTTCGACGACAAGGCTTGCGTCGCCTGTCACGGCGACATGGCGAAGCGGAAGCACCTCCACACCGAGTTCAAGGACGGGAGCTGCGGCGACTGCCATGCACCCTCCGACACGCCTGGGAAGTGCAAGGGCCCGGTGGGGAAGGGCTGGAAGCTGACCGCGGCCGATCCCGCGCTCTGCGCCGGCTGCCACGACGTGAAGGGCAAGTCATCCTCGCTTCATCCCGCGCTCGACGCGGGGTGCACCGCCTGTCACGACCCGCACGGCAGCGCGAACCCCGCGCAGCTCAAGAAGGCGCCGCCCGACCTCTGCTACGACTGCCATGACCGCAAGGACACGAAGAAGGCGGTTCACACGGCGGTGCGGGAAGGGAAGTGCCTGGGCTGCCACGTGCCGCACGCGGCCAACGAGGCGCCGCTCCTCAGGCAGCCGCGCGTGGCGCTCTGCTCCTCCTGCCACCCGCAGGCGAAGATTGCGAACGGCATGGCCGTGCACGGCGCAGTGAAGCAGGGGCAGTGCCTCGGCTGCCACGACCCCCACGCCAGCGACAACCCGAAGCAGCTCCTCCGCACCGGCAACGCGCTGTGCCTCGAGTGCCACGACGCGAAGCGCGCCGGAAAGCCGGGCGCGGCTGCGACGCTGATCGACCTCGGCAAGAAGGACGTGCACCCGGCGCTGGAGGCCGCAGAGTGCACCGAGTGCCACGCGCCGCACGCCTCACCCTGGGCGAAGCAGCTCAGGAAGGCGCTGCCGACGCTCTGCTACGACTGCCACGAACGGAAGGACGGCGACCCGCGCGTGCATGGCGCGGTGACCCTCGGCCGCTGCGACGGCTGCCACGACCCGCATTCCTCCGCGAACGACAAGCTGCTCCGGGAGGCGAAGCCGGCGGATCTCTGCTTCCGGTGCCACGCCGACGACGTGACCGGTCGCAAGCACCTCCACACGCCGGTGGCGATGGGCGAGTGCCTGCTGTGCCACAAGCCGCACGGCTCGGCGAACGCCGACAACCTCGAGAAGCCCGTGCCGGACCTCTGCGTCGGCTGCCACAACGGCATCCTCGACGGGAAGAACGTCCACCCCGCGGTGACGCGCCTCGGGTGCACCGCCTGCCACGATCCGCACGGCGCCGCCACCGAGAACCAGCTCCTCGCCTCCGGCAACGCGCTCTGCCTCAAGTGCCACCCCGCCATCACGGGCGATCACGTGTTCCTCGGGTTCGACGGAAAGTCGCACCCGCTGTCCGGGAAGCCCGATCCCGCGCATCCCGGGAAGACGCTGGGCTGCCTCAGCTGTCACTCGCCCCACTCGAGCGACCACCCGAAGCTCTTCCTGAAGGGCAACTCGAAGATGGAGGTCTGCAGCAACTGCCATGAGAAGCACTGACCCGCGCCGCGCCCACCGTCTCCTCCGCCTCTCCGTCCTCTGCGTCGCCGCCCTCGCGGCCTGCGCGCACCGGCAGCAGAAGTACGACGTCGTGATCCCGCCGCCCCCGGAGCCGGCGCGCTACCGCCTCGAGTTCATGTACTCCGGGTCGAACGACTACGAAGGTGGCTCCAGCGCCGCCGACGCGTTGCTGGGCAAGAAGTCGGCGGCCGAGAGCCACAACCTGTTCAAGCCGTTCAGCGCGGTCTCCGACGGCAAGGGGCTCGTCTACGTCTCGGACACCGCCAAGCCGCCGCGCGTCGAGGTGTTCGACGACGTGAAGAAGCAGGTCCGGATGATCGGGACCGAGGGCGAGGGCCGCCTCGTGCTGCCGCTCGGGATGGCCCTCGACCCGGCCGGCGATCTCTACGTCGCCGATGCCAAGCTGCGGACCGTCTTCCACTTCGACCCCGGAGGCGCCTTCAAGGGGACGTTCGGCTCGAAGGACACGCTCGAGCGCCCGACCGCGGTGGCGGTGGACGCGCCCCGCGGGCTCCTCTACGTCTGCGACACGGGCGGGCACCGGATCCAGGTCTACACGCTCGCGGACGCCAAGCTCCTCCGCACCATTGGCAAGCGCGGCAACGGGCCCGGCGAGCTGAACTACCCGGAGGGTCTGACGGTGGGCTCCGACGGGCGCGTCTACGTCGTCGACGCCCTCAACTTCCGTTACCAGGTGTTCGACGCGGACGGGAAGTTCGTCGCGACGCACGGGCAGATCGGGCAGGAACCCGGCTCCTTCGCGCGGCCGAAGGGCATCGCGCTCGACTCGGACGGCCACGTCTACGTCTCCGACGCGGCATTCTGCAATGTGCAGGTCTTCGACGATCAGGGCCGGCTGCTCATCTGGATCGGAGGCCCTGGCGCGGCGCCGGGGCAGTTCCAGCTGACCGAGGGGATCTTCATCGACTCCGCCGACCGCCTCTTCGTCGTCGATCAGATGAACAAGCGCGTGCAGCGGTTCCGGTACTTCGGGGAGAAGAAGCCGGCGGCGTCTCCACCGCCCGTGGCCACTCCGCCGACCGCTGCTGCGCCGGCCGCTGCCGTGTCGACCGCTGCTGTGTCGACCGGTGCGTCAACCGCCGGTGCGTCGACCGCCGCTCCCGCCGCCGCTGCGCAGGCCTCGGCTCCGACGCCGAAGCCGTGATGTGTACCACTGCCCCCAACTGCGCGAGATGGCACACCCAAATTCAGCGAGAGCCGATGGATCTTCGCGAAATCAGGGTGCGGCAAATTGGCGCAGCAATTGCTCATGTCCAATGGCATCGCAATCAAGCGATCGGCTCGTCTCGCGAGTCGTCCACGAAGGGGCAATACACATGAAGAAGTTCGCATTCGCGCTCGCGCTCGCCAGCTGGGCCGGTCTCGCCTCCGCGCAGGGGATCACCAACATCGTCGGGTCCCCGCACGACCTCTCGCCCACCGGCGGCGGCGTCGTCGCCGCTGCGGGCCAGGCGCAGAGCCAGGTCTGCATCTACTGCCACATGCCGCACAACGCCAACAACGTCGGCGCGCCGCTGTGGAACCGCACCAACTCCACGACGTCGTTCACGATGTACTCGTCGAAGAACAGCTCGACGTTCCAGCTCGCCAATGGCGACGTGAACGACACGACGCGCGCCGTGGGCCCGGTGTCGCTCGCCTGCCTCTCGTGCCACGACGGCCAGACGGCGTTCAACTCCCTCAACCAGCGGCCGATGTTCGACTCCGATCGCGGCGTCCTGCTCTCGAGCTACACGTTCACGTCGGGCGCGGCGGCGGTCACCAACATGGGCGCGGTCGCGGCGACGAACACCGAGGGTAGCCCGAACCTCGGCACCGACCTCACCAACGACCACCCGATCTCCTTCACCTACAACACGGCGCTGGCCCAGCTGAAGGGCTCGACGCTGCGCGATCCGACCTCGTCGGTGACCGCCGTCGGTGGCACGGGCGCGCTCACCATCTACCGCGCCGGCGATCCCGCGCACGGCGGCGTCGACACCATCGCGGCCCAGATGCTCTTCACGAAGCCCGGCGCCGGCGCGGCCGACCAGCTCGAGTGCGCCTCCTGCCACGAGCCGCACGCGCACGGCACGTCGTCCGACCCGACGAGCAACTTCCCGTTCCTCATCAAGTCCAACCAGAAAAGCTTCCTGTGCCTCACCTGCCACGCCAAGTAGTCGCTGACTTCACCTGAGACCCACCGTCGGCGGGGCCGCGCTCGCGGCCTCGCCGACATTTGTTTTCGGAGAGAGAAATGCTCGGCTTCACCACGGCGCTGCTCCTCGCCCTCTCTGTCGCGCAGCCGTACGCCGCCACCGTGAACGGCAAGCCGATCACGGCGCCGGAGGTGACGAAGGCGATTCGCGACCATCTGAGGAAGACCTCGTTTCACCGCGAGCCCTCGGAGGAGCAGCTCGCGGCCGAGCGGCCCAAGGCCGTGGACGCGCTCGTCACGGAGGAGCTGCGCGCCCAGGAGGCGAGGCGCCGCGGGCTCACCGTCGAGAGGGCGCCCATCGAGAAGCTGGCCGCGGCAGAGGAGGCGAGCGCGGGCGGGAAGGACAAGTTCGAGGCGCTGCTCGCGTCCTACGGCATCGACCGCGCGCGCTACCTGGAGGTCATCGAGCGCCCCGAGCTGTCGAAGCAGCTGGAGGCGGCCGAGGTGAAGGCGAAGCTCGTCGAGCCGACGCACGCCGACGCGCTCGCTCACTATCGCGCGAACCCGAAGCGCTACGTGGTGGGGACGAGCGTGCACGTGCAGGAGCTGTGCGTGCGGGTCGAGCCCTGGGCGCCCGAGGACGGGTGGAAGAAGGGCGAACAGCAGGCCGCGGAGCTGCGAGCCCAGCTCGCGAAGGGCGGAGACTTCGCGCGCGCCGCGCGCGAGGCGAAGTGCGACCCATTCGCCGAGAAGGGTGGCGATCTGGGGTTCGTGCATCAGGGCAGCATCGATCCCGCCATGGACCAGGCGCTCTGGGCGCTCAAGGACGGCCAGGTGAGCGCGCCGGTCCGGACGATCCGCGGCTGGCACCTCATCCGCCGCGTCGAGACGCGCCCTGAGCGGCCGGTGCCGTTCGGCGAGGTCGAGCAGGCGATCGTGGTCGAGCTGCGGCAAGCCCGCCGCGACGCCATCGTGAAGCGGCTGGACAAGGAGCTGCGCACGCGAGCGAAGATCGTCCTCGCCGACGGGAAGTAGCGAGCCGCGTTCGTCGTTTTCGTAGCAGCATGCGCCGAGCTCGTGTGAACAGGTGGTGTACCGGCCCTCGGCGAGCGCTAGCGAGCGTCGCGCTCGCGGTGCTCTCGATGGCGGCGCGGCCCGCGCTCGCGCAGAGCACGATCACGGGCGGGCGCGGGACGCCGCTCGTGCCCGACGCGGACACCGTCCCGCCCACGCACTTCACGACGAGCCTCGGGGCCAGCTACACCGCGACCCCGCGCGGTCCGTTCCAGCTCTCGCCGGCCGGCGTCACCTTCGGCTTCTCGAACCGCCTCGACGTCGGGCTGGCGCTGCGCTCGTGGTCGCCATCCGACGTGGAGGCGCGCGGCGCGTCGATCGATCCGCAGCTCACGCTCAAGCTTCGCCTGCTGAGCGAATCGCTCCGCCGCCCCGGACTGGCGCTGTCCGTCGCGGTCGACCATTTCTTCCAGGGCCGGGACGTGTCGCCCGCCCTCATCCTCCACAAGAACCGCGGTCCGCTGCTCCTCACCGCGCAGCTCGGCTACCGGTTCCCGCTGCACGGCGGCGTCGCCGACCCGGCCGGCCTCTTCGCCGGCGCGGCCATGAACTACTGGTGGAGCGCCTCCTTCAGTCTGTACGTTCAGGCGGTCGGGGAGAGCGGCCCCGATCGACACGTGTGGCTCATGCCCGGGCTGGCGTGGTCGCTGCTCGGCCCCGACCCGTACGAGAAGGTCCGCGAATCGCTGCGCGAGAAGGCGAAGCAGTCGGTGGCGGCGCTCGAGTCCGAGCTCGGCGTCAAGATCGCGTCGCTGACCCGCGACGCCGCGCCCGCCTCCGAGCAGCCTTCCTCCACGCCGCTCTTCGCGCGCGGCGCGCCATCGCTCGGGGCGCCCGGCCGCGTCACCTTCTTCGTCACGGGCGGACCCGCGTTCGGCGCCGGGCCGGGCTGGCGCGCACTCGGCGGCATCCAGATCTCCACGTTCGACGAGTTCCTGCAGGACAGCGACGGCGACGGAATCCCGGATCGCGTGGACCGGTGCCCCTTCGAGCCGGAGGACTGGGACGGCTACCAGGACGGGGACGGCTGCCCGGATCACGGCGCCGAGGTGCTCCGGAAGCTGGCCGAGGAGCACCTCGCCAAGACGGAAGCGGAGGCGGCGAAGCTCACCACGCCGACGCCTCGGTTCCGCATGCGCATCCCGGTCAGCGAGATCCCGGATCCGAACGCTCCCCAGCGCGACACGGCGCCGATGTACGAGCGGCTCGCGCCGCAGTCCGCGACGCCTCCGCCCGTGCCGCCGCCGCCTCCCCCGCCGTCGGCGCCGACTCCTTCCGGGACGACCCACCCACCGGAGAGCGCGGCTCCGGCGAAGGCGACGCGCGCTCGAGCCATGTCCGCAGCGCCTGCGAGCAGCCCGGCGACGGCAACGGCTGTGGCGGTTGTCGCTCGAGCGGCGCAGGCTCCGTCGGCGACCGTCGCTCCCGCGACCACGGGTCCGGCAACGACCGCCCCGACTTCGGCCGCACCGGCCTCGATCCCGCCGACGGACGCCGCCGCGACGCTCCCGTCCGCGGCGATCGCACCGACGGTGGTGGCGGTCGGGACCGCGCCGGCCCCGACACCGGCGGCGCAGACTCCGCGCGCTCCGTCGGTGCCGGTGCCCGCGCGCACCGGGGCGAGCACCCGGGCCCAGGCGGCGGCGATCGGCCGGGCGGTGGCCCCAGCGCCCGCGGTCACCGTCTCGGTGGTGGTGTTGCCGCCCTCCACCGTGGTGGCGCGGCGCGCCCCGACGATCCGCGTGTCCGGTGGTGCGTTCTCCGGCCCGGCGCTGTCGGTCGGTCGGGAGCTGGCGGCGATGGCCTCGGTGCAGTTCGCCGACGCGGACGAGCCGCTCTCCGACGAAGACGAGGAGGCGATCCTGAGGGTGGTCCGCCTGGGCGTCGCCGAGGGGGACGAGGTGCTGGTGTGGGCTCGCGCCCGTGAGCCATGGCTGCTGTCGGAGGCGACGCGGCGTGCGGACGCGATCCTCGAGCTGGCGGCGCGAGAAGGCGCCGCCGTCGTCACGCGCGTCACCACCCCGGGCGCGAGCGAGGTCGAGCTCGAGGTATCCGCGACCCGCGTTCAGCTTCGCGGCGCCGAGGCGGTGGCGCCCCAGGGCGATGACGCCGCCTTCAAGCGGGTGCGGGAGGCGGCGCTCCGGTACCGCCCCGCCATCGCGCGCTGTCTCGAGCGCGGGGCCAGTGGCGCGGAGCGCCGCGCGGGCGAGGCCGTGGTCCGGCTCGCGATCGATCCCGGCGGCGGGGTCGCCGCGGCGCTGCGGCACGATTCGCCGCTCTGGCAGCCCTCGGTGGATGCGTGCCTGGCCGCGCGGGCGCGCGAATGGCGGTTCCCGCCCTCCGACGCGGGCTACTTGATCGACGTACCGGTTCGTCGGGTGGTGAAGAAGGCGGTGCCGCAATGAGGCGCGGGCTCACGGCGTTCCTGACCACCGTCCTCCTGGTCCTCGCCGCCTCGCCGTCGTCGTCGCGCGCCCAGGTGTTCCTGGGCGAGGTGCCCCAGTACGAGCTCTCGGGAAGCGCGCTCGTGTCCTATCTCGGCTCCTGGCAGGGCACCGGCGATCGCCTGACCGGGACGCACCAGCTCTCGGGCGGTCTCAACCTGTCGCTCTCCGGGTGGATCTACGAATCGCGGTTCGTGAAGTTCAGGAGCTACCTGCTCGTCCTCCGGCTCGACACCTTCGGCCCGAGCCGCGGCAAGGCGTACTCGCTCGGTTATGGCACCTCGCTCTCCCTGCTCTCGGGCTCCGTCCTCCCCGTCACGCTCGCCTTCAGTCAGGGCCTGGCGGTGGCGGGCTCGACGCTCGCGCCGGTGGGCGTCACCTCGGCCACGACCGTGCAGGGCTTCGCCCAGCTCGTCTCCCCCGTGCTGCCGCGCGCGGAGGTTCGCGGCGAGCACGCGACGCTGGACGACGGCGCCGGAGGCCGGACCACGAACGACGCGGTCGTGGGGTCCGTCTACGGCGGCTCGGAGCTGAACCGCTACGCGGCCGTCGCGTCCTGGCGAGGCGAGCAGTTCACCGGACTGCCGCGCACCACCACGTCCCTCGCCTCGATCTCCGACACGGCGACCCTGTCCCGGGACACGCGCGCGACGTTCGATGCGTCCCTCTCGCGGAGCGAGGGGCTCGGCGGCATACCCGCGGACACGTTCACGAGCTACGGCGCCGGCGGCGCGATCTTCACGCGCCTCGGGTCCCACGCGTTGGTCCGGGGCCAGTACGGCTACTCGTCCGACGTCGCGCCCGACCGCCAGCAGACCGCGAACCAGGCCTCCGGGGGCGCCACCATCGACCTGAAGCCCGTCCCC
>Ga0306924_10001407_pt1 | contig 21907 bp, 14 predicted proteins | sample sta12Can44000111_FD_203756 | JGI IMG/M metagenome (GOLD analysis project Ga0306924, IMG submission 203756) | Lab enrichment of tropical soil microbial communities from Luquillo Experimental Forest, Puerto Rico - statanox.12C.anox.44.000.111 (v2)... | ecosystem: Environmental > Terrestrial >...
AATTGCCGCCGGTCCCAGGAATCTCGGCTCAACGCCGTATACCGGACACGCCGCGTAGCAAAGCATGCAGTTGATGCACATGCTGAATTGTTTGTACCGGCCCAGTTGTTCCGGAGATTGCAAGTATTCGCCCGTGGATACCGGCTTTTCTTCCTTGGGGATCAGCCAGGTCTTGAGTTCCTTCATCTTGTGCAGGAAATCATCGAGGTTGATCACCAGGTCGCGGATGACCGGAAAATTCGCCAGCGGCTCGACGCGGATCGGGTTGGGGTAATAATCCTTGAGAAAAGCAGCACAGGTGAGTTTCGGCGTGCCGTTCACCATCATGCCGCAACTGCCGCAGACGCCCATGCGGCACGACCAGCGATAGCTCAGCGTGCCATCGACATGATCCTTGATGTAGTTGAGCGCATCCAATACGACCCAATCCTCGCGATAGGGAACCGTGTAGGTCTGGAAGCGCGGTTGCTCGTCCTGCTCCGGCAAATAGCGGAAGACCTCCAGGGTTGACTGCTTGCCGGTGTCACTTGGTGGTGCCATAAACTCTTTCTGCCGGCGGCCAGCGGGTGATGACCACGTCGAGATACTCGATACGGGGATCGCCGCCGGTGCGGTAAGCCAGCGAATGCTTGAGGTAGCGCTGGTCATCCCGTTTCGGGAAGTCGGTCCGCTGGTGCGAGCCCCGCGATTCCTGCCGGGCGAGGGCGCTGTAGGCCACCGCCTCCGCCGTGTCGAGTAGAAAGCCGAGTTCGAGAGCCGCGGTCAGTTCGGTGTTGAAGCTGTGGCTCTTGTCTACGATGCCGACTTGCTGATAGCGCTCTTTGAGCTGGCGAATGGTATCGCAGGTTTGGCGGAGCGATGCTTCGCTCCGGTAGATGCCGCAGCTCTCTTCCATGGTTTGGGTGAGATCGACGCGGACGGCAGCGATGGATTCCTTGCCCTGGCCGCGGAACCAGCGCTCGACAATCTGCCGTTGCTCGTCGGCCGCCTGGGCCTCCATCGCTTTGGCGTTAAGACTGGAATGGTCGGCGGCGAAGCGCGCCGCGCTGCGGGCAGCGCGAGCCCCGAATACCAGCAGTTCCGTCAACGAGTTGGAACCGAGCCGATTGGCGCCGTTAATGCTGACGCAAGCACATTCGCCGGCCGCAAACAGGCCCGGCACCGCTGTGGCGCCATCGTTGTCGGTGCTGACTCCGCCCATCATGTAGTGGACCACCGGGCGAATCGGGATCGGCTCATAGACCGGGTCGATGCCGGCGTAGTTCTTGGCGAGCTCGCGTACGAACGGAATTTTTTTGTTAATCTTCTTCTCGCCCAGGTGGCGGACATCGAGGTGGACGACATCGCCATACGGCCCGGGGATGGTGCGGCCCTTTTCGCGTTCCTTGATGAAGGCCTGCGATAGTCGGTCACGCGGTCCGAGTTCCATGGTTTTTTTCAGCGGGTGCCGCGGGTCGTGGACGTCGAGCGGTTGGCCCAAGTTGTAGTCTTGCAGGTAACGATAGCCGTCCTTGTTGACGAGGATGCCGCCTTCGCCGCGCGCCGCCTCGGTGATCAAGATGCCCGTTCCGGGCAAGCCGGTGGGATGATACTGGACGAACTCCATGTCCTTGAGCGGCGCCCCGACACGGTAAGCCAGGGCCATGCCGTCGCCGGCCTTGATGGCGGCGTTGGTGGTGAACGGAAAAATGCGGCCGGCGCCCCCGGTGCACAGGATGACGGCCTTGCCGAGAATCGCCCGAATCTGTCCGGTGCGGAGTTCGATGGCCGCAACGCCTTGAACCCGGCCGTCATCCACCAGCAAGCGGGTCGCGAACGACTCGTCATAGCGGATGATGTTGTTGTACTTTTGCGAGGTCTGGAACAGCGCGTGCAGCATATGGAAGCCGGTTTTGTCGGCGGCGAACCAGGTCCGCTCGATCTTCATCCCGCCGAATGGCCGCACGGCGACGTGGCCGTCCGGGTCGCGGCTCCACGGGCAACCCCAATGCTCGAGCTGGATCATCTCCGTGACGGCTTCCTTCACGAAGTGCTCCACAGCGTCCTGGTCACACAGCCAATCGCCGCCGGCGATGGTGTCGACGGCATGGTCGTCGAGGCTATCGTTGGCCTTGATGACAGCGGCCGCCCCGCCCTCGGCCGAGACGGTATGGCTGCGCATCGGATAAACTTTGGAGATAACCCCGACACTCAAACGGGGATCCTCCTCGCCGATGGCAATGGCAGCCCGCAACCCGGCACCGCCGCCGCCGACGATGAGGATGTCGTGGCTCAGCAAATTCATGACTCCGCGATCTTGCAACTTACTAAATAAGCGTGCGCGATTCGCCAACACCTTAGCCCGAAGCGAGGGTTAAGGTACGGCGGAATCATACACCGCCATAATGCGAACCTCTCACGGAGTGAGAGGGCTACTTTCTTGATGCCGATTTCGTTTTATGGAAGCAACTGCGGACGGCCAGTACATGCGCGGAGCCGCGCCGGCAAATGCGTAAAATTCGAGAAATTCCATGCATTCCTCGCGGAATCCTGGCGACAATTGCCGATGTGGCCGGAGAAGGCGTGGTGAATCGGCAACTGCTTCGCATAAATTAATACTGGACGATTTCTCAAGATGTCAGCCCGAGGAGATATGCCCCCAATGCTACTGGCCGAAGCTTTGGAACAGAAAGACTGGCTGGAAGTTCATAGCGGAGCCTTGACCATATTGGTCCTCACGTTTTTGATTTTGCTTGCTTTGCTCATCCTCGTCCCGCAATTACTGCGCTCGCATCAGCGAACTTTGGAGATGCTGCACCTGGAACGCATGCGCTCGCTGGAGCAGGGCATTCCCATGGCGCCTGTCGACGACCGTTCCAGCGCCGCCGGGCGAATTGCCATGCTGGTTCCGATGGTGGTGATATGCGCCGCGGCCACGGTGACTTGTTTCTTGGTGGCCTACCATTCCGAAAATCTCTTCGCGGTTACTCTGGGTGTTTGGTGCGTTGCGGGCGTGGTTTCCCTGGCGGCGATCACCGGCGGAGTAGCGCTGATGGGCCGCCTGGCCCAGCTCCATGTCGGGGAAGAGGAAGACGAACTTGCCGAACATCCCGTGGAAAAGGGTTGAATCGATGCAGAGCCTGTTCCAAAAGCCGCAGGCTTCAGCCTGCGGGCAACTTGTGGAACAATTTCTCAATGGACCAAAGGGAAACGGATCCGGAACAATGCCCCGGCGCGGGGTTCGGATTCGATTTCCATTTTCGCCTGGTGGTGTTCCAGAATGACCGAAACAAATGATAAGCCCAGTCCCATGCCGGTGCTGTTACCCTCATAGATGGCATTGTTGCGCTTGGTGGAGAAATGCGTCTCGGTGCAACGGCGTCGAACATCTTCGGCCATGCCGATGCCGTTGTCGCGGACTTCCAGTATGGCCTCATTGCCGTCTTTGATCGTCCGCAAAATCACGGCACCCGTCCACGCCGCGGCGCTGATCAGCGCCTGGCGGCGATTCCGGGCTTCCGCTTTTTCGCCGTGCCGGGCTTCCTCCCGCAAATAGTTGCGCATTTCAAAGGTGGCATCGCGGGCGTTGAACAGGAGGTTTTCAATCGCTTGCTGTAGGTGCGAGACGTCGCCCTCAATCCACAAAGGATCGGGACCACTTTCCCGCGTCAAAGTCAGCTTCCATTTCTCCCGGGCCAGGTCTTGCCAATTGCGGTAAATGTCATCTACCGCAGCCACAAGATCGATGCGGGTCATTTCCGAACGGCTTGGATCCCGGCGCACGGTTTGGAGAATTTCCTGCAGGCGTTTGGTAACGGTGCCCAGTGTAAGGCGAACTTCCCGGAGCATGTGATCCTGATCATGCGTCAGGCCGTTTTCTTCCAGGCAGCGGCGCAGTAGATCGTTGGGGCGGACCAGGAGATTCTTGATGTTGTGCGCGTAGGAGCCAGCCATGATGCCGATGCTGGCGTAAAGCTGCGATTTGAGTTCCAGGGCTTGTTGCTCGGCGGCTTGCGTAGCCAGCCGTTGTTCCAGCAATTTGCGCTCGGCCTCTTCTTGCTGGCGTCTGGCCTGGTCAATTTGCAATTGATCTTTCCGGCGTTTTTCGGCGCGCTCCTGTTCGCGACGCTGGACGAGATAAATCCAGAGAAAAGCCAGTGCGGTGGCCACCGCGGCCAGCCCCAATACCCAGCGCAGTCGCGTCGTCGCAGTTTGCTCGTCGCGCTGGCGCTTGTTGTACGCATGAAGTTGATATTCCACCCGGACCAGGGCCCGGGAATCTCCGGGACCGGGCAACGGATGTTCCAGCGCGCTTACTTGCCGGTTTTGCCGTGGCCGGGGAATCCCGGACTCCCAGATGATCGGGGGTAGAGACGGGTTTCGGTCTAAAGAGAACTCCAGTTCCAACCGATAGATGGCGGGAAATAATGGCAACTGGCCGCCGAGAATCTTGGTCGGATCGGCCATGGAATTCAACTGTACTTGAATTTCCTCTCGCAGGGGCAGCAGTTCCGGGAGATCTTTCTCCGACCCGGCAACGGCCAGATAGCTGCGCACCAATTCGGGCAGCGTCGACCGAAACACACGGGCCTCTTCAATCCATTCCCGGAGAGCGGCCTTGCCGAATTCATCGTCGCCCTGAATCCGCGATTGCCAGGCATCGATCAAAAGAGCCACAAAGAGAATCCAGAGCAGGGCGGGGGCCCATAGGCCGCGGAGATAACGCCAAAATTTTTTATAACTACCGGAAGGAGGCATGGAATGTCCGATTGTCTTCGCTAATCACTGGTTCCGGTCAGGTAATCGACGATCAATTCCGGCTTGCCAGCCACGGGAATAGGGGTCCATTTCCGGCCGGCGCCCGCATCGTCGGAGCGATGCCAAACCTGCAGTCGCGCCTGGGGCAGGGTCCGATCACCCAGGCGCACGGGCCGAAAGCAAACGACGAATTCGCCGCTGCCGCTGTGCTGATTGCCGTTGGCGGTGAAGCGCGGGCGGCCGTCTTTGAGGCGGGCCGCTTTCAATTGGCGGCCGACTTCGTCGGCATTGTCCCGCAAACCGGAGGAGGAAAAAGCCGACTCCACCAACGTTTCCACAATATCGCGATAAACCAGCAAATCTTGAGTTCCGGTGGAAGTCTTGCCGGCGGGATCGGGGGGCGCGTTGTCATTACCGCTCCGGTCTGGCTGGAAGGCCAGGGGATCAACCGGATTGCGATGGCAAAAAAAAACGACGGGCACGGGCAGATCCAAAATGGGCCAATTGAGCTTGCGATCGCGGTAAATGGTGTTGAAGTCCAGGGCATCGCCGGTCGCCACCACAAATCGGCGGGCATCGAGGGGAGCAATTCGCAATAGCGCCCGCAGAAAGCGCCGGGCAGGTTGGGGGGCGGCCGGCAAAACGAGCAGCGGCCGCTGCTGGGCCGGGTGTTGTTCCAACTCCCCCATCAATCGTTCCGCAGCTCCCTCTTCCCATAAATTGGGCCGGTTAAAACTGCCGACGCTGTAAGGTATGGTCATCGACCAGAAAGGTCCCGGCCTGCGCAACTCCAGTTGCAGAAAGCCTTCCAATTCGAGCCCCCGGGGCACATTCCCCAGCGTCACATATCCCGCCAGCCAGGCCCAGCGGCGCGCGGCGGCCTGCACTGTTCTCAGATTCTGAAAACTTTTGGAAGGTCCTTCCGGGCCCAAGACCCGGCGAAACTCATCGGCAAGATCGACGGAATACGGGTCGTCCTCCCAGCGAATCAAGTAGACCGGTTCCGTGTCGGGACGCAAATCTTCAGTGTTCCAGATAAAATCCGCGACCGCCTCGGCCATTTGACGATTCGTAAAACAAAAACGGAACGATCGTTCCGGATAGATCGCCATCAATCCTTCTTCTAAACTGGCGAGGGTAATCAACAGAAGAGGCGGGGCCGGAAATTGGTGTTGTTTTTGCGCCAGCTCCCCTGCCAAATCGCGGGCACGATCGCTGCTGCCGCCGCCGATGATCGCCAGGGGAGGAGGATTGCGCCGGGCCAGCGCATCGACCCATTGGCCCGGTCCGAGGTCGCCGGTGAGCTTGTACCAGCGAAACCACAGTCGGCCCTTGCGCCCGGTTACGCCGATCGCCAATTCCGGGACCTCCGCCGTCTGGCTGGGGAACGGATTGGCATCGGTGCTGATGGTCATTCCCAAATCCGGCCGGTCGGTCTTCAACCGCTGCACGGCCGCAACAAATCGTTCCCAGGCAACTGCATTGGTGGCCGGGTTGAGCCAGACAATTTCTTGATCGCCGGCCGGCAAAGCCCGTGCTACGGCCCGATCGGCCAAAGTGCTTGCAAAAGGCCAAAACACAATAATGCCGGCCGTGATTGTCAATATCACGGATAACACGACCAAAATACTGGGCCGGAAAAGCCAATGCATGATCCGGATCTCAACGCCGTCGGCAATGCAACATCTTCATGATCCCGCGAGAAGCAAAACCCGTCAAGTACCACAATCGCGCCGGCCGCGTATATAATGATTGAAATTTGAACCCGCCTCCGTGATCCCACCCGAGTTGAGAAATGACAAAACGACCGTATCTTGGAATGTTGTCAGTACTATTACTGGTATCCTCCAGCCATGCGGAGAATTGGCCCGGCTGGCGCGGTCCGCGGGGCGACGGCACCTCTTCGGAAATGGGGATCCCGATCCGCTGGGGCAAGACGGAAAACATTCTCTGGAAAGTGCCGATCCCGGGAACGGGGCATTCATCGCCCATCGTGTGGGAAAACCGCATTTTTCTGACCACGTGTCTCGAAAACGAACAAAAGCGCGTCCTTCTTTGCCTGGATCGGCGCGACGGCATAGTGCTCTGGGAACGGATCGTCGTCACCGCGAGGCTGGAACGGAAACACAAGTTAAACAGCTATGCAAGCTCTACTCCGGCCACAGACGGCAAATATGTTTGGGTAACTTTTCTCGATAACTCCAACCTGCTGGTAGCCTGCTATGACTTTGCCGGAAACGTCATTTGGAAGAAGTCCCCCGGAGAATTCTTTTCCCCGCATGGGTTTTGCAGCCCGCCCGTTCTTTTTGGAAACCTGGTGATCATCAATGGGGACCAGGATGCCGAAGCCTTCATCGTGGCCCTGGACAAGTCCACCGGCGCCGAGCGCTGGCGGGCCGACCGCCCGAATCGAACGCGCTCCTATTGTCCTCCCATTATTGTGGAAGCGGCCGGCAAAAAACAGTTAGTGCTCAGCGGCAGCAAATGCGTGGCGGCTTACGACCCGGAGACCGGCAAGCAACTCTGGATCATCGACGGGCCCACGGAACAATATGTCGCCGGTCTCGTATTTAGTGAAAATATCTTGTTCTTGACCGCCGGTTTTCCGGAATATCATCTCATGGGCATCCGGCCGGATGGAGAAGGCAACGTCACGCACACCCACGTTGCCTGGCACGAGCGAATCGGAGCAGCGTACGTCCCATCGCCGATCGCGCACGGGCCTTATTTTTTCCTGGTTTCGGACCGGCCCAATTCGGATAACGGGAAGGCGAGTTGCCTGGACGCGAGAACCGGCAAGCGGATGTGGATGGAGAGGCTGGGCCGGCATCACAGCGCGTCGCCAGTTTCCGCCGGGGATCATCTCTACTTTCTGGATGATGACGGTCAGATGTTCGTGCTGAAAGCCGGGCCGAAATTCGAAGTCGTATGCCGGAATTCTCTGGATGAGGAATGCCATGCCTCGCCGGCCATTTCGCAGAGGCAGATATTTATACGCACGGTCAAAAATCTCTATTGTATCGGTGCGGATGCGCGCGTGGCCTTCGCCGACAAGAAAGCGGAAACCTATCCGCTCGCCGACCTTCTGCTGGAAGTGGCAGAACTGGCCAAGCCGGAATCGAGTGGAAAATTTCGCGTGCTGGATGCCCGTCCCAAAGCCCAATATGTTGCCGGTCACATTCCAGACGCGCTATGGGTAGATCACGCGGACTGGAGCAAGGAGTTCGCGCGCAACCAAGACCCCGAATCGTGGGCGAAACGCCTGGGCGCATTGGGTCTGGCGACAGAGAATCGAGTCGTGATCTATGACGATAATCAAACCAAAGACGCAGCGCGTATCTGGTGGATCCTGCGCTACTGGGGATTTCGGAATGTCCGGCTGCTAAATGGAGGGTGGAAAGCCTGGGTAGCCGAAGTCAATAAAGTCTCCCGGGAAGAACCGGCGATAACCCGATCCAATCCTAAATTGACGCCGCAGATGGACCGCCTGGCGGTGAAAGTTGACATCCTGAAAAACATCAAATCAAAACAATTCCAAGTCATCGACGCCCGATCGCAACAAGAATTCTGTGGAGAGACTAACACGGCCAAAAACAATGGCGCCATTCCGGGCGCGATGCATCGCGAATGGAGCGATGCCATCGACCCGAAGACGGGGCGCTTCAAGAGTCCGCAGGAACTAAGGCAGATATTGAAAGAGAGCGGCATCGATACCGATAAGCCGGCGGTAACGTATTGCCAATCCGGCGGCCGGGCGGCGGTGATGGCATTCACTCTGGAACTGATGGGAATGAAGGAAGTCCGAAATTACTATCGCAGTTGGGCGGAATGGGGTAACGCCGACGATACGCCGGTAGAAAAGCCCAAGGGATCGAAAAAGTGACTATCGACTGTCACCCGCCGGCAATTGAAGTGCAAATAATCATCGACAGATGATGGCTGTGCTCGTTTTATGAATATTCCCTCCTTATCGAGAGCCCCTTCAACGATATATAGAATCTCATTCCAGCCGATTTATTTCCTATTTACAGGGCATTCGCCAAAGCAGCAGCAGATGTTTTTCTTTATTCATTTTCCAGAAATAATTGGACTGTTTTTTGATGATTCTGGCAATCTTCAAAATGTTCGGCAAATGGCAATCTCCCGCGAGACACTGAAAATAATAGATCAAATTGGAATTGGAAACACATTTTCGGAATACCCTGAACAAGAAATCGCTAGGCTGATGCAAAAAACAGAATTTGTTCCAGCACAAATTAGCATTAAGAAATTCTTCTTACCGGACAAATGTTTTGGTATTAAGGATTATCCTGATCATTGTCAGGATGTCCGTTTGCATCCGCAAGCGTTCTCCAACGAAGAAAAAGAACATGTAAACGAGCAAATCCAAAGATGGAATAAGGAAGGACAATTCGTTTTGTGGTTGAACGAACAAAATAATCTTTGGATTGACAAAACTGGCTTGGTGGTAGCGTCGTAATACCGCGAGGCAGTACTCATGAGCTACGATACTCACACAACGGACAGCAAGGCGCGTCACCCTCCCGAAGAGTTTCGCCGATTTAGCCATTATCATCGAACAAATGAGCGATAACGAATTCCGCATCCGCAAAGCCAAAGTCATCCCCGATGACCAGATCCGCTTCAACGAGGAATCATCTCGACCTCTTTCCAACCGAGATCGCGACATCTTTCTGGCCTTACTCGATAAGGCGCCGGCCGCCAACCGGGCATTCCGGCAAGCAGCCGCCAAAAACAAGAAACGTCATGGTTGATTGGCAGATCGAGCGTTTTGACCGATCTTGTGAGCGCCGGGAATTCTCTAGCAGCAAACCTCCGCTCGATGAGTTTGTGGGAGGACAGTGGCTGGCGGTTATCCACTTGAACTGACGGCACGCCCATGATCAGGCCGGTGGTGCACCGGCATCCCATGACAGCGATGGCTCAAACTGCGACCGTCCAGTCGAAAGCGTTTTGCCGGGATATGGTTCCTTGCTCCAAAAATACGTTCCACGAAGAGTGACTTTCCTTCCAACAGTTAAGTGCCGACCTGCCATGGAGATCCGGAATATGTTGCATGAAGGCCGATAGGTTGGACGTTGTGCAATATGTTGCAGCGGGTGCCCAGGGTGTTACAACGGAACTATTTTTTCCTTGTTGAACTGTCATACCGCGTATTTTTGTTTGTGATTGGTCATTCGTCCTTGGTCATTGGTAACCAAGGGTGGAACTTAGTAACGGTTTTATGGCCGCAAGGTGTCGTGTCTCACGCTCGCGTGAGATGCGGCGGCAAAAGGCGCGTTAAGGTGTTTCGCGCGAATAGGTTGGGTGGAGGACCGCCGGCGTGCGTTCGCGTGAGATACGGGCAGGTCCGACGCCGGACCGTGTTCTGAGTTGTGCTTGGAGCACAGATGTGTGCGCGTGCGAGACATTGGGGTGCATTCCGAAAATGGGCTCGGAGAAATGGCTCGGCGGTCAATTCGTCAATCGGACGGCATCGCTCCACCGGCCTGTCGCGGCACGTTGCCGCGTGAATGCTTGCGCTTTGGCCGGGTGCCCAAACGAGGCGTGTCCCTTTCCATATCAGGGATTCGAAGCAAGTGATGATCCGGGTGTTCGTTTCGATGCGCTAAGACCCGTATTCGAGCCAGCAGATCGTCAAAACGAAAAGGCTTGGTCAAGCAATCGACCGGTCCCAAATTCAGCCGGCGAACTTTGGCATCAGGGCGATCACGGCCTAGTAGTATGAGCACGGGGCACTTCAAACCAACGTCGCGCCATTGCTGCAACAGTTTCAGGCCATCCTGTTTTGGAAGCGTCAAGTCGAGAACGATCAAATCGAAATTTGCACTGCGGGCCTGGTTATTTGCTTCATCACCGTCTAAAGCAGTCACCACGGTGAATCCTTCCTCTTCAAGTCCGCGTTTCAGCGCCAAAAGGAGGGGTTTGTAGTCTTCAACAATAAGCAATCTCATGGTGGCGACGCCTTCCGGAAAAATGCTCATTCCTCGCCAGTTCCGCGCGCTTTAATTTATTAAAAGATTATGAAAAAATCAATGGGTTCACATACCAACCATCATTCCAGTTTTGCCGCGTGCGTATTTTTAGAAAGTCGTCAGATATTTCTTGCAAACTCTCGTTATCAGCGGATAATGCGGGACAGGGACCAAGCGACAAAGAACGGTGAATTTCGCACCCGGCCATACGGGAACCATTAACTTGACGAGCGGCGATCTGATTGTTGACAGATCCATCACGATTGCCCTGTAGCGCACTACTGAGCGGGTCGCGCGGACCCGGCTGGCATCCGGCGGCCGGCCCTTGTTTGCGGCAGCTCCGCTCAGCATCCGAAATCATGTTGCAGTCGGCGCTTGCTTAAATTGCAGGGTTGGAAACCTGTCCCACGAAATTGGTTGGCATTACTTGCAAGCATCCTGGGCATCTGGTCGCGAGAACCCACCTTGCTAAAGAATTGGACAAAGCTATAACTCATTAGCCTACAATGAGTAACGTCAAGCTATTAGTGGCAACATGCAGACCGGCATGCGACTTGCTCTGATGTCTGCCAAGTCTTGTGACCCTATCTTCCCCCCGGTTCTCTCCAGCCATTCTCTCTTTATTCCCGATGGTATACTCCCCGATCCGGCTGCCGCCGGTGCCTGAAACAAGAATGGGACAACCATGAAACACGGCTATCTTATCGACATGGACGGAGTGCTGTACCGCGGCTCGGAACTCATCCCCAGCGCTGATTACTTCATCCACCAGCTTCGCACACGAAGTATTCCCTTTCGTCTCTTGACGAATAATAGCCAGCGCACGCGCCGGGACCTGGTGGCGAAAGTGGCCCGTCTGGGCATTGACGTGGAAGAGGAGCACATGTTTACGAGCGCCATGGCGACCGCACGGTTCTTGGCCCGACAGAAGCCAAGGGGTACTGCTTTCGTCATCGGCGAGGGAGGTCTGCTGACCGCCTTGCACCAAAACGGCTATGCGGTTGTGGATCAGGAACCGGACTATGTAGTCGTGGGCGAGGGACGAACATTCAACCTGGAATTGGTTGAGGCTGCGTTGCGAATGATTCTGGGCGGCGCCAAGCTCATTGCCACGAACCTCGACCCGAACTGTCCGACGCAAAACAGCCTGCGGCCCGGCTGCGGGGCGATGGTGGCAATGCTGGAAATCGCCACCGGCAGCAAGGCATTTAGCGTGGGCAAACCCAGTCCGGTAATGATGCGGGCCGCACGCAAGGAACTCGGCCTGACGACGGATGAAACCACGATCATCGGCGACACGATGGAAACCGATATCCTTGGAGGCGTGCAACTCGGCTATCACACCGTTCTGGTCCTCAGCGGCGGAACCCGCGCGAGAGATTTGCAGCATTTTGCTTATCGGCCGGAATTCGTCGCGGACTCCATCGCCGAGTTCGCCGAGCTCCTGGACAAAACGGCATGGCAACCGCACTGGCACTTGTCGAGCAATGCTGAAAACCACCGCCAAGAACGGGAGGCCGGCCTGGTTCATCCATGATCGGGCGAAAGCAGAGCTAAACACCCCAGCACGTAGAACGTGCGTAATTGCAACAAGTAAGGGATTTTTGCCCCGCGGCGGTTCCCGTCCTCTAGAATAGGTTGATAGTAACGGACGGTCCGCAGGTTCGGGACTCGACGGCGAACTCGATAGAATTCGTCATTTCAGGAACTTGGAGAACAAATGATGCTGGTTCGCTACAAAGTCGTCCCGAGGCTCTTCTGGATAATAATTATCATTTTGGGTTTGCCAGGCGCTGGTCACGGTCAAATCCGGGATGATCGAGAAGCGCTCCAGACGCTCAAGGTACCGGAGGGATTTGAAATCCGCTTGTTTGCCGGTGCGGATATCTGCCACAATCCCACCTCCATCGATGTGGACATTTACGGTCGCGTGTGGGTTGCGGAAGGAATGAATTATCGGTCCACGTTCAACAAGGGTCCGGGTCCCCTCGATCCGGATGCGGACCGAATCAAAGTCTTCGAAGACACCCGCGGCACAGGCAAAGCGGACAAAGTGACGGTTTTTTGCGACAAGATTCCCATCGTCCCCATGAGCATTTGCGTCGCCGGCGACAAGGCCTTCGTCGGTGTCGCTCCGGAGCTCTGGATGTTCGACGGCGGCAGCGCCAGGGACCCGGTAGGCAAGAACAAGACCATTCTTCTCAATGGCTTTCATCATTCTGGACGGACCAAGCCCTACGTCGATCACGACCACGCCTTGCACGGCCTGGTGCTCGGACCCGATGGCCGGATGTATTTTACTGTCGGCAACGAGGGCATGAATGTCACGGACAAATCCGGTGTCAAACACAATCCCCATGGCGGCGCGATGGTCCGGATGAATCTGGACGGCACACAGATGCGGGTACTCGCGGACAACTTTCGCAATCCGTATGAACTGTGCCTCGATAGTTTTGGCCGGGTTTTCTGCTCGGACAATGACGATGACGGCAATGCCCAGGTGCGGATCTGCCATGTGATCGACGGCGCGGATTACGGTTACAATCATAATCCGAAGTTGCCGGCTTCCCCGACGCGCCACCATTGGCGCGAGGATGTCCCCGGTGTCACACCGAAGATCTTGCGGACGTTTGCCGGATCGCCATGCGGCATCCTCACCTACGAAGGCCGGCTCTTTCCGGAACGCTTTCACGGCTCGCTCATCCACTGTGATTGCGGCGCTCCGCAAGTGGTCCGCGCCTATCACTTGAAGCCGTCGGGCGCCGGTTTCACTTGCGAAATCGAAAATCTCGTTACCAGCAATGACAAGTGGTTTCGGCCGGTGGATGTGGCCCACGCCCCCGATGGCTCGTTGTACATCGCCGACTGGTACGATTCCGGGGTCGGCGGCCACGGTTACCGCGACAAGATCATCGGCCGGATTTACCACTTGACTATGAAGGGCGCCCCGCCACCGGCGAAGGTCCCGGCCCCCGATCTTCAGACCGTCCCCGGTTCACTGAGCAGCTTGATGTCGCCCATGCCTTCGATTCAGTTCCTGGCCCTCCAAAAGCTGCGCGCTCTGGGGCCGGATGCCGTGGTTGCTTTGGCCAAAATGGCCCGGCAAGGCAGCCATCCTCTCGAAAGAGCACGCGCTCTCTGGGTTCTGTGTGGTATGGGCGACCTGGGCCGGCCGGTCATCCTGGAAAAACTGAGCGATGCGGATCCCCGCTTCCGGGCCCAGGCGGTGCGGATGCTCCGCGAGGATATGGCAAAAAACCTCGAAGTCATTCTTCCCCTGGCCGATGACCGCGATCCGGAAGTGCGTCTGGAGGTGACCATTGCCTTGCGGGATGTTCCGACTACTAAGGCGGGTGACGCCCTTTTGAAACTGGCTCGGACGGCGGATCCCCGGGACCCGTGGTATCTCCCTACCCTAGCCGGGACGCTGCGGAATCGGGAACCAGAGTGGATCACGAAACTCTTTCAAAATATAATCTCTCCTGAGTCCGAGACGGTCGCTTTGGCAATCGCCTGGCAAATCAACCGAGTTGAATCGATCGCCTTCCTCGCCGCTGTGCTCAAAGCCCCCCGGCTTCCGGAACATTATCAAAAAGCGCTTGACTCCTTGAGTTGGATAAAAGATCCCGCCGCCGGGCAAACCGTGACAGTCGCGGCCCTGAGTGAAGCGGATAGCAGCCGCGTGCGGTTGGCCCTGGAGACGCTCCAGAAAAAAATGGGCAACGACTGGAAGTCCGTCGCGCAAAAACCGGTGTTCGCTCAGTTGTTTGACAAGAGCCGGAAAAATCCCGCCGAACTGAACGCCATGTTGGGCCTGATCGGGACCGCACAGGAAATACAATTTATGCCGCAGCTATTGGAATTGATCGATGGGGCCGGTTCGGACAAAGCCACGCGTAAAGCCGCTCTGGAGGCCCTGGCGCAGATGCAGGCGCCGGCGGCCCTGGTGCGCGTGGAAAAGATCCTCCAATCGGTTCGCATGTCAGCCCGACCCTTACCGGTCCCTCCGCCGACGGATGCTCTGGCCTTTGCCGCGGTGAGTGCGCTCAACGCCATGGGGACGCCCGAGGCAAACAAAATTCTGGAATCCGTGCTCGTGGATCGCACATATCCGGTCGATCTGCGCCGCGAGTCGGTAAGAGTCTTGGGCCGGACAGCGGCGGGTTGTCAACTACTCCTGGCCGCCGCACAGAAAGAGCAGCTTCCCGCCGATCTAAAAGGGGATGCCTCCCAGGTAGTCCACAGGACTTCCGATCGCAATATCAAGTCCATGGCCGAAAAGATTCTGCCGTTGCCCAAATTGGCGGGGAACCGGGCGTTGCCGCCACTACAGGATATTCTGGCACAGAACGGCGATCCCAAAAAAGGTCGGACCGCGTTTTTCAAGGCGGAGGCCCAATGCTCCAAGTGCCATCGCGTCGCCGGCGTGGGGGGCTGGATTGGGCCCGACCTGTCCCAAATAGGCGGCAAATTGGCCAAGGACGGTCTGCTGGATTCCATTTTAAATCCGAGTGCCGCCATTGCCCACGAATATGTCCAGTACGCGGTCGAGACCCAAAAAGGCCAGGTCTTCAACGGCTTGATCGTCGAGGAAACTGCCGAGCGACTAATCATCAAAAATGCGGAAGGAGAACGTATTGTTCTCGCCGCCAAAGACGTGGTATCCAAAACAGCCCTGCAGGTTTCTCTCATGCCGGAAGGCCTGGTCCAAAACCTCTCCGACAAGGAGTTGGTCGACTTGTTGGCATATCTGGCCACGTTGAAACAGCCCTCCGTGATCATGAACGAATGGCAGATTCTCGGACCCTTTCCGCCGGATCTCATGGCGGGAGCGCCGGAAAAGGACGTTGACCTGAAAGCGACTTATTCCGGCAAAGACGGCGCTCGCATCGGCTGGCGAAAACTCGGCGCGGACCGGGAAGGCCGGCTCGATCTCGAAGCCGCTCTTGGTGCTCGCCACGCTTCCGTGTACCTGTTCAGTTCGGTCCAATCGAAATCCAAGCAAGAAGCCCGGCTGGTACTCTTGCTTCCCAAAGAGGCCAAAGCCGTCGCGCGCCTGAATGGCAAGGAACTCGCCTTCCAACCCGGCCAACCATTGGCCGATCCGAAGGCAGCAGTTTCAGTTACTGCAGAATTGCCGCTGCAAGCCGGCATAAATGATTTGCTGGTGAAGATCGCCGGCAACGACCAGGCGCCCCTCGCCATGGTCGCCACTATCGTGAGTCCGCTGGGAGTGGAGTTGGTGAGTCGCTAGAATAAGCGACTACGAGATGTGGGTTTTTCATCGGAGGCCCCTGCGATGCGGCTCTCTCTAACTCTCGTGATTGGTGTGGTCTTTACCGGTCTGAGCCCGAGCCAACCTCCCCAGGTGCCGGTGGCCCAAGGTTTGGTGGTTCATGAATGGGGCGTCTTCCGGGTCCAAAACGACATTGCCTATGCCAATGCGGACATGCGGGCAATTTGGGATGGGCTTCCCAAGTTTGTCTACGGCCAATTACCCGGTCGGGAACTACCCAAGCATTGGAACAATTACATGATTGTCGATCGACCGGTGCTCTTTTTTCATTCCCCCCAACCGTTGGATATCAATCTCCAAGTCGACTTTCCGAAAGGGACCGCAGCCGTCTGGTGGCCGGGAACGCAACGACCTGCTGTTCGCAGCGGGGTGATTTACGGCTCTTCAATGACGTCGCCCTCCCTGGAATGGAAACTGCGGGTAAAGCAACCCCCCTCGGGAAATCCGCGTGCCCCAGCGGATGTTGCGGTGGATTCGGGCAGTTGGGTGAAAACGCTCCGGGCCGTCCAGGCCGACGATATCTATGCACGTGTTGGGGAAGAAAACTTCGGCTATGAGAAAGAGAAATTCGTCTATTACGACGGCCTCCTGCCTCAGGGTCACTGGGTGGATATCACCGTATCCGGGGATAATGCCGCCGTCGTCAACCGCGCAAGCCATCCGGTCTTCGACCTGACGATCATCGATCGCCGGCCCCTGGATCGCATCCGCGTCGCCCGGCTCGATCAACTTGGTCCCAAAGTCGAAATGAAATCTTTGGAGTTTGCTGAACTGGAAGCTAGCAAGTGGCCCGCATCCGGCATCGATTCCCTCGTGAACCAGTTAAGGCGCGCCGGCCTGAATGAAGATGAGGCCAAGTCCCTGGTCGAACTCTGGAAACAGGAACTTTTTCAAACCGAAGGAGTAACGCTTTTCTATCGTCTACCCCAGGAAGAATACGACCAGTGGCTGCCGATCCAGATTAAGCCGCTCCCGGAAAAAATGGTGCGCGTGGGCCTGGTCCAACATCCGCACTGCGAACCGGACCTGGCCGAGCGCATCGCGGCAATCGTCAAGGATCTGAACGATGACAATTTCGTCCGCCGCGAACAAGCCCAAAAACGCCTGGAATCGATGGGCTCTGCGGCATTCGTGCACCTCCAGCGCATCCTCCGGCAATCGCTGCCACCGGAAAGCAAACGGCGGATTGAACGGTTGCTCCTGCAATACGACGCGGCCAGGGCCATGGGCCGTTGAGGAAAACTTTCTCGCGTTACACGGAGTGTACCGGCAGTGTGTTGCTACGTCGCTCCCACAGGCACGGTCGGCTCTCTGCCATCGTCCACCCACGTCCAGCCATATTGCGTATTACTTGGCCAGGGATGGCGCTGATATTCCTGGCGGAGTATGGTCAGTTTGTCGGTCTTGATGGCCCGGAGTTTCGCCTCAACGTCGACACCAAATAGCTTGGCGGCGTTGAGGCCAAGGATTTGGTTCTTCATTTCGGCGGTCAAGTCGGGGTAGTGGTATTTGTCCATCAATTCCGGCTTCATTTTGAGGCGGCGCAGCCGTTCGATCTGGTTCTGCGGGCTGCCGTTCCAAATGGAGTCGGTTCCCCACAATATGTGATCCACCCCGGCTATCCGAATCATTTGCCCGAGCATGTGCATACACTTGATCGGATCGCGGGGTGCGGATAGTTGGTTGAAAGTGCTTCCGAGTTCGAAATAGATGTTCTTCATCTTCGGGTTTTTTTTGAGAATCCGCAGAATGTCGCTGATCCAGGGAATTTCCTGCGGATCGTCGGCATTCTTGTCGACCACCCGTTCTCCCTTACCGAAGCTGAAAGGCCCGCTACCGCGATAGCCCGAATGATAAACGATAAAGTTTAAGTCCGGCCAATCCTGGGCTGCTTTTTCCAGATCAAACGGGGTGCAAGCCTTTTCATTGAAGGCGCCCAACGGCAAACCCTTGTGCACGCACAGGTTTTTTACCCCTAACTTCTTGGTCTTCTCCCAGAACGGGTAGGCGACTTTTTCATCGTCCATGAACCAGGCCTTTTCACCGAGTTCCGCCCCCGTATACATTTTCCAAGCGTCGATTTTGAGCTCTTTGACCTGGCGCTCCATTTCCTCCATTTCCTTGGGCCCAAGGTTGGGCCGCAGCAAGCCATGCGACAAAACCCGCTGCGAGCCCGCGATGTCGTTTACGTATTTCCGGGTCGCCACCATTTGGTCCGGCGGCAGGGGGTTTTTGTCCCATTCCCGGCTTGGTACGCCGCTGATGACTGCCATCACCGTGTCGCTGTCGGCAAATAATTCCTTGACGTAATGAGCTCGATTTAGTTGTTCCAGCGCGGCTTCCGAGGATTTGGCGCTTGGCCGGAGCAACCTGAAAAACGCCTGGAAGGCCTTACCGTCGGGCGTGTCGTCGTACCATTTTCGACTCACATCGACGTGGTGAGTCTGAATATCGAAAATGAACTGGTCTTTGGGCCATTTTTCGCTGACCCCCTTGGGATCTTCGAGCTCGGCGGCATCCACTTCATAACAATCCCCAAAAACCTGATTGAGTGCCAGGAAAGCAGCCGCCATGCCGCTGCCGGTCCGGATGAACTTTCGCCGATCGATTCCCTGCCGCTTCGCGGCCTGCGCGCTGATCTCCTGCACGCGTGCTTCGTATTCTTTTTCCTTGGGAGTTTGCGCCGGCGGAATGAATTCCTCGTTCGAAACTATCCGCGCCGGGATCGGTGCAGGCGCTTCATCCTTTGCATCGAGATCGCATTGCCTTACCCACATTTTATTTCTCCTTTTTCGCTAATTGGACTACCAATCGTTCCAACAACGTTCGCGGGGGCAACTGGCTTCCCCCTTTGAGACCCAGGTCCGTTTCGAGTAACCGCGAATACAACTTGTCCGCGCGCCGTCCTCCCAGGTGCCGCATTTGTTGTTCACAACTCTGGCGGGCGAACGGTGGGATATCCACGTTTTCGAGCGCCACTCCCACCGGAGTCCCCTGCCGGCACAGGGCTGCCGCTTGCGCCAGCCGTCTCAATTGCATACTGAATGCCCCGAATATCCGGTGCGGATCTTCCCCCTGATCGAATAGCCGATCCATGAGCCCCAGGGCCTTCCCGGTATCTCCAACTCCCATGCAATCAAATATCCGGAAAATATTTTCCGCGCGGCTGTGGGCCACCAGTTGATCCACATCCTTGGTTTCAATGCGCGCTTGGGATCCGACGTAAATGGCCAGCTTGGTGAGTTCCTGGTCCAATACTCCCATTTCCGTACCGACCAGGTCGACCAGTAGTTTGGCCGCCGGAGCGGCCAATTGTTTGCCAAGGCGCGAAGCAGCCCACTTGGTGCACCAGTCCGGCAACCTGTATGCCGTCGGCGCTTTACAAACGATTGTGCCGGCATTGTCGACTAGCTTCGCCAGTTTTGTGGTCGCCGGCCAGGCCTTGACATCCAAGACCAAAATTCCCGTGGCCGCCGGTTCCGTTACGTATTTTTCCAGGGCGGCTCGAAACCGGGTGACAAATGGATCGGCAGTTTCCACTAACACGAGACGATGGTTGCAGAGAAACGGCAGTGTTTCCAATTCATTCCGGATCGCGGCAAATTCCGCCTTGTCCCCCGCATGGCTGCTAAAGCCGAATTGGCTTTGTTCGTCGCCAAACACCAGGGATCGAATGGATAGAAGAACCTGCCGTTTGAGAAAATCCTCATTTCCAAGCAACACGTAGATGGGTTGCAGTTTTTTCTTGGCAGCGGATTGCTCTAGAAATGCGAGACTTTCCATGGGAAGAATGCGTAAGACCCGGTTGAGTTATTCCCATGGGGGATTATAAGAATTTTGTTGCTTGCGGGTCTAATTATTGACAGGGTCAACGTTGAGAATCACACCCTTGGGTTGCGAAAGGTCCACAATAATCGGTTTCGGCGTTTCATCGAAGCCGACATTTCCGGCCCGGTCGGTGGCTTGCACCCGGACCAGGAATTTATAGGGCACATCCGCCGGCATTTGCCAGGTGTAGCGGCCGGAGTTCTCCAGATTGGCCAGGATAGTCTTCCACGGGCCTTCTGTTCTTTCCGCATAGGAAAGCGTGATGGGTTGTTTGCTCAAATTCTTGTCGGCGGCGGTCCATTGAATGGTCAAGCGCCCGGCGTCGATGCCGCGGCCAACTTCCACGGCACCCAGGCGAACCGCCGGCTTGGTCAGATCGACCTCGACCCACACCTGGGGTTGATCTCCCGCTTGCGGGGGCCGTTCACCCAAAAGCCCGACGCCGCTCCGGACTACCATGGTGAATCCGTAGATACCTTCGCCGTTCACCTCAACCTGGAATGGGGATTGCGGGGGCATGCCGTCCTTCACTTCTTCTTCACGATATTTCTGCCAGCTACGGCCCGCCGGGTCCTGGGTGTACCAGAGTTCCACGGCCGAGACTCCGGAAGGGCCTTTGTCCTTGATATCGTAATTCAGACCGAAGCGCTTGCTGTTGACCAATTTGACATTTGACTCCGCCGTTCGGGGAATTCCCGCATCCGTGAAGGGCGGATTCTTTCCGATCGGGGCTCCGGGTGTCAATGTGGTTTTCTCCTCACCCCAATTATCCGCCTTGTCGCGGGCTCGTAAGCGAACTTCAATATTTCCATTGGTCGTCGGTTTCCAGAAGCGCTCGCCTGTAGGCGGCAAATCGGCCGCCAGGGGAATCCAATCGTTGCCGCCCGACATACGATACTCCAGCCGCAAACTGGTCGGATCGAGGTTTTCATCACGGACGTCCCAATCCACCCCAATTTCACCGATCCGACCCGGGGCAGGTCGCAGCCGAATTACCGGGGGCTGGGTGTCGACGTAGACCTTCAATCCTGGTTTGGCGCCATCCATGGTCAATGGAAACCCTCGGTTCTCGAAGTCCACCGTGCGGACGGCGAACCAGTACAGACCGTCTTGTTGGGCCCGAAAGTCAAAGTACTTCTGATCCGGCGTCACCGTCACGACCGGGTGCCAGCTCGATCCTTTGTCGTAGGAAACATAAAGTTGAATTTGTTTGATCCGGCCGCCCGCATCGGTCTGAAAGGGTATTCGAAACATCGGGTGCCGGCTGTAATTGATCTCGCCGCCCGCATCCTGGGCCATGCCTGACCCTGCTCCAACCAGTAAGATCAGGGCGACGAGAACCAGGTCGAACAATCGTGAGGCGTGGGGCGTGAGGCGTGAGGCGTGAATGCGGGGCCCCACGCTCCACGCTCCACCCTGCACGCCCCACGATTCCTTGTAGACGGATGGTCCCATTTCATCCATATCGTCCGGAAAATGGGCGACCTTGAGAGTATTTGGATAGATGTGCCGGCAAGGAAAAAGTACAAAGAATGGGCAATTTGCTCGCGGCAAACTATTTTCTCAATGCCTTCGCAGCCTTGGCAAGCGGCTTACCATTCTCCAACCGATCCACCGGTACCGCTGCATTGATTTCACCCGGAAAACGGCGTTTTGCCAGCATTGCCACACCGGGGATCCAAGTGATTGCTGCCACTGGCCACAGGATTCGCAACGACCGTACCAACCGCTCGAATAGCGAATAGCCGCTGCGGGATTCTTCTGTTTCTTCGAACAGGCGCAACGGTTGAGTGTCATCACTTTCGCGTTCCGGTCGAAACGTCTTGACCGCCTGGATTTTCTGAGGGCTCAGGGGAGTTTCACCGTCTACCGAGTTGCGCCACCCGGCCGATCGATCCACCAATTCAACCTGACTGAAGGCATCAAAGGCGTGAACCAGAGCGGCGGCCCGAACTTGCCGCTCCAAGCGCCCATTGTATTCCAGCCGCAGTTGGCGGGTTCCGCGATTGAGAGCCTGGAGGACCTGGTGGATGGTCGCAATTGGTACAAA